>Ga0153916_10002445_pt1 | contig 13570 bp, 8 predicted proteins | sample Opewatmetagenome_FD_109642 | JGI IMG/M metagenome (GOLD analysis project Ga0153916, IMG submission 109642) | Freshwater wetland microbial communities from Ohio, USA - Open water 3 Core 3 Depth 4 metaG | ecosystem: Environmental > Aquatic > Freshwater > Wetlands | place: USA: Ohio, Lake Erie, Old...
ATTTCGCCCAGCGAGCGAAATTCACTTATTTCCTCGGCTCGCTCTCCTCTTCGGGGAACCCTGCCCGCTCGCCTTCTATGATAGTAAAACGCAAGCACCCCGGTCATCTACTCCTTTCGGTCTTCATCTTAGCCCTTCCGGTCGGTTCGAACCACCCTTCTATCCGCGCCGTTTAAGCGCACCGTAGCGTTCGGTATCGGCTCCTAAACCTCCGGACGAACGCGATCCTCTCGGATCCGTTAAGGCGAGCTCTAGGCAGCCGATGGTATCTTCATTTCCGGGATATAATCCCTCTTTTCTTTGAGCACCCGATAGATGATCGTTAGCAGCCGGCGCGCCGCAGCGACCTTGGCCACGTTCGGCCCCTTCCGCCTCGCCAGCCGGTTGTAAAGCACCTTAAGCTCCAGGTCTTTTTTCGTCGCTGGGAAGACCGCCTCCAAGGCTGCCCACCTCAGGCAGGCGTTCCCCTCCTTCGTAATGTGCCCATGATAAACTCTCTCCCCGGAGGCATGGGTCGTCGGGACTAACCCCGCGTAGGCATGAAGACTCGAGGCTGACTCAAAACGGTGGATGTCGCCGATCTCCACGGCCATCAACACCGCTAGCGTCATCGCAAATCCCGGGACCGTGTCTATGCGCCGGGCGTCCGCCAGCTCCTCGTACAGCTTCCTGACGAAACCAGCGGTCTTTTCCAGGTGTGCCTGGCCCTCCCGATAAGCCTGGATCAGATCCTCCATGATCAGCCGATCCACCTCCGGCAGCGCCAAACGGTCCAGAAACTCTAGCCCCTTCCCGCTGAACAGCCCTTCCTCCTGTCTCTCCACCTCCAGTCGGATCTCCTCTCTCTGCTGGGCCACAAGGGCCCGGATCTTGTTCTTCAGCTCCGTTTGCTTGGAAACCCAATACGCCCGCAACCGCATCACTCGCTGCGCTCGCCGGTTCTCCGGCTCCCGCTGCGTGACTTCCGGAATATCGCCGCTCCTCAACAGCCGGGCCAGCGTCCGCGAGTCCCTCTTGTCCGTCTTGATCTTCGCCTTGGCGATCATCTTCAGCTGAAGGGCGTTGGCCATCTTCACTTCGCCCCCCAGTTCCCGGAGCAAGTCCGCCATCACGTAGGAACAGTACCCCGCCTCAAGAACAGCCTGGAATGGCAGACAGCCCTTGACGAATCGGCTGACCGACGCCCGGCGGTTGTCCACCCGTCCTCTCTTGACCTCCTGACCATCCTCATCCAAGACCGTCATAAACGACGATTGCTTGTGATGGTCGACACCGATAAAATACACCTGCGCACCTCCTGATTGGATTTTTCGGTCCAACGAGTAAGCTAACATAACTCACTCTCCAGGGGGTGCGTTTTGCTATCATGCTACCTCCGGATGACCTTCTCCGCCTGTGCCCCTCGCCTTAGTCAAAAGAAGAAGTGCCCGCTCACTCCTCATACGGGTTTCTCCTGCCGCTGCCCCGAGCCTCCGTCAGCAAGAAGAACTGGTCAGTCGCGCTGACTGATGCTCTTGCCGGGGACTTTACCCTCACTCCTCTCCCTGCTATCATTAGACCGAGAACGGTCTCGACGCAGGTGACGAGATGAAGACGGGCATTGTCAGGGACTGGCGGTACTCGGAGCACAAGATGGGCGACGCCCATCCCGAGAGCCCGGAAAGGATCCGGGCGATCTATGAGATGCTGGAGGAAGAAAAGAGGCTGGCCACCTTGACCGTCGTCCCTCCCCGCCTGGCGACAGAAAAGGAGATCGCCCTCATCCACACCCAGGAGTATATCGAGCAAATCAAAGAGTCCGCGGGCCAGGCGAGGGTCTATCTGGACCCGGACACTTCGACCTCTCCCCGTTCCTATGAAGTCGCCCGGCTGGCCGCAGGCGGCCTCCTCGAAGCGGCCGACAAGATCATGGCCGGAGGAGTCCAGGGCGTTTTCGCCCTGGTCCGGCCGCCGGGCCATCACGCCGAAGCTTCCCAGGCCAAGGGCTTCTGCATTTTCAACAACGTGGCCATCGCCGCCCAATATCTGGTCGAAAAGTGGGGTCTAAGGCGTATCCTGATCGTGGATTGGGACCTCCATCACGGCAACGGCACCCAAAATGCCTTTTATTCCCGAGCCGACATCCTCTTTTTCTCCACCCACCAATTCCCCTATTATCCGGGCTCGGGCCACTGGAGCGAAATCGGCGAAGGGAAGGGCAAAGGCTTCACCGTCAACGTTCCCCTGGAGCCCGAAAAAACAGACGACGATTTTCTGTTCATCTACCGAAGACTCCTCTCCCCGATCTCCGCAGCCTTCAAACCGGAATTCATCCTCGTCTCGGCCGGATTTGATATCTTCGCCGGCGATCCTCTGGGTGGGATGGAGGTCACCGCCAGAGGGTTTGGGGCCATGACCCATGAATTGACGGGCTTGGCAAAGGATACGGCCAAAGGAAGGCTCCTCCTTACTCTCGAGGGCGGCTACAACCTTTTCGGCCTCCAAGACGGGGTCAGGAGTGTGCTCCTCGCTCTAAGTGGCCAAGAAGCAGGGTCCGCAGCCAAGCTCAATGTCTCAGCTTCCCTCGAACGCGAGCTGGCACCGATTTTTAAGGTCCAGAAGGCGTTTTGGCCAGTCCGCTAGCAGCCTGTGTCCCCCAGGGGGCCAGTCGTCCCCTTTTCAGGACAAAATCCAGGCGAAACCGGCCGATCACCAGGGGGGGATCCTGGCATGGTTCTTGCTTTTAAAAGGAGCGTAGAGGAGAAGAGAGATGAGAAAGCAGGCCATTATCGCGGCGGCACTATTCTTTTTCACCCTTGGGCTGGCCATCGCTCAAACGGATGAAGAAGAGTCGAAATATACGAACGAATCCTTTGCCCGGCTACGTTATATCAGCGGGAACGCCTATATTCAGAAGGCCGCTGAGCAGGGCTTCGAAGACGGAGTCGTCAACATGCCGATTGAGGAAGGAGACAGGCTGGGGACGACCGACGGCCGGGCCGAGCTCTATCTGGGCAAGAAGACCTATGTGCGGCTGGATGAAAACACCAAGCTTGACATCATGAGCCTCCCCAAAAAGGGTTCCGACCTGACCCGACTACGCGTTCTCCGGGGCAACATCTATCTGAGCGTGAACCAGCTGGGAGAAGAGAAGACCATCGAGGTGCACACTCCGGATACCTCCTTCTACGTGCTTGGTGAGGGCCTCTACCGCATCGATGTGTCCGAGAACCGGAAAACGGATATTTTTGTCTTCCGTGGCGTCATCGAAGCGGCCGGAGAGGAAGGCTCTGTCCTCCTCAAAAGCGAGCAGAGTCTCGCTATCGCCGAAGGCCGCTTCTCCGGACGGCCGGTACGCTTCATGGCTGTAGCCGAGGATTCCTTCGACCGTTGGAGCGAGGACCGGGAATCCGGTCTGGCCGCCCAGCTTGCCACGCGTCATTTGCCTGGGGAGCTCGAGGATTTCGAGGCCGAGCTCGAGGAGAGCGGCGATTGGAGCTGGATCAGTCCCTACGGCTGGGTCTGGGTTCCTGGGGGCGTTGGCTCGGATTGGCGCCCCTACTACAACGGGTCATGGATGTGGATGTCCCTGGCCGGATGGACCTGGCTTCCCTATGATCCTTGGGGCTGGGTGACTTTCCATTACGGACGATGGGGATGGTACGGGGGGCTTGGGTGGTACTGGATCCCGGGCTCTATCTGGGGGCCTGGGTGGGTCGGCTGGTACTGGGGCGCCGACTATTACGGCTGGGCGCCGCTGGGCTATTGGAACTACCCCATGGTCATCGTCGACAACTGGTACTACCCCAATTGGAATCATCCCTATTATCCCTATAACTCCCGCGCGCTGACCATGATTCATAAAGACCAGCTGAGGGCTAAGAACATCTCCCAGGCGGCTTTACGCGGCGATTCCCTCAAGAACTTCGATAAGATCACCTTAACCACGCAGGGGCGGACGCTGAAGCCAGCGGCCTTCCAGGGCGGTAAGAAGTCCGGAGGCGCTCCTGCCCCAGGGGCTGAAAGGACCATCAAATCTCCTTCGGTAAAGGGCATGGCGCCGGCTACTCCTCCGACGTTGCGGCCGGCTGACCGGAGCGGCCAATCAGCCGGCGCTTCTTCCGGGGAACGGAGGATTCGCGGCGACGATTCTTCCCGGACTCAGGGCTCAGACACTCCGAGGAAGCAAGGAAGCAGCACGATTCGCAAAGATTCTTTCGGCTATCCTCCGTCGCCCAGCATCAGCCTGAAGAAATCTTCGGATAGAAGCCGAATCTCAAGCTCGATCCGCAGCCGGTTCTACGATTCCTTGGGCAAGAGCGGTTCCTCCTCCAAGAGCTCTTCTAAGAGTGGGTCGGTTTCCCGGGGCAAGACCTCATCAGGGTCACGGGGATCCAAGGGGACGGTCTCTTCGGGCTCGAGGGGATCCTCCTCCGGCTCCCGACCTTCGGGGTCAAGGTCCTCGGGAGGTTCGGGAGGGGTCAGGAAGAAAGGCTAGTCGTGTTCCTCGGACGCCTTCTCAGTGCCGTAGTAATCAAGAATCAACATGTGATCTTGGTTTGAACAGTAGCGGGAGGGCTCCGTCCCGGACAGAAAAGCCTCCCGGATCGGCCACAAGCAGTCCGGTGTAGCCAAGAGCCCCGTTTTCCGGTCGATTTCGATAAAGTTTATGTTGGGGGGGACTTCGAAATCCTCAAAAAAGGGTTCGCGTCCCTCCGCCTGCGCCTTATTCTTTTCCTCGTCGATCAGTCTCTTCATAAAGGAGACCCAGGCCGGCAGGGCGGCCACGGCGCCGGATTGCCGCTCTCCAAGGGAAACCCGGGATTCATTGCCGACCCAGACTCCGGCGCAAAGAGAGGGAGAGAATCCGATGAACCAGGCATCCGAATAATCGCTGGTGGTGCCCGTTTTGCCGCCAAGCGGAATGCCCAGGTTGCCGGCAAGGGGCGACGCTGTTCCCCTTTGGATAACACCCTCCATGAGCGAAGTGACAAGGTAGGCGGTCTGGGGAGTGATGACCTCCTCGGACTCGACCCTTGCTTCCTCCAGGACGTTACCCTCACGGTCCTCGATCCGGCTGATGAAGTAGGGCCTGACCCGGACGCCTTTATTCGGGAAAACGGTAAAGGCAGAGACGAGTTCCAGCAAGCTGACCTCGAACGTCCCCAGAGAAAGAGAAAGATAGGGATAGATCGTCGAGGTGAGACCGAATCTCCGGCAGTAATCGACCCCTGTCTGGGGCGAAATATAGTCAAGCAGCCGGGCCGTCACGACGTTCCGGGACTCTTCGAGTCCCATACGCACGGTTACGGCGCCCTTGTACTTCCGGTCATAATTCTTCGGCGCCCAGGACTGGCCCAGCCATTTGTCGGGGAATTCGACCGGCTCGTCCATGATGATCGTCGACGATGTAAAACCATTGTCCAGCGCGGCGGCATAGAGGAGCGGCTTGATGGCCGACCCGGCCTGCCTCTGGGCCTGGGTCGCCCGGTTCCATTCGCTGCGCTCGAAGGAATAGCCGCCGACCATGGCCTTGACCTGTCCGGATCGCGGGTCGATGGCCAGGAAAGCGCCTTGGATGACCGGATGCTGATCCAAGGACGCTTCGAGATCCTTGGCCACCGGGTCTATTTTTTTAACCTTGACCTGAATGACGTCGCCGCGCTCGATGAGCTTCTCCAGGTTGTCAGTCCTGGTCCAGCCGATATCCTTGTTTTGCAGCTTGCCCGTGTACCGTTTCACCTTGACCATGGCCTCCCCGCGGGATACAGACAGGACAACGGCATCCGTGACCTCATTCTCCTCCACGTAAGACGTTAGCCAGCTGTCCAACCATTCTTCATCGAGCTTCTCTTTCCCTTCCTTGAGCAGGTTCCTTTTATCTTTTCGCCACCCTTTTCGTTTATCCATCTCCCGGAGCCGGGTGAGCAGCGCATCCTCGGCAACTCTCTGGAGCTTTGGATTGAGAGTCGTGTAGACTTTGAGTCCTCCCTGGTAGAGGATTTCGCTGCCGTATTTATTCTCGATATATTTCCGGACTTCCTCGAAAAAATAGGCGGCAAAATCGGAAGACCCTCGCCGCCACGGGAGCACAGCCATGGGCCTGGCTTTCGCTTCCTCTCCTTGGGCTTTGGTGATGAATCCCTCCTCCACCATCCGGTTGATCACATGGTTGCGGCGGCGAAGGGTCGTCTCCACGTTGGTGTATGGGGAATAAATGGAGGGGCCGCGGAAAATCCCGGCGATGAGCGCCGCTTCCTCCAGGCTCAGGTCCGCAACGCTCTTGCCGAAATAGAAATTCGAGGCCGACTCCACGCCATAGACCCCATGGTTGAGGTAGAACTGATTGCAGTACATCTCCAGGATCTTCTCTTTGGAATACTGTTTTTCGATCTGCCTGGAGAGGTACATCTCCTTGAGCTTTCGGCCGATGGTCTGCTGAGGATAGAGGAAGAGGAGGCGGGCCAGCTGCTGGGTGATGGTGCTTCCGCCCTGGGGCCTCCGGAGGAGACGTCCCGACCGGATGTTCTCTTTGAACGCTCTCAGGATCCCCAGGAGGTCCACGCCGTGATGGCGATAAAAGCGGGGGTCCTCGGTGGCGATAATGGCCTTTTTCAGGATGTCCGGTATCTTGTCGGACGGGACCTCCACCCGCCTTTCTATGGCAAAATCCTTGATGACCTGGCCTTCATCCGAGTAGAGCTGGGTGATGATGTTGGACTCGAAGGTCTCGAGCTCCGCGACCGAAGGAAGGTTCTGCCTAACGGCTCGATAGGCACCGAATCCGGCCCCGAGAAGCGCGGCCGCGCCGAGAGGGACGATGATCTTGAGGACCTTGAGGGCCTTCTTTTTGTCCGGTTTCTTTATCCGGATCCGAAGGACGGTCTTCTTTTTCTTGGGGGAGGTGTTTTCTCGAGACATCGCGATGAGTTTTTAATATACCAAAACCCCGGCCAAAAACCAAATCCGGGGACGTTCCCCAAGGTAACACCCTACAGTTCAGGTCGGGATTTTATGAGCCACGGACAATTTGATATGGGGCGTGGGAATCTGGGCAAAGGACGTCCGTCTTCCATATTGGAGAAGGATGGCATGCCAAGAAGACCAAGGTCCCTTATCGACATGGGATATTACCATATAGTCACTAGGGGAAATGACCGAAGGAAGGTGTTTCAGTGCCAGGATGATTACGCTCGAATATTGGAAATCATTCGTCTTTACATTGAAAGATACAAAGTCCGGATATTCCATTATTGCTTGATGCCCAATCATATTCATCTTCTTGTCCAAGCCATAAGATCAGCTGATCTTCCCAAGTTTATGCAGGGAGTCCTCCAAGCTTATGGTAACTTTTTTCGCAATAAATACGATTCTAAGGGATTCTTGTTCCAAAACAGGTACCAAAGTAGCTTCATCGAGAAAGAGAGTTACTTGTTAGAGTGCGCGCGTTATATCGAGAGGAATCCGGTAAGGGCAAGGATCTGCGCTGATTTGAAGGAGTACAAATGGAGCAGCTATCTATTCTATGCCGAAGGCAAGAAAAACAGGATTATCGAAATGCGCAACCCTTGCTTTTATGAATTATCCTGCAGTGAAGACGACCGTCGACGGATGTTTCGAGAGTACGTCGTTCAAGAAAGACCATATGATCATGTTGTGGATAGGGCCTTCAGATTATAGCAGGGTGGTACTTTGGGGAACGTCCCCATCTTTTACATCTTTTAAGCAAGGGGAGGACATGGGCGGTGATCTCACCGGCGAGCTCATCTTTCGGCCGCCCGCCGTCTAAGTGGATGATCGTGCGCCCCTGGAAGCCCCTGAATATCCTGCGGACCTTGGCCAGATAGCGCTGGCGCTCAAACAGGAGATCCCTGCTTTTGCGGTTTCGGATCCGCTCCAGGCCCCGGCCGGCCTCGATGTCAAGGACGAAGACCAAATCGGGTTTGACTGCAAAGGCCTCGTTTTGGCGCCTGATGCGCTCCGGGTCGATCCCTTTGGCCCCCTGGTAAGCGATCGTCGAGTAATAATACCGGTCGAGGATGACCACTTGCTTTTTGGACAAGGCCGGCCTGATGTTCAGGCGGACGTTCTCCCGCCTATCCCTGACAAAAAGGGCTAGTTCCTCCTCCGGTGTCAGGCTGCCGGCCGTCTTGGCCATCCTTTTTATCCCCCGCCCCCATTTCCCCCTCGTCGGCTCTCTGAACAGCACAGTCCCATACCCCAGCGCCCGGAGCTTCCTCAACAGACGCCTCGCCTGGGTGGACTTGCCGGAGCCATCGATCCCTTCGAAGACGATGAGAAGGCCCTTTCTGAGTTGCATCAGACAGGATGATACCCCGACAAACGGCATTTGGCAACGTTTTGCCCATGGGTGGAGTTATATTTTGGTTATGAAAAGACTGAGAAAAGCCAGGCCTGCTGCAGAGACTCAGAGGACGGCCGCATCCAGGGTGGTACCTCGGGGAACGTCCCCATCTGGGCGGTTTGAGTTTTTCCGCCAGATATGTTAACTTTAAATAGAGTCTTGGAGGTTGGGAAAAAATGAAAAAATACATCTGGATAGGCATAATCGGTTTCCTGCTGGGCATAGTTGCCTCAGGCTATGTCTTTATCTACCTTCCGGAGAGGCAAGCCGCTAAAAACAGCAATTTTGCGGCCTCTGAAGCCCCCCTCGGTCAATCCCTTAATGCCGCCCCATTGCCCCCTTCGTCCGAAGTTCAGGCTGGCCCCGACTTCGTGACCATCGCCGACAAAGTCGGCCCGGCGGTCGTGATGATCATGTCCGAACGCGTGGATAAGGTGAAGGGTTTTGGCTTTGAGGATCAGATGCCCTTCGACGATTTCTGGGAGAGGTTCTTTGGACGTCCCCAGGAGCGTCCGAGGGAGCAGGAACAGCGCTCCCAGGCGCAAGGCACGGGCTTTTTCCTCAGCGAGGATGGTTATCTTCTGACCAATTATCATATCGTCGAGAACGCCGTCGACATCGTCGTGACGGCCCTGAGCGGCGAAGAATACAAGGCTAAGGTCGTCGGCACGGATCCGAGGACGGATTTGGCCCTCCTCAAGTTGGACGGGAAGGGATTCCCCTATGCCGTGTTGGGCGATTCCGCCCAGCTCAAGGTCGGTGAATGGGTAGTGGCCATAGGCAATCCCTTCGGACTCGAACACTCTGTCACCTCCGGGATCGTCAGCGCCAAGGGCCGGCAGCTGGGCCTCGGAGGCAATGTGCCCGAGTATCAGGATTTCATCCAGACCGACGCCGCCATCAACCGCGGCAACAGCGGCGGACCGCTCGTCAACATGAAAGGTGAAGTCGTTGGGATTACCAGCAATATCTTCTCTCCTTCCGGCGGCAGCATCGGCCTGGGATTCGCCATTCCTTCCAGTATGGCTAAGAAAGTCGTCACCCAGCTCAAGGAAAAAGGCCGGGTGATCCGGGGGAGGATCGGGGTGAGCATAAAGGCGACCCCGCTCACGGAAGACGACAAGGACGCCTTCAAGCTCAAAGACAGAAACGGCGCCCTGATCACTGGAGTAGAAAAGGGCAGTCCGGCGGAAAAAGCCGGCCTGCAGCAGTACGACATTGTGGTCGAGGTCAATGGAGAAAAGGTCAAGGACTCCAACGACCTGAAGCTCAAGATCTCCAACATCGAACCGGGCAAGAAAGTCGAGGTCAAGGCCATCCGGGACGGCAAAGAACAGACATTCACGGTGACGGTCGAGGAGCTCGATCCGGCGGAAACGAAAGTGGAGGCCAAGTCCTCAGATAAGGACCTCGGTTTCACCGTCCGCGAGCTGACTCCAACGCTGGCCCAGCGCTATGGCCTGGAAACAGACGAAGGGCTCATCATCACCCAGGTCAAGCGTTACAGCGAGGCCGACCGCAAAGGGTTGGCGGCAGGCGACATCGTCCTCGAGGTCAACCGGAAAAAAGTCTCGACGGTCGGCGAAATGGAGAGGATGATGGCCAAGTTCGAATCCGGCCAGGCGATCATTCTTCTTGTCCGGAGAGAACAGGACGGGGATTCCATCGACCGGATCGTCACGCTGCGAGTCCCGTGAGTGCGATTCACCAAGGTCCATTCCCTTGGCAATGACTTTATCATCATCGACCCGGACGAGAGAGCCGGGATCGTCGATATTCCCGGTTTAGCGAGAAGGCTCTGCGACCGCCACGTCGGTGTCGGAGCGGACGGCCTGCTCCTCATCTCCATCGAAGATAAGGAAAAAGGGCATGTCCATTTCCGCATCTTCAACGCCGACGGCTCCGAACCTGAGATCTCCGGGAACGGCCTGCGCTGCGCGGCGGCCTACCTCTTCCGGCAAAAAAGGGTTGACCCTCCCGACGTCACGTTCCTCACTCCGATCGGCGACCGGCGCTCGAAGCTCCTCGAGGTCCAGAACAACCGCTTCCAAATCCGGATCGAGATGGGGACGCCGCGTCTGACCTCAAAGGATATCCCCTTTGATGACGGCGCCTTCCACGAGAAGATCATCGATTATCCCCTGTCCATCCACCGCAAGGTCTATCCCGTCACGGTCGTCTCTATGGGCAATCCCCACTGCGCCGTCTTCACCGACCGTTTTCCGGCGCGGATTGAATGGCACGAGATCGGCCGGGAGATCGAGTATCATCCCTTTTTCCCCAACCGCACCAACGTCGAGTTCATCCGGGTGCTCAACCGCCGGGAGATCGAGGTGCTTTTCTGGGAGAGAGGAGTCGGGGAAACCCTCTCCTCGGGGAGCTGTTCCTCGGCGGCCGCCGTGGCTTCTATCCTGAAAGGCCTGACCGACCGGACAGTCACGGTCAAGACATTTTTAGGGCAAGTGGTCGTCGAGTGGGAAGAGGATAAAGTCTATCAATCGGGCCCGGCAGAGATCGTCTTTGACGGCGTCCTATTAGCGTAGATTCTCCAGCTCCTCGGAAGAACAAAAAAGGGGAACGGCGCCTCACTTGAGGTGCTCATAACCTTTAGCCTCGAGCGGCCGCTTTCTCCCGCTTTGATCCACGACCTGAACAGCCTTTCCGCGCGTCATCCGCCCGATCTGGCGGATCCGGAATCGCCTGCCGAGCCGCGCTATTTTTCCCGCATTATCAGGACTCACGGTAAACAGAAGTTGATAATCCTCGCCGCCGTGAAGGGCCAAGAGCTCGGGTCTCTTCTCGAAACGGCACAGGGCGCTGGAAAGGGGAAGCCTGTCCCTGTCGATCTCCGCCCCCGTCCCGCTTTCCTCGCAGAGGTGAAGCAGGTCTACAGAAAGGCCGTCGCTCATGTCGATCATGGCGCTCGCTGCCTTGAGGCGGGAGAGTGCCCGACCCAAAGCGAGCTGTGGCAGCGGATCGAGAAACGCCCGGAGAAGGAAGTCCGCGCTTCTGTCCTGCCCCAGCCGGAAGCCCTTCCGGAGAAGCCGCAGGCCGGCCGCCGCATCACCGAGGGTGCCGGAGACAAAGATCATGTCGCCGGGCCGGGCCCCGCTCCGGGGGATGAAGACTTTCGCTTCGCCAAGTATGCTCATGGAAACGACGACCATGCTGGCCGCTGAAATATCCCCTCCGATGAGAGAAACACCAGCTTCCTCAGCCGCGGACTTGAGCCCTTTAAAAAAATCCCGGACCCAAGCCTCATCGATTCCCTTCCTAAGGGCCAGGCCGAGAAGGGCGAACTTCGGCCTCCCGCCCATGGCGGCGATATCGCTCAGGTTCACGTTGAGGGATTTCCGCCCGAGATAGCGGGGAGGATTGAGCGATGCGCTGAAATGGACGCCTTCGATAAGGAGGTCCGTCGTCAGCAGGCTTAGCCGCGCGGCGCCGCGGACGACAGCGGCGTCATCACCGATGCCCAGGACCAGGCCCCTTGCCTTGGCGGCAAATTCCCCGCGGATCGAGGAAATGAGCTCTCTTTCTCGAAGGGAGCGAAGCCTCATCCAGCGGCCTTCTTCTCCGGCGGCTTGATCAGCGCTTGCTCAAAGACGTCCTGGATCTCCTCGACAAAGATGAATTCCATCTCCTTCTTGACCTTTTGAGGGATGTCGATCAGGTCCTTCTTGTTGGGGGCGGGCAGGATCATCTTGCGCACGCCGGCCCGCTGGGCCGCGAGGACTTTTTCTTTGACGCCGCCTATGGGCAGCACATTGCCGCGGAGAGTGATCTCTCCGGTCATGGCCACGTCCCTTTTCACCTTCATATCCGTGCAGACCGAAAGAAGGGCGGTGGCGATGGTAATGCCGGCCGATGGGCCGTCCTTGGGGATGGCACCCTCGGGGATATGAATGTGGAAATCGTGCTCGGCAAAGAAATCGATGTCTACTCCGAACTCCTCGGCATGGGAGCGGGCATAGCTCAGGGCCGCTTGAGCGGACTCCTTCATGACGTCGCCGAGGGAGCCGGTCAGGGACAGGTTTCCCTTGCCCTTCATCTTGGTCACCTCGACGAACAAGATCTCTCCTCCCGAGGCCGTCCAGGCGACGCCCGTGGCGACACCCACCTGGTCTTTTTTGAGAAGCTGGTCCTTGAAGATCTTGGCCGGGCCGAGATAACCCTCGATGTTCCGGGCGGTGATCCGGTAGAGTTTTTTCTTGCCTTCGGCGATCTTCCGGGCGACCTTGCGGCAGACCGAGGCGATCTCCCGCTCCAGGTTGCGCACTCCGGCTTCGCGGGTGTAAAGCGCGATGATCTTTTTGATCCCCCCCTCGGTGAACGCGATCTGCTTCTCCGTCAGGGCATGTTCCCTGACCTGTTTGGGCACGAGGTGCTGGAGAGCGATCTGGAGCTTTTCCTCCTCCATGTAGCCAGGCAGGTCGAGGATTTCCATCCGATCCCGGAAGGCGGGCTGGATGGGATCGAGGAGGTTGGCGGTGGTGATGAACATCACCCTGGAGAGGTCGAAGGGGACTCCGAGATAGTGGTCGCGGAAGGAGTAGTTCTGCTCAGGGTCGAGGACTTCCAGGAGGGCGGAAGAAGGATCTCCCCGGAAATCGGCTCCGATCTTATCAACCTCATCCATCATGAAGACGGGGTTCGCCGACCCGGTCCGGCGGATCCCCTGGATGATCCGTCCCGGCATGGCCCCGACGTAGGTGCGCCGGTGGCCACGGATCTCCGCTTCGTCCCGGACACCGCCGAGCGAAATCCGGATGAACTGACGGCCCAGGGCGCGGGCGATGCTCCGGCCGAGCGAGGTCTTACCCACTCCCGGGGGACCGACGAAGCACAGGATCGGCCCCTTGATCTTCTTGGAGAGCGAGCGGACGGCAAGGTACTCGAGGATCCTCTCTTTGACCTTTTCCAGCCCGTAATGGTCCTCGTCTAAAATCTTCTTCGCCTTCCGCAGGTCCAGGTTGTCGACCGTCGTCTTGTCCCAAGGGAGGGCGAACATCCAATCAAGGTACGTCCGGACGACGGCCGTTTCGGCCGACTCGGGATGCATCTGGGCCAGCCGGCTGATCTGCTTTTCGAGCTCCTCGCGCACTTCTTCGGCCACCTTCAGCGTGGCCAACTTATCCTGGTAGGCCTTGATCTCCTCCTGGAGCTCGGTGCCTTCTCCGAGCTCCTTCTGGATGGCCTTCATCTGCTGCCGCAGGAAGTACTGCC
>Ga0153916_10002446_pt1 | contig 13567 bp, 7 predicted proteins | sample Opewatmetagenome_FD_109642 | JGI IMG/M metagenome (GOLD analysis project Ga0153916, IMG submission 109642) | Freshwater wetland microbial communities from Ohio, USA - Open water 3 Core 3 Depth 4 metaG | ecosystem: Environmental > Aquatic > Freshwater > Wetlands | place: USA: Ohio, Lake Erie, Old...
GTGGAGCACGACGGGCTGCCCAACTACTTCGACCAGCAGCGGTTCGGCTCGGTAGGCAAGTCGGGGGATTTCGTCGCCCGCGCGTGGTCCGCCGGGGATTACGAGCGGGCCCTCTGGCTGGTCCTCGCAGACCCCAACTCCCACGACCGGCCGCGGCAGCGGGCCGAGCGGGAGCTAGTGCGCCGGCATTGGGGCGACTGGCCCGCCTGCCAATCCGCCCTGACTCGCTCCCCGTGGCGGGACGTCGTCGCCCACTTGGTCGATCGCCCGCACGACTTCCGCGGGGCGCTGGCCCGCGTGCGGGCCGATCTGCGGAGCCTCCACCTGGCCAGCTTCCAGAGCTTCCTCTGGAACCGGATGCTGGCCGAGCTGATCCGCCGCCGGCTGCGGCCGGAACAGTGGATCGACGTCTCGCTCGGGCGGTATAAGCTGCCGTTTTTCCGGCAGCTCGACGGGCCGCAGCGGGAATCGCTCCGCGGCGTGGAGCTGCCGCTCCCCTCGGCGCGGGTCCGCAAGGAGGAAGGCCCTTGGAAGGAGCTGGTCGATCGGGCGCTGGAGCCGCTCGGCCTCTCCCTGGATCGACTGCGGATCAAGTACCCCCGCGACAGCTTCTTCTCCAAGGGAAGCCGCGCGGCGGTGTTCTTCGCCCGCGGCTTGGAGCACGGGGTCGAAGACGACGAGGTGTACCCCGGGCGGCAACGACTCACCGTGCGACTGGAGCTGCCGCGCGGCTGCTACGCGACGATCGTCACCCGGCGTATCGCGCTCGGCTAGCGGCGGACAGTGCCGTCCGGCTGGGCGTCGTAGCTGACGGGCGCCACGTCGGAATCGCTCTTCCGGCCCGCGGTACCCAGGGGATCGTAGGACGACTTGCCCGCAATCGGGCTGGTCGTGCCCGACCGGCGAAGGATGTCGCTGGTGCCACCCGGTCGATAGGGCGGAAGGTCGTCCCCGCTGCCGGCCGGCGCCGCCTGGTAGTAGTTGTCGGGGGGCAAGGGACGGTCCTGGGGGATGCCGGGCGGGTTGTAGCCGGTATTGCCGGGACTGTAGCTGCTGGCCGGCGGGCTGTAGCCGGTGCTGCCCGGGGTGTAGCCGGTGTTGCCCGGCGTGTAGTCGCGGCTGTTAAGCGACGAGTCGGAACCGCCGCTGCCTCCGCCCGTATAGGCGGAATCGGCGGCCCGATCGCCGGCCAGCGGCGACGTGCTCGTCCCGGCACGCGAGCGGAGGGGCTGATACAGGCTGGAGCCGATGGAGCCGGCCTCGTTGCTCGCCGTGGGACTGCCGGCCGCGGCCCCGGTCGATCCATAGCTCGGTCTCGACGCATAGCTCGTAGCCGATCCGTAGCTCGGGACCGCGCCAGAACTCGGAGCGGCGCCATAGCTCGGAGCCGATCCAGAGCTTAGCCCGGAGCCGTAGGCTGGGGCAGAGCCATAGCCGCTCCCCCCCGCGCCCAAGCGATCGGACAACAGACCGCCGGAGCGACCGGTGGAGGAACCGTAGCCGGCGGCCGAGGTCCCCGTGCCCGAGAGCGTCGAATCCCGCGACGACACGCGGTACGGCGAGTCGGCAGGCAGTCCGGAGAGGCTGTTTGCCCCGTAACCGGTGTTGGGATAGGTGGCTCCACCGGGGGAGTAGCTGGAGCCGGCGGGAGCGGTTCTCGCGTCTGCGGTAGCTCCCGTTGTCGGACTATAGCGGCCGCGCTGGGGGCCGGTCGGGAATGGGTCGATGGCAGAAGCCGCGCCGGCGATTGAACCGCTTCGCAAGCCGGTCGATGACCCGGTCGTCGTGCCGCCGGACGAGTTTGGCATCGTGTTGTAGCTCGCCGTCGCGGCCCCGTACTTCCCGCCGGACGCCGATGGACCGGCGGTGGAGCCAGGAGCCGGAGTGTTCGTCGCGGAGCTCAGGGCGCTCGTGCGCCCGCCCGGCGGGTTGATCGACGGCGGAGTGGCCGTCTTCGAGGGGGGAACCGGATAGTCGGACTTGGCCAGCGCCGTCGTGTCTCTGCTCGGCGTGGGTTTGCTCGAGGAAAGCCAGCTCTTGCCGGTCTGGCACCCGGCCAATCCGACCAAGGCAATCAACGCCAGCGCACACTGGGCTCGGAGAATACTCATGGCTACTAGTCCTGTAGAGGTGGACAAGAAGAGAGAGGGGGCCGCGTGGACCCGTAGACCTCCGTGTCAAGACCTGAAGTGCGGATCGTCCCCATCCGTGAGGACGGTAGAGAAACGGGGGCGGATTATAGACACGTTGGCAGGCGGGTCAATGCCAGTTTGTCGCCCGCCCGCGGGCTAAACGCTGTACACCAGCGCGGACTCGCGTTTCATCGCCTCGTGGTACCGATCGGCCACGGCTTCCCAGTTGACCACGTTCCAAAACGCGGCGAGATAGTCGGCGCGGCGATTCTGGTACTTTAGGTAATATGCGTGTTCCCAGACGTCGATCCCCAGGATCGGCGCGGTGCCGTTCATCCACGGACTATCTTGGTTCGGCGTGTCCTCGACGATCAGCCTCTTGTTGGGTGTGAGGCTAAGCCAAGCCCAGCCGCTGCCGAATCGGCCCATGGCGGCCTTGGTGAGGGCCTCCCTCAAGCGGTCAAAACCACCGAAGTGCTCGTCGATGGCTGTGCCGAGTTCCCCGTGGGGCTCGCCACCACCTTTGGGGGACATGATATCCCAGAATAGACGGTGGTTCGCATGCCCTCCGCCGTTGTTCCGTACCGCCGTGCGGATCTCTTCGGGCAGCGTGTGGATCGCGGCAATCAATTCCTCGACTGTCGGGTCGCCAAGCTCCCGCCCTTCGATGGCCTTGTTCAGATTCGCTACATAGCCGGCATGGTGCTTCCCGTGATGGATCTCCATCGTTCGGGCATCGATATGGGGTTCTAAGGCATCCAGTGGGTACGCAAGTGGGGGTAACGAGTAGACCATGTTAGCTCCTTTGCTTTAGGGAACGGGGAATCCCAGAGGGCAACTCCCCGATAACGGGTGGCTCCAGCGCGACAGAAACTCGAATCCCGACCCAGGAATATTTTCCAGCTCAACCTGTCAAAATCTTAGAAACCCCCCCGGCCAACGGCAAGCCCCGCCGACAGGCCACCCGCAATTCAGTAGGACCGGCGTCTCGCCGGTCCGGGGGGATTTCAGCAGACGACGCAGACGGGCGAGACGCCCGTCCTACTGACGCACCGGACGCCCGTCCCACTCACTTGCCGCAGACGGGCGAGACGCCCGTCCTACTCACGCACCGGACGCCCGTCCCACTCACTTGCCGCAGACGGGCGAGACGCCCGTCCTACTGACTCACGGTGCCCAGGTCACTTGGCCATGGGAATCCTGACCCAGATCGGGCTGGCCCAGGCGACCTGCCCGTCGGTCTGCACCGTGCGGACGTAGTACCAGCTCACGCCGGGGCGGGGGTCGAAGTCGGTCCAGCGGAACTCCACCGCGGCAGCCTTCGGCTCGACGGAATAGACGTGGACGAAATCCTTGATCACGTCGACGCGGGCCAAGGGGGCCGTGCCGTGGATGCGAACCGAGACGGCCGGCTTGTCGCGCCCCCGGAGGACAAACTCGTCCCCCATCACGTGCTCGCCCATGCGGACGTCCATGAGGATGTTGTCCGTCGCGGCGTAACAGTGGCGCTTGCGGAAGGCGTCGAGGATCGCCGGCCGGGAGCGGTCCTCGGCCAGCGCCACCGCGTAGCTGATGTGCGTGCTCCAGTGGTCGCTCGACGACTGGAAGCCGAGCCGGTAGCCCATCGCCAGCGCGTTCCAGACCATCCCCAGGGGCTTCCAGCCGCCGATGGCTTCGGCCTGTTTGCGGGCAACGCGGGGAGCGCCCAGCGCCTCGTACGAGTTGCGGTCCCCCTGGTAGATCTCCACGATCGGCTCCGCCCGGGGGTGATTGTCCCGCCAATCGGTTCCCATCCCCGTGCCGCTGGTATGGGACGCGCAAACGCCCCCGAGCTGATCGAGGTAGTCGTAGAACATCTTGGTGTCTTCCGGGCTGACGCCGCCGGGCTCGCTGCCCAACAGCCGGGGCAAGGTCCGCACCCCGCGGCGGTCGAACATCGCGTTGCGATGCCCGTTGGGATAGGGCACGCTCCGCTCGAAGGTGAACATCGGCACGAACCGCGGCGCGATCGTGTACATCTCGGTCGTCTTCTGGATGATCCACCAGGGGTACTCGCGGCCGCCGCCGTTGTCGTGATCGCCGTTGCCGATCCAGTCGAAGTCGGCGGCGTCCAGCGCGTAGCGCCACATGTCCTCCAGGGAGCCGTCGTTGCCGCCGTCGGCCGAAATCTCCGTGTGGCGGTGAAACTCGCCGCGCAGCAGGCGGTACTTCTTGCCCCCGGCCTCGATCACGTAGTCGCGCAAACGCCGGACGTCGTCGGCGGCGTTGGGGTGCAAGCCCTTCGGCTCGGGCTCCGCCTGGGCCGCCTGGCGCGCCTTGCGCCCCGGCTTCTTGGGCGCGACGGCCTCCGGACCGGGCGCGTCGGCCCGCGCCGCGACCAGGACCGGCTTGCCCGGCGGCGGAACGCCCGGCAGCACGGCCGCAAACACCTCGCTCTTCGCCTGCCCGGAAACACTCACCCCGGCGCTGCCGAAGAACACCGATCGCTGCGCCGCGCTGCCGATCGCCTCGTGCCGCAGGCGGCCGTCGCCGGGATAGATCGCCAGCAGCCTTCCCGACGTGGTTGGGGCCAGGGCGGGGCGGACGTCGAGCGTCGCGTCGCTGGCCGCAAGAAAGACCGGCCCCGTCCAGCCGCTCCCCTCGAAGGCGGTGGCGTACTCGAGCCACACCCCGCCGACCATGATGTGTACGGGGTTGCCGCCCCAGATCGCCTCGTGGCGGTGGCGGAACACCAGCCACGGCCGGCCGCTGCGGTCCAGGCCGATCCGCGGATAGCTGTTGAACTGCCGCAAGTCCTGGGGGAACGAGGCCGCCAGCTCGGCTTCGGGCCGCATCAGGCGGCCCTCGGCCACCACCCGCACCTCGACCGACGAGCCCCGCATGTACAGCGGCGCCCCCTCGACGGCCGCAAGCGGACCGGTGTCTTTGCCCCACTCTGCGCCCCGCTGCTCGTAGGCGATCCAGATACGCTCCAGCGCGTCGCAGGCGATGCTCGGGCTGGCCTCGAAGCGCGAGGAGGTGGCCACGGCCAAGGGCGCGGAAAGCTTGCCGCCGGCCAAGGTCCGCAGGTACACGTCGTAGCTGCCGGCCGCGTAGCTGTCGTAGGCGACGTGCAGCCGGCCCTTGGCGTCCGCCGCCAGCGCCGGCGACCATTCGTCGGCCGGCGTATCGGTGACTTGGAGAGGCCGCTCCAGAGGCGGCTCGCCCCCCGGCCCGCCCAGCGGCTTGAGCCAGATGTCCGCCTGGCCGCCCCGCCAGCCCTGCCACGCGACCCACACCCGGCCCTCGCGGTCCGTGGCGAGCACCGCCGAGAGGTCCGGGCCGGGATCACTCGTGATGCGGCGCGGCGCGGCGGGGTCAGTGCCCGGAAACTCGCGCGGTTCGACCACCTGCTCGAAGAGGTCCCAGTCCCCCTTCTCGTTCTGCGACCAGACCACGTGCAGGCGGCCCTGGCCGTCCACGGCGACCGCCGGCCGCCAGACGTCGAGGCCGGCTCGGCTGATCGCCACCGGCGCCGACCAGCTCTTGCCGTCGAAACGCAGGAGCGCCACCTGGTCACCTCCCCCCTGCGGCACGAGAAACTGGAAATCGGCCGGCCGCTTTTCGAAGCACTGCAGGTCGGGCGGCCCGCAGGGGACGTGCCTCACGAAGGCCACCCAGACAGTGCCGTCCGCCGCCGCGGCCGCTGCGGGGAAGTCGTTTTCCGTCTCGCCGTCGGCGATCGGCACGGCCGGCGCCACGGCGTCGGCGAGCACGCGGCCGTCGAGAAACGGGACCTGCCGGCCGGGGAGAAGCTCGTCCAGCGCCAGGCGGAACTTGCCTTGCGGCGTCTGGACGTCCAGCTCGGCGCCCCGCGGCGCCGCGATCGAGAGCACGACGCCCGTGGGCGACATCCGCCCGGGCCCTTTGGGCGGTGTCTGGAGCGGGTGGCTCGACGTCTTCCACCCGCTCGGCTCGAGGACCGCGTCGCCGGGCCGAAACCGCCACGGGTCGATCTTCCGAATCTCTCCCGCGGTCAGCTTGGCCTGGCCATCCCACCGCGCCGGCTCGGTGTCGGTCACCCCCAGCAGCAGGCGGACGCCGCGCGAGTCCAGGTCCATGGACCGCGGCTCCGCCGCCTGCACGCCCGCTACGAGCACCAGGAGCACCAGGAGCATCAGCAGGCTCGCCGCCCGATCGCCGATCTGCCTCGATTGCCGCTGCATGGCCTCGCCCTCCCCTATGGATCCCCAGAAAAGCAGTTCAAACCCGACTGTTTAGCGCGGCCCCTTGTGGCCGGGTTTTGCCGGCCGAAAGGTTCATGTTTTTGTGGAGTCCCTGCAGGCAGTCCGGGTTCCGCGCCTCCGTTCTCATGGTCCGATACTGGCCTGGCGAGGACCCGCCGCGCGGACGTCGTACACGTAGAGGTTCTGCTCGCCGCGGAGGTAGAGCCGTCCGCCGCAAATCACGGGGTGCGAGATGTAGGTGTTGTCGGGCCGCTTGGGCAGATCGAACTGGCTGGCGATCTGGAACCCTTCGGGCGTGACGGCCACCAGCCACATCGTGCCCCGGTGGTTGAGGCAGTAGAGCATGCCGTCGGCGCAGCTAATGCCGACCTTGCCGAGGGTCTTGTCGAGCCCGATGGTCTTGCCGGTGAGGAAGTCGACGCAGTAGAAGTTCTTGCCGCCCTGGCGGCATCCGCAGCCGAAGAGCTTGCCGTCCACCAGCACCGCGCCGCCGTGGCAGTTGTCGAGGTCCTTGCGGTACCAGACGGTCCTGGCGGTGCGGGCCTCCAGATCGATCTTCATCACCGTCCCGCCCGAGGAATGGCCGCAGGCGACGAACACGTATCCGTCCTGGAAGACCGGCGTCAGCGCGTTCTGGGGGGATTTCGGGACGAAGGGGGCCGACCAGAGGAGCTTGCCGTTCTGGACGTCCACGCCGACCACCGACTTCTGGGTCATGGTGATCAACTGCCGCACGCCGCCGCAGTCGACGACCGTCGGGGAGCAGTAGGCGGCCGAGTGCTCGATCTCGGTATTGACCCAGAGGGTTTCCCCCGTGCGCTTGTCCAGGGCGGCGACGCGGCCTTGGGGCCCGCCGGGCATGCAGAGGACCTTGCCGCCTTCGACGATCACGTTCTCGGCCATCCCCCAGACGCCGAACTCCGCCCCGAAGCGGGCCTTGAGATCGACGGCCCAGACGGGTTTGCCCGACCGGGCCTCGTAGGCCGCCAGGCGGCCGTTGGCGTTCATGTGGTACAAGGTGCCGTCGTTGAAGGTGGGCGTGGTCCGCGAGCCCGGGCTGGCGCCGCGCCACGCGGCGCCATTGGGCGCTTTCCACAGCGGCTTGCCGTCCATGTCCAGCGCCAGGAGCATCTCCACGTCGCCGAAGTCGCCGGCCGTGAAGATCATCCCCCGGGCGATCGACACGCCCGAGAATCCGTTGCCGCACTGCGAGTACTTCCAGACCAGCGGCGGCCCGCCGTCCGGCCATTTCTTCAGAAGGCCTTTTTCCGGGGAGATGTTCGTCCGGCCCGGGCCGTGAAACTCGGGCCAACTGGGACCGCTGCCGACCTCAGTTGCCGACGAGAGGGAAACGGGGAAGAGCATCGCCGCGAGGACTGCCCTCCCGGCCGCACCGCTGAGCCGTCTTGCGTTCATGACTTCTCCATCTTCTGAGCCTGTGGGGCGACCCTCACCGGAGCACGAGCCTGCCCGGACGTCATGCTAACGCGGGAACCAGCCGCGTGCAAGGCGATCGGGCGCGCGGGCGCAGTCGTGGATTGCTGGCGCGTTAAGGACGGCGAGTCTGCTGCCGAGCCCGGGTCCGCCCACGGTCGTTGCCTCCGCGGCTTCACCGGTTCCGCTTGGCTTTCGGTTTTCTCGCGTTCTGCTTCGGCCGGGGCTTGGCGAAGAACTCCAGGCCCACGTCGGCGGGCTTGGGGTTTTCAACCTCAAGCGGCTGCGTGTCGCCGAACCGCTTCTGCTCCTCCGCCAGAACGGCCAGCAGCTCCTTTACCTTGGCGGCGTGGGCCGGGTCGCCGGCGAGGTCCTTGGTCTCGTGCGGGTCGGCCTGAAGGTTGAACAGTTGCATTCGGTCGACTTGCGGATAGCGGATCAGCTTCCACGGCCCGCGGCGGACGGCCCGCTGCACGTCCCGGTAGGCGAGAAAGATCGTGTCGCGGACTCCTTCGGCCTTCCCCTGCATGATCGGGACGAGGCTGCGGCCGTCGATTCCCGCGGGCGGTTTCGCCCCGGCCAGCTCGCAGACCGTCGGGTAGACGTCGAACTGATAGGCGAAGGCGTCCGACGCCCTGCCCTTGGGGATGCCCGGCCCGCAGAAGATGATGGGGACGTTCATCGCCTCCTCGTAGAGGTTCTGCTTGCCCATCAGTCCGTGGCTGCCCAGCGAAATCCCCTGGTCGCCCGTGAAGACGACGATCGTGTCGTCGTGCTCGCCGATCTCCTTGAGGGCCTGGAAGATGCGGCCGATCTGCTCGTCGAGGCAGGTGATCACGGCGTAGTAGTCCCGCAATTGCCGGCGGATCTCGTCTTGGGTCCGCGGCCAGGGGGCCAGCCGCTCGTCGCGAATCAACAGCTCGCCGTTGTCGAACGGGTGCAGCGGCAGGTAGTTGGCCGGCAAGGGCATCTCGGCAACGTGGTACCGGTCGAGGAACGCCGCCGGGGCGATGCGGGGATCGTGCGGGTGCGGGGGGGCGAGGTGGATGAAGAACGGCTCCGACCGGCCGGCGTCCTTCCGCCTCTTGTGCTCCCGCAGGAACCGGATCGCTCCCTCGGCCATGTCGCGTCCCGGGACCTCTCCCCCGATCGCCGCGCGATTGAGGTAACTGGCCGACTGGAAGACGGCCAGCACGGCGTTGTCGTTGTTCCCCCGCTTGCCGAGGAAGTACGTGGAGTATCCGGCCTCGTTCATCGATTTCGGGAAGTTCTGCCGCTGCCAGTCCTTGAATCGCTGCGAGAAGTACGACGAGCCGCGGAGGATCATCTGCCGCGAGGGGAGGCAGACCGCCCCGACGTAACCCCCCTGGCAATAGGCCTCGCGGAACACGTAGCCGTCCTTGACGAGGGTGTCCAGGTTGGGCGTCTGGATGTGCGGGTTGCCGAGGGCCCGAATCGTGTCGCCCCGCTGGTCGTCGGTCAGCAGCAGGATCACGTTGGGCCGCTTGCCGGCGGGGGCGGGCGATGCCGCCATCAGCCAGGGCGCCAGGCCGGCCAACAGGACCCCTGCCATGCCTGCTCTAAGCAGCAGGCGTCGAGGGAAGTCTCTCACGGCGATTCTCCTTTCTTGGGTGGCGCGCCAGTCTTGGGTGTCGAGCGACGCGAGGATTGGCCTCGGGGTTTCCGATCGATCCGAAGCTCCCGCTTCGCAAGCGACGCCACCCATCCCAAGCCGGAGCTTAGGATCGAGCCTCTTGGGGCTTCCGTTTGGCCCGCGGCTTCCCTTGCTTTCCTTGCTTCCCTTCCTTGCCTTGCTTGGCCTTGGGTTTGACCCTGGCCGGTGCGCCCCAACGAGGCTCGACGAGCGTGCCGTTCCACTTGTCCCACGCCGCCTTGAGCTCGTTGAGCTTGTCCGGGTTGCTCTTGGCCAAGTCCTTGCTCTCCCCGATGTCGTCTTTCAAGTTGTAAAGCTCCAACTCGTCGGACTGGTTGTGACGGACCAGCTTCCAATCGCCCATGCGGATGGCCATCTGGCGGCCGAATCGCCAGTAGAGGGCCTGGTGGGGCGGCTCGCGGTTGTCGTCTCTTAGATAGGGCAGGAGATTGACGCCGTCGAGTTTCATTTCCGGCGTGATCTCGACGCCAGCCGCCGCCAGCGCCGTAGCATGGATGTCGAGCTGGATCACCGGATGGTCATAGGTCTTGCCGGCCGGCAGGTGCCCCTTCCACCGCACGATCCACGGCACGCGGATGCCCCCCTCCAGCGTCTGGGCCTTGTAGCCGCGCAAGGGGAAGTTGTTCGAGGCGTTCACCGGCGGGCCGCCGTTGTCCGAGACGTAGAAGATCAGCGTGTTCTCCTCCAGGCCGCTCTCCCGCAGTCTCTTCAGCACCTCCCCGACGGCGTCATCCATGGCCGAGGTCATTGCGGCGTAGGTGCGGCGCCTGGGGTCGTCGATGGAGTTGAAGCGCTCCAGGTACTTCTGGGTGGCCTCGAGCGGCATGTGCACGGCGTTGAAGGCCAGGTAGAGGAAGAACGGCTTGGCCTGCTGCTTGTGCCGTTCCAGGTACGCCAACGCCTCCCGGCCGAAGGCGTCGGTGAGGTACGTCTGCTCGACGACCGGGGCTTGGCCGCGGAGAATGGGGTTCCGGGCGTCGCCTTCCCAGTCGAGGTACGAGTGGGCGCCCCCAAGGAAGCCGAAGTACTCTTCGAAGCCGCGCTTCTGCGGATAGAACTTCTCCGCGTACCCGAGGTGCCACTTGCCGACGATCCCCGTGCTATAGCCGGCCGCCTTGAGGCGATCGGCGAGGGTCGTTTCCGTGAGCGGGAGGCCGACGTCAGGGCCGGCCGTGGCGGCCGGACCGGGGTTGAACTCGTGGCCGAAGCGCTCCTGGTAGCGGCCCGTCGCCAGGCCGGCCCGGGTCGGGCTGCAGTAGGTGCCGGAAACGTAGCCGCTGGTGCAGCGAATCCCGCTCTTGGCCAGCGAGTCGATGTGCGGCGTGGGGATGTCTTTGCAGCCCTGGACGCCCAGGTCGGCATACCCCTGGTCGTCGGCGACGATCACCAGCACGTTGGGACGCTTGGCCGTCTCGGCGGCCCACAGCAGGCCCAAGGTGCAGGAAAACCACAGCCCCACGGCGAAAAGAAGTCTTGCTTTCATGAACCACCCCCTGCTGCAATCAGTACCCTCGGAAAGGACCTCTCGAACCCGTAGCCCACGAACGCCTGGTCACCGGACGGCCCACCCCGCCGGTCGATACGCCGCCCGGCAGGAAGGGCCCCGTCGCGTCCGCGGCCTTGCTTCCGAGGATCTTGGCCATCGCCGGCCCGGCTGTCAAGCGGCCGGCCCACAAAGTACAATGGCAACACTTGCCAATGGGAAAGGGCGCGAACATGGACAGTCTCCAAGCGACGGCGGGGATCGAGGAGGGGCGACGGGGGTGGCGGGCATGTGCGGCGGCACTTGCCGCGGTGCTGGTGCTGGGCTCGTGCACGGGGCGGCCGGTCCCAGCGGCCGAACGAGCTCCTTCCACAAGCAAACCCAACTTCCTGGTGATTGTGGCCGACGACATGGGTTTCTCGGACGCCGGCTGCTACGGCGGTGAGATCGCCACGCCCCATCTGGACAAGCTGGCGGCCGGCGGCCTGCGGTTCACGCAGATGTACTCCACCGCCCGCTGCTGGCCGTCGCGGGCCTGCATCCTCACCGGCTACTACGCCCAACAGGTCCGCATGGACCCGCCCCAGGGCAGGCTCCCAGCGTGGACGCGGGTCTTGCCCCACTACCTGAAACCGCTCGGGTATCGGGCCTATCACACCGGCAAGTGGCACTTGATGGGCGCGCCCATGCCGGTCCAGGACGGCGGCTTCGACCACTCCTACTGCCTGGACGACCACAATCGCTATTTCGCGCCCAAGAACGCGCGACTCGACGACGAGCGGCTGCCGCCGATCCCGGACGGGACCGATTTCTACGTCACCACGGCGATCGCCAACTACGGGATCGGCTTTCTCAAGGAGCACGCCGAGAAGCACGCCCAACGGCCTTTCCTCCTCTACCTGGCGTTCACCTCGCCGCACTTCCCGCTGCACGCCCGCCAGGAAGACATCGCCCGCTACCGGGACCGCTATCGGGAAGGGTGGGACGTCGTGCGGGAGCGTCGCTACCGGCGGATGCGCGAGATGGGAATCGTCAACTGCCCCCTCTCCGCGCGCGACCCAAAGACCATCCCCAACTGGAACTTCGCGGAAGAGGAATTGAAGAAGCAGATCGGGCCGGGCGAGGCGGGGCGGGCGGTGCCGTGGAACGACCTGACCGACCAGCAAAAGGAATTCCAGGCCACCAAGATGGCGATTCACGCCGCCATGGTCGACCGCATGGACCGCGAGATCGGCCGCGTCCTGGACCAGCTTAAGGCCATGGGCGCCTTCGAGAACACGTTGATCCTTTTCGTCTCGGACAACGGCGCCAGCGCCGAGCAGATCATCCGCGGAGACCGCCACGATCCGGCGGCGCCGCCGGGGTCTGCCAAAACCTACTTGTGCCTCGGTCCCGGATGGTCCACGGCGGCCAACACGCCGCTGCGGCTGCACAAGTCCTGGGTGCACGAGGGGGGTATCGCCTCGCCCTTGATCGCGCATTGGCCCGCCGGCATCCCCGATCGCGGCCAACCGCGGCACACCCCCGCCCATTTCATCGATATCCTCCCGACGCTGCTGGAGATCGCCGGGGGCGGCAAGCCGGGCGCGTGGAATGGTGCGACTCCCCCGCCGCTTTCCGGCCGGAGCCTGGTCCCCGCCCTGGCCAAGGACGTGGAGATTCCACGCGACTACCTCTATTGGCACCACATGACCAACCGCGCGATCCGGGTGGGCGACTGGAAGCTGGTCTCCGCCGGAGGCAAGCAGCAGGACGGCCCCTGGGAGCTGTACGACCTCCGCTCCGACCGCTGCGAGATGAAGGACCTCGCCGACCGGAATCCCGGCAGGGTGAAGGAGCTGGCGGAACTGTGGCAGAAGTGCGAGGACGAGTTCCGCCAACAGGCCGGGCCGGCGGAGCCGAAAAAGGCCGCCAAGAAAGCGAAGAAACGCGCCGGCTGACCGCTTAGCGGGCGGGCTTGCCCGCCGAGTGGATCGTCGGACCGGTGGAATCGCCCTCCGCCGGCTGATACACTGGCAGACGAACCGCCAGGCGTCGTAGAATCCACGCAGCACGAAGGACAAGGACCATGAACACCAGTCAACCTGTCGCCGGAGCGTGGACGCCCCTGCGGCTGGCGATTCTCGCCGCGGGCGCGATGCTCGTTTTCCCCGCGCGGGCAGCGGGAGCGGAGCTGCCCAACGTCCTCTGGATCACCTGCGAGGACACCGGCCCCCAGCTCGGCTGCTACGGCGACCAGTACGCCGAGACGCCGAACCTGGACCGGCTGGCGTCCCGCGGGCTGCGCTACCTCCACGCGTGGTCGAATGCCCCGGTCTGCGCCCCGGCCCGCACCACGATCATCACCGGCGTCTATCCCACGAGCACCGGCGCGGAGCACATGCGGAGCCTCGTCGAGATGCCGGCGTTCATGAGGATGTATCCGCAACTCCTCCGCGAGCGCGGCTATTACTGCACGAACAACAGCAAGGAGGACTACAACCTGGAGAAGCCGGGCAAGGTCTGGGACGACTCCTCCGGCAAGGCGCACTGGAAGAACCGCAGGCCGGGCCAGCCGTTCTTTGCGATCTTCAACCTCACCGTGAGCCACGAGAGCCAGATCCGCGTCCGCCCCCAC
>Ga0153916_10002448_pt1 | contig 13563 bp, 14 predicted proteins | sample Opewatmetagenome_FD_109642 | JGI IMG/M metagenome (GOLD analysis project Ga0153916, IMG submission 109642) | Freshwater wetland microbial communities from Ohio, USA - Open water 3 Core 3 Depth 4 metaG | ecosystem: Environmental > Aquatic > Freshwater > Wetlands | place: USA: Ohio, Lake Erie...
GATGGCCACGGGGCTGTTGCGGATGATCCATTCGCGGGTGGTGTGGATGTTCTTGCCGGTCGAGAGGTCCATCACGGTGTCGGCGCCCCAGCGGGTCGACCAGACCATCTTCTCGGTCTCTTCCTCGATCGAGGAGGCGACGGCCGAGTTGCCGATGTTGGCGTTGATCTTCACAAGGAAGTTGCGGCCGATGATCATCGGCTCGGACTCGGGATGGTTCACGTTGGCGGGGACGATGGCCCGGCCCGCCGCGATCTCCGAGCGGACGAACTCCGCCGCGACGCCTTCGCGAATGGCGATAAACTCCATCTCCGGGGTGATGATGCCCTTGCGGGCGTAGTGCAGCTGGGTGACGTTGGCGCCCGGCTTCGCCCGGAGCGGCTTTCGCTTCAGGCCGGGGAACTCGTCGGACGAGGCGGGGCCGTTCGTGCGTGCACCGTTGTCGATAGGGCGGACGTCGCGGCCCTCGTACTCTTCGACGTCACCGCGCTCCAGGATCCACTGACGTCGGAGCGGCGGGAGGCCCTTGCGGATGTCGACGGCGACCGCCGGGTCGGAGTGCGGCCCGCTGGTGTCGTAGACGCGGAACGGTGGGTTTTCTTCCAGGCCGAGGCGTCCCGCCGTCGGGGTGAGGTGAATTTCGCGCTGCGGCACGCGGATATCTGGGCGGGAGCCGAGCACATAGGTCTTCGCGCTACTCGGGAACCCGGGCATCCAGGTCTTTGTCTCCTGGCTGGTCAATTCCGAAACCATGATGATCCTCCCCGTTCAACCAGTTCGGGACTGCCGGCCGCTTCGCAGGCAGCAAGATAGGTGTCGATGGCGCGTGCCGGGTCTCCAGCACGCATCACTCCGGTCACGACCGCGACCCCGTAAGCGCCGGCGCGAATGCATCGTTCCACCCTATCAGGTGTGATGCCGCCGACGGCCAGTACTGGCAGGTTTAAATGTCGTGCTACGTCCGCGAGGGGTTCGGTCCCGGCGGCGGTTCCGGGCTTCGATCCCGGTTCGAACACCGAGCCGAAGACGAGGAACGAGGCGCCTGCCGTCTCGGCGCGCACCGCGGTTTCCACCGAGTGGACCGACGCACCGGCCCGGAGGCCAAGATCGCCAGCCGACCGCTCGGCCGGGACCAGGATCTCCGGCCAGTGCACGGCGTTGTAGCCGGCCTGGGTTGCTTCGGCGGTGCTGCCGTTCAGGAAGGCGGTGGCACTCGCCGGCCCCAGCGCTTCCTTCGCCACGGCCGCGAGCACCGCTTTCCGGTCGGGTGGCTCGCTCTTGATGCGGACCTGGAGGCCCACCCGATCTCTGCTCGCGCAGGCGGATGCGACTTCCGCGAGCTTCTCCAGCCACTCGTTGTCGCTGGCGAAGATCCCCCGGTCCGCGATGACGTAGAGCACGAACATCGGCATCAGCTACTTCTTCCCGGCGAGCGAAAGACGCCCGGCGAGCGAGGTCGAGGCTTCGGCATAGAACTTGCGCGGCATGCGGCCGGCGAGGAACGCTTCGCGGCCGGCGATGGCGGCTGCCTTCATCGCGCGGGCCATCCGCACCGGGTCCTGGGCGTGGGCAACGGCGGAGTTGAGCAGGAGCCCGTCACAGCCGAGTTCAAGTACGAGCGTCACGTCCGAGGCGGTGCCGACGCCCGCGTCGACGATGACCGGCACTTTTGCCCGGCTCTTGATGAGCTCCAGGTTGTGGGGGTTGCGAATACCGAGCCCTGACCCGATGGGCGCAGCCAGGGGCATCACGGCCGCGCAACCGAGGTCCTCCAGCTTTCGAGCAGTGACCGGGTCGTCGTTTGTATAAGGGAGCACCGTGAAGCCCCGATGGATCAGGGCGTCGGCGGCTTTCAGCAGCTCCTCCGTCTCGGGCAGGAGCGTCTCATCGTCGGCGATGACCTCGAGCTTGATGAGCGAAGTCTCCAGCGCCTCGCGTCCGAGCTCGGCCGTAAGGATTGCTTCCTGGGCGGTGTAGCAGCCGGCGGTGTTGGGGAGCAGGTGGCGCCCCGCTGCCTTGAGGAGCTGGTAGATGTTCTCGCCCGCGGGGGCGTCCAGTGCCACGCGCCGCAGGGCGATCGTGACGAGCTCCGACCCCGACTCGGCGATCGCGTCGAGCATCACCTGCGTGCTCGGGTAGCGTGCCGTTCCCAGGAGCAGCCTCGACGTGAGTTCGAGGTTTCCGATTTTCCATCCGTCTTCGACCATGCCGTTATCCTCCCTGAGTTGCCCTGACGATTTCGATGATGTCGTTGTTGTGGAGCGTCGCGTTGGCCCAGTCGAGCCGCCTGACGACCTCTCCGTTGAGCGCTACCGCAATCCCGGGGCCCGGATCGGGTCCGGCGATTTCGCGGATCAGCCCGGCAATGTCCGTGACGGCCGGGAATTCCTTTGTCTCGCCGTTCACTCGCAGCTTGATCACACGTTGACCCTCCGTTCGATGGCTCCGGCGAAGCGCGCGAGCTGGAACGGCGCGAGGATGGCGGGAACTCTGCCCGTCCGGATCGCCTCGACCAGGTAGCGTGCCGTCGCGGGGGCGAGCATGACGCCGTGCCGGTAGTGCCCGGTTGCTACGAACAGGCCGGGTGCCGGCGCCGGGCCGATAGCCGGCAGATTGTCGCGGAGCGCGGGCCGGAAGCCGACTCCGAGTTCGGTGAGCTCAAGCTCGTAGAGACCCGGGAGAACCTGCCACGCCCGGCGGAGCATGTCCATCGTCGCGCCAGCGGTTGAGCGGCGGTCGAAGCCCTGTTCCTCCATGGTCGCGCCAACCACGAGTTCCCCGTCGACGCGGGGGACGAGATAGGCCTCCGGGGTGCGGACGATATGACGGAGGAGAGAAGGCCCCTTCAGGCGCAGGACCTGGCCTTTGAGCGGCCTGAGCGGCAGCCCGGGAAAGATTTCCTGGATCGGCGAAGCCGACCACGCACCCGCGGTCACGGCGACGGCGGGTGCTTCGATGGTGGTTTCGGCGCCGTTCAGCACGAAGCGAGCGCCTGTCACATGGTTGGCGGCCTGGAGCGGGCGGGCGTCCTTCGCGCCGGTTTGAATCGTGCCGCCGTGTTTCTCGATCGCCGCAACCATCGCGGGCATGAAGTAGCGGGGGTCGATCTGGCGGTCGTTTTCGGCGAGGAGGCCAGCCGTCACCCGTGGGCTAAGGTTCGGTTCGCGCTCCAGGATCTCGCGGCCGGTCAGGCGGGTAGTGGTGAGGTTGAGGCGGTGCTGGATGGTCGCGGTCCGGTCGAGTTCTTCCTCGTGGTCACGATTCAGGGCGACGAGGAGGCTACCTTCTGGGCGATAGCGGCACTCCATCCCGGAATCCGCCTCGACGGCGTTCACGAACTCGGGGTACATCTCGCAACTCGTGACGGAGAGTTCGATCAGGCACGGCTCTTCCGTGTCGACCTCCGATGCCGGAGCGAGCATGCCCGGCGCGACACCGGCCGCGCCTGAGCCCACCTGGTCGCGTTCGAGGACTACGACGCGCATGCCCTGGAGGGCGGCTTCGTAGGCGGTCGCCAGTCCGACGATGCCGCCACCGATAACGACCAGGTCGGCCGATGTTGGAACCGCAGGGCTCATGCGTTGACTCCCCGGGACTGGAGGACTTCCTGAATTGCCGCGGCGTACAGGCGGGCGGCAGCCGCCGGGTCTGGAGCGCAGGTGATGCCGGAGAGAACGGCGATGCCGTAGGCGCCGGTCGCGAGCACATCGGCGACGCGATCGGCGGTGATGTTGCCTATCGCGATCACCGGGACCGGACTCTCGGAGGCAATTGCACGGAGCGCGTCGAGCCCGAGCACAGGAGCCGGGTTCGCCTTCGAATTCGTGCCAAACACAGGCCCAACACCGATGTAGTCGACCGGGTTGCGCCAGACCGCGCGTGCCTCGTCGAGGCTGTTCGCCGTGCCGCCGATGAGATACGGGCTCCCGAGCAGGAATCGGGCCGTGGACACGTCAAGGTCGTCACGACCGAGATGGACGCCGTTCGCGCCAACACTGGCGGCCACATCGACCCGGTCATCGACGATGCAGAGGGCTCCGGTTTCGCGGCAGGCCGTGGCGATGGCGCTCGCGGCCGCCATGAGTTCGCGGGTCCTCAGGGGGCGCTTCTCGCGGTACTGGATGACGTCCGCACCGCCGGCGAGCGCGAGCTTCGCGACCTCCGCGTGGGACAGGCGCGTCTGGAGGACTTCGTCCGTGATGACGTGGAGCCGTCCGATGTCGGGGATAGTCATGCGTTTACCTCGGTAGGTGTGGATCCGCTGGATGGTCCAGGCATGGTCCGTCCAGCGAAGTGATCGAGCGAGCCGGGTCCACGCTGGCCCAGTTGGAGCGGGTGGGCGAGAGCGCGAGCGACGTAGTCCTTCGCGGCGTGCACCGCCGTGATGAGCGAACTTCCACTGGCCAGGTAGGTCGCAACCGCTGAGGCGAGCGAACAGCCCGTCCCTCGCGCCTCGCCGCGAGGGATCCATTCGCCGCGCAGTACGTCATGGCCCGCCTGGGTCACGAGGACGTCAGTGCCGGGCGCACCATGAAGGTGGCCGCCCTTAATAAGGACCGCGCCGCATCCAGCCGACAGGAGTGCTCTCCCGGCACGAACCGCGGAGTCGACGTCGAGGACCTCGAAACCGGCGAGGGCCGACGCCTCTTTGGCATTCGGGGTGATGAGGGTTGCGAGCGGGAACAGCAGTCGCACGATGGCACCGGCGGCGCCTGTGTCCTCAAAGGTCGTTCCTGAGGTCGAGGCCAGCACCGGATCAAGGACGTAGGGGATGCCTTTGTGCCGCCCAAGCGATGCCGCGATCGTTTTGATCGTGCTCAGAGGCCCGAGGACGCCACTCTTCACGGCGTCGATTCGCATGCCCAAGAACGCCGCTTCGATCTGCGCCGCGACTGTGGCCGGTGGCAGCTCATGCACGAGGCGGACGCCGAGCGAATCCTGGGCCGTCACGACGGTGATTGCAGTCGCGGCGTATCCACCGTTTGCGGCCACGGCTTTCAGGTCAGCCTGGATGCCGGCGCACGCGCTCGAATCAGAACCGCCAATGGCAAGGACAGTTCGTGTCATGACTCCCACCATCGTTCGGGCAGGAGGGCAGCATTAAACGAGCGGCAAACTAGCCGGCCGTCGGCTCCACAGAAGAGAAGAATTGCGGAGATGTGTGCTGCACTGAGATCGCCTTCCCTACGCCGGTATTACCCGGATCAGGTTCACGGGACTGTCTCAGGCCGAGCCCTGAAGCTCGACCACCCCGAACGATGCCCCAAGGCTAGCACCGGGGCCGTGAGGCGGCAACGCCCCGGCGCTAGAGCCCGACGGGCGCGGGGCTGGCCGGCACTTCCGCCGTTAACCGGCGCAGCGAGGGGACGGTGACCATGAGCGCGACCGCGAAGACCGAAACCGAAAGCGCGCCGAGGGCTACCGCCATTGGCGCTCCCAGCCACTGTGCTACCACGCCGGCGGGCAGTCCCCCGACCGAACCGAGGAAGTAGGTCATGCTCCAGACACCCATCACGCGCCCTCGCAGTTCGTCCGGGACGAGGATCTGGAGTGCGGTCATCCCGATGTTGAGGTAGACCGACGAGGCGAAGCCGCCGCCGAACAGGAGGACGAGTGACAGCGGAACCGACCTGCTGGCAGCGAAGGCAGCGATGAGCAGCCCAAAGGCTGTAGCCGCAACCAGCATGACGGGCCCATGCGGCAGTCCGCGGCCGAGGCGCACGAACAGCACTGTTCCCAGCAGGGCGCCAAGCCCGGCGGCCGCCTCCATGAACCCGAAACCACGTGCTCCGGTGTTCAACACGCTGGTCGCGAATGTGGGGAGGAGGACGACGTAGGACGTCCCGAACAGTGACGTGAAGAACGAGAGCCCAATCGTCGCGAAAAACACCTTGCGAGCGAAGATGTAGCGCAGGCCCTCGAGCATCCCGCCCGCTTCCTGCTTTGTCCGGATGACGACAGGCGCGAGCTGGAGCGTCTGGATCAAGGCGGCTGATATCCCGAAGCCGGCGGCGGTAACGAAGAACGCCTGGCCGGTGCCGATGATGACGATCAGCATCCCGGCGGCGGCTGGCCCGATGATGCGCATCACGTTCCAGACGCCGTTGGTATAAGCGACCGCGCTCGCAATCTCCCGCATCTCGATCAGCCTCGGCAGGATGGCGTTCTGAGCGGGGTTGGCGATCGCCATGAGGCTGCCGACGACAGCCGCCCAGAGGACCACGAGCCAGACATTCGCAAGGCCCGCGACCACGGCCATTGCCATGGCCAACGTACAGACTGCGGTCAGTGCCTGTGACCAGACAAGGAGTCGCCGGTTGTCCATGCGATCGGCCAGGACTCCAGCGGGAACGGAAAGGACGATCGTGGGCACGGCCGAGGCAACGCTGACGACGCCGAGCCAGATCGGCGAGGAGCTAAGCTGCGTGACCAGCCAGAGGGAGCCAATGAACCGGAACTGGATCCCGAAGACGCGCGCGATGGTAGCGATCCAGTAACGCCGGTAGGCCGGGTAGCTGAGCGCGCCCATGCGCGATGGGGAGGGGTGCGCGGGTGCTTCTGCTGAACCCATCGGCAGAGTTTAGCCCATTCAGCGTCGCAGGAACGGCTGGCACGCCCAGATGCGAAACCGTGCTTGAAGACCGGGCCAACAGGCCCGGATCTGTAGACGACCGGCCGACGCCGCGATGGTTGGCCGGGCCGAACATCAGGGTGCAACGACGGCGAAAGGAGCAAAGGGATGAAGCAACACGAACACCAGGACCCGAAGGCGCGCAATGTTACGCCGTGGCGTCGTCCCCACCAGACCGCAATAGCGGACACCGGCCACGACAGCTACCGGGAACGCGAACACTTCGCCGAGCCGACCGTCTGCACCGGCTGCCATGCCGTCTTCCACGAAGGTCGCTGGACGTGGGAGAAGGCGCCGGCGGGCGCCGACCAACAGGTATGCCCGGCCTGCCGACGGATCGAAGACGACTATCCGGCCGGGGTCCTGACGTTGTCGGGACGGTTCTTTGGCCAGCACCGCTCAGAGATCACAAACCTCATCAAGAACGAAGCGAACGCGGAGAGCCTGGAGCACCCGCTCCATCGGATCATGGACATGGAAGAAGGGGAAGCCGGCGAGTTATCGATAACGACGACCGACGTCCACCTCCCGCGTCGCATCGGTGAGGCGCTTCACGGAGCGTTCCACGGCGAACTCGACTACGCGTATCTCGATGACGAAACCGCCGTCAGGGTTTCCTGGCAGCGATAGCCAGGCGATAGATCACGGAGGTCACCGATGCTGGAATTCAGGATCAAAGCCGGGGAGATCGACCTCACGCCCGAGACCGAAGCGTACATCCGGGAGAGGGCTGCTCATCTTGACGAGTTCTATGACCTTATCCTCACCTGCCGGGTAACCCTCGACGCGCCCGTACACCATCACCGAAAGGGCGGCCCGTTTGGGGTCCGAATCGACCTGGACGTTCCTGGTGGGGTGGTGTCAGTGACTCGCCAGGAGGCTGACGACCTTCATGTCGCCGTGAGGAGCGCCTTCGAAGCAGCCCTGCGGAGGCTCGAAGACTATGCCCGCAAGCAGCGTGGTCAGGTGAAGACCGAGGCCGTCCAGCCCGAGGCCCGCGTCACCAAGCTCTTCCCCGACGAAGGCTACGGCTTCCTCGAGGCGCCCGACGGGCACGAGATCTACTTCCACCGCAACAGCGTCCTTGGAGGCGATTTTCCGCAGCTGAAGATCGGCGAGCTGGTGCGGTTCGTGGAAGAAGAAGGGGACAAAGGCCCCCAGGCCACGACGGTCTGCCCACTCTCCTAGCCGGGATCGAATCCGGGCGCCGCCAGCTTGCGGCGGCGCCCGGTCCCGCCCGGGAGAGGTTCAGCAAACGGCTGCTCTACGGCGACCAGGGATGATCGTGGTCGTGGACGTGCGCTTCGTGGAGGTGTTCCTGTTCTGCGTCCTCGTGGGGCGCGTGGGCGTGCTCGACCTGCGAATGGTTGTGGAGATGCTCATGCATCGAGACCAGGTGCTCCACGGGGTCCGCCTTGGGACCGTGGGCGTAATGGGTGATGTGGGTGTGAGCATGACTGTGAAGGAGGTCCTCATGCTTGTGCAGGACGAAGCCCTTGAGGAGAGTCGGCTTTGCCTCCAAGCCGGTGGTTGTCGACGCTTTGGCCATTGCGCACCCTCCGCATGGGGTTATGGCACCCGAGGTGCCCGGGCGAAGTGAGAGCAGACAGGGGGCCAGGGCGGCAACCCCGGTGCAGTGGCCGGTCTCCCGCCGGCCGGACGCACCGTCGCCGCAAAGGCGGTGGCGTTTCGCCCCCTGCCTGGACCGTGAATGCTAGGAACGGCAACGATCCCTGGTCAGGGACAGTAGGCGCAGAAAAGGAGGCCCCTTCGGGGCCGATCGCGGCTGTTCGGCGAGGCCTCCTCCGGCGCGGTTTGCCAGCCCCGGTAAAGGGGCCATCGGCCCGCAGATCGGGGACGGGCAGGTCTGCTCGGCCTGGAGCCAACGGGCTATCGTCGGAGGACCGGAGGCATGCGCGTCTCGCGCATGCCTGGATACGCGACATCAAGGGGGAAAGACGATGTCGTATACAGCTCTCACCTTTCGCGATGCGGCACGGGCGAAAGTCCTGGCCGGGGCCACGGCACTTGCCGACGCGGTCCGTGTGACCCTTGGACCGAAGTCAAAAAGTGTCCTGATCGAGCAGCCATGGGGGAGCCCGCTGGTCTGCAACGACGGGGTAACAATCGCGAGGCGAATCAAGCTCCACGACCGCGATGAGAACCTCGGCGCACAGGTCTTGCGTCAGGCGGCGGAGCGGACGGGTGATGCCGTCGGCGACGGGACGACAACAGCAACGCTCCTTGCGCACGCGATCCTGTCGTAGGGCGTGCGCAACGTCGTCGCGGGCGCGAGTGCGATCAACCTCCGGCACGGACTGGACCGCGGGGTCGCGGTGGCCGTCGAGGAGTTGCGCGCTCTGTCGCGTCCACTGACGAGCCGGGCGGAAAAATCGCAGGTGGCAACAGTCGCTGCTCACAACGATCCCGAGATTGGCGAAATGGTTGCTGAGGCGATCGAGCGCGTCGGCGCCGAGGGCGTTGTCTCCGTGGAGGAAGCGAAAGGAATCGAAACCAGCCTCGATACGGTTGAAGGGATGCAGTTCGACCGGGGCTTCCTTTCGGCCTACTTCGTGACCGACCCTGACAAGATGGAGGTGGTCCTCGAGGAGCCGCTGGTCCTGGCCTACGACAAGCGGGTGGCCAACGTCGCTCCTTTGCTGCCTCTTCTGGAGCAGGTAGTCAAGCTTGGCCGACCGCTGCTGGTCATCGCCGAGGAAGTGGAAGGCGAGGCCCTGAGCACGATGGTGCTGAATAAGCTGCGAGGAGCATTCCCCTGCGCGGCGGTGAAAGCGCCGGGGTTTGGTGAACGAAGGGAGCAGATGCTCCAGGACATCGCGATCATCACGGGCGCGACGGTGATCTCCGAACAGCTTGGCAAGACGCTGGAGAACGCCACGCCCGCCGACCTCGGCACCGCGGAGCGCGTCATCATCGATAAAGACACGACGACCATCGTGGGCGGTGCAGGCAAGAAGGCGGCGATTGAAGACCGTTGCAAGCAGATCCGAAGCCAGATCGAGGATGCGGCGTCCGACTACGATCGGGACAAGCTCCAGGAGCGCCTGGCGAAACTCACCGGTGGCGTCGCGGTCATCCGGGTGGGCGCACCATCTGAGGCCGAGATGAAGAACCGCAAAGAGGGCTTCGATGACGCGATCAGCGCGACGCAGGCCGCGATCGCTGAAGGAATCGTGACAGGCGGCGGCGTCGCGTTCCTTCGGATGGCGGCGGCGGTGGAGCGGGAAGCGTTGAATGCGGAAGGTGACGAGCGAACGGCGCTGCGGATCCTGAGCAAGGCGCTCGAAACCCCGGCACGGCAAATCGCCGAGAATTCGGGCGCGGACCCGGGGGCGGTGATCGACCGAATCCGCTGTGGAACCGGGCCCTTCGGCTTTGACGGCGCCAGCGGGGAGTTCAAAGACCTCGTAGAGGCCGGGATCATCGACCCGACAAAGGTCGTCCGGATCGCCCTTGAAAATGCGGTTTCGGTGGCGGGCACTCTCTTGCTGGCAGAGGCCACGCTGACGGAGATCCCGGAAGAGAAGGATCGTCAGCAGGCGGAGGGGATCGAGTGATCGACTACACTAGAACGCCATGCTGACCGATGCAAAACCTGTGGTCATACCCGAGCCTCTCGACGCGAATCAGTTGCGCGGTCGTGTGCCGCTTGACGCTTTGCCGCCGACATCCGAAGGCGTCGAGCCCATCGAGCAACTGACAGGGCAGGCGCGCGCCCGAGAAGCGATCGTTTTCGGGCTCGGTCTCGCCAGCCCGGGCTACAACATCGCCGTGTCCGGGCAGACCTCTTCCGGGCGAACGACCGCCGTGCGTCTGCTCGTCGACCAGGCGGCGGCGGATCGCCCGCCTGTGCTCGACTGGTGCTATCTCCACAACTTCAGCGATCCCTACCGTCCGCGTGCCGTCGCGTTGCAACCCGGCATGGGGGCCAACCTGCAACGTGACCTGGCTCGCCTGGTGGACGCCTGCCGGACAGAACTCCCGAAGGCATTCGAAGGGGAGTCATACCAGGAACGGAGCAAGAAAGCGCTCGAACCGGTGAACCATGCGCGCGAAAAGGTCCTCGCGGACATGCAACGCGCGGCGGCCCAGCAAGGTTTCGCCGTGAACGTCACGCCGATGGGGCTGGCAGCGATCCCGGTGGGCCAGGATGGGCGGCCACTTCAGGCCGAAGTCCTCTCCAGCCTCCCCGAAGACCAGCGGCGGGCCATTGAGCACCGCGGGGAACTCGTCGAAGAGGCCATTACGGCGACCGCCCGGGAGCTTCGGAAGCTCGATGTCGAGGCGCACGAGGCCATCGATGCCCTCGACCGGGACGTCACGCGGTTCGTGGTTGGGCATGTCCTGGACGAACTCAGGGAGAAGTACGGTCCGGTGGGCCTGGCTGACCACTTCGATGCCATCGAACGAGACATCCTCGAGAACCTGGATCGCTACACCCAGTTCTCACCGACCATGCTCCAGCAGGTTCCCGCGCATCTCGTGGCCCAGGCGACAGAGGAGCGGGAGCAGTTGCTACGGCGCTATTCCGCGAATCTGTTCGTCACCCACGACCGCGATAAAGGGGCGAAACCGGGCGGGCCAGTGGTCGAAGAGCGGAACCCCACGTACTTCAACCTCTTCGGGCGGATTGACTACCAGGTGCACTTCGGCGCCATGACCACCGACTTTCAGCAGATCCGGCCCGGCGCGCTCCATCTGTCGAACGGCGGCTATTTGATCCTCCAGCTCGATGAGCTGCTGACGGATCCCCGCGCATGGATCATGCTCAAGCGATCGCTCAAGACGGGGGAAGTCCGCGTCGAGGGCATCGGCGACGGATTTCTGCAGCTGCCGATGGTCAACATGATCCCGGCCCCAATTCCTCTGTCAGTGAAGGTGGTCCTCATCGGCCAGCCGATGACGATCGCATTGCTGGACGCTATCGATCCCGATTTTTCCGAGCTGTTCAAAATCCGGGCCGAGTTTGAGCCCGACATGGTGTGCGATAGCGACTCGATGGCTTCCTATGCAGCGTTCGTAAGCAGCACGGCACGCACCTGCAAACTGCTGCCGTTCCGGCAGGACGCGCTGGTTGAGGTTGTGCACTACGGGAACCGTCTCGCGGGGCGACAGGATCGCGTCAGCACCCAGTTCGGCGCGATCGCCGACCTCTGCCAGGAGGCGAACCACATCGCGATGGCGGCGAAAGCTCCACAGGTCATGGCGGAGCACGTCCTGGGAGCGATCGAAAGCAAGCGCCGGCGTTCGAGCCTTGTCCCCGACCGGATGCGAGCGATGATCGCCGAGGGCACGCTACACATCGAGACCGCGGGAGCGGTCGTCGGGCAGGTGAACGGACTCGCTGTCTATGAACTGGGCGGCCACGCGTTTGGCACGCCCATCAGGATTTCGTGCCAGATTGGCCTTGGGCGGAGGGGTGTCGTCGCAATCGAGCGCGAGGTCGAACGGAGCGGAGCGATCCACAGCAAGGGCGTGCTCGTCTTGAGCGGCTACCTCATGGGTACGTTCGGGCGCAAGCGGTCGCTGGCCTTCACATCGAGCCTCACCTTCGAACAGAGCTACGACGAGGTGGAGGGCGACAGCGCCTCTTCCGCCGAGCTCTACGCAATCCTCACGGCTGTCGCCGGGGTACCGATCCGCCAGGATGTCGCCGTCACCGGGTCCGTCGACCAGTTCGGACACATCCAGGCCGTGGGTGGCGTTACGGAGAAGGTCGAGGGGTTCTACGACGTCTGCAAGGTCGTGGGATTCAAAGGGACTGAGGGCGTGATCATCCCGGCCTCGAATGTCGTGAACCTCACGCTCCGGCCGGAGATTATTGAGGCGGTGGCGCAGGGGCGCTTCCGTATCTGGCCCGTGTCCAGGGTGGAAGAGGGGATCGAGATCCTGACCGGGATCCAGGCAGGCGAGCTGCGGCACGATGGCACCTATCCGGACGGGACCGTGATGTCACGGGTCTCCGATGCGCTGGATCTCATGCACGAGATGGCCGCGAGGGATGTCGAAGGGCGCTGACGCGCACCCTTGAGGCGACCTCAGTCGAGATCGATCGGACCGTGGGATTGGGCCCCTCGGGCCGCAGTTGCCCGCGAAAGCGATGAAGACACTGAAGGTCGACTTCATCGCGGGGTGTGAACCATGGCAGGCACAATGCCGGCAACACAGGACCAGATCTCAGTCGTCGACAACGTCAACCACGATCTGCTCCACAGCATCAGCGTGCGGCTCGATACCCAGTGGCATGATCAGAGCTACCAGGCAGAGGCGGGCTGCCCGGACTGTCGCAAGATCTTCGACCGGCTGTCCGAGATGGACCGCGAAGCGGCACGCCTGCTGACCGGCGAACTGGCCGCTCACGTCCGCGCCAGCAAATTCCCGGTCGATCTCTCCGACTGACCGGCGCTCTCGAGCGTTCAGCACCAGGTAGACGTTTCCGGGCCGGGGCGCGGATCGGTCGGCGCTTTCATCGGCGACCTTCGACCGTCGCAAGCCTGGCGGAACGGCGCGACCATCTCCTTCAAGAGGACAACGGACCGAGGAGGTCTACCGGTGCGAATCATTGTTGGACTTGATGGGAGCGAGGTTGCTGAGGCGGCACTACGCGCAATCGCGAAGTGGGCCGACAGTTCACAGGCTGAGGTCCACCTTGTAAGTATCCTTCACCCGGACGAAATCCATGAGACGCCATCGGAACGGGTGGTCCCGGAGAAAAGCCCCGCAAGGCAGATCGGGAGTTCCGGGGCTTACGGCGGAACGCTGTATACGACTCCGAAGCCCCGGGTCCGCCTCGCGGAAAACCGCGAACAGGCGCTCGATCGGGCGTACGACGAACGCATGGACTACCTCCGGACGGTGGCTGCTCGGGACCTCCGTGGCATGACGGTCAGCTGCCATGTCGAATCGTCTGA
>Ga0153916_10002449_pt1 | contig 13555 bp, 11 predicted proteins | sample Opewatmetagenome_FD_109642 | JGI IMG/M metagenome (GOLD analysis project Ga0153916, IMG submission 109642) | Freshwater wetland microbial communities from Ohio, USA - Open water 3 Core 3 Depth 4 metaG | ecosystem: Environmental > Aquatic > Freshwater > Wetlands | place: USA: Ohio, Lake Erie...
GTCAGCGCGGGACGCGAGGCGTTGGCCCCCGTGGAACGCTCGGCCATGCGGATCGGCTTCTCCGCCGGGGCCGGCGATTGCCCCCATGCCCGGCCCGACGGCCCGGCCAGTGCCAACAGGCCGCCGCACGCCAGAAAGGCCAGCCAGCCGCAGTCGCGCGCCAAGTTCCTCAGCATCATGAATTGCACTCCTTTTCGAGCTACCCCGGGCGGGAACCTGGATCGACCGCACCCCGCAGGATGCATCCGCCGCCCAATTCCATCCCTGGAAATGAGACTCCGCACTGTTTGGCGATCAGAGCGCCGAAATCGACATGCCACCGCTCCAGCGAGCGGGCAAGCCCAAGCCAGCCCGTAACCGCTTACCCCGTTTACCGGCTTTGCCCGGATGCGCAGCCCGCCTCCGGCGGCCTTCAAGCACTTATCGCCGTTTTCTGCAGACGGGATTACAATGTTCGCTTCAACACGGCCCGGTTCCCCAGCCCCCGCGGGCAGATCGACCCGAGCCCTTTCAACAGACACTATATATTACCCAATCCTCAGATTCGTGTGGAGACCACTTCGTGAGCCAGACGGGGTTTCAGCTCGCCGCGATCGTTTCCCAAGATTTCCAGGAGAACTGTTACGTGGCCCACCTGGGGGGGAGAGAGGACTGCCTCGTGATCGACCCCGGCCTGGAGCCGGAGAAGGTCCTCGAGCACCTCGATCGACACCGGCTGGCGCCCGCGGCGGTCCTCTTGACGCACGGCCACATGGACCACACGGCCGGCGCGAAGACCCTGAAGGAGCGCTGGCCGGAGTGTCCCCTGGTGATCGGCTCCGGGGAGGCCGCCAAGCTGACCGATCCGTGGCTGAACCTCTCGGCGATGTTCGGCCTCCCCCTGACGGCCCCCCCCGCCGACGTCACGGTCGACGAAGGCGACGTCTATTCGGCCGCCGGTTTCGACCTTCACGTCCTGACCATCCCCGGTCACTCCTCCGGCCACGTGGTCTATCTCTGGAAGGACCACCAGCCGCAGGTCGCCTTCGTGGGGGACGTGATTTTCGCGGGGAGCATCGGGCGGACCGATCTCCCCGACGGCGATTTTGAGGCCCTGGCCGCGGGCATCCGCACTAAGCTCTACCCCCTCCCGGAGGACACCCTGCTGTACTCGGGCCACGGCCCGGTCACCACCGTCGGCCGGGAAAAACGCACCAACCCGTTCGTGCCGGAGTAAACGCCGGATGGACTTATCCTCAGCCCCCTGCTAGTGTAGTGATTCAGAGTTGCGGGGATTTGTGCGGATGGGCTCTGGCCGCAGTTGTCACGCTCGCCCGTCGGCCAGCCCGCACGCTGGCGGCGGCAGTATCCAAGATGCAAGTATGAAAGCGGCCCTTACACTGGCGCTGGTTCTCGCCATCCCTGGATGTTCCTCGGGAGCTCCGGATCTACCGGCTGGATCTGGAAAGTCCTTGCACTTGGAAATCCGCAAGTCCCACGACGGGAAGCGTCCCGCCGCGTCGTTCGACGTAACGGAGCCAAGAAGTGTGGACGCGATTCTCAATGTCTTCCGGCAAGGGGTTGGGCAGACGGACCACAAGTGCGCTGGGATCGGCAAGGCGACGATTACGTTTGACGATGGAGAAGTCGTTACGATTGAGATTCTCCCCGGACATACGCCGGAGAACTATGAGCTTCGTTACCAACGGCACAACTATCGCGTTCCACGCGACGCCTTCTTTGCTGCATTGGAAAAGGCCGGGGTGGACATCGCTGCGATCCCGAGGGGGCCTTATTGAATCACTACACCAGTTTGGCGTCGGTAGGTCGGGGACTTGAGCTGGGGAGGGCTTGACGATGTCGCGACGGGTGTTGGTCTTGTCGGCTTCGGTGGGAGCGGGGCACCTCCGCGCGGCCGAGGCGGTCGAGCTGGCCTTGCGCGAGCTTGACCCGCAGGCGGCGGTGGAAAACTACGACGTCCTGGAGTTCACCAACGCCACCTTCCGCAAGTTTTACGGCCGGTCCTATCTCGACCTCGTGAATCAGGCGCCGCACGTGCTCGGCTACTTCTACGATCTCTTGGACCGCGCCCCTTCGCCGCAGCGCAAGGGAGACCGGCTGCGGCTTTTGGTGGAGAAGCTGAACCTGCGGTCGTTCTTGCGTTTTCTCCGCCGCGGGGAGTGGGACGTCGTCGTCAATACCCATTTTCTTCCCGCCGAGATGATCGCCTCGCTGCGGCGCAAGGGCCAGACCCGGCTTCCGCAGTTGACGGTGACCACGGACTTCGAGACCCACCGCCTGTGGGTCAATCAGCCGTGCGATCACTACTTCACGGCGACCGAGGAAGGGGCGATGAATCTCCAGCATTGGGGCGTGCCCCCCTCCGACGTCACGGTCACCGGGATCCCCATCCACCCGGCCTTCAGCCGGCCCAAGGATCGCGGCGCGTGCCGGGCCCGGCACGGCCTGGCGGAGGACCGGCCGGTGGTGCTGCAACTGGCGGGCGGGTTTGGCGTGGGCCCCGTCGAGCAGCTCCTCACGAGCCTCCTCAACGTCGAGCCGCCGCTGGAGGTGGTGGTCGTCGCCGGCCGCAACGAAGCCCTCAAGGCCCGGCTGGAGCAGATCGCCGTCCCGCCGCGGCACCGCGTCAAGGTCCTCGGCTTCACCACGGAGATGGACGAGCTGATGGCCGCGGCCGACGTGGTCGTCTCGAAGCCGGGCGGGCTGACAACCTCGGAAGCGCTCGCCCGGGGCACGGCCATGGTGGTGGTCAATCCGATCCCGGGCCAGGAGAGCCGCAACAGCGACTTCCTCTTGGAGAACGGGGCCGCGATCAAGATCAACAACGTGGCCACGCTGGCGTACAAGCTGACGCAGCTCCTGCGCGAGCCGGCCCGGCTTGCCCGGCTTCAGGAAAACGCCCGCTCCCTGGGCCGTCCCGACGCGGCCTACGTGGTGGCCCGCACCGCGCTTGCCTGGCCCGCGAGCGCCGCCGCACCGGCTGCCCCCGCCTGAGAGGGCAGTAGGCAGAGGGCGGTAGGCAGAGGGCAGTTTAGCCGCGGCACTTGTGCCGCGTGCTTCTCGGCAATGCCCGCGCCGAAAAACTGCCCGCCGGAGCCTTGCGGGCCTCTTCCCCAGCGTCGATAATCGGCGGCGTCGAGCCTGTCGGAGCGCGCGGTTTCCAACCCGTTCCGACGGGACTTGCCCGGCCGGGCGGCTCGGGGGAAGTCTTCTCCGGGAAGCTCCGTGGGCCCTGAAGAGCCGCGATTGGTTCGGCGCGTCTGCCATCATATCGGAAGGGGGTGCCCGATGATCCGAGCTCGAAATTGTCTGACGATTGCCCTGGCCTTGCTGCTGGGGGCCGCGCCGGGGAGGGCCGCCCGGGCCCAACCGCCGGGAGCGGCCCCGCCGGGGTCCGACTTCATGGCCCGCACCGGCAGCTTCCTGGGCCTGTTGACCGCGAAGAAGGTCCAGAAAGAGCTGAAACTGAGCGACCAACAGGTTGCCGACATCAAGGAGATCGGCAAGAAGCTCGGCGCCGAGATGTGGGGGCAATTCGCCGGTCTGCGGGAGATCCGGGACCGGAAGCAAGCGTGGGCGAAGATGAACGAGCTGCTCAAGCAGCTCGACGAGAAGGCCCGCGGCCAGCTCCGCAACGTGCTCTCCCAGGAGCAGTTGACGCGGCTCTACCAGATCCGCCTCCAGGTCCGCGGCCCCATCTACGGGCTGAACAACGGGTGGATCGCCGAGAGGCTGAAGCTCACCGACGAGCAGAAGAAGAAGGCGGCCGCGATCGAAGCCGCGATGCAGGACGCGATCTACGAGCTGCTCAGCGGGCTGCGCGATCCGAGCCCGGAGCAGCGGCGCAAGAAGATGGCCGAGCTGGGCGAGAAGTACAACAAGATCCGCCACGAGGCGGACAAGCGGGCCCTCCGCCTGCTCACGGCCGAGCAAAAGGAAACCCTGAAGAAGCTCAAGGGGGAGAAGTTCGCGTTGTGACGCCGCGGACCCAGGACCTCGCGCAGGAGTACCTTCGTCAATCGGGTGGCACGCCCTGAAAGGGCGTGGCGGGCCTGAAGGTTGAATCTGGCGCTTCACCACGCCCTTTCAGGGCGTGCCACCCCAAGGGAACTTGCAGTAGTCATTGACACGCGGCTCCTCACGACCAGAAGCGCTTCGTCCGCTTGCGGACGGAGCGGCTGCTGAGGCGAGGCTCCCGAGCGAGGTCCTCGCCGAGATCCTCGTCCTCTTCCCCTTCCGGGGCCGTCGTCGTCGCGCGCCGGAACAGCCGCAGCGCGCGCTCCGGGAGGAAGCGGGTCAACTGCCCATAGCCGTGCGCGTCGCTGAAACTGCCGGGATAGTGATAGTAGCGGAGCGGGTAGCCGACGCACAGCCAGCGCTTCGCCCGGGTGAGCGCCACGTAGAACAGCCGCAGCTCCTCCTCGATCTCCTCGGTCGAGCCGGTGGCCATGTCGGAGGGGATGTTGCCGTCGGAGGCGTGGATCACGTAGACCGCGTCCCATTCCAGCCCCTTGGCCGAATGGATCGTGCTCAGCACGAGGTAGTCGTCGTCCAACACCGGCGGCCCGGCCAAGTCCTGGGTCGAGGCCGGGGGGTCGAGGGTGATCTCCGCCAGCATCGTCCGCCGGTCGCGATAGCGCGAGGCGATCTGCTCCAACTGCTCCAGGTCTCTCGCCCGGGGACGCGGATTGTCGTAGCGGTCCTCAAGGATCGGCTGGTAGAAATTCCGCGTGCGGTGGACCTGCCCGGCCAGATCGGTCTTGGCCGCGGCGAGGTCTTCGACCAGGGCGAAGAACTTGGGCCAGAGCTTGCCGGCGGCGGCGGGCGGCTTCCACTCCCGCCAGGCGGCGAAATCCCCGCCCGAGTCGGCAAGCATTGCCATCAGTTGCCGCGCCTTGGTCGGCCCGATTCCGGGCAGAAGCTCAAGCGCGCGGCTCCCTGCCACCACGTCCCGCGGATTCTCGGCCAGCCGCAGAAAAGCCATCAGGTCCTTGACGTGCGCGGTCTCGATGAACTTCAGCCCGCCGTACTTGTGGAAGGGGATGTTCCGCCGGGTCAGCTCGGCTTCCAGGAGGATGCTGTGGTGCGAGGCCCGGAAGAGGACCGCCTGGCGGCGCAGCGGGATTCCGCCCTCGCGATGGCCGAGGATCTGGCGGACGACGAAGTCCGCCTGGTCGTCCTCGTCTTCGCAGGTCACGAGCATCGGCCGGTCCCCCTCGGACCGCTTCGACCAGAGGTCCTTGGCGTAGCGCTCCTTCGCCAGGCGGATGACCTGGTTGGTGGCCTCGAGGATCGGCTGGGTGCTGCGGTAGTTCTGCTCCAGCGTGAGGACGGTGGCGTTGGGGTAGTGCTTGGGAAAGTCGAGGATGTTGCGGACCGTGGCCGCGCGGAAGGAGTAGATCGACTGGGCGTCGTCGCCGACGACGGTCAGCCCCTTGCCTGTCGGCGACAACTGGTAGAGGATTTCCGCCTGGAGCAGGTTCGTGTCCTGATACTCGTCGACCAGGATGCAGTCGAAGCGCTTGCGGACGAGCTCGCCGGCCTGCGGGTCGGCAAGGAGGTCGTGCCAGAAGGTTAGTAGATCGTCGTAATCGAGCACCGAGGCGTCGTCCTTGCGGTCGACGTAGGCGTCGAACAGCCGCTTCAGCTCGTCGCCCCATTCCTTGCACCAGGGAAAGTGCCCGGCGAGGACCTCGGCGAGCTGCTGCCGGGCGTTGACGCACCGGCTGTAGATCGCCATGCAGGTCCCCTTGTTGGGAAAGCGCTTCTCGGTCTTAACCAGGCCGAGCTCCGTGCGGACGACGTTGAGGAGGTCTTCGGAGTCGGTCCGGTCGTGGATCGTGAAGGCGGGGGCCAGACCGACGGCTTTGGCGTATCGCCGCAGCAGCCGGGTGGCGATGGCGTGGAAGGTGCCGCCCCAGACGCGGCCGACGTGGGGCCGGCTGACGGTGGCTCCCTGGTCCAGGCGCTCAAGTTGGCGGAGCACGCTGTCGACGCGGCGGATCATCTCGGCGGCGGCGCGGCGGGTGAAGGTGAGCAAGAGGATGCGGCCGGGGTCCACCCCTTTAGCGATGAGCCAGGCCACCCGATGTACGAGCGTGGCCGTCTTCCCGGTGCCCGCTCCGGCGACGATCAAAAGCGGCCCGTCGCCGTGCTGGGCGGCGCGGCGCTGCTGGGGGTTCAAGCCCGAGAGGACTTCGTCGATCGCCGAGTTCTCGCCCATCGTCGTTCGATCTGCCCCCGGTTCTTCGAGGCCCAAGACAGGATTGCCCAACCCGTTATTGTACAGGCCCTTAGCGAGATGGGGAGACTTTGTCGAGTATGCCGCCCGGGCTTCCCCCCCAGTGTCGGCTCCAACCAGGTCGGATGTTGACGAACGCCCACCCGCCTGGTTAGATTGCAGAATGGGTCGCGGGGCTCGCGCGGGCGCGGGAACGAGTCAGGGGAAACGCAACCAGGGTACACCGAGGCATGATCCGAAGAGAGTCGAGCGATGGCATCGGGTACTGCGTCGTCGAGCTCCACGGCGTTCGGCACATCTTCGCGGTCGCCATTCCCCGGACCGGGACCACGCTGGGCGAGCAGGCCCAGGACGCCTTGCGGACCATCCACCGCGTGATCGCCGAGGAGGGGAGCCGCGGATCGATCGTCCAGCAGGCGGTCTTTCTGGCGGACAAGACGCGGACGGACGAGTGCCGGGAGATCATGCGCGCGTTCTACCGCGACGAGCTCCCCGCCACCACCTACGTCCCCCAGCATCCCTGCGAGGGAAAGCTGCTGTCGATCGAAGCCCTGGGCGTCGGTCAGCGGCCCGGGGAGGTGCAGATCGAGCGCCGCTCGGAGCAATTGGTGATCGCCCGGCACAGCGACGTCGCCTGGGTCCACGCCGCCCAGATCACGCCCGAGACGGCCGCCGAGGGGGTCTACGACCGGACCCTCAGCGGCTTCGAGGGCATGCGGAGGATGCTCGAGGGCTTGGGCGTCCGCTTCGATCAGATCATCCGCACCTGGCTGTACCTGGGAGACATCGTCGGTCCGGAGGGCGAGACCCAGCGCTACAAGGAGCTGAACCGGGCGCGGAGCGACTTCTACCAGCACTTCCGCTTCGCGGCCGATCACCTTCCCCCGGGCTTCCAGGGGGAGATCTACCCGGCGAGCACCGGCATCGGCACCGACAACCGCGACGTGCTGATGAGCTGCATTGCGCTGGCCACCGACCGCAAGGACGTCCTCCTCACGCCGCTGGAGAACCCCCAGCAGACCTCGGCGTTCTGCTACGCCCCGGAGTACGGCGCGAAGAGCCCGAAATTTGCCCGGGCGATCGCCCTGACGGTCGGCTGCTCGGCGACGGTCTTCATCTCCGGGACGGCGAGCATCACGGGCTCGGAGAGCCGTCACCGGGACGACGTGGAAACGCAGACCCACCAGACCCTGGACAACATCGCGGCACTCATCTCGGAAGAGAACTTCTGCCGGCACGGATTGCCGGGACTGGGCGCCACGCTGGCCGATCTGGCCTTCGCGCGGGTGTACATCAAGCGGCAGGAAGACTACCGCAAGACCCGGGCCGTCTGCGAGACCCGGCTGGGCGAGCTCCCCACGATCTACGCGGTGGCCGACGTCTGCCGGCCCGAGCTGCTGGTCGAGATCGAAGGCATCGCCATCTCCCACCGCTGCCTCGACCCGTGAGGGTCCAAGAGGTGAGGGGTGAGGGATTAGGGATTGGGGATTGGGGATTAGGGATTGGGGATTAGAGGTCCGTGTTTTACGGGGAGACTTCTGCGCGTGTTGCGAGCATCTTTTCGTGTGCTGCGAAGTTCTACTCTGCCAGAGGGTTCGTGCGAACGCCAACTCTCCAATCCCTAATCCCCAATCCCTAATCCCTCGCCCTTCTAAAACGCCTCCGCCGCCCCCGCGTCTTCCCAGCGGTCCAACTGGATCGGATACTTGCCGTACATCCGGATGGCGTTCCACATCGCCAGGTAGTTGCCGGGCTTGACCGCCGAGTGGATGCTGTTGCTGGAGGAAAGGATCAATCCCCCGCCCCGGGCCGCCTTGCGGATGACCTCGCGGGTCTCGTCGACGATCTGACGCTCGCTGCCGAAGGTGAGCGTGTGGGCGCAATCCACGTTGCCCTTCAGCGCGATCCGGCTCCCGTAGAGGGCTTTCATCTCGCCGATGTCCATGCCGGCGATCGGGTCGATGGGGTCGAGGCAGTCGATTCCCGAATCGAGAATCATCTCCACCAACGGGCGGATGTTGCCGTCGGTGTGCTTGATCACCGGCAGCCCGACCTCATGGAAGCCGGCCACGACCCGCTTCAGCCCCGGCAAGAAGAACTCGCGGAACGCCTTGGGGGACATGAACGGCCGCTCGGCCGAGGCGTAGTCGTCCCCGGTGAAGACGAAATCGGCGCCGCGGCGGGCCACTTCCCGGGCCATGGCCAGATTGATCTGGACCGAGAGGTCCACCAGCCCGCGGACCAAGTCCGGCTCGTCGATCAGCGCCATCATCAGCCTCTCGAACCCCAGCAGGTAACGGGGGATCGAGAAGACGTCGTTCAGGTGGACCCCGATCGCGAGGTCCCCCTTGTAACGCTTCACAAGCTGCTGGAGGCTTTGGTATCGGCCCGGAGCGTGCGGGTTCGGGGGCTCGTAGCGGCGGAAATCGTCCAAGCCGTGGATCGGCCCCTCGATGGGGAAACCGTGCTCCTCGGCGGTGGTCTGGAGGACCACTCCCCACTCGTTGCGGAAGCGGTTGGGGGCGATTGGCTCTTTGGCGATGTCGGGGGCGGTCAAGATCGCGTCGAGGCCCATCCGGACGGTGAATTCCTCCATCGTCCCGCCCGGGCATATCGCCTCGCGGACCTTCCGATCGATAATCCATTCAAAGTGGGGGATGCGGTCGGGCTCTTGCCGCCCGAGCACCCGCATCACCCGCTCGGCAGACGTCATGCCGCTCACTGCTAGACCTCTGGAGCTGCGAGGGGGACAGTCCCCGCGCGAAAATCGGGACAGTCCCCACGCGAAAATCGGGACAGTCCCCAGGGCGGTCATCTTGCCGGGTTCGGGCTCGGGCTGTCAAGGGTCTGGTAGTTGATTTGAGGGGAGGACTACCCGTTCGCAATGGGGTTGCGGTCTCCACGGAAGGCTGGGTCATTGGTTACCCGGCGGTGGCGCAGTGGCGTTCCGCCCCGGTTCCGCTTGCCAACTGGCGGGCGAAGGGGTAACTTCGTAGGTTTGGCACCTTTTCCGGATTACCCCACCGGCCATGATCGCGAAGCGACCCGAGAAGCACAGGATCGTCATTACTGGGGTCGGCCTGACCGCGCCCAACGGGAACGATCTGCCGGCGCTCCGCGAGAGTCTGCTCCGGGGGCAAAGCGGCGTGACCCGGTACGAAACACGCTACTTTGGCCCGACGGTGGCTGGCGTCTGCCAGTTCGACGAGCTTCGCTACCAGCGGCGCAAAGAGGTGCGTAGGGGCACCCGGGCGGGGAGCATCGGCATCTATTGTGCCCGGGAGGCCATCCGCGATGCCGGCCTGGATTGGGAAAACACCGACCGATCGGGCGTCGGGATCTACGTGGGAGTGACTGAGCACGGCAACGTCGAGACCGAGAACGAGATCTACCTGCTGAAGCAGTACGACTATGACACCCAGTACTGGTCGCACCACCACAATCCTCGCACCGTGGCCAACAACCCCGCTGGGGAGATCTCGCTGAATCTTAAGGTGACGGGGCCGCACTACACGCTGGGGGCGGCGTGCGCGGCGGGAAACGCGGGCATCATCCAGGGCGCGCAGATGCTCATTCTGGGGGATTGCGACATAGCCCTTTGCGGCGGAGTCTCTGAGAGCATCCGTACCTTCGGGATCTTTGCCAGTTTTCACAGCCAGGGGGCGCTGGCCTGCCATGAGGACCCCACCAAGGCGTCCCGGCCGTTCGACGCCGACCGCAACGGGATCGTGGTGGCGGAAGGGGGGTGCATGTTCGTCCTGGAGCGGCTGGCCGACGCCCGGGCAAGGGGAGCGAGGGTCTATGGCGAGGTCGTCGGCTATGCGATGAACAGCGACGCCTACGATTTCGTCTTGCCCCATCCGGAGCGGCAGGCCGAGTGCATGGAGCTGGCGCTTCGGCGGGCCGGGTTGGCCGCGGAGGACGTCGACATCGTCAGCACCCACGCCACGGGGACCACCACCGGGGACGTCCAGGAGTGCCTGGCCCTGCGGCGGGTTTTTGGCAACAGTCCCCGCACGCTCTTGAACAACACGAAGAGCTTCATCGGCCACGCGATGGGGGCCGCGGGGGCCTTGGAGCTGGCCGGCAACCTCCCCGCCTTCGCCGATCGGACTTGCCATCCGACGATCAACCTCGATCGGCCCGACCCCGAGTGCGAGCTGCCGGGGCTGGTGGCCAACGAGCCGCGCGAGATGGCCAAGGTCGAGGTCATCCTCAACAATTCCTTCGGGATGCTGGGCATCAATTCGGTCGTCGTTGTCAGGAAGATCTGAGGATTGGAGCCCACCGGGAGACCAGGGCATGACCCCCGCCGAAATCCGAGAGGCGATTCTCGACATCCTGTCCGACATCGCCCCCGACGAGGATCTCAGCCGTCTGGAGCCCGACGTTCCGTTCCGCGATCAGCTCGACATGGACAGCATGGATTTCCTCGACATCGTCATGGAGCTCCGCAAGCGCTACCGGATCCAGATCCCGGAGGAGGACTATCCGGCGCTGGCCAGCGTGACCAGCACGATCGCGTATCTTGAGCCGCGAATGAAGGACGTGCCCAAGAAGTAACGGCCATGTACGACACGGTCATCATCGGCGCCGGCATGTCGGGACTGGCGGCGGGGATCCGCCTGGCCTACTACGACCAGCGGGTGTGCATTGTCGAGCGGCACAAGTCGATCGGCGGGTTGAACTCGTTCTACCGGCTCCACGGGCGCAATTTCGACGTCGGCCTGCACGCGGTGACCAACTACGCCCCCCGGGGGAACCGCCAGGGTCCCCTGGGACGCCTGCTCCGCCAGTTGCGGCTGGCCTGGGAGGACCTGGCGTTGGCGCCGCAGCGGGGCTCGTCGATCGTCTTCCCCGGCGCGACGCTCGAGTTTGACAACGATTTCGAGGTCTTCCGGTCCGAGGTCCACCGGCACTTTCCCGCCGAGCGCGACCGCTTCGAGCGGTTCCTGGCCGAGATGGCCGACTACGACCAGTTGGGCCAGTCGGCCACGCGCTGCTCGGCCCGGGAGGTCATCGGCCGGTTCCTCCGCGACCCGCTGTTGGTGGAGATGATCTTCTGCCCGCTGTTGTTCTACGGCGGCTCCCGCGAGCGGGACATGGACTTCGGCCAGTTCTCCGTCCTCTTCCGCTCGATTTTCCTGGAGGGGCTGGCGCGGCCGTTGGCCGGGATTCGCTTGATCCTCAGGAAGCTCGTGCGGAAGTTCCTGGAGTTTGGCGGGGAGCTGCGGCTGCGGGCCGGGGTCCGCCGGATCTGCGTCCGCGACGGCAACGCCGAAAAACTGGTCCTCGACGACGGCACCGAGCTGGCCGCGCGGCGGATCCTCTCCTCGGCCGGGTGGCGGGAGACGATGCGCCTGTGCGACGAAGCGCCCAGCCAGGTTCTGCTCCCGCCGGGCCAGCTCTCGTTCGTCGAATCGATCTCGGTTCTCGACACCCAGCCGCAGTTGCTCGGGCTGGACCGCACGGTCGTTTTCTTCAACGATTCGCCCGAGTTCCACTATGCCCGGCCCGACGACCTGGCGGACCTCCGCAGCGGCGTGATCTGCTCGCCGAACAATTTCTGTTACGACGAGCCCCTGGCCGAAGGGATCGTGCGGATCACGGCCCTTGCCAATTTCGACCGCTGGGCGGCCCTCGACCCGCCTTCCTACCGCCTGGAAAAGCTCCGCTGGTACGACAAGATCGTGGCCTCCGCGGTACGGTTCGTGCCCGATTTCCGCGGCGCGGTCGTCGACACCGACGTGTTCACCCCGAGGACCATCCAGCGCTTCACCGGCCACGATAACGGCGCCGTCTACGGCGCGGCCGAGAAGCGCTACGACGGGACCACGCACCTGCGGAACCTGTTCATCTGCGGCACCGACCAGGGGCTGGTGGGCATCATCGGCTCGATCCTCAGCGGCATCACGATCGCCAACCGGTACTTCTTGAAAGGATGAAGGAGGAAGGATGAAGGATGAATGAGGAGTCGAGTCTTACGGTGAGAGTTCTGCGCGTAGTGCGCGGACGTTTTCGGATGTAGAACTACTTGCTTGCCAACGGTTCTTGGATTGGGATTGAGGACCAGAGGGACCACCCCGGGGGACTTCATCCTTCATCCTTCATCCTTCATCCTTCATCCTTCATCCTTCATCCTTCATCCTTCATCCTTAACCCGCCCCCATGCCCCGCGATTTCCTCCAAGGCGTCCGTGACCAGTACGACGCCATCGTCATCGGCTCCGGTCTGGCCGGGCTGACGGCCGCGAACACGCTCGCCCGGGCCGGCCATTCGGTGCTCTTGCTGGAGCAGCATTACCGGTTGGGGGGCCTGGCGACGTGGTTCCGGCGGCCCGGCGGCCACATCTTCGACGTCTCGCTCCACGGCTTTCCTTACGGCATGGTCAAGAGCTGCCGCCGCTATTGGACCGGCGAGATCGCCGACTCGATCGTGCAGATCAAGCAGATCCGCTTCGACAACCCGATGTTCACCCTCTCGACCGCCTTCGACCGCGAGGACTTCACCCGGCTCTTGACCGGCCGCTTCCGGGTCCCCGCCGATCGGGTCGAGGAGTTCTTCGACGCCGCCCGAAGGATGAGCTTTTACGACGATCAGACGCTCACGACCGGGCAGTTCTTGGACCGTTTCTTTCCCGGCCGGGAGGACGTCGTGCGGCTGCTGCTGGAGCCGATCACCTTCGCCAATGGCTCCACGCTGGAGGACCCGGCCCTCTGCTACGGGATCGTCTTCTCGAACTTCATGTCCAAGGGGGTCTACACGTTCCGGGGAGGCACGGACCGGTTGATCGGCCTGATGGAAGCCGAGCTCCGCCGTAACGGCGTCGACATCCGCATCCGCTCCGGGGCCGAAAAGATCCACGTCTCCGGCCGGCGCGTCGCGGGCGTGACGGCAGGCGGGCGGACGATCCGGGCCCGGGCGGTGATCTCCAATGCCAACCTCAAGGGAACCATCTTCCGGCTCGTCGGCCAGGAGCATTTCGACGCCCCCTTCGCCGAGCAGGCCCGGGCCGTGCGGCTGAACAACTCCAGCACCCAGGTCTACATCGCCCTGCACCCCGGCCACTCGATCGACTAAGACGCCTGCGGCGACCTCTTGTTCAGCTCGACCGCGCCCGTCTTCCGCACCGACTTGCTCTTGAGCCACAACGTCACCAGCCGGACGTACTCCTTCTATTACCCCAAGACACGGCCGGGGAGGAACCGGTCGCTGGTGGTGGCCAGCGCGAACGCCAACTACCACGATTGGGCGGGCCTGGGGCCGGAGGAATATCATCACGCCAAGAAAGCGCTCGTGGAGGACACCCTCGAC
>Ga0153916_10002450_pt1 | contig 13549 bp, 16 predicted proteins | sample Opewatmetagenome_FD_109642 | JGI IMG/M metagenome (GOLD analysis project Ga0153916, IMG submission 109642) | Freshwater wetland microbial communities from Ohio, USA - Open water 3 Core 3 Depth 4 metaG | ecosystem: Environmental > Aquatic > Freshwater > Wetlands | place: USA: Ohio, Lake Erie...
CAATGATCTGTCCCTGGCGATCCCGCGCGGCAAGGTGATGGCCATCATGGGCGGCAGCGGTTGCGGCAAGACCACGTTGCTCAACCTTATCGGCGGCCGCATCAAGCCGGATACGGGCAGGCTCATCGTCGATGGCCAGTCGGTGCCGGATCTCAACACCAAAGACCTTTTCACGCTGCGCAAGCGCATGGGCATGTTGTTTCAGACTGGTGCACTCCTGACCGATCTGACCCTTTTCGAAAACGTCGCCTTCCCCATCCGCGAACACACCAAGCTGCCGGAGTCGATCCTGCGCAAGGTAGTGCTCATGAAGCTCGAGGCCGTAGGATTGCGGGGCGCGCACAACCTCATGCCCGCGGAACTTTCTGGCGGCATGGCGCGGCGTGCGGCGCTGGCGCGCGCGATCGCGCTCGAACCCATGATGATCATGTATGACGAACCGTTCACCGGTCTCGACCCGATTTCCAAGGGTGTGATCGCCAAGCTCATCCGCGAGCTGAATCAGAGCCTCGGCATTACCTCGATCGTGGTCTCGCACGACGTGGCCGAGACCTGCCTGATCTCCGATTACGCCTACCTCCTCGGCGACGGGCGCATCATCGGTGAGGGAACCCCGAGCGAGGTCCAGAAGTCAAAATCCGAACATGTGCGCCAGTTCATGGACGGCCTGCCGGATGGTCCCGTGCCTTACCAGTATCCGGCGGGCGATTACCTGCAGGATCTGATGCAGGAGCAGGCGTCATGAATGTTCTGCACACGTTGGGACGAATTGTCCTGGGCGGTGTCGAGCGCCTCGGCCGGGCCGCGCTCTTTTTGTATGAAATTGTGTCCGGGTCATGGGAGCTGGTCGGTCGATTCCCGCTGGTCCTGCAGCAGATTTACGGCGTCGGTGTCCTGACCCTGCTCATCATTCTTGTGTCCGGCCTGTTCGTGGGCATGGTGCTGGGTTTGCAGGGCTACAACACATTGGTTAAATTCGGTTCGGCGAACTCGCTCGGACTGCTGGTGGCCCTGTCGCTGGTGCGGGAACTCGGGCCGGTGGTCACGGCGTTGCTGTTCGCCGGCCGCGCGGGTTCGGCGCTCACCGCCGAGATCGGCCTGATGAAGGCGACCGAACAGCTCGCCGGCATGGAAATGATGGCGGTCAATCCGGTGATACGCGTGATCGCGCCGCGCTTCTTCGGCGGCGTGATCGCCATGCCGCTGCTGGCGGCGCTCTTTTCCGCCATCGGCGTGCTCGGCGGCCATATCGTCGGCGTCGGTCTGCTCGGCGTGGACGCCGGTCCGTTCTGGTCGCAGATGCAGGCCGGCGTGGATTTCCATGACGACATCGTCAACGGCGTGATCAAGAGCGCGGTGTTCGGCGTGGTGTGCACCTGGATCGCTGTGTTCGAGGGTTACGACGCGGTGCCGACCTCGGAGGGCGTGGCGCGCGCCACCAATCGCACGGTCGTGTATTCCTCGCTGGCGGTGCTGGCGCTCGATTTCATATTGACGGCGTTGACTCTGGGAGAGGTCTGAATGATTAGCAGAAAAACGATGGAAGTATGGGTCGGGTTGTTCGTGGCGGCGGGCTTGCTTGCGCTCGCCATGCTCGCGTTCAAGGTAGGCAACCTGACCACGTCGGACGTGGTCGATAGCTACACGCTGACCGCCAAGTTCAACAACGTCGGCGGCCTGAAGGTCAAGGCGCCGGTGACCATGGCCGGCGTGCGCATCGGCCGCGTCTCGAAAATCGGCTTTGACAGCGAAAGGTTCATGGGCGTGGTCGAGATGCAGATCGACGGGCGCTACAAGAATATCCCCAAGGACACGAGTGCTTCGATTCTGACCTCGGGGCTGCTGGGGGACCAGTACATCGGACTGGAGCCGGGCGGCAGTGAGGAGTATTTTAAGAACAAGGACACCATACAGATGACCCAGTCGGCGGTGGTGCTGGAGAAACTGATCGGCCAGTTTTTGTTCAACAAGGCCTCCGAAGGGGAAAAGGCCAAGTAGCGTACAGCCGGATACAGGAGCCTGACATGAAAAGCATTGTTTTCACGATTATGTTCCTCCTTTTCGCGCCGCTCGCGCTGGCGGCGGAGACGCCGCCGGACCAGTTGGTGCGCGAAACCTCGGACAAGATCACCGTCTTGCTCAAGGCCAATCGTGATGTCTATGCCAAGGACCATCAGAAACTGTATGCCATGGTCGATGAAAATGTGTTGCTGCATTTCGATTTCCGCACCATGTCCAAGTCCGTGCTGGCGCGTTACTGGCGCGAGGCAACGGAAGATCAGCGTAAAAAATTCACCCATGAGTTCCGCGACCTGCTGGTGCGGACCTATGCCACGGCGCTGCTCAAGTACACCGACCAGAAGATTCTTTTCCTGCCCTTCGTCAGCAAGCCGGATGACAAGACCGTCACGGTGAGGACGGAGGTCAAGCAGTCGGGCGGCGGGCCGAATATCCCGATCCACTACAGCTTCTTCAAGTCCGAGGCCGGGTGGAAGGTGTATGACATCACGATTGATGGCATCAGCCTCGTGACCAACTACCGCAGCACCTATGCGGAGAGGATTCAGCGGGAAGGACTTGATGCCCTGATCGCGAGCATCGCCAGGGACAACAAGGGTGCGGCGAGCGATAAAGGGGGGCGTGCCCAGGAACCGGCGGCGTTACCCAAGAAGGCGCAGCTCAGTGAACGGTAACGGCATGAATGTACGCGGCGATGGTGCGGTGGATGTTACCGGATCGCTGACGTTCAACACGGTGCCGGATTTCCTCGCGCAGGGCAACGGCTGGCTCGCTGGCGGCAAGGGCACGATCACCCTCGACATGAAGGCGGTGAGCAAGGCCGACAGCGCCGGGTTGGCACTGATGCTGGAATGGCTTCAACAGGCGCGCAAAACCGGGTGCACGATTCATTTTACGAACATCCCGGAACGCGTGCAGTTTCTGATCCGCGTCAACGGCTTGGCGCAGGCCTTCGGCGTTTCAGCGAATGGACAGGATTAAGGAAGATCTGATTAATTACGATTATTTGACGCAAAGACGCGAAGGCGCAAAGAAAAGCCTGAAAAAATAAACGAAAAAATCTTTGCGTCTTTGCGTCAAAAATTAGTAAATCAGAGGTTCCTTAATCCCATGTCCGCGATTTCCATTACTGGGTTGCATAAGCACTACCCGCGGGTGCATGCCCTGAAGGGCATTGACCTGGTCATCCCGCGCGGGGAATTCTTCGGGCTGCTGGGTCCGAACGGGGCCGGAAAATCCACGCTCATCAACATCATTGCCGGGCTGACGCGATTCGACAGCGGTTCCGTGAGCGTGCTGGGGCAGGACGTGGTGCGCCAGTACCAGCGCACGCGGCGTTTTGTCGGCATGGTGCCGCAGGAACTGACCTTCGATCCCTTCTTCAATGTGCGCGAGGTGTTGCGCATCCAGTCGGGTTATTTCGGACTGGGGCGCGAGAACGATGCCTGGATCGAGGAACTGATGGGCGCGCTCATGCTGCACGACAAGGCCGGGGCCAACATGCGCGCGCTTTCCGGCGGTATGAAGCGCCGCGTCATGGTGGCGCAGGCCCTGGTGCACAAACCCGAAGTGGTGGTGCTCGATGAGCCGACGGCGGGCGTGGACGTGGAGCTGCGCAAGTCGCTGTGGGCGTTCATCCAGCGGCTGCATCGGGAGGGCCACACCATTGTGCTGACCACGCATTATCTGGAAGAGGCCGAAGCCCTGTGCGATCGCATCGCGATTCTCAACCACGGGGCCATTGTGGCGCTCGACAGCAAACAGGCGCTGCTCGCGCAGGGGGTCGGGCGCACGCTGCGGGCCTGCATCACGACGAAGGAGCCGCTGACGACACTGCCAGCGGCGCTGTCACCGAAATTGAAGCGCCAGGAGGGAAACCGTATTGAACTCCAGCTCGACAAGCATACCGATTCGATTGTCACGGTGCTGGATGACCTGCGTGCGCACGGCGCGGTAATCGAAGACCTGAGAACGGAGGCGGCGGACCTCGAAGACGTGTTTGTCGAACTGACGCGGAAAAAGCAGCCATGAATCTGACCGGGGCGTACACGCTGTTCTACAAGGAGATCCTGCGTTTCGGCAAGGTGCTGCTGCAAACACTGATCGCGCCGGTGATCACGTCGCTGCTATACCTGCTGGTGTTTGGCCATGTGCTGACGGGCAGGGTGGAAGTGTTCCCCGGCGTGAGCTACATCGCCTTTCTTGTGCCGGGCCTGGTGATGATGTCGGTGATCCAGAATGCGTTCGCCAACAGTTCATCGAGCCTGATCCAGTCCAAGGTGACCGGAAACATTCTTTTCATTTTGCTGACGCCGCTGTCGCACATGGAATTTTTCCTGGCGTTCATCGCCGCCGCCGCCGTGCGTGGTCTGATCGTGGGCCTGGGTGTGTACCTGGTGGCGATCTTTTTCGTTGCCGTGCCGGTGCAGCACCTTGGCTACATTTTGTTGTTTGCCTTGCTGGGGAGTGCGGTGCTCGGCACCCTCGGCGTGATCGCCGGCATCTGGGCGGAAAAATTCGACCAGCTGGCCGGGTTCCAGAATTTCATCATTTTGCCGCTGTCATTTCTCTCCGGAGTGTTTTATTCGATTCACTCGTTGCCGCTTTTCTGGCAGCGGTTGTCCCATTTCAATCCCTTTTTCTACATGATCGACGGCTTCCGCTACGGTTTCTTCGGTGTTTCGGATGTTTCGCCCCTGCTGAGTCTGGCGGTGGTCGCCTTGTTCTTTATGACCCTTTCCGGGCTTACCTTGTTGATGCTTAAAACCGGTTACAAATTACGTGATTAATGTTCACAAATTTCGTGGGCATGCGCCCTTGAAATACACGGTGGCGGCCCGATAATGGCAGGCATGGTGCATCCGGAAGATATCAAGCAGATGATTGAGCGCGGCATGCCGGACGCACGGGTGTCCGTCAGCGGCGATGGACATCATTTCGAGGCAGAGATCGTCAGCAACGAATTTGCCGGGAAGGGCCTGGTGCAGCGGCATCAGATCGTATACCGCACCCTGGGCAATAAAATGGGTAACGAGATTCATGCGTTGTCCCTGCGCACGCTGACTCCGGAAGAACAGGAATAGGTCGCGGTTTTTGCCCGGCACATTTTTTCAATAAACATACATACAGTGACATGAGGTGTTGGTAATGAGTGCACAAGACAGAATCAAACAGCAGGTGACGGGGGCCAAAATCGTGCTCTACATGAAAGGTACCCCGCAGGCCCCGCAATGCGGGTTTTCCGCCAAGGCGACGCAGCTGCTGAGTTCCTGCGGCGCCAAGTTCGCCTCCTACGATGTCCTGGCCGACGCGGAAATCCGCCAAGGGGTGAAGGAATATGCCAACTGGCCGACCATTCCCCAGCTCTACATCAACGGCGAGTTTATCGGGGGATGTGATATTATGATCGAGCTGTACCAGAAGGGTGAGCTGCAGAAAATGGTCGCCAAGGCGATGGAACAGTAATACCGCCGGTTTCCGACCCATAAAGCCGCCTTCCGGGCGGCTTTATTTTTTTGTGTCGTTTAAGAAAAGAAATAAACCATGGATAAACTAATCGTCACAGGCGGTAATTCCTTGCGCGGCGAGATTCGCATCTCCGGCGCCAAGAACGCGGCGCTGCCGGTATTGGTGGCGTCGTTGCTCACCCCCGAGCCGCTGCTGGTAAGCAATGTCCCGCACCTGCAGGACATCACCACGACCATGGAACTGCTCGGGCGCATGGGCGTGCGCCTGGTCGTGGGCGACAAGATGGTGATCGAGGCCGACTCGAGCAGCAACACCTCGGTGCGCGCGCCGTATGAACTGGTCAAGACCATGCGCGCCTCGATTCTGGTGCTGGGACCGCTGCTGGCGCGCTTTGGCGATGCCGAGGTGTCGTTGCCCGGCGGCTGTGCCATCGGCTCGCGCCCGGTCAACCTGCACATCAAGGGCTTGCAGGCCATGGGCGCGGAGATCAATCTCGACGGCGGCTACATCCGGGCGCGCGCGAAGCGCCTCAAGGGCGCGCGCATTTTCATGGACATGGTCTCCGTCACGGGCACGGAAAACATCATGATGGCGGCGACGCTCGCGGATGGCGTAACGATTATCGAAAACGCCGCGCGCGAGCCCGAGGTCGCGGACCTGGCCAGGTGCCTCAACGCCATGGGCGCCCGCATCACCGGTGCGGGGTCGGACGAAATCACGATTGAAGGGGTCGAGCGCCTGCACGGTGCCGAGCACGATGTCATTCCCGATCGCATCGAAACCGGCACCTACCTTGTCGCTGCCGCCATCACCAACGGATCGGTGCGTTTGCGCAATGCGCGCGCGGATCTGCTGCAGGCGGTGCTCGACAAGTTGCGCGAAGCCGGCGCGGTCGTCGAGAGCGGGCCGGACTGGATCAGCCTCGACATGCAGGGCCGGCGCCCCAAGGGTGTGAATCTCCGCACCGCACCATATCCGGCATTCCCGACGGACATGCAGGCCCAGTTTATCGCGCTGAATGCGATCGCCGAGGGTACCGGGACCGTCACCGAGACGATTTTCGAGAACCGCTTCATGCATGTCTACGAGCTGCAGCGCATGGGCGCGAACATCGAGATGGAAGGCAACACCGCCATCGTGCGCGGCGTGGAAAAAATCAAGGGCGCGCCGGTGATGGCGACCGATTTGCGCGCCTCGGCCAGCCTGGCGCTGGCGGGCCTGGTGGCGGAAGGCGAGACCGTCGTCGACCGCATCTACCACATTGACCGCGGTTATGAATGTATCGAGGAAAAGCTCGCGCAACTGGGCGCGCGCATCCGGCGCGTGCCGGGCGCCTCGAGCAGGAAACCCAAAGCACAGACCGCGTGATTCATGTCCGACACATTAAACATAGGTCGCTCTGAGTCTCCTGACTCCCGCGACACTCGTTCATCCCTGAACATCGCGTTATCCAAGGGACGGATACTCGAGGAAGGCCTGCCGCTGCTTGAGCGTGCCGGGATTGTGCCCGCGGAGAATCCGCTCAAAAGCCGCAAGCTGATCCTCGACACCAACCTGCCGGATGTGAAGCTGACGATCATCCGTGCGGCGGACGTGCCGACCTACGTACAGTTCGGCGCCGCCGACCTCGGCATCGCCGGCAAGGACGTGCTCATGGAATACGACGGCGATGGCCTGTATGAACTGATGGACCTCGGCATCTCCCGCTGCCGCCTGATGGTGGCGGAACCCGCGAGCCTCGCTTCGCGTGACGATCCGCGCAACTGGACACGCCTGCGCATCGCCACGAAATACGTCAAGATCACGCAACGGCATTTTGCCGCCAAGGGCATCCAGACCGACATCATCAAGCTGTATGGTTCCATGGAGCTGGCCCCGCTCGTGGGTCTGTCGGACCGCATCGTGGACCTGGTGGATACCGGCAGCACCCTGAAGGCCAACGGGCTGGTGGAGGTCGAACACATCGCCGACATCAGTGCCTGGCTGGTGGCCAACAAGGCTTCCATGAAAATGAAGCGGCCGGCGCTGAAGCAGCTGCTCAGCCGTCTGGAGCAGGCGGTTGGTTGAGGATTGGTAATAGTTTTTGACGCAAAGACGCGAAGGCGCAAAGAAAAGCCCGGAAAATAAATGAAAAAAAACCTTTGCGTCTTTGCGTCAGAAATTAATAAATCAGAGATTCCTATATTCATTGCCGCGTGATTGGCATTTCCTATGAAAATCGAACTGCGCATACTGAGCACCGCCGATCCAGCCTTTGAAGCTGAGCTGGAACGGCTTCTCGACCGTGCCCAGGAGGCAGGCACCGAGGTCGAGACCACGGTGCGCGCCATTCTGGCGGACGTCAGGACGCGCGGCGATGCAGCCTTGCTCGAATACACCCGTCGATTCGACCGCTCTCCCGTCGATTCCGCGGCCGCACTGGAAGTCTCCACGGCACGCCTGACCGAAGCCAGGAAATCCTTGCCCGCCGATCAACTCGCGGCGCTGGAGAAAGCGGCCGCACGTATCCGCAGTTATCACGAGCGTCAGAAAATCGAGTCGTGGCGCTATACCGAGTCCGACGGCACGATGCTGGGCCAGCAGGTGACGGCACTCGAGCGGGTCGGCCTTTATGTACCGGGGGGCAAGGCCGCCTACCCATCCTCGGTGCTCATGAACGCCATTCCCGCCAAGGTCGCCGGTGTTTCCGAGCTGGTCATGGTGGTGCCAGCGCCCGGCGGTGAAGTGAACAGCATGGTGCTTGCCGCGGCGGCGATTGCCGGTGTCGATCGGGTTTTCACGATCGGCGGCGCCCAGGCCGTGGCCGCGCTCGCTTTCGGCACGCCCACCGTGCCCAGGGTGGACAAGATCGTCGGCCCCGGCAATGTCTATGTCGCTACCGCCAAACGGCTCGTGTTCGGTGCGGTGGACATCGACATGATCGCGGGGCCTTCCGAGATCGTGGTGCTGTGCGATGGCAAGACCGATCCGGACTGGGTGGCGATGGACCTCTTTTCGCAGGCCGAGCACGACGAGGACGCGCAGGCGATTCTCATCAGTCTCGATGCGGGGTTCACGCAGCGCGTCAAGGGCGCTATCGAAAAACTCATCGATGGCATGGAACGGCGCGATATCATCAGGGCGTCGCTCGAAGGTCGTGGCGCGTTGATCACCGTTAATGGTCTTGACGAGGCGATTACACTGGCCGACCGCATCGCCCCCGAGCATCTGGAGCTGTCGGTCGACGACGCCGTGACGGTGGCGGGGCGCATCCGTCACGCCGGCGCCATCTTTCTTGGCCGCTACACGGCCGAGGCGCTCGGCGACTACTGCGCGGGGCCGAATCACGTCCTGCCGACCTCGGGCACGGCGCGCTTCTCCTCGCCGCTGGGTGTGTACGACTTCCAGAAACGCACGAGCCTGATCCAGTGCTCGGCCGACGGCGCTTCCCAGCTGGGCAAGATCGCCTCGGTGCTGGCACGCGGGGAAGGGCTGACTGCGCACGCGCGTTCGGCGGAGTACCGAATCAAAAAATGAATCGACAGGATTTACAGGATTAACTGGATTAAAACCAGAGTAGTGTCCTTATGAATCTTGTAAATCCTGTTAATCCTGTCAATTTGCTTTTGTCTTTATGACGATTCAGAGAAAAGTCGAGGCCTTGATTCGCCCGGAAATCCGGGCGCTCAAGGCCTATCACGTGCCCGATGCCGCGGGTCTGATCAAGCTCGACGCCATGGAGAATCCCTATACATGGCCCGAAGAGGTCAGGCAGGCGTGGCTTGGCGTGTTGCGCGATGTCGCCATCAACCGTTATCCCGATCCCGGTGCGCGTGCCCTGAAGGCCAGCCTGCGCACGGCGCTGCGGGTGCCAGAGGGCGGGGAAATCATTCTCGGCAACGGCTCGGATGAGCTGATCCAGATCATCCTGATGGCCCTGGCCAAGCCGAACGCGGTGGTGCTCGCCCCCACGCCGACCTTCGTCATGTACGAAATGATTGCCACGTTCACGGGCATGAAATTCGTCGGGGTGCCGTTGACGGAGGATTTCGCACTCGACCTGCCGGCGATGCGCGTGGCCATCGCCACGCACAAACCGGCTGTGATATTTCTCGCCTATCCGAACAACCCGACCGGGAATCTCTTTTCCCGCGAGGCGGTGGAGGAGATCATCCGTACCGCCCCCGGTCTCGTGGTCGTGGACGAGGCCTACCACGCGTTTGCCGGGGAGACCTTGATGAACCGGCTCACTGAGCATGACCACCTGCTGGTCATGCGCACCCTCTCGAAGCAGGGCCTCGCCGGTCTGCGTCTGGGGCTGCTCGCCGGCGCTGCTTCCTGGCTCAACGAATTCGACAAGGTGCGCTTGCCCTATAACATCGGCAGCCTCACCCAGGCGAGTGGCCTGTTTGCACTTAAACACATGGAACTGCTCGATGCGCAGGCGGCGCAGATCCGCACCGACCGTGAGCGGTTATACGAAGTATTGCGGGGCATGCCGGGGGTGCAGGTCTGGCCGTCGCGCACCAATTTCATCTTGTTTCGCGTGGAAAGCCGCAAGGCCGACGGGGTGTTTGAGTCCCTGCGGCGCAGCGGCGTGCTCATCAAGAATCTGAATCCGGCGGGCGGGTCGCTCGCGGGCTGTCTGCGCGTGACGGTGGGCACACCGCAGGAGAACGCCGCCTTCCTCAAGGCGCTTGAGAAAGCGCTGTGATTCTTCTATGTTTGGCATGTGGTAACATCATGATTCAACTTTCCCCGGAGAAGGCACGTGTCTGAGCGGCGCGCGGAAGTGACGCGCAATACCAAGGAAACCCAGATCACCGTGGCGGTGAATCTGGACGGACGCGGCGACTCACAGCTTGAAATCGGCCTGCCGTTTCTGGAGCACATGCTCGAGCAGGTGGCACGGCATGGCCTGATCGATCTCACCATCAAGGCCAAAGGCGATCTGCACATCGACGCTCACCACACCGTCGAGGACGTCGGCATCACGCTGGGTCAGGCCATGGCCAAGGCCGCGGGCAGCAAGAAAGGCATCCGTCGTTATGGCCATGCCTATGTGCCGCTCGATGAGGCGCTCTCGCGTGTCGTGATCGATTTTTCCGGACGCCCCGGACTTGAATACCATGTCGATTTCCCGCGGGCCCGCATCGGTGAGTTCGACGTGGATTTGTTGCGCGAATTTTTTCAGGGGTTTTGCAACCACTCCCTGACGACGCTGCACGTCGATTGCCTGCGCGGCAAGAACGCGCATCACAACTCGGAGACCGTGTTCAAGGCGTTCGGGCGTGCTCTGCGCGTGGCGCTCGAGATCGACCCACGCGCCAGCGACACGATCCCCTCGACGAAAGGAACCCTATAATAATTTTTTGACGCAAAGACGCGAAGGCGCAAAGATTTTTGGGTTAAAAACACATTGAAATTTTCATCTCAATACTTTCTTTGCGCCTTTGCGCCTTTGCGTCGAGAATTCATATGACCACGGTGGCGGTCATCGATTACGGCATGGGCAACCTGCGCTCGGTATGCAAGGCCATCGAGCATGTGGCGCCCAGGATGCGTGTGCAACTCACGGCGGATGCCGCCGAGATTCGTCGCGCCGATCGGGTGGTATTTCCCGGTCAGGGTGCGATCCGCGGCTGTATCGCGGCGCTGGAGACCGGCGGCCTGCGCGATGCCCTGCTCGAGGTCATCAAGACCAAACCCTTTCTCGGCATCTGTCTCGGCCTGCAGGCGCTGTATGATTTCAGCGAAGAGGGTGGCGGCACGCCCTGTCTGAGCCTGTTGGCGGGTGAGGTGAAGCGTTTCCCGCCGGAGAAAATGTTCGAGGTGGCCTCCGGTCAGGCGCTCAAGGTGCCGCATATGGGCTGGAACCAAGTGCGCCAGGCCAGGCCGCACCCCCTGTGGAAGGACATCCCGCAGGATACGCGATTCTATTTTGTGCACAGCTATTATGTCGAATCGGCCGACCCCCAGGATGTGGCGGGGGAGACCGATTATGCCTTGCGGTTTACCTCGGCCGCGGCTCATGCGAATATTTTCGCCGTGCAGTTCCATCCGGAAAAGAGCCAACGCAACGGCCTGCGCCTGCTGGAGAATTTCCTTTCGTGGGATGGAAGCGCCTAGACAACAAAGCAGAAACGACAGCATTTTATAAAATCAATCAGGGTCAAACTTTTCATGCCACTGCTCGTCATTCCCGCAATTGATCTCAAGGACGGAAAATGCGTGCGCCTGCGTCAGGGGCGCATGAGCGACGTTACGGTGTTTTCCGACAACCCCCTGGATGCCGCGAAGCGCTGGGTCGAGGCCGGTGCGCGCCGCCTGCACATCGTGGACCTCAATGGCGCGATTGCCGGCGAGCCGGTGAACGGCGAGGCGATCCGGGCGATTCTCTCCGCGTACCCGGACCTGCCCATACAGGTGGGGGGCGGCATCCGCGATGAGGAGACCATCCAGGCCTACATCGACGTGGGCGTGCGTTACGTGATCCTGGGCACCAAGGCGGTCAACGCGCCGCACTTCGTAAGCGACATGTGCACGGAATTTCCCGGACACATCATCGTGGGGCTCGACGCAAAAGACGGGAAGGTGGCCATCGACGGCTGGTCCAAGCTCTCCGGCCATGACGTGATCGATCTCGCGAAGAAATATCAAGACGACGGGGTCGAGGCGATCATCTACACCGACATCGGTCGCGATGGCATGATGACGGGCGTCAACATCGAGGCCACGGTGAAGCTGGCCAATGCCATTACCATTCCGGTCATTGCCTCCGGCGGTATCACCGACATCGAAGACATCCGCCGCTTGTGCGAGGTCGGGGACGCCGGCATCGTCGGGGCGATCACGGGCCGCGCGATCTACGAAGGCACGCTCGACTTTGCCGCGGCGCAGAAACTCGCGGACGAGCTGAGTAAGTAATATCGTTTGACGCAGAGTCGCAAAGACGCAAAGAAATTCTAAATATGAAATTGATCCGATCCTCTTTGCGTCTTTGCGTCTTTGCGTCAAAAATTCATACAAAATGGGTTTAGCCAAACGAATCATTCCCTGTCTCGACGTCGACAACGGCCGCGTCGTGAAAGGCGTGCGCTTTCTCGATATCCGCGACGCCGGCGATCCGGTGGAGATTGCGCGGCGCTATGACCAGCAGGGCGCGGACGAGATTACCTTCCTCGACATCACCGCCAGTTCCGACAATCGCGAAACCATGGTGCATGTGGTCGAGGCCATGGCCTCCGAGGTGTTTATTCCGCTGACGGTCGGCGGCGGCATTCGCAAGGTCGAGGACGTGCGCCGCATGCTGAACGCCGGGGCGGACAAGGTGGCGATCAATACCGCAGCGGTGTCGCGGCCCGAGTTTGTGAAAGAGGCCGCCGATCATTTCGGCTCGCAGTGCATCGTCGTGGCCATCGACGCCAAGCAAACCGGCCCGGACAAGTGGGAAGTGTTCACTCACGGTGGTCGCAAGGCAACCGGGCTCGATGCCATCGAATGGGCCAGGAAGATGACGGAGTTCGGCGCTGGCGAAATTCTTCTCACCAGCATGGATCGCGACGGTACGAAAGATGGTTTTGATCTGAAGCTGACACGCGCCGTCTGCGATGCCGTGAGCGTCCCGGTCATCGCCTCCGGCGGCGTGGGCAACCTCGACCACCTCGTGGAAGGCATACGCACCGGCCATGCCGACGCCGTGCTGGCCGCGAGCATTTTTCATTTCGGCGAATACACGGTAGGCCAGGCCAAGCAGCGCATGGCCGCGGCCGGGATCGAAGTCAGACTCTGAATAGGCAGGGTTCACACGGCACATCAGTGCAGGCAGGATTTTTCAGGATTTACAGGGTAATTATAGTTCGTTGGAAAGTAATCCTGTAAATCCCGCTTAATCTTGTTAATCCTGTATAATTTTTGACATGTCTGATTCTTGGCTCGATGCGGTAAAGTGGAGTGCCGATGGGCTCGTGCCGGCGATCGCCCAGGAGGCGAGCAGCGGCAAGGTGCTGACGCTCGCGTGGATGAACCGCGAGGCGTTGGCGGCGACGGTGAAGGAAGGGCGGGCAATATACTGGTCGCGTTC
>Ga0153916_10002451_pt1 | contig 13548 bp, 13 predicted proteins | sample Opewatmetagenome_FD_109642 | JGI IMG/M metagenome (GOLD analysis project Ga0153916, IMG submission 109642) | Freshwater wetland microbial communities from Ohio, USA - Open water 3 Core 3 Depth 4 metaG | ecosystem: Environmental > Aquatic > Freshwater > Wetlands | place: USA: Ohio, Lake Erie...
CTCGACATTTCGAACGATGTCGTCCCAGGTGAGGTTGCCAAAATAATGGTACCAGCTGCACCAGCCGACCGGATTCCATGGATTGATGCGAACCCGGTTCTCCTTCTTGACGAGCGAGCCGTAGACGTCCAAGAGATCTTCGACCGCCCCGTCCCTGAGGATCGCCAGCGGCTCGAGGGGCACCGGGTCCTCGAAGTCGGCCTCAAAGTATTCCAGGTAACCGACGAGTTCGGCGTCTTCGACGAGGAAAAACGGATGGGCGATCCTCGACGTCAGGAACCCGAGGCAAGCCCCATCCCAGGCGACAAAATAGTCGCTCCAGACGCGCTCGAGGAGTTCGGCGAGAAGCGGGGAGAACCCATAGGGATTCGTCGCGTGGATCGCCCTGAGCTCGGGGAAGGTGTCAGCGGGGCCCGCTTTCTGCGCCGGCCCCCAGGATTGCCAGTTGTTCAGGAGAAACACTGGAGGCACAGGCAGGCGAAGCACCTCGACGCGGCCGGGACGCCCCGAGACGGTCCCACGGACGATGAGTCCGCGGGCCGTTCTTTCGACGTTGATGTCGAAACGCGCTCTTCCCAGGCGGCGGCTCGAGTGACCGGTTCGGACCGGTTTTCCGAAAAGTCTCAAGGGCTTGAGCTCACTTGATTTCGTTCTTGCGGAAGAACTCGTCGATCTTGGCCCTGAGCTCCTCGGCTTTGAGAATGGCCTTCGGCTCGGTCAGGGTTTTCGAGAGGCGGGCCAGTTCGGCGCGCGTTTTCTGGACCTGGACAACCGCGGCCTCGGGTTCGTCGAGCCCGACGGCCGTGCCGCCCGCCGCGGCGCTCATGAACTTGTTCGAAGCCGAGATGAAGCGTTCCTCGACGGCCCTGACCTTGAGCTCCTCTTCAGAAGCCGGATGGTGGGTTTGCTTGTAGACGACAAAAGCCGCTATGGCGATCAGAATGATGACCAGAATCGCTTTGCCCATGATGCCCTCGTCGGCATCATTTTAGGGCAAAGACGGGGCCTGTGCAACGGCCAGGCAAAAACCGTGGTCGCCTGTTACTTGAGCTTGAACTGAACTGTGACCGTGAAAATCACGGGTGTTGGCTTGCCGTCGATGATTTTGGGCTCGTAGGTCCACTGTTTGACGGCGTCGATCGCAGCCTGGTCGAGCGCGGGGATGGACTCGAGGACTTTCACCTTCTGAACCTGGCCCTTGATGTCCACCGTCGCCTCGAGAATCACGGCGCCTTGGATGCCCTGCTTCCTCGCCTCTTCCGGATAGGTGGGCTCAACCCTCTTAATGAGCGTCGGGGGTTCGATATCGCCTTTCGCCTCTACAGCACCCTTGGCCTCAACGCCCTGTTGGACTCCTCCGGCGACCCCACCTTTGACCCCGCCTACGACCCCACCCTTGACGCCACCCTCGACGCCTCCTGCGACCCCCCCGGCCACTCCCTCTTTGCTCGCCTTCTTGTCCTTGTCGAGGGTGAAACGGACAGTCACGGTGAAGACGACGGGCATCGGCTTGCCATTGATCATCTTTGGCTCGTAGACCCACTGTTTGACGGCGTCGATCGCAGCCTGGTCGAGCGCGGGGATAGACTTGAGGACTTTGACATCCTGCACATTACCCTTGATATCCACCGTTGCCTCCAGGATGACGATGCCCTCGATCCCCTTCTTCCTCGCCTCTTCCGGATAGGTGGGCTCGACCATCTTGATGATCGTTGGGGGTTTGATATCGCCTTTGGCCTTTACAGGCTCGGCCTGACCAGCCTGGAGACCGGCGCCCTGAAGTGCCGACAGGCCGACAAAAAGGAGGATTGCCAGAGCGAATCCCCCAGTCATCACTTTCCTGAGTTTGTTGTCCATAGGTTTCTCCTTTGTCAAGATACGGACGAGCGGACGCGGTCGCCCTCGTAGGGCAAGGGTGAAGCCGCCGTCCCACGCCCATGGAGAATACGCCGCCGGCTCGCCGCGCGTTTAGTCCCGTGAAACAGCCCGGCTCGGGCCCGGTCTGGGAGGCAAGGGCCTGCCCCGAAGGGTCGGACATGGAAAAAATGCCGGAAAAATGGTACATATATGCTTCCCCTTCAGCTTTTGATCGGGCGTGGGCGGTTAGCTCAGCTGGGAGAGCGCGGCGTTCGCAACGCTGAGGTCGGGAGTTCGAATCTCCTACCGTCCACCATTTTTTTGTCCCCTGCGGCGGACGCTTCCCCGGGGGCGGAGATGAGATGATCGGGCGCGAGATCTGGGTCCTGGCGGGGACAGCCGCCTCCATCGGCCTTGTCCACACGGTTATCGGGCCGGACCATTACCTCCCGTTCATCGTCATCGGCCGGGCCCGGCACTGGACCGTCCGCAAGACCCTGTTCGTCTCTTTCCTGGCCGGGCTGGGGCACATCCTCAGTTCCGTTGTCATTGGCTTCCTGGGTATCGCCCTGGGCATCGTTCTGGCCAGGCTCGAGGGTGTGGAGTCGGCCCGCGGCCAAATCGCGGCCTGGCTTCTCGTCGCCTTCGGCTTTGCCTATTTCATCTGGGGCATGAGGCGGGCCTGGAAGGACAAGCCGCATACCCACGCCCATATCCACCGGGATGTCGACGTGCACGGGGAATCGCCGGGCCCGCAAGGCCCCCACGCCCACGTCCATACTCACACGGATGCGGAGCACATCCATCTCCACGGCGAGGAGAAAGGGGCCAACATCACCCCTTGGGTCTTGTTCACGATCTTCGTCTTCGGCCCCTGCGAGCCGCTCATTCCCCTGGTCATGTACCCTGCGGCCCGCCACAGCACGGCCGGTGTCGTTTTGGTCGCCGGGGCTTTCGGCCTGACCACGATCTTGGCCATGCTGGCAATCATCGCCGCCGCCTCGTGGGGGGCGAGCTTTGTCCGGCTGGGCAGGCTGGAGCGGTACTCACACGCCCTGGCCGGGCTCATGATTTTTATCTCCGGGCTAAGCGTCCAGGTTCTCGGTCTGTAGCCCATGAAGTTCGTCGCTGATTGCATGCTCGGTCGCCTGGCCAAGTGGCTCAAGATCCTCGGCTTCGACGTCCTGTTTTTTTCGGAAGCGGAGGACAAAGAGCTCATCACCATCTCCCGGAAGGAAGGACGGGTCCTCCTGACCCGCGACACGGGACTCATCGAGAAGACCAAAAAACAGAAGAATCGCCTTTTCGTGGCGAGCGACAAGTGGCAGGAGCAGCTCGTCCAGGTCCTCGACGAATTCGGCCTCTGGGACGAGGTCCGGCCCAATTCGAGGTGCATCGAGTGCAACCGCATCCTTAAGCCGCTGCCCAAAGTGCGTGCCCGGAACCTTGTCACGCCTTATGTCCTGGAGCACGCCCAGTCGTTTGCTCTATGCCCCGCGTGTGGCCGGGTCTTCTGGCAGGGAACGCACTACGGCGATATGGAAGAAAAGATCGCCGCCATCCTGAAGAGAGAACCAAACCGGAGGACGCGCCGCGATTGACAATCCCCGTGCAATTCGATAGAAAAAAGGACGGAATGATCGGGATTCCGTTTTTTTGGGGGAGGGCCTGACATGATGACCACGAGCCGCATTCCTAGGAATCTCTTTATTCTCCTTTTCCTCGGATTCGGGTTTTTTGCTACGCTCGCCCTGCCGGGCTCGGTCGTGGCCGCTGAACGGAGCTCTCATCAGAAAGCCTCCGCACCGGCCTATGACAAGGCCGAACTCCTCGGACTCGGTCCGCAGCGCGTCTTCGAGGGGACCGCGCTCAAGGAAGTCGCCTTTCCGCTCGGCGGCATCGGCACCGGGACGGTCTCGCTCGGCGGACGGGGAAATCTCCGCGATTGGGAAATCTTCAACCGTCCCGGCAAGGGCGTCAACCTGCCGTTCACCTTCTTCGCTCTCTACTTCGAGCAGGGCGGGAAGAAGCTCGTCCGGGTCCTCGAAAGGGCTCTCGAACCGCCCTTCACGACGGGCTTCGGCTTCCGCCGCGAAGATGTCCCGGGCCTGCCGAGGATGGAAAAAGCTCGCTTCAAGGGAGAGTATCCTTTTGCCGAAATCGAGCTCTCCGATAGCCAGGTCCCACTGGCCATCACCCTGGAAGCCTTTAATCCCTTCCTTCCGCTCGAGCCCGAGGACTCCGGCATTCCGGCCGCGGTTTTGAGGTTCAAGGTCAAGAACACGAGCTCAGCGCCCGCCCGTATCACCGTCGCCGGCTCCATCCTCAACCCCATCGGTTACGATGCCGAGGGGCAGGTCGGCGGCCTGGGGAACGATAAGTTCGGCCAGAACGTCAACGAGATCAAGAAGACGGCTTCCCTCCGCGGCTTGGCCATGTCGTCGAACAAGGTCAAGCCGGACTCGCCCGCCTTCGGCACGATGTCGCTCGCGACGGCCTGGAACGACATCACCTATCTCACCCACTGGGTACGGGGCGACTGGTGGGACGACCTCCAGATCTTCTGGGACGATTTCGCGGCCGACGGCCGGCTCAAGGACTTAGCCGAGGTCTCGCCTTCCCCCGACAAGCGGTCCGACATCGGGACGCTCGGCCTTGTCGCCACAATCGGCCCCGGCGAGGAGGTCACGCTCCCCTTCATTCTCTCCTGGAATTTCCCCAACGTCCTTAACGACTTCGATGTCGTCCCCGAGCAGCGCGGCAAGCTCTACAAAAACCATTATGCCGAGCGGTTCAAGGACTCGTGGGACGCTGCCGAATACCTCCAGGCGAACCTGGAGCGGCTGGAGAAGGGGAGCCGCCGGTTCCACGACGCATTCTTCTCCTCGACCCTCCCGCCCTACATTCTTGATGCCGTCTCCAGCCAGGCGGCCATCATCCGGACGCCGACTTGCTTTTGGCTCGAGGGCGGAAAGTTCTTCGGGTTTGAGGGATGCGGCGACCAGACGGGCTGTTGTCCGCTGAACTGCGCCCACGTCTGGAACTACGAGCAGTCGCTGGCTTTCCTCTTCCCTTCGCTCGAGCGGTCGATGCGCGAGACCGATTTTCTCAACAACGTCAAGCCGGACGGGGCGATGATGTTCCGGACCTCCCTCCCGCTCGGGAGCGGCGTCTTTTGGAACTTCAAGCCGGCCGCGGACGGCCAGATGGGCCGGATCATCAGCCTCTACCGGGACTGGCAGCTCTCCAGCGACACCGCCTGGCTCACGAAGCTCTGGCCGAAGGCCAAGAAGGCCATGGAATACGCCTGGGTGTCCTGGGACGCGAACAAGGACGGCCTGATAGAGGGCGAGCAGCACAACACGTACGACATCGAGTTCTACGGCCCGAACAGCATGATCGGCGCGTTCTACCTCGGCGCGCTCAAGGCGTCGGCGGACATGGCCGTGGCCATGACGGACTGGCCCGCGGCGGCGGCCTTCCGCGCGCTCTATGATAAGGGCCGGAAGGCCTACGACGCGACCCTCTGGAACGGCGAATATTACGTCCAGAAATACGACCAGGTCATGGAGAAGAAATACCAGTACGGAGAAGGCTGCCTGTCCGACCAGCTCCTCGGCCAATGGCTGGGCATGGTTTCGGGCCTCGGCCGCTACCTGCCGCAGGAACGGCTCCGCTCGGCCCTCGGCGCCATCTACAAGTATAACTTCATGCCCGACTTCCGGGATTTCTCGAACGTCCAGCGGACCTATGCCCTGGGCGACGAAAAGGGGCTCCTCCTGTGTTCGTGGCCCAGGGGCGGCCGGCCACCGCTGCCGTTCCCCTATTCCGACGAGGTCTGGACGGGGATCGAATACCATGTCGCCTCGCACCTGATCTATGAAGGGCTGGTCCAAGAAGGGTTGAGTGTCGTCAAGGCCGTCCGCGACAGATACGACGGCCGCCGCCGGAATCCATGGGACGAGGTCGAATGCGGGCATCATTACGCCCGGGCCATGTCGTCGTGGGGCGTCCTGCTCGCCCTCGGCGGCTTCTCTTATTCCGGACCGGAGATGAGGATGGGCTTTGACCCGAAGATCGAGGCCGACGATTTCCGGACCGTGTGGACGACCGGCTCCGGCTGGGGGACCTACGCCCAGAAGATCGCGGACGGAAAAACCGCCGGATTGACCCTCGAGACCTCGTCCGGGGAACTGACGCTGAAGGAGCTTTCCGTCTCCCTGCCGCCTTCGACTAAGGAGGCGAAAGTGAAGTTGGTCAAGGGCGCGGTCGGAGGCGCGGCCACGGCGCCCGCCCTCAAGCGCGAGGGGAATGTCATTCACGTCCAATGGCTTAAGCCGGTCACGCTCAGGCCAGGCGGCCCGCTGGCGCTGGAAATTTATTATTAAGAATCATGAATTGAAAAAGAAATTCGCTTTATCTATCGGTATTCCTGCTCTCGTTTGTTCATTTCTATCTTGCGCTTCCGACCCGCAGATCGGGAATGTCGTCAGCAGGTTTAGACAGTCAGAAGTGGGGAGAGGTTTTTTAAAGAACCACACCGAGAAGAACCTTGCGATAGTCCTTTCCTTTGAGCGGGACCCGCTGCGCAACTTTCGTGACGTCCAACGAGTGGCTGATGTGTGCTCCTATATATACGCATATGCAAATTATCTTGCGGAGACGAAACAGAAGGATGAGGCCGGATATATGAACTTTTTTAGCAAGCACTTCCGGATTGCTACCGATGAGAACGTCCCCATTTTGACTTACCTCGTATTGAACTGCCATAACGCTTTTCTCGGGGAATCATTCATGGGCCAATATACAGACCTATTCGGGGCCTCGCCTGAGATATTCATAAAGGATCTTAAACGGAGAGCAAACTGGAAGCAGGTTGTGGACGAGGCCAGGGTAGGGAATTGGCGGGCATTCGAGGAGGGATTGGCCAAACTCGGTAATTCCGGGTTTGAGCTGGAACTCAAGAACTATGTCGCGTCCATTTCTAAGTAATTCTGTAGAACAATAGTGTGAACGCTATGATGACCACCAGGGACATCCTCCATTCAGCAAACTTGCCCAGAAGATAGAAACGTCCCCCTTATCTCAAGGCGATAATCGGCAGCTCCAGCTCGATCAGTCCGTGATCCGGGTCGGGGCCGCCGGCAAAACGCCGGACCTCTCGGAAACCCAGCGCAACGTACATCTTCATGGCCGGAACAAAAAACGGGTGCTCGCTGGTTATCGCTCGGGCCGCCCTGATCTTCCTTTCCTTGAACCTTCTTAAGATTTCGAGAATTTGCACTTTTCCAAAGCCTTGCCCACGATATTCCGGCAGGATGCAATTCTGCCCGATGAGGCCGTACTGTGGTTCGTGACGCGGATCGTACGAAGCCAAGCCGATCGGCTCATTGTCGAGCGAGCTGACAAAAACGCACTCTCCGATGGTGTCTGGATGGGCGAAGGATTGCCTGTCGAAATCATCCCATTTCTCGCCTTCCTTTTTCCAATGCTGGGGGCATACTTGAACTAATCCTGCGTAACTTTTGCGGATGAGATCCGCTAGTGCCCCTGGTTGATAAGAAGAAATCGGCGTAAATACCAGCATGGCTGTTTTCATACGATTTCAGGAAAGCACTCCTTGCGGAGCGCTTCCGAAGGCCGATCAAAGTCTAACAAAACGCTCAGCCTCTGTCAGCCATGTTTATGACTCGGCGTGACAAGTTTGATTTCGTCGTCGCTCATGTCCCTTAACGGAGAAGGAAAGCCACCTGATGATATTTAGAGGGGACAGGTCGCGGCTCGTTTTGGTAAGATAGAGCCTCATGAGCCGACGTCCTCCAGGAGGTATCGCGTGAGAAGAGCTGCACTTGTCTCCTTGTTCGCTCTCCTTGCATTTTCCGCCGCAGCTCAGGCCGGCCCCAAGGGCTATCTCTTCATCGTCGGAGGCGGCGAGCGCGACGCGCCCTTGATGAAGCGATACATCGAGCTCGCTTCGCGCTTCGGCACGGGAAGGATCGTTATCTTCACCATGGCCAGCGGCGTTCCCCAGGAAGTCGGCCCCGAGCTCCTGGCCGAGTTTAAGGGGCTTGGCGCCAAAGACGTCGTCGTCCATCAGCTCACCCGCGATGAGGCAATGAGGCCGGGAAGCGAGAAGATCCTCGACGGGGCCGGCGGTGTCTGGTTCTCCGGCGGCGACCAGGCGCGCCTGACAGCGGCCCTGCTGGACACGCCGATCCACAAGCGGATGCTGGAGCTTTACGATCAGGGCTGCGTCATCGGCGGCACGAGCGCCGGGGCCGCGGTGATGAGCGAGGTCATGATCACGGGCGACGAGAAGCGGACCGGCAACAAGGAGGGGTCCTGGGAGGTCATCTGGGCGGACGACATCATCCGGAGCCGCGGCTTCGGCTTTATCAAGGCCGCGGTCATCGACCAGCACTTCGTGGCCCGCCGGCGGCTCAACCGGCTCATCGCCACCGTCAGCGAAAATCCCAGGCTTGTCGGCGTCGGCATTGACGAGTCCACGGCCGTCCTCGTCCGGCCCGACGGACGATACGAGGTCCTCGGCGAAAACCAGGTCATCATCTTCGACGCCCGCAAGGCCAAAACTGTCAAGTCGACGACAAACCGCCTCGGGGTCCGTGGAATGACCATGCACGTCCTCCTCGCGGGCGATGTCTATAATCTCGCGAAGGGAAAAGTGGAGGCCCGATGAGCCTGAAGACGCCGAAGCTCCCGCACACGCTGATCCTCATCTACATCATGGTCGTCCTGACCGTGGCCGCCACCTGGATCATCCCGGGAGGCGAATACAAGCGGGTCGAGAAGGACGGCCGAATGATGCCGGTCGCCGGGTCGTACCAGCGGACCGAGAGCCGGCCCCAGGGGCTCGGGGGGCTTTTCGTTTCCCCGGCCAGAGGGTTCGTCGATGCGGCGGCCATCATCGTCATCGTCTTCATCTGCGGCGGCGCCTTTTCGGTCATCCAGAGGACGGGAGCGATCTCGACCGTCATCCATAATCTCTCGCTGAAATTCGGGCAGAGCAAACCGCTCAGGGTCCTCTTCATTCCGGTGACGATGATCATCTTCTCTCTGGGAGGGGCCATCTGGGGCATGTGCGAAGAGACCATGCCCTTTATCCTCATTTTCGTCCCGCTCTCCCTGTCGCTGGGCTACGACACGATCATCGGCGTCGCCTTGCCTTTTTTGGGGGCGGCCTCGGGATTCGCCGGCGCGTTCTTCAATCCGTTCACGGTCGGGATAGCCCAGGGCATCGCCGGCCTGCCGCTCTACTCCGGGCTGGGCTACCGGCTCATCGTTTGGGCGGGCGGGACGGCCATCGCCATCGCCGTCGTCATGCGCTACGCTGGCCGGATCCTGAAGGACCCGAAGCTCAGCCCGACCTACGAGGAGGACCTGGAAAAAAGGTCAAAACTCAAGGTCGGCGGCCCGGTCATCGAGAAGCTGCCCCTGACGGCAGCCCACAAGCGGGTCATGGCAGTCTTCTTGGCGGGCTTCGGCTTCATGGTCTTTGGGATCTTGAAGTACAAGTGGTTCATCCTCGAAATCGGCGGGGTTTTCCTGGCCATGGGGATCTTCGCCGGGATCGCCGGCCAGCTCAAAGGCGACGAGCTCGGGAAATCGTTCGTCGAGGGGGCCAAGGACATGATCAACGCGGCCCTGATCATCGGCACGGCCCGGGCCATCCTGCTCGTCGCCCAGGACGGAAGGATCCTGGACACGATTCTGGCCGGAATGGCCGGCGCCATCTCGCGGTTCCATCCGCTCATTTCGGCGGAACTCATGTTCGTCTCGCAGTGTGTGATCAACTTTTTCGTCCATTCGGGGACGGCCCAAGCCGCCCTGACCATCCCCATCATGGCCCCGCTCGGCGACCTCGTCGGAATTACGCGGCAGACTTCGGTCTTCGCCTTTCAGCTCGCTGAATATATCAACCCCGTCCTGCCGACGTCCGGCGTCACGATGGGTGTCCTGGGGCTGGCTGGGCTGCGCTGGGAGAAATGGGCCAAGTGGCTGGTGCCCCTCCTCGTCGCGTGGGTCCTCTTCGCGGCCCTGACGCTCGTCCCGCCCGTCCTTACGCGCTGGGGCCCAAACTGAAGATCGGGAGGGACAGTCCCCTTCTCCCTCCTTCCACGTCTGCCCTTTCTTGACACGGGGCGGAGGCCGGGAATATCATCGTTTCGTAGTCGCGGTGTCGTTTTCGAGCCCTAAGGCAAGGAACTCGGCTCGGCGTGGAAAGATCAACCCCTCTTTCTCGCCTCCCGGGCGGGACAGTGCACGGACAGGCCAGAGGACAATGCGGACGATACTTTTTACGGGAAAAGGAGGCGTGGGGAAGACCACGCTGGCGGCGGCGACCGCGCTTCTCTCAGCTCGCCGCGGGCATAAGACCCTGGTTATCTCCACGGATGCGGCCCACAGCCTGTCCGATTCGTTCGAAGTCCAGCTCGAAAACACCCCCAAGCTGATCGTCCCCAACCTGTTCGGACAAGAGATCAGCTCCCTCGAGGAGATTGAAAGAAAGTGGGGCGAGATCAAGACCTACCTGACGGCCCTTTTTGCCTCGCAAGGCGTCGACTCCATCGAAGCCGAGGAGCTGAGCGTTTTCCCCGGCATGGAAGAGCTCTTCAGCCTGATGGAAATTCGCAGGTACAGCCAAGATTCGGAATACGAAGTGGTCATCGTCGACTGCGCCCCGACGGGCGATACGCTCCGCCTCCTCAGCGCCCCGGAAATCACGAGCTGGTACCTGAAACATATTTTTCCGATCCAGAGGACGGCCGCCAAGGCGGTCCGGCCGGTGGCCAGCCGGATCCTGCCTATTCCTTTCCCGGCGGACAGCGTCTTCGAGGCGATGAAGAAGCTGACGACCCAGCTCGCCGAGATGAAGGAGATCCTCGAGGACAGCCGGAAAACGTCCATCCGCCTCGTCGTCAATCCCGAGAAGATGGTCATCAAGGAAGCCCAGCGGGCCTACACGTTCTTCAGCCTTTTCGGCTACAGCGTCGACCTCATCATCGTCAACCGCATCATTCCGGAAAAAGTGGAGGACCCGTATTTCGAGAAGTGGAAGGTCATCCAGGAAAACTACCTGCGCCTGATCGAAGAGAGCTTATGCCCGATTCCCATCATGTCGTCCGAACTCTACAGCCAGGAGATCGTGGGAATCAAACTCCTCGAGAAGACGGGGGCAGGAGTCTATAAAAACGCCGACCCCTCCCGGCTCTTCTTCAACGAGAAGCCGATCCGGATCGAGAAAGGCGACGGGACATACGTCCTGTCCATCCACCTGCCCTTTGTGGAGAAGGACGCGCTCGACGTCTTCCAGAAGGGAGAAGAACTCTACCTCAAGGCGGGACCCATCAAAAGAAACATCCTCCTCCCCCGGATCCTTCTCAACCATTCGATTCAGGGGGCGAAGTTCGAAGAAGACCGGCTGCGAATCACGTTTCGATAGAGGAACGACGCGTAAAAAGGGAGGTGAGACCATGGCCGAAGGGAAAACGCGCGAAATCCGGATCGTCATCCCCGAGGAACTGTTCGTGTTCCTCGTCCCGGGAAAAACCCAAGAGCATTTGCTGACCGCCAAGAAAGAGATTTTGCTCGCCATTCGCTCTCTGATCGACGCCCGGATCGAGTCTTTGGAAAGGAAGGCCGGGGCCAAGACGGCACCGAAGAAAAAAATCAGGGTGGAGTAGGGCTCCAATCACATTCCCGGCCTGCGCCCGGCCGCAACCCCTTTGACCGTCTCCGCAATCCGCCGCCGACGCGTCTCCGGCCTCCTGGCGCTGAGAATCCACCAGGCCCAGAGTTTCTTTTGGGAGGGCGCCAGCCGCTCGAACTTGCCCTTCGCCTCCGGGTTTCCCGCCAGGGCCTCGCGCAGGTCCTGCGGGATCTCACCGGTCCGGCCGATCCGGTCGATGTCACTCAGTTTGTTCCATGAGCCGTTGCGCTTGGCCGCCTCGATTTTCGCCATCCCCGGAGCGGCCATCCGGCCTTCGGCCACGAGCTTTTTAACCCACTCTTTGTTGGCCGCTGACCAGATGCTGTCGTCGTTCCGCGGCGTCCATTTCTGCATGTATCGCTCGCTATCGAGGCTGTTGATGGTCGAATCGATCCAGCCATAGCACAGGGCTTCCTGGAGGGCCTCCTTATAGGTCACGGATGTCTTGCCCGACGCCTTTTTATAGTAGACGAGCCAGATGGCTTTCTCCCGGGCATGGTTACGATCCAGCCAGGCCCGCCAGGCGGCCGCGGTCTTGAACTGCCTTGTCCTCACGAGAAAATCCTATTTCAAGCGGTTTCGGCTGTCAACGCGGCAACCTTTTGCCCGGCTACTCCATCTTTACGGATGAGGAGAGAAATGGCCGCACCCGACCTGATTCTGGCAGTTCCAGGGGAAATCATGGATAATAGTGGCCATGATCGGCTGTTTGAATTCCAGGTGGCGGCCGGGGAGATGAGCGAGGTCAAGCGGGACGAGCGCGTCTGGGGGACGGCCGACAAGACCCGCCTGGCCGGTCTCCTTGAGCGCGGCCGGGCCGGCGACCTCTCGGCCATGGAATCCATTTACGAAATGTTCAAGCGCCCGGTCTTCAGCCTTCAGTACCGGCACACCATGAACAAGGCGGTCGCCGAGGACCTGCTCCAGGATGTTTTTCTGAAGGTTTTTTCCCATCTCCGGGAGGTCCGGGACGCGGACACGTTTCCGGCTTGGGTTTACCGGATCGCCCTCAATACCTGCTACAGCTATCTGCGCCAGAAGAAGGCTCAAGGCGGCAGGACCATCCCCTTGACCGGGACGGAAAGCCAGATCACGGACGAGAGCGCCGAGCTTGTAGAAAGGGACCTCAAGAAGCCCCTGGAGACGGCCGTCCAGTCGCTGCCGCCACGGCTGCGGAGCGTCTTCGTCCTCCACGACGTTCAGGGATACAAGCACGAGGAAATTTCGCGACTCCTCGGGTGTTCCGTAGGGACCTCGAAATCCCAGCTTTTCAAGGCGAGGATGAAGCTGCGGGTTTTTCTCAGGGCCAGGAAAATCGTCTGACGGAGAGATGCCATGACATGCCATCGAGCTCGAAAATATATCAGCGAATACGTCGACCATTCTCTCGATCGCCGGAAGTCCGCCGACCTCGAGCGCCATATCGAAAAGTGCCAGGCCTGCCGGGAGCTCCTCGCGGATTTCCGGGCCATGGCCGAAGCCGCTCCTCGCCTGGCGGGACCCGAACCCGATGAAGGCGTCTGGCTAAAAATCAAGGACCGGCTGAGAGCGGCGGAGGCTGCGCCCACTGGGGTTAGAGCAGAGGCGCCCCTTCGATGGGCCTTCGGCCGGAGCTCCCCGGCCCTGAGATTCGCCGCCGCGGCGGGCCTCGCTCTCGTCCTGATCGCCTTGGGAGTCTACCTCGGGGTCCGGCTGGGGGACCGGGGAGCTGCCGCGTATCCGAAAAACTCCGAGAAGTACACGCTGGCCAAGCTGGATGAAGCCGAGGTCTACTACAAGAAGGCCATCAGGTCCCTGAGCGAGGCCTTCGCCGCCCAGAAAGGGATGATGGTCCCCCAGGTGGTCGATATGTTCGAGAAAAACCTGGCCGTCATCGATGCCACCATCCAGGCCTGCCGCCAGTCCGTTTTGAAGGAGCCGGAGAATCTGCAGGCCAGGAACTATCTGCTGGCCGCGTACATGGA
>Ga0153916_10002452_pt1 | contig 13547 bp, 12 predicted proteins | sample Opewatmetagenome_FD_109642 | JGI IMG/M metagenome (GOLD analysis project Ga0153916, IMG submission 109642) | Freshwater wetland microbial communities from Ohio, USA - Open water 3 Core 3 Depth 4 metaG | ecosystem: Environmental > Aquatic > Freshwater > Wetlands | place: USA: Ohio, Lake Erie...
CACTACTAATATAAGTTCCGGTGTCAGAGTGCACTAAAGGATAACCATTATATAATCCAATGATAGATAGAATCAATGTCCCGGTTACAAGGACTAATAATGTTTTAATAATTTTTATAATATAGATAGTTATGATCATATCATGTCCTGTTTTGCTGATGTTGAATTTAGGAAAAATGTTTGAATGGGGAAAATCTTTAAACTTCGAAAAGCTTGTTTTGAGCCTGATTAGGAATTATTTGAAGTAAAATAATTACTTTGTATCACAAAAATTCGGCATAATGCAAAAGTCCCGTCTGGTAATTAATACCCTGTTAATCATTATTTTCTTTGCTTTAGCAGTATTTCAGCAAGCCTACCGAATTGGATATGAATGGATAAAGATCTGGGATGAATCGAGCGGTGCACAAAATGCCATTGAGATGATGGTAAATAAAAAATATTTTGTAGTTCACAGTGATGGACAACCTGACCACCTCGACGTCAAACCTCCCCTGGCATTATGGCTCAAGATAATCAGTTATAAAATGTTCGGAATTAACGAATTTGCAGTCCGGTTTCCAACTATTGTAGCTTTCTGGATAACCATGTTATTATTTGTTCTTTTTGCAGTACGCTATTTGAGAATTCCCGAAATAGCATGGATTATCCTATTTATTGCCGCCTCATCAAGGGGATTTATTTGTTACCATGTTGCCCGGCATGGCGATCCGGACACCTTACTCACCATGTTCGTGACTGGATATATTTTAAGTTTTTTTATCATCCTTGAAAAGTTTCCGGACAGATACCTTAAATATATGATCTTTATTGGTTTATCTGTCGTGGGAGCTGTTTATACAAAAAGTGTGGCTGGATTAGCACCGTTAGCAGGAATTGCATTATATACCCTGTTCATTAAAAACGGAAGAAAGCTTTTAGCCAGACCATCATTTTATATGACAATATTATCAGTCATTTTTGTAATTCTGGTTTATTATATTGGCCGGGAATTATCAGATCCGGGTTATCTTAAATCCGTATTCAGACAGGAAATTAATGTCTTATCAGAATATACTGGGCAAACTCCCAAACATCCTGAGCCAGGTTATTATTTCATGTTTTTATGGAATACCGGTTTCAGACCATGGATATTTTTAATATCAGTTTCTATCATACCCCTATTTTTAAGCGATAATCAAAGAAATAAACGGCTTATTCTTTATTCTCTTACCGGAGCCATTATTTTTTTACTGGGCCAGTCATCTGCACTTATGAAAAACCACTGGTATATTGCTCCAATATTTCCTTTTTTATGGCTGACACTTGCAGTTTCTTTCTATGAGATTTCCCTGTTAATCTTAAGATGGGCCAGGTCATTAAGTCTGCGAATTGCCCTATTAATAATTATTTTTTTCTTTCCGGTATTCCTTGGTGCCAGAAAATGCATACAAATGATTAATTATAATTATATTATACCTGGAGGATATATTTATGAACCTGAAAGGGCAGGCCATTATCTGAAATATATTAAGTCTGAACACCCGGAAATAAAAGATCTGGTTAACTTAACACAATATGATCAAAGGCATGTCAGGCAATTAAAATTTTACGCCAAAAAGTATAAATATGAAGATAACACGTCCGTTGAAATCACTAGGTCTATAAATTCCGGAATGATAAACAGGAAAATATTTGTTGTTGATTCTATTGACAGAAAGCTCCTTCTGGAAGCTTTTAATGTCAATATAATAGACTCTGCGCAATATGGCAGGTTATACTATGTTAATTCAATTAAAGATTCGTCTCTGGTGAAATGAAGAGCAAACATGCAAAATATTATACCGATAATCCCATCAGTGGAAAATTGGTGAATAATTTTTTTAGAAGTATAACAGAATTGTACAAAAGCATTGAAGCAGAAAGTGTTTTTGATGGCGGATGCGGAGAAGGATTTATCCTGAATACTTTAAACCAGGCCCGACCTATAAAGTCATGCTACGCTATTGACCTTGACATAGATGAAGTAAAGGATGCTTCCAGAAATCTACCATTCTGTGATGTCAGGCAGGGCAGTTTATATGAAATCCCTTTTCAGGACAATAGTTTTGATCTGGTAATCTGTAGCGAAGTACTGGAGCATCTTGAGAATCCAGGTAAAGGATTATATGAATTACACAGGGTTTGCAAGAAATATACGATATTATCGGTCCCGCAGGAACCTGTCTGGAGGATTATGAATATTACAAGATTCACCTATTGGGCCGAACTTGGTAATACACCCGGACATTTAAATCACTGGACTAAATCTTCTTTCATTAAATTCGTCAGTGAATATTTTAAAATTCTGGAGATAAGATCTCCGTTGCCCTGGACAATGATCCTGGGAGAAAAGAGGTAGAGAAGAAATTAGGGAAATTTATATCTTTATAGCATGGCAAATATTCTGGTTATTGATGATGAAAAAAGCATCAGAAGCACTTTAAAGGATATTCTTGAGCATGAAGGATTCAGTATAGAACTGGCTTCCAACGGACCGGAGGCGCTAGAATTATTTTCCAAAAGCCAGTTTGATGCGGTACTTTGTGATATCAAGATGCCGGGAATGGATGGTATTGAAGTCCTTGAAAAAATCCAGAGCATTACGAATGAAGTGCCTGTAATCATGATATCCGGACACGGGACTATTGACACAGCGGTAGAAGCTATTAAAAAAGGTGCATATGATTTCATTGAAAAGCCACCTGATCTTAACAGGCTATTAATAACCATACGCAACGCCACGGATAAGACCACTCTTATCTCAGAGACCAAAGTGCTGAAGCAAAAGCTTGGTAATAAACAGGAAATGATCGGAGAATCTGAAGCAATGAAAAAAGTCAGGGAAATGATTGAAAGGGTAGCCCCGACAGAAGCACGAATCCTTATTACAGGAGATAATGGTACAGGTAAGGAACTGGTAGCCAGGCTGCTTCATGAAAAAAGTGCAAGAGCAGCTAATCCGTTTGTTGAAGTCAATTGTGCGGCTATACCATCAGAACTTATTGAAAGTGAATTGTTCGGACATGAAAAAGGGGCCTTCACATCTGCCATTAAACAGAGGAAAGGAAAATTTGAACATGCTAACGGCGGCACTCTTTTCCTTGATGAGATAGGAGATATGAGCCTGTCAGCCCAATCCAAAGTGCTCAGGGCCTTGCAGGAGAACAGGATTACCCCTGTGGGTAGTGATAAAGATATTGAAGTGAACGTGAGAATTATTGCGGCTACAAATAAAAATCTGAAGGAAGAAATACAAAAAAATAATTTCAGGGAAGATCTCTATCACAGGATCAGTGTTATTCTTATACACGTACCTTCCTTAAATGAAAGAATAGAAGATATCCCACTTCTTGCCGAATATTTTAACAATCAGATCTGTACAGAATACGGAATTTCAAAAAAAATAATCAGTCAGGGAGCCATTGATGAACTTAACAAGATCAACTGGACCGGCAATATCAGAGAATTCCGGAACGTACTTGAAAGGCTGATCATTCTCTGTGATAAAGAAATCAGGAATGTGGATGTGGTCGCTTTCGCCCAGCCGATATCGAAGTAGGGACAGGGGCTGTATTAAAATTCTATTGAAAAGAATTAATACATAATGATTATTGATACCAGTAAACTGATCAATGCTATAGAAAATTTTACGAAGAGATTAATCCCGGCTTTTTTCAGGAAAAAGATCGATATTTCCCTGCTTTCTGTGCTTATTTCAGTTACTTTTGCTATCTGGCATGTGTATAATATCGGATCGTGGAAAATTCCTGAGCGGGTTATTGCATGGGATGTGATTTCATATTATTCCTATCTGCCTGCTGCCTTTATTTACCATGATGTAACCTTAAAATTTATTGATAAGGGGAAACCATATCCTGAGGTTCTTTTCTGGCCTAACCGGACCTCCGAAAATCAATACGTGATCAAGACCTCACTGGGTATGTCATATTTATATGCGCCTTTCTTTTTTCTAGCCCATGCCACCATTGGCCTAACCGGACAGAATCCTTCGGGTTTTTCTCCTCATTATAAGTATTTTCTCGTTTTAAGCGGGATTTTCTTCTACCTGGTAGGATTGTTAGTATTACGCAAGATCCTGCTGAGGTATTTCAGCGAGTTCATTACAGCATTTGTCCTTCTGACAATTGCACTTGCAACAAACCTTTTCTACTATGGAAGCACCGAGGCCACCATGCCTCATGTTTACCTTTTTGCGCTAACTAATATTTTCATTCTGGTTACAATCCGCTGGTATGAATCCCCCGGTTATCTTAAAATTATTCTGCTTGGAATATTAACCGGATTAATTTCCGTTATCCGCCCAACAAATATCATCATTATACTTTTCTTTGTCCTCTGGGATATCCGGACATGGAAGGACCTGAATAACCGTTTATTACTCTTTGGGAAGTATTTTCACCATTTTATCATTATCGGCGTAATTACATTTATTATCTGGATCCCCCAGTTTCTTTACTGGAAAACGGTTACAGGACACTGGTTGTTCTTTTCCTATATTGGAGAAAAGTTTTATTTTCTTCAGCCCCAGGTCCTTAATGGATTGTTCAGTTTCAGGAAGGGATGGTTGTTATATACCCCGGCAATGATATTTGCTATTGCAGGAATACCGGTTCTCTGGCACAGAAGGAAGGAATTTTTCTGGCCAGTCCTTATATTACTGATTCTTCATGTTTATCTGATTTATTCATGGTGGTGCTGGTGGTACGGTGGAAGCCTGGGCTCACGCCCAATGATTGACATTTACGGCCCTTTGGCTGTTTCCATTGCTACATTTCTTCAGTGGGCACTTGAGAGGAAAAAGTGGGTGCGGTTTGCCATCTTCACAGTTTTCCTTTTAACCTGCTTTAAGGGAGGATTACTTAATATTCAGTATTATTACGGGACTATCCATTGGGATGGAATGACCAGTAAAGCTTACATTAAATCATTTTTCAGAATAAAATATTATAATGAGATAAATGATTTAATTAAGGTTCCGGATTATGAGGCTGCCAAAAAGGGAGAGGAAAACTATTTTCTAAAGTAATTGGCCTGGAACAACCTACTTCAGATCTTTATTAGATTCCATATCAAACCACATCGCAAAAAGTATGAATTGGATGCCTATTATGACACAAAGCATCCAGGCAAGGAAATTGATTTTGGGAATATTATCCACAGATATCCAAAAATAGATAAACCTGACAAGCAGGGGGATACTAAGTAGCAACAGAAGGAAACCTGATGCATAAAAGAAGACCAGTGGATGGAAATCGCGTATGATATATTTTTCTTTTAGTCTGTACAAAAATCTTCTGAATAGTAGAAATGGTATTGCAAATATAACCCTGGGTATAGATAATTTTGAATTTTCTCCAATATCATATAATGGTTCAGTATATATATCCCTCACTTTAAGATTATAGATATTCAGAAGGACGAGCAGATCATTAGGCTGTCCATATTTTTTGTACATTTTATCCCAGTTAATAAGCCTGAGGGCCTTTTTGTTAATAGCCGTATATCCCGACTGGGAATCTGCAATATGCCAGTATCCTGAAGCTATTTTAGTCAACATAGAAAGGATTGCATTGCCAAAATATCTGCTGAAAGGAATTTTGTTGAATGCATTACCTGATAGTAAACGGTTTGTTTTTGTATAATCAACTTCACCTGAAGTGACCGGATCAAGTAATAATGGAAGATGAGCAGGATCCATCTGCCCGTCACCATCCATCCTGACTGCCAGGTCTATATTATTATCCCGGGACCATTTATATCCTGATGCCATTGATCCTCCAACGCCCTGATTTTTCTTGTTCTCTATCAGTATAATTTTATCATTACTGGTTTGCAGTTTCTTCAGAATTTCGAGAGTTTTATCTTTACTATTATCATCGATAACAACAATTTTATCGACGAATGCAGGTATGGTTTTAATAACACTGGCGATCTGGTTTTCCTCATTGAAACAAGGAATTATTACTGAAACTGATTTATCTTTATACATACCTATCCTTTTTTCTGTACCTTAATAATTTGTCCTGGTTGAATCTTGCCAGCATCAGTTATCCCGTTTAGCTGTTTAAGTTCTGAATCGGTAACACCCGGGAATTTCCGTGCAATATCCCAGAGGGTTTCTCCAGGTTTGACCAGATAATATTCATACTCACCTGCACCCTGGCCGGTACTCTGCTGGATTGAAGTATCCGGGATCCGGACTTCTTTCCCAATCATTTTTTGCTTATCCTCGAAAGACATATAATCAATGTCTTTATACTGATCCAAATTATTTTTCGGAACATATACCGTAAGTCTCTGGCCTGTACGGATCATTGAACCATGTATGTTATTCCAGTTTTTAAGTTCAGATAATCCTATGCGATACCATTCTGAAATAAATCCCAGGTTGTCACCTGTTTTAACTGTATAATACAACCTGGCCATGTTGGAAGATGGTGGCCCGGGAACATAATTTGAGGATGTATATACTACAGGGCTCTTTGACTTGTAGTCATTATTAAAATAAACAGAATCATTAAATGCAAAAACAGAATCACTTCGATCAATAAACTGTGTGGAATATTCAAGCGGGATCCTTAGCGCATAAGGTTTCTCATTCCCCGGAATAATGTCTCTTTTATATTGCGGATTCATATCCTGCAATAATTTTATCGGGATGCCAAGGACATGAGAAACCTGCTCAAGGTGTAATTCTTTAGAGATCATTATTGTATCCACAGGAAAATTAAGGTTGACAATTCTTGGGGCCAGATTATGATATTGATAGTTATTCATTAAATATGCAACTGCAATGAAAGCAGGCACGTGCCCCCTGGTTTCACGTGGAAGATATCTGTAAATTTCCCAGTAATTCCTTTTGCCCCCTGATCGTCTGATGGCCTTATTTACATTTGTGGGTCCGCAGTTATAGGCAGCAATAACAAGTGTCCAGTCACCATATATCTTGTATAGATCCTGCATATATTTCGCTGCTACATGTGTAGATTTGACCGGATCGCGTCTTTCATCCACAAATGAGTTGATTGTAAGACCATACATACGTCCCGTTCCGTACATAAACTGCCATAATCCGGTTGCCCCTGCCCTTGACACAGCCCTGGGATTAAGTGCCGATTCAATTATTGAACAATACTTAAGTTCCAGCGGCATATCATAAAAAGCAAATATTTCTTCGAATATCGGGAAATAATATTCTGACAGTCCAAGCATAATACCGACCTGTTCCCTTCGCCGTTCAGTATATACATGAATAAAACTCCTCACATGCCTGTTATATGACATATCAATCAGTGAAGGTATCCGGCTAAGTCTTTCTATATAAACAGAATCGGGATAATCCGGGAAAATAGTATCAGCCAGAGGATCATAATTGAATAAATATCCTGTATCCGGGGTATTAGTTACGTACCAAAGGTTCAAAAGGCTATCGAGATTATTGCTGAATGCTGAAAGAATTATTTCGGGTTCAACTTCTAAATCCACTATCAGGGAATCATCTAGTGAAGTTGAGTCTCTTGATGTTATAGAGGCATTTATAACGAAAGGATAAATCAGCAGAAAAAATAAAATAATTCTTTTAATCATTGTAATTGGGAATTTCAAGGGAACAAAGTAAGTGAAATCTAAAAACTTAGACAACATTTAATTCCAACAGAATTATAAATACCATTACAGGATAATATGGTGGGGTCGACTACAAGGGCAATATCTTCACTTATGTCATAATTGATTAAATGAGCATCGACAGTGGCATCAATGATTTGGAGAACATAAAATCCGGCTGTTCCTAGGGCTAACAAATCTCTCCAGCGCTTGTGAAAATTTTTATAGCTTTCAGCTTGCAAGATTGTTATACCCTCCCATTCACTCACATTGTTATCCAGCATATATTTGTATTTGTCTTTATAAAACTTGTATTTATCAGAATTATACGCGACTCCATAAATCAGCCCTCCAAATCCGGCATAAACAATAGGAACCTTCCAGTATTTATGATTATAAATCTGTCCAAGTCCAGGCAGGACAGCCGAATAGATTGAAGCTTTTTTGGGGGAATGTTTTGCCAGGAAAATGCTGTCTTTTTCAGTCCTCCTGTCAGTTTTGGTGATTGTATCGGCTATTACTATCAGAGTATCTCTCTCCTGGCAAAATGCTGGCAGGAAACAGAAAACTAATACAAAAACTGCAGGAAATCGGTTTAATCCTTTCAAACGGCTTTCAGTTTATCTAATATTGCCAGGATCCTTTCAAGATCCTCATCCGATTTAAAAGGAATAACGATTCTTCCGTTACCCTTATTGTTCCTTTTTAACTCTACTTCAGTCTGAAAGAATTCTGCCAGATGATGGCGCAGAGATTCATATTCCTTCTGGCTGACTTCTATCTGCTTTGTTTGCGGGGGATTTTCGGATGTGCTGCTAATCTTACGAACGATTTCTTCCACTTTTCTTACAGAAAGGTCATTTTTAAGAATATCCCGAAAGATCTTAAGTTGAGTTTCCGGATCAGGTATATTGATAACAGCCCTTGCATGGCCCATAGATATTATTTTATCCCTGATACCCAGTTGAATTTCTGCAGGAAGTTTAAGCAGCCGAAGATAATTAGTTATGGTTGATCTTTTTTTCCCGACTCTTTCGCTAAGGTTCTCCTGTGTAAGGCTACATTCTTCAATAAGCCGCTGATAACTTATCGCAACTTCAATCGAATCGAGGTCTTCACGCTGGATATTCTCAACAAGTGACATTTCCAGCATATTCTGGTCATTAGCTTTTCTGACATAAGCAGGGATTGCTATTAATCCGGCTATTCGAGCAGCCTTGTAGCGTCGTTCACCCGTTATAAGCTGATATTTGTTACCGTCCAGTTTCCTGACAGTTATGGGCTGTATTATACCGATTTCCCGGATTGAAGATGCCATTTCCTGCAGGGATTCTTCATCAAAGTTTTTTCTTGGCTGAAAAGGATTCAACTCAATCTGATCCATATCGATCTCATTGATTGCTGATACCGTAAACCGCGGAGAATCAGCATCTTCAATCAGAGCACCTAATCCTCTTCCAAGAACATTTTTACTGGTCATTTTTTTGTTATTTATACAATAATCTTTTCCTGACTTTTTATTCTTGTTTTATCATTCTTCTGCAACAATTCACGCGCCAGATTAAGATGATTAATACTTCCTTTCCTGTCGGCATCATAAAGAATGGCTGGTTTGCCAAAACCGGGAGCCTCACCCAGCTTAATATTTCTCTGTATTATTGTGTCAAATACCATTGTCTGAAAATGTTTTCTTACCTCATCCACCACCTGATTTGATAACCTCAATCGCGGATCATACATGGTTAAAAGGAATCCCTCTATTATAAGCTGGGGATTTAGCCTGCTCTGTATTATTTTTATTGTATTCAGCAACTTTCCGAGCCCTTCAAGAGCGAAATACTCACATTGCACCGGTATAATTACCGAATCGGCAGCAGTGAGTGCATTTACAGTTATTAATCCCAGTGAAGGAGAACAATCAATAAGTACAAAATCATAATCATCCTTTACCGTGTCAATGACCTTTTTCAGGGCTTTTTCACGACTCGGAAGATTCAGCATTTCAATTCCAGCACCAACAAGGTCAATACTTGATGGAATCAGATCTAGCCCGGTAATCTCTGAGTTCAGAATGATTTTTTTTGCATCTATGTCATCAATCAGGCATTCATAAATAGTTGTCTTTATGTTTTTTAAATCAAAACCGGTACCCGATGTGGCATTCGCCTGAGGATCTGCATCTACTATCAACACCTTCTGTTCTAAAACTGCAAGGCTTGCCGCAAGATTAATTGCTGTCGTAGTCTTCCCTACACCGCCCTTTTGATTTGCCACTGCAATAACTTTCCCCATTAATTTAATTTTTGAGATTGGTAAATATCTTTGTGGGCTTCAAATTTACGAACTTATGGATCAATCCATTTTTTTGAGCAAAATCTTATTGTAAACATTTATCCCGCATTTATAAACACATTATTAACAATCCATATTTTTTTTAAATTTGCGTTCCATTTATATTATAACTTTAATAAGTAACTTCGAAATTTATAATTTAAAATCAGAATGAATAAATCAGAAAAAAATAAAGAGTGGCTTGTCATAATCAATCCAAATGCAGGAAGGCGAAAAGGGAGTCGAGATTGGAAAAAAATACGGAGTCTTCTGGTCAAACATGGTTTCAATTTTCATGAAATTTCCACAGAACGACCAGGACATGCTACTGAAATCTCAAAAAAGTTTATCGAGGAAGGTTATAAACGCATTATTGTTGTGGGCGGTGATGGTACCCTAAATGAGGTAATCAATGGCTTGTTTCAACAGACCAGGTATCCCACTATTGAAATAACATTTGGAATGATTTCAATAGGTACCGGAAATGACTGGGGAAGGATGCTGAAAATACCTGTAGATTATGAAGAGGCTATCATTACGATCAAAGAATGCAAAACATTTATACAGGATGCTGGTATTGTCAGTTATCGCGATGATGACAACAATGTTGACAGATATTTTGTAAATATTGCCGGGTTGGGATTTGATGCAATCGTAACGAAAAAAGCAAATCGTCTTAAGGAAAGAGGGAAGGGCGGACCATTGTTATATTTCGCAACAATTTTTTCCAGCCTTTTAAACTACAGGTATGTCAATGCTGTAATAAATATCGACGGAAAGAACTATAAAAATAAGATCTTCAGCATGAATATCGGAATCGGTAAATATAACGGCGGTGGTATGATGCAGGTCCCCGGAGCAATTGCTGATGATGGTTTGTTTGACCTTACCGTAATTAATAAAATCAGCAAACCGGATATAATAATGAGTCTGAGGAAGTTATATAACGGTAATATTGTCCATCATAGGAAGGTGGAGACTTTTACAGGAAGATCTATCAGCATTGATTCTGATACTAAAATTCTGCTTGAAACAGACGGAGAATCCCTTGGTCATACTCCTATGGAATTTCAAATTATTCCAAAAAGTGTACAGGTTATTTCCGGGGTGTGTGAAAACTAGGGCTTTTCAAACAGCCGTATCTCATAAAGTTTTGGCCAGTATTTGCCTGTCACGAATATGCTTTGATTATTAGTATTATAAGCTATCCCATTAAAGACATCTATCCGGTTGTGTTTATCCTTTTCAGCAAGAATGCCCTTGAAATTAACCTTTGCGACTACTGCTCCTGATCCCGGATCAATGATTACAACTTCATCAGAACCGTAAATATTTGCATAAATTTTACCATCTATATATTCAAGTTCGTTCAGACGGTTAACCGGTCCCTTTTCATCATAAACCTCAAGCCTGCCAATCTCTGTAAAATATTCCGGATCCATGAAATAGATAAGGTTGGAACCGTCACTCATAATCAATTGTGATCCGTTATTAGTCAGCCCCCACCCTTCTTTATTTTCATAATATACTTTTTGCAGGCGTTCAAAAGATTCTTTATCATAGACAAATCCCACCTGTGACTTATATGTCAATTGATATATCTTATTGCCAAAAATTGTAATCCCTTCTCCGAAAATTTCTCCGGGAAGGTTTAAAATCCTTGATGGTTCACCTGTTTTAATATTTACCTTCCTTAGCGATGATTCGTTATATTGCCCTGTACCCTCATACAATAATCCATTTTCATATACTAATCCCTGTGTATAAGCATGAATATCATGGGGATAAACATTCAGAACCTTATAGGATAAACTTACCGGTTTTTTAGCAGGTAAAACCACGACAGAAACATAATTTGTACTTGTTGTATTATTCCGATAATAAACAAGAGTCCTGACTATATTTTCACCTACTTTAATATCTGTTATATGCCATTTACAGATAAATGGTTCAGAATCCGATTTGCCAACTTGTTTATCACCAACATAAAAAATAACTGAATCAATTGCTGGTGAACTGCCAACAGCTTCAAGGATTATCTGTGTAGTTTCACCAATACTGATCCTCTGATCAGTTCCAGGTTGTTTTATCTGGCTTTTACCCGCCTTTGGTTGATCAGTTTGCTGATATTGAAGCTCTTGTTTTACCGGACGGTTATTCTTATCTGCACATCCCGCCCATAAAAACAATAAAATGAGTACTGGGATTTTTGGAAGCATTGCTCTCATTAACTTGTATTTCAAACAGTCAATCGAAAAGATCATCAGGATTTGTCTTTTTTAAAGAAACCTGAAAGCTTTCCTGTTTTCTTTGTGAGTTTATTAATTTCATCTTTTGTGGCTGTTTCGCCAGGATTCAATAATTGCCATACCTCACCCCAGCCTGGTAAACCACCAATATTCCTGTCATCAATATATATATCTGCAACTATCTTTCTCGAAATGGTTTCATCAAAAACTTCCTCAGGATAATTTTTGTTTACAGCATAAAATTCAACCCCTCTTGCCCTGCAGAAATCTATAGCTTCATCAAGCTCCCTGCCAACCCTTGATGTCCATAATATAAGCTGGTGGTTCTGTTTTTGAAGTTCACGTAATGTATCAAAAGCAAAAAGTTTCTCTTTCCCTATAGTAGGAAAGGAATGTTCTACTATGGTTCCGTCAAAATCGATAGCAATTTTCATTTTGGTCTTGATGGTTTTTAATATGCCTCTAAGTTACACAAAGCTTAATTACTGGAAAAGGGAAGATTAAAAGAATATGCAAGCGAAAATACATTTGAATATAATGAAATCGATTGATCTCCCAGATCTGTGAGCGCATAGTCGATAACGAAGTTTTTAAGTCTTACACCAAGACCAAGTGAAGGTTGAAAATCAAAAGATTTGTTTTTATCAAAATCAGGAATGAGTTGAATGTTGCCAATACCTAACCGCAGGTATATGATTTTTCTGTAATTAAATTCAAAGCCCATATGCGGGTCAATACTTATGAAATTTGTCCCGATCAGGACATGTCTCTTTCCATCGAAGGTAATATCTGCATCCATCTCAGCAAGCATGGCAAATTTTTCAGACAGGTCAAATTCCCTTGCACCTCCTATTATCAGCCTTGGCAGGGTAAGTTCGAGCGAGTTCTCCGGCAATTCATTTCCTGTAATTGAATAAACTTCAGACATTCCGTCTGTATTGAAGCTCCATACATTAAAAGTAGAGGTAATATCCCGGGCAACCGCACCAAAATGCCATTTCCCTAAATCATACTTTGCACCAACATCAAATCCAAATCCCCATGCTTTTGCAAAATCACCTGTCTTCCGGTAAATAAGTTTCATGTTCCCGCCAAAAAATAATCCTTCAATCCCTGGTTTTCGTCCATAGGAAAAAATTAATCCGTAGTCTGCGATAGAAAATTTTGTGATCATATCATACCGGATGTTTCCGTCTGAATCGATAAGATCGAGTGTATTAAGTATATCATCAACGCCAAACCGGATAAAAGAGATGCCTGCAATACTTTTTTCATCCAGTCGCATAGAAAATGCTCCATAATCGTATTTGGCAATTCCGG
>Ga0153916_10002453_pt1 | contig 13547 bp, 7 predicted proteins | sample Opewatmetagenome_FD_109642 | JGI IMG/M metagenome (GOLD analysis project Ga0153916, IMG submission 109642) | Freshwater wetland microbial communities from Ohio, USA - Open water 3 Core 3 Depth 4 metaG | ecosystem: Environmental > Aquatic > Freshwater > Wetlands | place: USA: Ohio, Lake Erie, Old...
AACAACTGCTCGATTGTGTTGACGCGGATTACCCCGCATTGTCGGAACAGTGCATCGACTGCGACATCGCTCCCGGCCAGCGAGGCGGTGTGACTCAGGGCAGCTCGTGCCCCTGCCTCCGTCCTGCCAGATTTCACGGCGATGACCGGCTTTTTCTTTGTCAGCCGCCTTGCTATCTTGATGAAGTTCCCAGGATTCCCGACATTCTCGATGTACATGAGAATGGTCTTGGTGTTGGGGTCCTCTTCCCAATAGCGGAGCAGATCGTTACCTGATATGTCCGCCTTGTTCCCGAGGCTGACGAACATGCTGAAGCCCAGTTTCAGGGACCTTGCGTGGTCCAAGATACCGACGCCGAGGGCGCCGCTCTGGGACATGAACGAGATAGAACCGGAGAGTGGTGGTGTCGGTGCAAACGTAGCGTCCATCTGGATGTCAGGGTTCGCGTTGATGATTCCCATGCAGTTGGGCCCAATCATCGCCATGTCGTACTTCCTGACGACCTCGAGGAGTCTCTTCTCCAACGACTCCCCATCTCCGCCTATCTCCTTGAATCCAGCCGTGATGACGACGATGCCTTTGACTCCTTTCTTCCCGCACTCCTCGACGGCCTCAATGGTCTTTGCTGCAGGCACGACGATTATCGCGAGGTCGACGTCGTCGGGAACGGCGGAGATGCTCGGGTAGCACTTCAGCGAATGCACCGATTCCGCGTTCGGGTTGATCGGATACAGCGTACCTCTGTATTCATTCATCACGAGGTTGTGGATGATCGCGTATCCGACCTTCTCCTTGAATCTGGACGCACCAATCACCGCGATTGAACGAGGGAAGAAGACAGGATGCAGTCGATGTTTCATGAGAGGAATCAATGCTCGCTGATTGATTAAACCTCGCGTCACGGCACGGGTGGAACCATAACCACCTGCGCCAACTTATAAATACGCTATGAACAGTTCGCCTCCCATCCCGAAGAACAGTCGCTTATCGGGTATGCTCGACCTCAGCCGAGCATCTGAATTGCTGTCAACTATAGGGAGGAAGAAGCATGGATTCGAAAGTCTCTGGTAAATGCTGCGCGATGATAATCGCGATTGTAGTTGTGGCGTCGTCGATCGTGATTGTGCACTCCGCGACAGGAGCGTCGTCCGCGGGTACAACGGTCACGGCGACATCCCCAGCAAACATGGGTGGAAACGTTAAGGCGCCCGTCCGAGGCCTCTTGGACGCAGGTCCCGTGACCCCCGCATACATGGACAAGGTCACCACAGGTCTCAAGGACCTGCTCCTAGCGGATCCGAAGGAGCAGATCCAAGTGGTCGTCTACACGACCGAACCCACCGCCCTCGGGCAATCACTCAGGGCCAGCGGGGTCCAGACGGACATCGGTTCGGTCCCGTCGACATGGATCGGGATCAGACCTTTGATTATGGAGGTGCCCGCTTTCGTGATTCCCAAGATAGCTTACCTGGAAAGCGTGCAGGCGATTTCGGGGTACACAGCACCGGATCCGCCGCAGTCGCCGGATCCGGAAGTGACCGCCAAGAGCGAGCCGGACTCGAGCGGCCCAGGCGATCCGGTTCCAAGGACAATCTTTGCAACTCAGGGCCATCACGCGACTGAGGCCTGGGCTGCCGGCTACACAGGGGACGGGGTTAACGTGGCCATACTCGACGCCGGCGTGGACTTTGCGAACCCGGATCTCCTGGACACATGGGCGGTGGATGAGAACGCGTCCTCTCCCTACTTCCAATGGCCGATTGCTTTCGATCCGAATTCCATGTATTCCTATCTTCTGGCCGACCGGACTTACCCCGCCTCCAGCGGCTCATGGTACGCTGACACGAGTTTCAACGCCACCAAGGATTCGAACGACACCCTGCCGACATTCAGCGGAAGGAACTACAATGTCTCAAACATCCCAAGCGCGAGTGGCTGGTATCACATGGGCCTGAACCCTGCGCGAACTCTCAGGTCCAGGTTCGGCCATGCTCCTGGTGTCCTTCTCGTGGACAGCGTGACGCCTTACGTGTATGACACAATCTATGTCGACCTGAACGACAACGGTAGATTCGACGATGACAAGCCCACCGATGTGCTGAGCCCGATATCCTACGCGGATTACAGAGACGCAACCACGGGGCTGTACAATGCAACAAGTGGTTGGGACTGGGGTGATGGCCTGCCTGATCTTTCTGGGGGCCTCGTCTATTTCATCGCTGATGGCATAAGGCCAGTACCGTATAGTGACGTGGTTGCCGATCGCTACGGACTGAACGCCGCCATACCCGGGAACGGCAACGTGACCGCGTTCATGATTGGCGACGCGAACGTTGCTGGCGGTGATCACGGCACGATGTGCGCATCAGCCGTGGCCGCCCAGAACCGGACCGGATACGTCCTGGGCTTCGCTCCCGACGCGAAAATCATCGCAGTTGGTGACATCTACGCGGGCGGGTTCTTCACCGATGTCTACAATTTCGCTGCAGAGGGGTATGACGGGGTGCCCGGCACTGGCGGCGAGGCCATGATCGCCAGCTCCAGCTACGGTTCCTCAAACGTCGATAACGACGGATGGGACTATGAGTCAAGGTACGTGCAGATGCTTACGACCTTCTACAGGACCACCGCTTTCCTGGCGTCGACTGGCAATGGAGGATATGGTTTCGGAACAGTGAATTCCCCCGGTGGCAGTGTCGGTGAGATTTCCGTCGGTGCTTCAACGAGCTACTACAACGGACCCAAGACCTCCTGGGAACCAGGCACAACTTGGAACTTCGGAGATGTGCAGCCGTGGTCAGACCGCGGCCCGAGCGCGCTCGGCAACATCGCGCCGGACATAGTGACGGTTGGCGCGTGGGCTTCGGGCGACAACGCAGTCAACCAAAGGACTGTCGGCGCCACCAATGGATCGAACGCCTGGAGTGTCTGGGGCGGAACGAGCCTCGCCTGTCCTGCTACGGCGGGGATTCTGGCGGTGATATTCGACGCCTATAACCAAGGTCACTCGGCGTTCCCGACAGCCGATGTTGCGAGACAACTCTTGATGAATGGCGCGGACGACATTCATTACGATCCGCTCGTGGCGGGTTCGGGCTTGACCAACACATTCCGGTCAGCCCTCATGGCCGCCAAGCAATCGGGGGTGACCGTCTACCCGCCCGCCTGGACGCCTGGTGATTACAGGGGGACATCCTACCCAGGCTTCGCAAACATAATCGTGCAGGGCGGCACTAGTACGAATACATTCCAGCTCGTGAACACGGACCCTGTTTTGTCGGTGACCACGAACATAGCAGATGGTTTCATGAAGAAGACGGGAGATTGGGCGGTTGACTTCTGGTCGAACAATTCCGACGAGAGCCCTGCGAGTTCCAACAGCCCAGACCACCTCTGGAACGTGAGCGCCATCATGCCGCTTGGAACGCAGTTAGTGAGGGCAATCGTCTACACGAACTACACTTCCTTTGATCCAAGCTTCCAATATAACCCGGAGAGCTATTACAGGGCGCTCTTCTATAACTGGAAGGACCTGAACAGCAACGGCGTGTACTGGACCGACCTGGACAGCAACGGCGTCGTAAACGCCGGCGAGCTCGACCCGAACGAGTACATGAGATTCACGTATGCGTACAACGTAGCCGATGTGCAGAACGCGTTCGTGCACGACCCAGCCAGTCGTGTGGCCGATGGCCTTCTCTTTGGTGTGATACACAGAGTCAGGAGCGCAAATGTGCCGAGCACGCTCGTTCACGCTGTTCTGGAATTCTACAGTGCGGCGGATGAACCTTGGATCACTGTTAACCCGCCCATCGTAAACATCGCAGCCAATGGAGGCACGGCCTCATTCACTGCGACCGTCAGCGTCCCTGCGAACGCGGCAGTCGGGACCTACAGCGCTTTCATCACCTTGACAACGGGCGGGAGCGTCACAGTCGTGCCGGTCGTAATCAACGTGGCCGGGAGCAGTGAGAGCATATCATTGCAGGAGGACGTTAGCAACACGCATTACTACGACAACGGCAAGATCTACGGTGGGCAGGACTGGGCTTGGCGCGCGGAATCCGGTGACTGGCGGTTCTATTACACCGACATACCGGATGCCACAACGATAACCAATGGCACCAAGTTCATTGTTCACACCATGTGGCAGAATTATCCGACGGACATAGACACACTTGTCCTAGGTCCGACATCGGATCCCTTTTCTGATGCGCTCCTATCGACATACGGCCCATATTCGCTCTCCACGGTTGGAGCGAGCCCTAACATGAATGTCGGAGCGGGATATTGGTTATTCAACACCGCTACCGGGGGTCCGGAGGAATGGGTCTCCGCTCCTGCTGCAAATGGCCTTCATGAGATCCTGCTGCACAATGTGCTGTATGCCGGCGGAGGCCCGTCAGAGACCTTCAACGGAACCACCGGGTTCGTCACCGTGAACCCATTCCCGTGGACCGAGCAGGTATCCAGGAACACGGGCACCAAGACATTCGATTTCGTCTCCACAATGGAACTGGCCAGCGGCATGGCCGTTACGGCATACGGGGTTTCGAAGCCCGTGACGTACACCTCGCCGATTACCCAAGGTGAGTTGGTGAGCTTCTGGAAAAACGCCACAAACGCTGGGACGATGGACGTCATCCTTACGTGCGGCTTCTCCGTGGACCTAGACCTCTACGTCTACTACGAGGATCCAGTCTACGGGGAGACGTTAGTAGGTTCCTCCACAACCCCGACGGCAAACGAGAGGGTCAAGCTCACTCTTCCCGCCAACGGCGAGTACAGGTTTGAGATAGACGGCTACTCAGTCCCGATGCCCGGCGTGACCTTCGACCTCACGGTTGACATCAGGGAAGGCAACAACCTCACGCCGATGAACGTCCCCGTCGGGCCGATTATGCCCGGCGTACACTACGCCTTCGACATCGACTATACTCTGCCCGACATTGAGGACGACTACTATGGCGTCATCTTTATTGGTCCGGCCAGCGCCCCAACCGCGATTGAGATGCCCGTGCTCCTTATGGCCCGAGACACGACACCGCCAGTAATCACACTACAATCGCCCACACCTGGCAGCATGTACCGAACAGCCACAGTCCCCATAATCCATGCCACGTTTGATGATGTGCGCGGGGCGTTCTACACGGGAGTCAACATGGACAGCGTGAAGATCGAAGTGGACGGACGGGATGTTACTTCATCCGCTCGGATCCTGCCAGGCGGGAACCTATGGTGGAACCTCACATTCCTCCTCGGAGAAGGCACACACGATGTGACAATCCGGATGACGGACAGAGCGAATCCGCCGAACCCAGCAAGTCTGTCGTTCTCTTTCACCGTGGACAACACGGCACCTACGATAGTCCTGACCGCGCCCACGTACTCCATCACGAACAACGTTGTCATCTCGGTCAGGGGATACACCGAGGCCAACATCGCGGTGGTTTTCGTCAACGGCGTTCCTGTGTCCGCGACCAGTGGCGCTTTCAGCACGACGGTCACCCTTTCCGTGGGGATCAACACAATAACCATCGAGGCGACAGATACGGTCGGCAACATTGGAACACTGTTCAAGACCGTGGAACTGGATACAACACCGCCCGCGCTCACCGTGGTTTCACCAACGCCAGGGCTGGTCCTGAACCAGAGGAGCGTTGAAGTGAATGGCACGACGGATCGTGACGCGACTCTGACGGTGAATGGACTCGATGTCACGGTCGACATCTCCGGGAGCTTCAGCGTGAGAATCCCATTGTCGGAGGGTCCGAACTCAATCAAGGTGGTGGCGACGGATCCTGCCGGCAACCAGGCCGTGACGGTTGTGGGCGTGAGTGTTGATACCGTACCGCCAGCACTGACGATTACCCGCCCGGGCGGGCCATATTCGAACAACCGGGTCGTCGGAGTGGCCGGACAGACTGAGGTCGGGGCGTCAGTGACGATTAACGGTGGTCCGGCGGACAACATAGCCAGTGACGGCTCATTTGTGGGGAACGCGACCCTTGGCGAAGGGGTACAGACCATCACCGTTAAGGCAGCGGACGGCGCCGGCAATATCGCGACAGTCGTCAAGTCAATCACCGTCGATACGGCCGCACCGATTGTGACTATATTGAGCCCAGGGAGCGGACAAACGCTCACGACGCCCACCCTCCTTGTTTCAGGTACTGTGAATGAACCCTCGGCGACACTGTCCATCCAAGGTCTTGTCGTGGCGGTGACACCGACGGGCGGCTGGAGTACTTACGTGCAACTACTGGTCGGCCCCAATACGATAACTGTCGTCGCAACGGATCCAGCCGGCAATGCAGGAACGGCCAGCATCACGGAAACCTACACCCCGCCGGACCTCATCACGCCACTACAGGAAAACATCACGAGCCTGCGGAATCAGATACTGAACCTCCAAAGCACATTGACCAACCTGAGCAGCAAGCTCAACGACCTCACGACCCAATTCAAGAATCTCAATACGTCGCTGAACAACGCAAACATCAATGTCACGAACCTGCAGAATGGACTGAATGGCGCCCAGAACGACATCAAGGGGATTAAGTCTGACATCTCTGGCCTGAGCAACGTCGTTCTGATGGGTATGGCCTTGCTGATTGTCCTGTTGCTTGTTGGCTTGCTCGGCATGTACATGGCGCTCAGCCGCAAGATGAATGCGCTCCATGGCGTGACGAAGGAAGAGGCCGAGGAGGAACTTGAGGAAGAGGAAGAAGAGGAGGCGGAGCAAGAGGAAGAAGACGTCGACGAGGACGAGGAAGATGAGAACAAGTAGATGGTGAGCCTGCAGAACTCACCCTCTTCTCCTGTCCGTCAAGGCAAGCTTAATAGAGCTGCAGCCTTCTCTCCAAAGGCATGACGCTTCAAGGTCGCGTGGCTCTGGTCACAGGGGCCGCGAAGGGGATAGGCAAGGTCATCTCTCTGAGCCTGGCTCGGGCTGATGCCGATGTCGCGGTGAACTATTTACGCAGCGAAAAGGAAGCGCGGGAGGTGGTCAGCGAAATAGAGTCGAGGGGGCGGAAATCGGTCGCGATCCAAGCTGACATCACCCAAGAGGAGCAGGCCCTAAGGCTCATCGAGGAAACGCAGTCGCGTTTCGGGCGACTGGACATACTCATAAATAATGTCGGCGATTGGGCGATGAAGAAGGTCGAAGAGATGTCCACGGAGGAGTGGAAGAGAATCATCGACACGAACCTGACGGCTACTTTCTTCTGTTCCAAGCACGCGCTCCCGCTCATGAAGGCACAAGGATGGGGCAGGATTGTAAACACTGCTGCGGCGGGGGCGTATAGGGCACATGGTACCTCCGGCATGGCCGCGTTCTACGCTGCCAAAGCGGGTGTTGTGGCGTTCACCAAATCCTTGGCCCGAGAGGTCGGGCAACTTGGAATCACAGTCAACGCAGTCGCTCCAGGGGTCGTGGAGGAAAAGGACAGGACGATTGAGGAGGCGATGAAGATCAAGGACAAAGAAACGGCGGTCGGAAGACCTGGCACGTCATGGGATATCGCGGCGGCGGTGCTATTCCTTGTCTCTGATGACGCGAGCTTCGTGACTGGTGATGTTCTGAATGTCGGCGGCGGGTGGCTCCTCTAGCGCCGGGCGAAGGCTTTAGAGCGGCAGGCACTATGGGCGGTTCAGATGGCCCGGCCAATCGTCGTCTATCATGATGACTACTTGAAGTACAATTTCGGGGAATCGCACGTCCTCCGAGAGGAGAGGCTCCTGCTCGCGGAGATGCTGATGGAAGACTACGGCCTGATTGGGCCATCAGAGGCTGTGAAGGCGACTCCCTTGCCCGCCACATATGAGGATTTCGCGACGGTCCACGATATGAAGTATCTCGATGCCCTGAAGCAGCTGAGCGCTAATCCAACCGGCTCCTCGATAGTCCATGGTCTCGGAATTGCGGACAACCCCGTATTTGCCGGAATGTTCGAGGCATCGGCCGTTCAGGTTGGAGGCACGTTGCGCGCCTGCGAAGCTGTCGCGAAGGGTGAGACCGACAGGGCGTTTAATCTGGGCGGGGGATTCCATCACGCGATGCCCGACAAGGCAGCCGGGTTCTGCTTGGTCAACGACATTGCAGTCGGCCTGAAACACCTCTTGACGAAGCATGATTTGAAGCGCGTACTCTATTTGGATATCGATGTACACCATGCGGATGGCGTGGAGAAAGTGTTTGAGGGAGACCGGCGTGTCTTGAATATCTCGCTTCACGAAGACGGTCACTACCTTTTCCCCGGGACCGGAGCGGTTGACGATATCGGTGTCGGGGATGGTGAGGGCTACACGGTGAATGTCCCTCTCCCGCCATATACGGGAGATGTGAGCTATTTGCATGCCTTCAAGGAGGTCGTTCTTCCGCTCGCCGAATCCTTCAGACCCGAAGTCATCTTTACGCAACTGGGTGCGGACGCGCATTTCGCGGACCCGCTTGCGCATCTTAACCTGACGACATGGGCGTATGAAGAGATTGGAAAGACGCTTGACGACTTCTCCCGGCAGCACTGTGACGGTCGTTGGATTGGGGTCACAGGCGGGGGTTACGACATCATGTTGTGTCCCAGGATCTGGACTCTGCTTTTCTCGAAAATGGTTGGGAGGGAAGTGGACAACAACCTGCCGGCGGAATGGATGGAGTACTGCAAGATCACGTATGCGACTGTCCCCGAGAATGGACTTCTCCGGGATGCGGCGACGGGAATGGAGGAGACGTCCGTCTCGCGAAGTGTCGCGAAAGTGGTTGAGAGTGTGAAGCAGAAGACATTCGGATATCACGGCCTCATCTGACGGGCCGTTCCAGTCAGACCCATCCTAGTTCCGGTCGTCATCTGCCCATTATTATCCACATTCTCGATAATAAAAGACCTTGATTGACACATCAGACACTGGTGAAATCAAGAAAACACGTTACTATTAGTCAGAATCTCGTCGCAAGGTTCTTAACCCCGGCCTAGGCATGATTACAGTTGAGACGAACCGGGCGTGCCGCCCTGGCCATTGGGCGAGAGGCGGTGTGTCAGGACGTCGCGAAGCACCTCGAACAGCTCTTGGTGGCGGTGGTCATCAGATGGCTGAGACTAAGCAGGAAGAATCGTCGCTAGCTGAAATGAAGGAAGACTATGAAGAGAAGCTGGAGCGTCTGAGGAAACAGTACGAGCGGGACCTTCAGACATTCCGGTACGAGATCGAGGAGCGCGAGTACAGGCTCAAGGCGTACGAGGAGAAGTTCGTCAAGATCAAGCAGCCGCCGCTGCTGTACGCTTACATTGTTAGGAAGGAAGGTTCGGATCTCGACTCCACCCAGGTCGTCGTCGCAAGGTCAAACGAGTTGCTGAAAGTCAGCACGGGGCTTGTTGACAAGGCGCAGCTTTCCATGGGGCAGTATGTCTGGGTGCACCCCCAGACATATGCGATCGTGGAGAGCGCCGTCCTCAGGAACGAGGGAGTGATAGCGAAGGTTGCAGACATCTTGGACGGCAAGCTCGTCATCACGATTGAAGGTGACATGGAGAAGAGACTTGTGATGTGTGACAAGGAAACCCTGGCGAAGCTCAAGCCGGGTTTTCAGATCTCCGTTCTCCCGCCGCTAATGGAGCTCATCGAGGTCCTGCCAAACCTCGAAGTGAAGAGCCTGCTTCTCGGGGGTAAGCCGAACGTACACTACGCTCATATTGTCGGGCTCAGAGAGGGGATTGACAGAATCAGAGACGTCACTATCTTGCCTTTCAAAGAAGAAAAGCTGTTCAAGAAGATCAACCTGGAGGCGCCAAAGGGCATATTGCTCCATGGCCCGCCGGGCTGCGGCAAGACCCTCCTTGTCAAGGCGGTCGCCACTGAGAACGACATGACGTTCTTCAACGTCAGCATCGCGGACGTCCTGAGTAAGTGGGTCGGCGAAAGCGAGAGACTTATCAAGGAAATATTCCGACAGGCGCATGAGAGGCGACCGAGCATTGTCTTCTTCGATGAGATCGAGGCGCTCTTCACCGTGAGAGGTTTCATGGATACATCCGGTGTCCATAAAAACATCATTGCACAGATATTGAACGAGATGGACGGGCTCACCGAACTGCACGATGTCTTCGTCATCGGCGCGACGAACAGAGCAGACCTTGTTGACCCAGCGCTCCTAAGGCCAGGGAGGTTCGATGAGATTATCGAGATACCACGGCCGAGCCGCAAGATGGCCGATGAAATCATCTCCATATACCTAGCTGACAACCTGCCAGTAGATCAGAGTATAATCGAAGAGCAGGGCGGCCAGAAGGAGGCAATCAGGTTCCTCAAGAACAGCGTCATTGACGAGTTCTACGGCGAGAGCAAATGGGTCAAGGTTAAGGCCGACCCGGAGGCCAAGGAAGCAATCAAGACGGTCAAAAGGAAGGACATCGTCTCCGGAGCCATCATCGCCGCCGTCGTCAAGACCGCGAAGAAGAACTATGTGAAAAGAATCCTCGAGATGAAGAAGACGGACAGGGCGAAGGAAGGGCTCAATCTCAATGACTTCATCCAGGCGATTGAGGAGGAGTCGAAGGAGCATGCGATTACAGACGCGTACCTCTACGAAAAGAGGCAGAGGGAAATATTCAGGAGCGGAAGCGGGGACCCAATGGTTGGATAGGGATGAGGAGAATCCAAGGGACCGAACACGAATATACCCTGTATTGCACAAAGCTGGCCAAATTGGGGCAGGACCCTCACATGCTCGCCCTTGACCTCTTGAGGGAGAGCGACCTGCAGCTCGCAGGTGAGTTCATCTCGAATGGCTCAAGGTGCTACTACGATGTGGGGCACCTCGAGATCAGTACTTGTGAGGTCAGCAACCCTTTCGACCTCCTGATATGGGAAAAGGCAGGAGAGAAGATAGTGGACTGGCTCAGGCGCGTGGAGGAGGAGAAGTACCTTTCCAGCGGGGACAGAATCTGGGCTTTCAAGAACAACACCTCGCCTGAGGGTGTGAGTTACGGGAGTCACGAGAACTACATTGTGGACCGTGACGTCGAGTTCCCCGCCAGGTTCGTCAAAGAGCTTGTGCCCCATCTGAGCACACGCTTCATCTACACCGGGGCCGGGGACATCCTCGACGGCAAATACGTGCTCTCTCCGATGATCTACTTGACAAGCGAGGTCGTGAGCGGAGAGACGATGCACCACACCGGGCTGATTAACACAAGGGACGAGCCGCACTCCAAGAAAGAGAGCTGGCGGCGCCTGCACGTCATTTGTGGGGACGCTCTGATGAACGAGGTCGCAATCATGCTTCGCAACTTCACGACATCATCGATTCTGCAGCTCATGGAGATGGACAAGCTGGGTGATGTGCCCCGCCTTAAGTCTCCTGTCGACGACATGTGGGCCAATGTCGAGAGCACAAAGCCGGAGAAGTGGAAGGTGCATCTCGCCGATGAACGAATCGTCTCGCCCATAGATATCCAGAGGTTCTATCTTTCCAAGATTGAGAATGTGGCTCAGGATGATGGGGAGAAGCGAGCGGTAAAGATTCTTGAGGAAATCTTGGACGATATCGAGAACAAGCGCTCGAAGGAGCTCGCGAGGCGTGTGGAGTGGCTCGACAGGTTCTATGCGATTCAGGAGGCAAAGGAGAAGAAGAGCGGGCCCGATGTCGAGATGATGGCGTGCAAGCAATACTCGGAGCTTGGGGCGGACAGGGGAATCTTCTACCGCCGCCAGGCAAAGGGGGTCGTCGATAGGATGCTGGACGACGAGACGATCGCGAGAGCGGTCAGTGAACCGCCTCAGGACACGCGCGCGGCGCTCAGACGGATTATCTGCGACAAGTTCAATATCGACTCGATCGATTGGTCCAGTGTGGTCGTGGACGACGGGGGACGTCGGACCATAGACCTCTCGGACCCATACGCACACAGACTGGAGGACCTACATGGAGCAGCAGGTTGAACAGAAGCCCCGCAGGAAGAAGAAGTCGGAGAAGAAGCTCGAGTTCGAGGCAGGGAAAGTCTTCAGTCCGGGCCAAGCCAAAGAAGAGGACATGGATCTCGATCTTGACTCAGCGCGATATAAGGCCCAGAAGGGAGAGGGCGGGGACAGAAGGACATAGTGGGGAAGGCCCTAACCCCTGGCCCTCCTCTTGGTCACCGCCATGCTTGCCATGACCATCACCACAGCGAACACAGATAGCGCCACGAGATCCTTCCAGACCTCAACGGGACCCCAACCGCGGATGACTATCGACCTCAGCCCGTCAGCGGCGTAGGTCAGTGGAACGGCGGCGGAAAGGGGTCTGATGAAGGAGGGCATTGCCTCGACCGGCCAGAAGATCCCTCCGAGCAGTATGAACGGCACGAAGACTAGGGGGACGAGCGGTGTCGCCTGGAACTCATTACGCGCCACGGTGGAGAGGAGGGTCCCGAGACCCTGGATGCCTATCGCGTATAGGATGATGAAGCCGAGGGCGAGCAGCACGCTGCCCTGAATCGTCATGTTGAACAACAGGATGGCGGAGCCGAGCAGGAGGCAGGATTGGATGAGGGAGATGAGGCTGAAGGCGAGCATATAACCGAGGACGACCTCGTATGGCTTCGTCGGGGATGCGAATATTCGATCCATCGTCCCGTTCGTTCTTTCTCTGACAATGGAGACGATGGTGAGCATGATGGTGATCATGGTGATGACGAAAGACATGATTCCGGGTGCGAAGAAGTCGATGAACTTCGCATTGGCCCCATAGACGAACGATGTCTGCACAGTCGCGCCTATGGAGACATTGGCGGGGGAAAGGGTGAGCATCGCGGCAAAAGCCTCCTGAATCTTGCGCTGGACCAAGGCGCCCACCTGTGTGTTGCTATTGTCCACGTAGGCGGTCATGTACGAATCACTCGTGGGGAGCTGTCTCAATGCGGTCAGGTTCAGGTGGTGGGGCGTGCCTCCGTAAGGGATGACTGCCTGATTCGTTGCGACGAGAGCTTTGATGACCATGTCGCGTGTGAAATTCCTCGGAATATAAAGGCCGACCCATGCCTGGCCGTCCGAGACCATCTGTCTTACCTCGTTCTGATCCGACGCGACATGAATCGTGAACGCGTCCTTATCGATCGCGCCGACCATCACGCCGCCGAGGTTCGGAGTGAGAACGATTTGGCCCTCCGTCGAATTCAGGATGACCGTGCCATTGTCTTGATTGGCGACATACATGTGGAGTCCTTTTGGATCACCTGCGAAAGCATAGCCGAAGAGAACCATCACGAGGATGGGGGTTATGACCGTCATTGCGACTGTCCGCCTGTCGTTGCGGATCTGTCTCAGGATGTTCAGGGCGATCACGAGAATCCTGTTCATTCCTGAACCCTCCTGGAAAAGACCAGGAAAGCATCTTCGAGCGATCCCGTGCCCGCCGATTCCCTGAGTTCGCCCGGCGTCCCCTCGGCAATAAGCCTCCCTTCACGGATCAAGCCGACCCTGTCGCATCGTCCCGCTTCGTCCATGTAGTGTGTGCTGATTAAGGCGGTGACCCCACTCTCCTTGAGCTTCCCGAGGTACTGCCA
>Ga0153916_10002454_pt1 | contig 13547 bp, 10 predicted proteins | sample Opewatmetagenome_FD_109642 | JGI IMG/M metagenome (GOLD analysis project Ga0153916, IMG submission 109642) | Freshwater wetland microbial communities from Ohio, USA - Open water 3 Core 3 Depth 4 metaG | ecosystem: Environmental > Aquatic > Freshwater > Wetlands | place: USA: Ohio, Lake Erie...
AAAAAAAGATATGTTGTCCTTCTCCTTATCCTGGCCCTCTCAGGATTGAGACTTCTCTTTTTCCCTCTGAGCCGGCTGGAAAGGATGCGGGCGTTGCCCCTCTTTTCGCCTTCCCTGGCCAGCTTCTTATCGCTGGGAGGTTTGACCCAATCGCCGGCTGACATTTTTTTGACCTCTCTCTTTCTTTTTTTGATCATCGGAAGCCTGGTCACTGCCGCCTTGCATTTCCTGGCGAAAACCCGGCCGAAATTGCCTTTGATGGTGGCTTGGCCGATCAATATCGTTCTCAGCGGCATTTCCTTTTTCTTGCTTCTGGCCTTCCAAAAAATCGTTTCCAGTGTTGTTCTCAGCTCGAATATCAACCTGCTTCGTTTTGCGGCGGGCCTTCCTTTTTTCCTTCTTCATTTGAGCCTGCTTCTTCTCTTTCTCAGCGTCGCACTCCTCGGCTTCTTGGCTTTTCGGACGGTCCATTTGAACTCTCCACACGGCGGGGGAGCTTTTCTTGTCTTTTTTCTCGCCGTTTTCTCTCTATTGATCTTCCTCGGTCAATGGGCCAATCCCCTGGTTCCCATACTTCAGGCCGCAACGTTGGCCTTCCTGTTTTTCCTGGCCCGCCAGCCCACAGTCCTCAGGAAAAAGGAGATTCTCTTTTCTGGCCTCATGCTCATGACCGCTTTCAACTACAATCTTCTCCATCTCGAGTCCTCCTCTCATCTGCGTTCAATCGTCCAAAGCTTCCTCCACGAAACTATCGTCGCCCAGGAAAATTGGGCCGACTTTCTGGTCCGGCAATCCATCCCCGAGATTGAAAAGAGAAAAAACGCCGTTCTTTCCTATCTCCAGAGCCCCGGTCAGCCGCAGTTTGCCAGATCCCTGTGGGAAAATACGCTAGTCGCAAAATTTAACTGGTATTCCACCCTCGAAATTCTCAGCCCCCAGGGCGAAATCCTATCCCGTTTTTCCCTCAATATTCCCCAGCTCTATGGGCCTGAGATGACGCTCCCCTTGAGCCAGACTTGGGCGGTCTCACGGCAGACGGTTCCCTCTCTGGGAAAAGAGAGGGAGTTTATTCTCGGATACAAGGACTGGTTCTCCTCGGGTCAATATCTCGGCAGGATCACCTTTTACCTGACCATCGATCCCGAGACGCTCCCCTTTCTTTATTCGGCCAATCCCTATTTTGAACTGCTGAAGATGAGCTCCCTTCCTTCACTCAACCAACAGGATTTCGGGTTCGCCATCTATGACCCGACCGGCAGACTTGCATTTAATCCCGGCAAGATATCAGCGGGCCTCTCTCCCGACCTCTTGCGAAGCATCCAGGAGGCTCCGGACCCCGTCTGGTCGTCTTTTAGCGACAAGCAAAAAAGGTACGCCGCGCTTTATTTTCTCCTGAACAACCGGGTTTATTCTCTCTTCATCCCGCAAAAGAATGCCCAGGGGCTGGCGGTGGAGTTCTTGAAGCTCTTATTTTTCTATGCGGCGCTCTCGCTTCTTTTCCTCCTCTTGCTGCCCGCCTTTTTTGGGAAGATCAAATTGAAGGACATTCTCTGGTCCTTTTCCAGCCGCGTCTACGCCGCCTTCATCGCCATAACCGTGACTGCGTTGCTCCTCTTCAGTCTGTTCTCGCAACGCTTTTTCAACGGGGTTTTTACCCAGAGTTTTATCGAGAAAGCAGCGATTCAGGCCAATTTTGCCCGGAATATCATGCAGGATTATCAGGATTTTCTGCTCCAACAACAGGAGGAAAAGGGCTCCCCCGTCGTCCCCCCTGACGATCTGGTCTTCTGGATCAGCTCGGCCATAGCGAACGATGTCAATCTCTATAAGGAAGGCCGTCTGGTCGCCTCCAGCCGCCGGGAATTCTATGACTGGGGTCTTCTTCCCGAGCTCATAGACGGCGAAGCGGACTACGAAATCAGGACCAAAAATATGCCGTTTTACACCCAAAGGCAAAAAATCGGCGACTTCTCGTTCCAGAGCCTGACCATCCCTTACACGATCTCCCAGTCTCATTTTCTGATCTCGCTCCCCTTCCCCTTCGAGAGGCAGGAAATCACCAAGGCCACGGGAGAGCTGGTCGAGTTCCTCGTTTTCATCTCGGTTTTCTTCATCGCCCTCGTGCTCGTTTTCGCCAGGGCCATGGGTGCAATGATCATCTCCCCGGTCAAGAAACTCCTGGCCGGGACAAAGGAAGTGAGCCTGGGAAACCTGGAAATCTCGATTGAACACACCTCCCATGACGAGATGAAAACACTGATCGACGGGTTCAATACAATGATCAAGAACCTGAAAAAACACCAGCAGGAGATTGCCGAGCTAGGCAAAAAAGCAGCCTGGGCGGAGATGGCCCAAAAGGTCGCTCACGAGATAAAAAACCCGCTCACTCCGATCCAGCTCTCGGCGGAACATCTTCTTCGTGTCTATGAGGACAACAGAGGAGATTTTGAGCGGGCCCTCCGGGAGTCCACTTCTTACATTATCCGCGAAGTGGAAAATCTTAGGAAGATCGCTCAGGAATTCCTCGAACTCTCCAAGGAAACAAGCCTGGCCAAAGAGAATTTCGACTTGAAAGAAGCGGTCGAGGACGTCATTTCCCCATACAAAAAAATGCTGTCCGCGAGAATCAAATTCCGGGAAATCTATGAAGGCAGCACATTCCCCGTGAGCGCCGATAAATCCAAAATTAAAATCGCCTTCCGCAACATCTTTATCAACGCGATCGAGGCCATCCGCGGCAAGGGATCCGTGGAAATCAGCCTCGCTCAAGAAAAGGAGGATCTCCTTCTCGTGATCAAGGATACAGGCATAGGGATGACAAAGGACCTGCTCGACAGGATTTTTGACGCGTATTTTTCGACCAAAGACGTCGGCACGGGACTCGGGCTGCCAATCGCCAAGAAGATCATCGAAGACCACGGCGGGTCAATCGGCGTGGAAAGCGAGATCGGCAGGGGGACAACGATAACAATCCGCCTGCCCCGCTTAACCTAGGCCTGGAATTTTATCAAGATTTATGAAAAAATAGCGCCATGGACAAGATTTTGGTCGCTTATTACAGCAGGACCGGGAACACCAAAAAAGTCGCCCAGGCCATCTACGAGGCCCTGCCCAATATAAAAACAATCAAACCCATCGACGAAGTCCAGGCTGCGGACGAGTATAATCTTGTTTTTGTCGGGTTTCCGGTCCATTCTCACAGCGTCCCCTTCAAGGCCGAGAAATTTCTCAAGAGCCTTCCCAAAGGGAAGAAAATCGCACTTTTTTCCACGCATGGCTCGCTGACGGGTAGCCACCTTTCCAGGGAAGCCATAGAGCACGCCGTGGTCGTGGCTTCTCAAGCCAAGGTCGTAGCGACTTTTTCCTGCCGGGGAAAGGTATCGCCCGAGGCGGCTGAAGTTCTGAGTCGATCGCCCGAGCACGAGGCTTGGGCAGACATGGCGGCATCAGCGCGGACGCACCCCAGTGAACAAGATCTCGAAGAAGCGCGCGCTTTTGCGAGATGGGCCCTCACCCTGAGCCATCAAGACTAGTCTTTTCCCCTAATCCTAAGGACCTGGAAGAGCAGCTCTTTTTTTATTGCCGCGGTTCGCTTCTGGCTTCCCTCAATTCCAAAAGGACTCCGTTAAGGCTGCGGGGATGGACGAAAGCAATCCAGCTTCCGGTCCCGCCTTTTATGGGTTTTTCGGTAGTGAATTCCAGGCCTGCTTTTTTGAGGTTTTCCATCATTTCCCCGACATCGTCAACCTCAAAGCAGAAGTGATGGATTCCCTCGCCTCGTTCCTCCAGGAACTTGGACAGAGGAGAATTCTTCCCCAGGGGCGAGATCAACTCCACAGCCGGCCCCCTGGAAAAAACCAGCTGAGCGAGCCTGACACCCCTTTCTTTAACTTCTTCGACCGGACCGCTCTTTGCTCCAAATAGACTAATCCATTTGGCCAGGTTCTTTTCCAGGTCACGCACGGCAATCCCGATATGCTCAATCGTTCTTATTTTCATGGGCCGCCTCCCGGATTTCTATAACTTGTCCTTCAACGAGGCGATGAACTCATCGGCGACCGTATAAGGGTCGGTCCGACGATTATAAATTTCAGTCACGAGCTTTTCAAAGGACGATGCAGAAATGTTCCGGCTGATGAGCTCGAATATTTTTTCCTTCATCACGTCCCTGAGCATCCAAGACAGAAGTTTTTTCCGCCGTTCCTCCTGTCCTTTCCGATTCCGCGTGCCCGTCAGCCTCGAGACATCAGCCATCAGAACGCCTATCCCTTGACCTTTCGTCGCCACAGTTTTTGCGACCGAAGGGATGTCTTTTTTCTGAAGGCCCAGCTCGATCATGGCCTTGAGCTGCCTTTCCATCTTCTCTGCGCCGGGAGTATCGGCCTTGTTGAGGACAAAAATGTCGGCAATCTCCATGATCCCTGCTTTGAACGCCTGAATCTCATCTCCGGCTCCGGGAGTCAGGACAACAAGAATCACATCGGCCAGCTTCACGACTTCGACCTCGTCTTGACCGACTCCAACGGTCTCGACGAGCACATAATCCTTCCCCGCCGCCTCAAAAATCGCGATGGCTTCGCCCGTCGCCTTGGCCAGGCCCCCCAGATGCCCGCGCGTGGCCATGCTCCGGATAAAAACATCCGCATCCACGCTGTGCCGCATCATCCGGATCCTGTCACCCAAGATAGCCCCGCCGCTGAACGGGCTGGACGGGTCCACGGCGACGATGCCAATTTTCTGCCCTGCTCCCCGGAGATAGCTGATCATCTGATCGACCAACGTGCTCTTGCCCGTTCCGGGAGCTCCGGTAATGCCCAACACGACTGCGTTTTTGCGGCAGGAAAATATTTTCTTCATCAGCGGCTGGGCGGCCAGCCCTTCATTTTCGACGAGAGAAATGGCCTTGGCGATCGCCCGCGGGTTTCCTCGTCTTATCTCTTTGATCAGGTCCATCAGTATTCGGAAAGGACTTTTTGGGCGATGATCCAGCGCTGGATCTCAGAAGTTCCTTCGCCGATCGTGGCCAGTTTCGAGTCGCGGTAGAACTTCTCCACAGGGTAATCCTTGGAAAATCCATAGCCGCCCAGGATTTGAACGGCCACAGAGGAAACTCTGACAGCCAATTCCGAAGCATAGAGCTTGGCCATGGCCGATTCTTTGGGGATCTTTTTCCCCTGGTCTTCCAGGCAAGCCGCCCGATACGTGAGCAGCCGGGCCGCCTCGAGCTCGGTAAAACCGTCTGCGAGCATCCACTGGATCGCCTGGAAATTGGCGATGGGCTGGTCAAACTGGACTCTCTCTTTGGCATATTTCAAGCTTGACTCCAGGGCCCCCGCCGCAATTCCCAAAGAAAAGCCGGCGATGCTGACCCGCCCCCCGTCAAGTATAGACATGGCCCCTCTATATCCTTCCCCGACTTTGCCCAGCAGGTTTTCTTCCGGGACTTTCACGTCTTCAAAAATGAGCTCCGAAGTGTCGGCTGCCCGGATCCCAAGCTTGTCCTCCTTTTTTCCCGGCCGGAATCCTTCCATCCCTTTTTCCAGAATAAAGGCCGAGATCCCGGTTCTTTTGTTGAGCGGGTCTGTTACCGCCATGACCACGCATATCTCAGCCAAAGAGCCGTTGGTGATAAAGAGCTTCGAGCCGTTGAGAAGCCAATGATCCCCCCTTTTTTCAGCCCGCGTTCTCATCGCCGCGGCATCGGAGCCGGCGCCGGCTTCAGTCAGCCCCCAGGCGCCAAGGGTCTGGCCGGATGCTAGGCGGGACAGATATTTTTTCTTTTGGGCATCTGTCCCGAACAGGTTAATATGATTGGAACAAAGGGAGTTATGGGCGGCAACCACGAGCCCCACCGACGGGTCCACCTTGGATAGCTCTTCCAGGATGAGGACATAATCCAGGTTGGAATAGCCCGCCCCAGAGAACTCGGACGGGATGATGATGCCCAGGAGCCCCATATCTGCGAGCTTTTTCGTGAACTCCTGGGGCCACTCCCCTTTTTCATCCGTCTGTCTGACCAATGGCTGAATTTCTTTTTGAGCGAAATCCCGAATCGAGTCTCTTAAAAGCTTCTGGTCGTCAGTCAATAAAAAATCCATGACCTCTCCTTTCCCTCGTCAATAGTGATTTCATCTTACTTTTTAGGCCTTCAAGAATCAAGAGGAGACAAAAAATTGCCACAAAAAAAATAACTGCTATCCAAAGATGACCTGTTTTTCAAATAGCTGGCGATAGCCAGGCAATCGGCTAATGGGTGGCCCAGCTGGGGCCGAGGGGATGCAGCGACAGGACCCGTTAGCGAGTCTTAGCGGCGGTTTTGGGGGCGTGGCTGGGTTTGACACCGGTGAGAAAATCGGATAGATTCAAGGGATGATTTCAGGCTTTTTCCGGCTCGTCTTTTATATCTTCATCGCTTATCTCATCTATATTGTCATCCGCTTTCTCTTTCCTCCTCAGCGACGGCCGGGTTCGCCTCGCCCTCCCCGTCAGATTTCCGGGACCATGGTCAAGGACGAATTCTGCAATACCTACCTTCCCCAGGAAGACGCTATCAAAGAAAGAATCGACGGCAAAGAATACTTTTTTTGTTCCCAGGAGTGCCGAAAGAGATTTTTAGAACAGAAAGAAAGCGGAAATTGATCCTCCGCCTTAGCTCCAGGTTATACGGAAGTCCTCGAATTCGTCCCTGCATTCTTCCCATGTGACCATCACGTCATGCACGTGGGCTAAGGGCGGACCCTGTCTCAAGCGAGAGACGAGGTCTTCGATGTTCTCTCTTTCGCCTTCAGCCAGAGCTTCAACGCGGCCGTCTCTTAGATTTTTGACCCAGCCTGTGAGCCCCAGAGTAGAGGCCCACCTCCGGGCATGGTCACGGAAGAAAACACCCTGGACGCGCCCCGAAACGATAATGCGAGCTCTCGCTTTCATCGGTGCCGATGATATGCTACCATAGGCCCAGCAGGCAGTAAATAGATGGGAATGCTCGCTATGTCACCAGGCGTGTCAAGGCCGCTCCTTTCCATTGCCGGTTACGACCCTTCCTCGGGAGCGGGTGTGCTTTTGGACCTCGCCCTGTTCCGCCGTTTTGGCTATCGGGGGATGGCCGTCCTGACTGCCGTGACCGCGCAAAACACCCGCGAAGTGAGGGAGTTTCGCTGCCTCCCGGCACCCTTTATTTCGAGCCAGTACTCTGCTTTGGCCAAGGAAGTTTCGTTTGCCGGGATCAAGGTCGGGATGATCGGCTGCCGGAAAAATCTACCTGTCCTTAGCGCCATTCTGGCAGAAAACAGCGATATCCCTGTCGTTGTTGATCCTATCTTTCGGTCAACCTCGGGCGCCTGGCTCCTGGAGAAAAAAGCCATTCCTTCATTTGTCTCTAAAATCCGGGGAAGGATTTCTGTGCTCACGCCCAATCTTCTAGAGGCCGGCCTGATCAGCGGCCGCAGGGTTGGGAATCTTGAAGAAATGAAGGAAGCAGCCAGGATTATTTCTGACCATATCGGATCGCCCTGCTACATCAAGGGCGGTCATCTCGAAAAAAAGGCCGTTGACCTGCTCTTCGACGGGAAAAGCATCCATCTTTTTGAAAAGGAAAAAATCAGGAAAAATGTTCACGGGACGGGGTGCTTCCTCTCGGCAAGCCTCCTTTGCTGCCTGGCGGAAGGGCATCCCCTGGCCAAGGCCTGCGAGCTGGCTTCAGGCCTGGTCCACGAGGGCATAAAGACTGCTGTTCGAGTCGGGAAAGGGCTCTATAGCTTTTCGCTTATTTTTTCTTCGAAGGCGCCTTAAGGATAAAGACTGAGGCCGCATTTGCTTCAATGTCCCCTGGATAGAAGAGCATGGGCCGGTATTCTCCGTTGAGCCAGAGCGGAATCTGGTCGTCATAATGCTTGCTGAGGGGATGCCCGCTCTGCCCGGAACTGAGGACGCAAACGGAATTCCTGAAGTCAGCCAGGTCGATAATCTGACGGTAGGATACTCCATAGGTGGTCTTATAATCTCCGGTAGTGTCAAGGGAAAAAGAACCCCTGATGGAGAAGGAATCGCCGGCCATGGGGTAGGGCCCGCGGTTTAAAAAGCCAAGCAAAGGAACCCGTCCGAGGGCATGTGGGAAGTTCAGGGAATGGATCTTCTCCCAGTCCCAATTCTCCGGCTGGCCGTACTTCTCCTCCAGCCATGAGTATGCTTGCGCCAGGCTGGAAGCATAGACTTTTTCTTTCGCTCCTACAAAGTCTGCGCTATCCTGCCCTGGCCAGGGCAGGACCGGATGAGAAAGGACTCGAAGAAGGCCGGCCTGCTTGCGATAAAAAATAACGCTGTAATCCTTGTATTCTGGCCCAAGCTCATCGGCCAAGGCTTCTTGCCCGAGTGTTTTCATAAAAACGGCAAAAAGGGCGGCTTCCTTTCCTGCCCCCATCTCGCCGTTCCAGCCCCGGAGAATCGCCTGGGCTTTCTTAGCCCTGGCGTCGGCCGGGTCCAATCCTTTGATAGCAGGGAGAAAAAGCTCGGCTCTCTTTGAATAGATATCGTTCTGGATTCTCTTGAGAGAATCCACGCTGTGCTTTTCCTGCTGGAGCAGAAGCTCCTCGATTCTGTTGTATCTGAAAGGGACATCAAAGTCGCAGCTGACATAATAAGGATAGTCCTCCGGAACGATCTTGTTATTGGCAGTGATGATATATCCTTCCTTGGGATTCAGGATGATCGGCTTTTGGGCTTCCTCAAGAAAACCCTGCCATCCATTCTCCGGCACCCAACCCTGGGCCGGAAAGAGAGCGGCGGACTTCTTCCTGAGAGGGATCAACCCGCTCAAGTAATATCCAATATTGCCTTGAACATCCGCATAGACAATGTTTAGGGAGGGCACGTCCCAAAGGGCAGCTGCCCGGCAGAATTCTTCCCAATTTCTGGCCTTGTTCATGAGGAGGAGGGACTCAAAAATCCGTCCCCCTTCATGAATTGTCCAGTGCAGCGAAATCGGAATATTATTTTCGATAATAAAGTGAGACAAAATCGGACCGCGCTCCGTCCACAAGACCTCCAATTTCTCGGGCTCGTCCCGGCCTCTCACGTGAATGATCTCCTCTTTTTTCAAAAGGGGCTTCCAGCCGGCGTCATCCAGATAGGAATCTCTGGATTCATTCAAGCGCTCGATATAGAGGTCCTGGACATCAGCGGCTGAATTCGTGAGGCCCCAGGCGACGGAAGCGCTGTGGCCGATTATGACCAGGGGAACGCCCGGGAAAGTCACTCCCGCAACCCTGAAGCCCGGGGAATGGAGGTCCATCTCAAACCAGATGGGCGGGAGGGATAACTGGAGATGTGGATCATTGGCGAGCAAAGGCTTGCCCGAAGTTGTCCGGCTCCCCGCCAAGACCCAGTTGTTGCTGGCCGCAAGAACAAAATCGAAAAAATTCGGGGTGACCTTGAGTGAGGGGATTTTCTCCAACGAGGAAACACCCGCGTCCTGCTCCAGGACCTGCAAGGCTCTTTCAAGTCCGAGCTTTTCAACAAGCCTGGCCCGGACAAGCTCGCTCGGAAAATCCGGGCACAAACTCAAGGCCAGGATCTCTTTAATAATCAGCGAATCCAGGATTCCCCAGGCCTCGGGCCTGAAGCGCAGGAGCATGAACTCGGGCGGCCAATTGTGCCCCCTTGAGTCCAGCCAGGCGTTGACGCCCATGCCATACGAAGTAACCAGATCTTCGAGTTCATCGCTCAAGTTAGCCTGATCTTTGAGGGCCGCCTCCCTGAATCCATAATTCCTGAGGAACCTGTCACTGTCCAGGGTCTGCGGCCCGAATACCTCTGAAAGCCGGCCGAAGCCCGCGCGCCTGAGGAGCTCCATCTGCCACATTCTTTCCTGAGCATGAATGTAGCCGACGGCAAAGAAGAGGTCCCTGTCATTATCGGCGAAAATATGAGGGACTCCCCACTTGTCCCAAATCACTTTGACATTGGAACCAAGAGCAGAAAAAGGGGCATCGCCTTTCTCCGCTGGTCTCGAACTATAAAAGGACAAAAGAAAAAAAAGGACAACGCCGCCAAGGAAAAAGAACAGAGAAATCCCTGCCGCGATGATGATTTTCTTCATCGGAAGGTGCTGTCCTCAACTGACACCACCCCGGGAGCGATGATGTCATCGGCCCTCTGGATCACTTTTTGGGAAAACTCGACTCCCTGCTTTCGCGCCTCATCCAGGTTAAGGTACAGCCGGATTTGGCTCATGGACTGGAACGGGATTCTGCCCGGGTTCTCGCCGCTTTTCACTCTGACCGCGATCTCGCCGGCTTTGTAGCCCATGTCAAAAAAGTCCCACCCCAGGGCCGCGCAGGCTCCCAAACGCGTGGAAAGAGGAAAACCGCCAAAAAGAGGGATGGAATTGTCCTCGGCCATTCTCCCCAGAGACTCGAAGGAAGCGTTGATCGTGTTATCGGAGATCGGGAAAAGGACATCAATCCTTTTGTTGAGCAGCATCTGAGCGGAGAGGAGGACCTCGTTCACATTAGCCACAGGAACGGCGATGATCTCAAGCCCCAACTCTGCAGCCCCCTCCCTGGCCAGCTCCAGGTAATACTCGGAATTGAGCTCGGAGGGCGTCCATAATGTGCCTATGCGTTTGGCTCCGGGGAGGACTTCTTTGATAAATCTCAAGGTCTGCTTCACCGGCCCGGTGGAGGCAACGCCCGTGACGTTGCCCAGGTGGTTCTCCGCCGACCTTCCCGCGCCCGTGAGCTGGGGATTCGCCACCGAGGCAAAAATGACCGGCACTCGAGGAGCAGCCATGAGCGCGGCCTGAAGACACTGCGTCGAAAGGGCGACAATCATGTCCGTTCTCTGGCTGACAAATTCCTGGGCAATCCTCTGGGCTTCAGTGACATCACCCATGGCATTCCTTACTTTGAGCCTGACATTCACACCGTCGCGGAGGCCGCTGTCGGTCAGGGCCTGAAGGAACCCTCTTCTGGCTTCATTGAGGGTGGGGGCATCGATGATCTGAAAGACACCCAGGGTATAGAGCTTTTCCGGTTGTTTCTGACAGCTTAGGAACGGCGAGAGGAAAACAAAGAAAAGAATCAGCAGCCTTCGCGTTTTTGACGCCATTTATTTCGCTAAAATCATAATCGAAAAGATGAACCAGGGCAACAGTTTTGATTATTGAACGTTGGGTTCGATGAGGGTAGACCCTCCTTGCTTCATCGCCCGGCAATGGCCTCAGCAAATGCCCGGGGTGAGACGTTGCCTCCGCTGACGACGAGGATGACTTTCTTCTTTTGAAAAAGCCTGCCCTGCGTTAGCAGGCCCGCCAATGGAAGGGCTCCGGCTCCCTCTACCTTTTTTTGGTGGTGATCATAAACAAGGCGCATCGCTCTTTTGAGGAGATCTTCCTCCACAGTGATAATGCCCTCGAGGAGCTCCTGGCAAAGGGGAAATGTGATCGACCCGGGCTCGATCCCTCCGGCGACAGCATCAGCGATAGTTACTTCTTCTATAATTTCAACGATCCTTCCCGCCCGGAGAGAAGCAGTCATGAAGGCCGAGTTGTCCGGCTCCACGCCGAAAACTTTTATCTTGCCGCTCCTGGACTTGAGGTAGCCGGCGATCCCGGCGCAGAGTCCTCCTCCGCCAACAGCAACCAAAACAGCTTCGGCGTCGGGACAGTCCTCAAAAATTTCCAACCCGATCGTTCCCTGGCCGCAGATGATTTGTTCGTCATTATAAGGAGAAATAAAGACTCTTCCGGTGTCAAGAGCCATCCGCCGCGCCCAGATTTCTGCCTTATCACAGCTTTCCCCATATTCGAGCATGTCGGAGCCGGATTCTTCCAGGCGGCGTCTTTTCTCTTGGGAGATATTCGCGGGAAGGACGAGCGTTAACTTCACTCCCTCCAGTCTTGAAGCCAGGCCGACTCCGAGGCCATGATTTCCTGTCGAAGCCGAAACAATTCCTTTTTTCCTCTCCTCAGGGGAAAGCGTCCGCACCCTGTTCAAGGCGCCCCTGAACTTAAACGACCCGGTCCGCTGGTCGTTCTCCCACTTGAGATAGACTTCGGCTCCGCTGATCTCGCTCAAAGACGGGGAAAATTCAAGGGCAGTTCGTTTGATGTCGGGTCTGATTCGATCTAAAGCGCGACTGACGCCCTCTTTGAAATCAATGGAAATCCTGTTCATGGCGGTGGTATTGTAGTCCGTTTGCGCTCCTTTTGCACGGCCTCACGTATTTCAGGTTGGCAATTGAGGCAGTTTTTCTTAGAATAGTGGAGAGGATTTTGCATGAGCCGGTATTTTATCGGGACGGCTGGCTGGAGTTACAAAGACTGGGAAGGAGCCGTCTACCCCGAAGAAAAAGGGACCGGATTCCACCCTTTGATATTTCTTGCCGGCTGCATCAACATCGTCGAGGTCAACAGCACTTTTTACCGGCCGCCGGCCCTGTCGATGTCCCTCTCCTGGGTGAAAAAAGTGGCCGGCTTTCCCGAATTCCTTTTTGCCGTCAAGGTCCATCAAGTCTTTACCCACGAGAGAAAAAGCTGGTCCCAAAAGGACGCGGATGAATTCAAGCTCGGCCTCGAGCCCATCCGGGCCAAAGGCAGGCTGGCTTCGCTCCTTTTCCAGTTCCCTTGGTCGTTCGTGCATTCGCCCGATCACTCGGACTATTTGATCCGGCTCTTCAATCTTTTCGCGGGTTACCCCATGACGGTCGAAGTCAGGCACTCGTCCTGGGATGACCAGATCTTCTACGGGCTTCTCGCCGAATACAAGGTCTGCTACTGTAACATCGACCAGCCGGTGATCCGAAACTCCATAAAACCCAGCGCAGTGTCGACGATCCCGGATTTTTCCTATGTCCGGCTCCATGGAAGAAACTACAAGGACTGGTTCAGAGAAGGGGCCGGCCGCGACGAGCGCTACAACTATCTCTACGCCAAGGACGAACTGCAGGAGTGGGTGGACAGAATCAAGGAGCTCGGCCAGAAGACGGACAAAGTTTTTGTCATTACCAACAACCATTACCGCGGTCAGGCGCTGGCCAACGCTCTCCAGATCAAAAACATGGTCACCGGAGAGGAGCTGGACATCCCTCCCCTGCTCTTGAAAAAATATCCCGTACTCCTGGAGATCGCCAAAAAACTGGCCCAAGGCCAGCTCGGTCTTTTCCAGGGAAAAGACGACAACAAGGCGGATGGATGAAGATGTGGTGGGAAAATAAATTTCTTCGGATGAAGAACCGGAAGCTTTATCTTAACGGAAAGGAGGCGACTCGAGTAGCCGCAGAATTCGGGACTCCGCTTTTCGTCTATAGCCGGGCGCAGATCCTAACTAATTATGCAAGACTGCATGAGGCGTTCTCCCGGCAGGCCGCATTAGAGACAAGAATCTATTACGCCATGAAGGCCAATTTTCACAGGGAGATCCTTAAGCTGCTCCGCGGCCAAGGAGCCTGGATCGACGCTGTCTCCCCTGGAGAGGTCGATGAGGCCCTCCGGTCTGGTTTTCCCGGCCGAAGGATTCTATTCACGGGGACATCCGTGAGCAAAGACGACATCT
>Ga0153916_10002455_pt1 | contig 13546 bp, 10 predicted proteins | sample Opewatmetagenome_FD_109642 | JGI IMG/M metagenome (GOLD analysis project Ga0153916, IMG submission 109642) | Freshwater wetland microbial communities from Ohio, USA - Open water 3 Core 3 Depth 4 metaG | ecosystem: Environmental > Aquatic > Freshwater > Wetlands | place: USA: Ohio, Lake Erie...
AGCGCCTCGAGGACGGGCGACAGGTGATCGTCGCCCGCGTGCGAGACCGCGACGATCACTTCCTCTTCTTCTTCGACGTCTTCTTCGTCTTCCTGGCGCTCGTCTTGCGGCCGGCCTTCTTCGTCGCCTTCTTGGTCGCCTTCTTCGGGGCGGGCTTTCGAGCCGGCCGGGCTCGCCGAGGCTTCGCCGGCTTGGCCGCGCCTTCGGTCGCCATCCCGAACGGACGATCCTTGTCGTGGTCCGGGCACGGGATCTTGTCGTGTTCCGGGCCGCCGTAGCGGCACCTCCCCGGCGGGCACTGGGGCCGGTGGTTCTGGACCTCGTCGCAGTACTTCTCCTTGGGGCACTGGTCGCGCGGCACCTTCCCGGCGGGAGCGGCTCCTCCCAGCGTGGTCATCCTCGCCATCGGCGACAGGGTGTCGGCTGCGGTGCAGCTCGGCATGTCGTTCCTCCTCGTTCGAGTCGACGGCGCATCGTTCACTACTGGATACGCGACCGCAACTTTCGGGCCTCGCGTGCGAGCGGCAAGCCGGGATCCGCGCCGCGCAGCGAGACGAGAAGCGCGTCCAGCTCCGCGCGGGCCGCCTCCGGCTCGCCTAGCTCCGCGTGCGCGAGCGCGGCGAGATAGAGGGACCGGGGCATGGCCCAGCTTCGCCAGGGGCCCCGCGGCCAGAGCGAATGGAACCGCTCGACCGCGGAGAGGGTCCCCCGCCAGTCGCCCATCGCCGCGCTCACCTCCGCGAGGAGATAGGACGGGGCGAGCCCGAACCCGGGCCACGGATCCCTTGCGTCCAGGGCGACGAGTCGGGCCGCTGCACCCGGTGCGTCGCCTTTTCGCCACTGGACGAGCGCCGCGTACTCCTCGGCTGCCGTCGAGCCCTCCGCCAGGAGGGACGCAAGCTCCGCGGCGTGTGAGAGATCCCCGAAGAGAGCGAGCGGGATGGCCAGCATGCTAGCAAACTTGGGCGCGAGCGCCCTGCACCTGGCCGCTTCTCTCCAGCGGAAATCGGGATCCGGGTCGTCGGCCAGGTACATGGCTCGCCGGAACTGCATATCGCCCTGCACGGCCGCATTCGCGTGCGCCGTGCCTCGGTCGAGGATGGCGAGCGCTTCCTTGCGACGTCCTTGGCTGAGAAGGACGCCCGCGAGGCGGGCCGAGTTGTTGACCTGCGTGGGTTCGGCTTCGAAGCGCAGCCGCGCGATGACTTCCATCTCGGGAAGCTCCCATGCGGTCGATAGCGCGCCCTGGAGGTCGTCCTCGGCCGCGGGCCCGAACCCTCGTTCCACCGCATCCCGCGCGACCGCGACCGCTCGCGGCGCGTCCCCGAGCCAGACGAGCCCGTGCACGATCGCGTGGGTCGAGGCCGGCGTCGCGGGCCTCTTCTGCACGCCGTCGAGGAGCGCGCGCAGATCCGCCTCGCGCCTCAGCGCTCCGAGCGCGTTCACGAGCGAGTCGAGCGGCCACTCCGCGCCCGGATCGAGGGCCAGCAGCTTCTGGAAGAACGGGACGGCCATCCCCAGCTCGCCGCGCCCGACGTGGATCTCCCCGCTCATGAAGAGCGCCTGCTTCTCGCCCGGATATTCCGACAGGACCTCGCCGTAGAGCGCCAGCGCCCGTTCGTCCTGCCCGTCCAGGTGGGCCTTCCAGGCGTGGATGAGCCCCGACTCCTTGCGCGGGACGCGCTCCGCGTATCGGAGGGCCGCGTCCATGTGAGGCCCGATCTCCGGATCGCTGAGGTTCTCGACCGCGAACAGCACCGCGAGCTGGTAGTGCGCGAGCGCGAAGGTGGGATCGAGCGCGAGCGCGGCACGGAAATGCGCCGCGCAGGCGCGGTCGAACGAGGTCCAGCCCATGCTTTCGCTCGGCCGCTCCACGCAGTCGATCCCGTCGAAGTACGCCTGGTAGGCCTCCGGGCTGGACGTCACCGCCTGGGCCACCTGGATGCGCCTCCTTCGCAGGTCCTCCTCGCCCTCGCGCAGCTCCCGCCGGGCCGCGGCGGAGAGCCGGTCGATGGCGGGGAAGAGCTCCGCCCTCGCGGGGGCGAGCTCGCTCACGTGGAAGAGCCGGCGGCCCGCCGACGGTTCGAGCGCCCGGAGCTCCAGCGCGTACCCGCCGTCCTGCTCCCTTCGCGCCGAGCCCGCGAGGAGCACCTTCGCCCCGGCGGCCCGCGCGAGGTCGCGGGCGAGGCCGTCGTCGATGCGGGACCCCTCCGGCTTCCCGGCCTGGCGCATGAGCGCGAGGAGCCGCGACCGGGTCAGCACCTGGAACCGCCGCGACTGCTCGAGCGAGGTGGCGAGGAGCCCCGAGAGGCCGTCCAGCTCCCGCTCCCCGGTGCCGTTCTCGAAGTCCGCCACCGCGACGAGGAGCCGCTCGCCGTCCCCGGGGAGCTGGCGGCGCGCCTCGAGGAGCGACGCCGCGGCGGCCACCGCGGACGCCGCGAACACGGCGGCCCACGCCACGCGCCGCCGGCCGACGCGGCCCTCGAGCCGCTCCTTGACGTCCGCGAGGGCGTCGATCGCGCCCTTCGCCGCCGCGGGACGGTGGGCGGGATCCTTCTGCAGCAGCTCCGCGGTGAGCTTCCGGAGCGCGGTGGGCGCGGTGTCTTTCGGGAGCTGCGGCGGCGGCCCCGGCTCCTTCGCCTCCGCCACCTCCCTCGAGACCCGGTAGGGCACCCGCCCCGTGACCATCTGGAAGAGGAGCACCCCCAGCGCGAAGAGGTCCGTCCGCTCGTCGCCCGGCTCGCCCCGCCACTGCTCGGGCGCCATGTAGGTGGGCGTCCCGCCCGAGACCGCGCCGGTGCGCCCGAAGAGGTGGGCGAGGCCGAAGTCGAGCACCTTCACGGTGCCGTCCTCGCAGAGGAAGACGTTCGCGGGCTTGAGATCCCGGTGGACGACGCCCGCCTTGTGCGCGTGGGCGAGGACGCGCGCGATGTCCGTCGCGATGGCGACCGCCTCGCGGAGCGGGAGGCGGCCGCCGCGCAGGCGGTCGGCGAGCGTCTCCCCGCGCAGGAGCTCGAAGATGAGGTACGGGCCGGTCCGCCCGCGCCCGAAGTCGTGGAGGGTGACGATGTTCGGGTGGTTGAGCTTCGCCACCGCCTCGGCCTCGCCGCGGAGCCACTCGGCGCTGTGCGCCGGGGTGCGCCGCCCGGGCCGGAGGGCCTTGAAGGCGACGGGCCGGCCGAGGTCGCGGTCGAAGGCCTCGTAGACCACGCCGAAGCCGCCGCGCCCGATCTCCCTTCTCAGCACGAACCGCCCGACCTCGTCGCCGGGCGCGAGCCCGGGGGTCCAGCCCTGGGCGACGTCCACGTCCTGCTCGGGGGTCCGGGCGAGCTCGACGAGGAGCGCGGACAGCTCGGCGGACACGTCGCGGAGGTCCGCGCGCTCCCCGGGCGCCTGGGTCGCTTCCGGCTCGGCCACGTCTTCCGCCTCGCGATCCACCCCCAGCGATTCCTCTACCAGATCCGCCAGGCGGAGCACGTCGGGCGCGTCCATGACACCTTTGACGGTCGCCCGGACCGTTCGTGACATTCCCCGGCTACTCGATCAGCCCTCGCTCGCGCGCCAGCTCGGTGAGCCGTTCCTTCAAGCGTTCGAAGCGCTTGCGCAGGGTCGCGGCCTCGACGGGGGAGCCCTCCCTGCCGAAGACGAGCGCGATCTCCTCCCAGGCGAGCTCCTGGTCCACGCGGAGGTGCAGGAGGGTCTGCTCCTCGGGCGAGAGCGCTTCGCGGAGGTCGTCGAGCGCGGTCCGCTGCCGCTCCACCCGCGCGGCCGTGGTGCGGATCTCCTCGGCGAGGCGCGACGCCTCGCCGGTCTCGAGCCTGCGGCCGTGGCGGCGCCAGGCCTCGTCCTTCACCGCGAGCGCGGCGTTCCAGGCGATCCGGTAGGCCCAGGTGCGGAACGAGGACTCGCCGCGGAACGTGGCGATTCCGCGCCAGAGGTTCTCTCCGAAGAGCGAGAAGGCATCGCCCGCGTCGGTCTCGTCCCGGAGGATCGACTTGAGGTAGCCGAAGATCTTCGGCCCGAAGCCTCGCATGGCCTCGGTCGCGGCGCCGCGGATGTCGCCTGCATCGAGGAGGGCCCGGATGCGGGCCTCGAGATCCATCGCCGCATGGTAGCGGGTCCGCGGACACGAACGGTAGCCGCGCAGAGTAAAACAGGGGCGGCAGGGGTCCGGCCGTCCCCCCGGGAGGCCGGACCCCTGCGCCCCCTTCCGCCCCCCGCGCGGGCGGACGCGCGAACCGATTCGTAGGGGAGACGGGGCTCGCCGCGGGATGTGACAGACGCCCGGCGATCTTCTCCGGCCGCTCCCTCGCCGCGAGGCGGGCCCGGCCGGGCGGTGCCCGGACGGGCGCCGCCCTCAAGGGCTCCGGACGACCGGCACGACGTCCCCCGCGTCCGGCAGCACGGCGACGTCGACCGCTTCCTTGCCTGCGCGCTCCCGCGCCCGGGCGAGCGCCCACTCCACGCTCGGCGCGAACGTGGCGTACGTGCGCGAGACGGTCGCCTCGTCGAGGCCCGACACGAGGAAGAGCGCGTACCCCGGCGGCAGGTAGCGCCGCACCCCGAGGGCGAAGATCGCGTCGTTCACGACCTCGAGCGGTCCCGTCCCCTCGGGGCACTCGGCCGCCACGACGACGGTGCCACCCTCGCGCAGCAAGAGCCCGGCGGGCGGGACGAGCTTGGAGGCCTGGTAGAGCGACGACGCGACAGGCAGCGGCGCGGAGACCACCACCACGTCCGCGCGGCTCGCCTCGACCTCGCAGTACGGCCGCGCCAGGGACACGCCCTCGCGGTGGGCGAGCACCACGTCACCCGCGGCGGCGCCGAGGATCGCCCCGCCCACCTCGACGACGTTCAGCATGTACGTGTCGCGGCCGAGCCGCCGCACCGCCTCCTCGAGGTCCTCGCGGCAGGGGTTCGCGTCGGCTCGCCCGAGCGCGGAGGCGGGGTCGGCCTTGAGCTCGTGGTTCTTCCGCGCGTCCACCTCGTGCGCGAGCCCCGGGAAGATCCCCTTCGCGCCGCCGCCCCAGCCGGCGAAGTAGTGCGGCTTCACGCGGCCGGTCGTGACGACGAGGTCCGCCTCGGCGACGCAGCGGTTCACCCGCACGCGCGTGCCGCGGCTGGTGCGGCCCATCTCCACCATCGACGCGTCGTCCCTGCCGTCGTGGTTCACCACGCGGTGGCGGCGGAGGACGTCCTCGGGGAGCCCGAGCCGCTCCACGGCACAGCGCCCGTGGGTGCCGTTCGCGACCGCGAGGGTGAGGTGGTCGTCGGGCACGGCGGCGAGGGCGCGGCGCACCGCCGCGAAGAGCGCCGCGCGCGGCTCCTCGCGGGACGTGTCCGAGACGACCACGACCACGCGCGAGCGCGCCGTCGCCACCTGGGCGAGCGGGCGTGCCCCGGTGGGGTGGGCGAGGGCGGCGTCGAGGGCGGCGTCGAGATCCGGGACCGGTGGCGCGGGCCGGGGCGCGAGGACCCGGAGCGTGGCGCCGGCCGGTTGCGGGCAGGGGAGCGGGCGAGCGCCGTAGCCGAGCAGGATCGACATGCCACGGGGAAGATGCCACGCGGCGGGCCGCGCGACTACCCGGCGCGGGCGAGCTCGTCCACCGCCGCCTGGATGCGCCGCCGGACCTCGTCGCGCAGGCGGTTCCCGCCCTCCCCGCCGAAGGTCCGGGGGTCCACCACCTCGAGCAGGCGCGCCGTGGCGTGGCACGCGTTCACCCAGGGTCCGCCCTTGGGCATGCCGCGCGCGGTGCCGTGGACGGCGATGGGGAGCACCGGGACGCCCGTCTCCGCGGCGAGCCGGAACGCGCCGGACTTGAAGGGGAGGAGCGTCCCCGTCCTGCTGCGCGTCCCCTCGGGGAACAGCATCACGCTCATGCCGCGCGCGAGGTAGACCTTCGCGCGCGCGAGCGCCTCGCCCCCGCTCTCCGCGTCGCCGCGCCGGATGGGGATGTCGCCGCTCATGCGCAGCATCCAGCCGACCCAGGGGACGTCGAACAGCTCCTCCTTCGCGATCCACTTCATCTCCCGCGGCAGGCGCGAGAGCAGGAGGATGTCCAGGATCGACTGGTGGTTCGCGACCACGATGAACGGCCCCTCCCCCGCCGGCCAGCGGCCCTCGACCCGGAGGCGCCAGGGCGGGAAGGTCAGCGAGATGGCGACCCCCACGAACCGCAGGAAGCGCCCGGGCACGGTGCGGTTCCGGTCGAACGGCGCGGTCAGGGCGAGGAGCAGCGCCTGCACCGGCAGCGCGAGGACGATGAGCGAGATCGCGATGGGGTAGGCGACGATCGCGAGGAGGACGTTCACGGCGGGAGAGGCTCCTCCGCCCGGGTCACGGCGCGGTCACCGAGGAGACGGCGGGGCCCGGGGAGGGCGCCGGCGGCCGCTGGAGGTGGTGGGAGGTGCGAGTCTGGAAGAGCGCCGCCGCGGCCAGCACCCGCGCGTCCTCCAGCGCCGGACCGACGAGCTGCGCCGACACCGGGAAGCCGCCGGCGAGCCCCACCGGGAAGGCGACCGCGGGGAGGCCGGCCAGGTTCCCCGCGGCGCCCAGCGTGTCCTGCGCCTGCCACACCGGCGAGAGCGGCTCGTCCACCCGCGGCGGCGCGAAGGGCAGGTTCGGCGCGAGGACGAGGTCGTGCTGCTCGAAGAACCGCGCCAGCGCCCGCTGGATCTCTCCGCGGATGCGCGACGCGCGCACGTAGTCCGCGGACGTCGCCCGCGGGACGTAGTCCGCGGGCGGCCTCGACTGGTGGCTCGCGTCGGCGAGCTCGCGGGTCCTGCCGCTCCGCACCAGCTCCTCGAACGCGTTCGCCGCCTCGGCGTCGAGGAGCACCCCGCCCACCTCGTCGTACGGGAACGCGGGCAGCGCCGCCTCGGAGAGGATCGCCCCCGCCTCGCGGAAGACCTCCCGGGCCGCGTCGAACGCCTCCTTCGCCCCGGGGAGCGGCGCCTTCCCCGCGGGGAAGGCGAGAACGCCGACGCGTAGGCCGCGGGCGATCCGGGGGCCGAAGCGGTCGAGGCCCGGCGGGGGCGGGATCGAGGCGGCGTCGCGCGGATCCGCGCCCGCGAGCACGGAGAGGACGAGCGCGCAGTCCTCCGCGGAGCGACAGAGCGGGCCGAGCTTGTCGAGCGAGTACGCGACCGGCATCGCCCCGCTCCGGGAGAGGACCCCGTACGTCGGGCGGAACCCCGTGACGCCGCAGAACGCCGCCGGGCAGGTGATGGAGCCCCAGGTCTCGGTGCCGATGGCGAAGGGCACGAGCCCGGCCGCGACCGCGGAGGCGGGGCCCGACGACGAGCCGCCGGCCCAGCGCGCGAGGTCCCACGGGGTCCGGCACGGCCCGTTGATGGCCGAGGCGGCGCTCCGGTAGCCGAGCCCGCCCGCCAGCTCGATGGTGGAGAGCTTCCCGGCGAGGACCGCGCCCGCGTCCGCGAGGCGCGCCGCCACGGTGGCGTCCCGCTCCGGCACGCGGTCCGCGTACGGCCGGGCGCCGAAGGTGGTGCGGATGCCCTTCGTGTCGATGAGGTCCTTCAGCCCCACCGGGATCCCGTGCAGCGGGCCGCGCCAGCGCCCGGCGAGGAGCTCGGACTCGGCCCGGCGGGCGTCCGCGAGCGCCCGCTCCGCCGTGACCGTGACGAAGCAGCCGAGGCGCGGCGCGAGCGCCTCGATGCGGGCGAGGCAGGCCTGCGCCAGCTCCACCGGGGACAGGCCGCGGGAGCGGAGCCGCCTCGAGAGCGCGGCGACCCCGGCGAAGAGGACGTCCTCCCCGAGCTCGGCCACCCTAGCGCTCTCCCGGCCGGGACACCGCCGCGCGGAAGGTGAACGCCGGCTCCGCGGTGCCCGGCAAGGCGAAGCCGCGCACCGCCGCGAGCCCGCCCGTCACCGCCGGCCCCGCACCCGGCGCCTGGCCCGCAGCCGCGCCGCCGGCGGGGCGGAGGCGGGGCCTGCCCGCGGCGCCCCCCGTCGAGCAGGCCGCGACCGCTGCGGGGACGAGCGCCAGCGCCCCGAGGAACCCTCGCCGGTCCATCGCCATATGCGCGTTTCTCTAGCACGGGCAGGCGGCCGCGCCACACCCCATCGCGCTCCCCGATCCCCGGACCGTTCCCGCCTAGGATCCCGCGGTGCCCGAGCTGCCCGACCTCGAGGTCTACGTCGAGGCCATCGCCGCGCGCGTCCGGGGAGAGCCGCTCCTTCGCGTGCGGCTGGGGAACCCGTTCCTGCTCCGCTCCGCCGAGGTCCCGCTCGCGGAGGCCGCGGGGCGCCGGGTCACCGCGGTGCGGCGGATGGGGAAGCGCATCGTCCTCGCCCTGGAGGGCGACCTCTTCCTCGCCCTCCACCTCATGATCGCGGGCCGGCTCCACTGGAAGCCGAGCGACGCGAAGCTGCCCGGCCGCATGGGTCTCGCCGCCTTCGACTTCCCCGCCGGGACGCTCCTCCTCACCGAGGCAGGGACCAAGCGGCGCGCCGCGCTCCACCTCGTGCGCGGCGCGCCCGCCCTGGCGGCCCTCGACCGCGGCGGCCTGGAGGTGCTCTCCGCGGACCTCGAGGGCTTCCGCGCCGCGCTCCTCCGCGAGAACCACACGCTGAAGCGAGCGCTCACGGATCCCGGGCTCTTCGCGGGGATCGGGAACGCCTACTCGGACGAGATCCTGCACCGCGCGCGGCTCTCGCCGGTGAAGCTCACCTCGCGGCTCTCCGCCGAGGAGATCGCGACGCTGTTCGAGGCGACCCGCGCGACGCTCGTCGAGTGGACCGCGCGCCTCCGGGGCGAGGCGGACGGCGAGCTGCCCGAGGGCGTCACGGCGTTCCGCGAGGAGATGGCGGTCCACGGGAAGCACCGCCGCCCCTGCCCGGTCTGCGGGACGGCGGTGCAGCGCATCGTGCGGGCGGAGAACGAGGTGAACTACTGCCCGCGCTGCCAGACCGGCGGGCAGATCCTCTCGGATCGATCGCTCGCGCGGCTCCTCAAGGAGGACTGGCCGCGCACCATCGATGAGCTCGAGAAGAACCCCGCGCTCGGCGCCCTGCGCGCGGAGCCGCCGCCGAGGAGGAGGGGCCGGTGACCCGGACGGGCGAACCGGAGGGCCCCCCCGGCCGGCCGGTACCCCCTGCCGCGCGCGGCGGTATCCTCGCGCCATGGCCTTCTTCCAGGATCCCCCGCGGCTCGGAAACACGTTCGCGTCCGACCCCCTCCTCCGCGAGCACCTCGAGCGGACGCTGCCCGCACCCGTGCTCGGGGAGATCGAGCCGGAGCTCCGCCACCTGGGCGAGCTCGCCGGCGGCGCCCTCTTCGAGCTCCAGGCCGCGGATCGCCCGAACGAGCCGCGCCTCGTGCAGTGGGACGCGTGGGGCCGGCGCGTGGACCGGATCGAGGTGACGCCGCTCTGGCGCGAGGCCGCCGTCCTCGCCGCCCGGCACGGGCTCGTCGCCGCCGCCTACGAGCGGCGCCACGGGCCGCACTCCCGCGTGCACCAGCACGCGATGGTCTACCTGCTCGAGCCCTCCATGGACGTCTACGCCTGCCCGCTCGCGATGACGGACGGCGCGGCGCGGACGCTCCTCGAGCTCGGGAACGCCGCCCTGGCGGAGCGCGCGGTGCCGCGGCTCACCTCGCGCGATCCCGCCCGCGCGTGGACGAGCGGGCAGTGGATGACCGAGCGCACCGGGGGATCCGACGTCTCCACCACCGAGACCGAGGCCCGGCGCGACGGCGAGGGCTGGAGGCTCTTCGGCACGAAGTGGTTCACCTCGGCGACCACCGCCGAGGTGGCGCTCGCTCTCGCGCACCCGGAGGGAAACCCCAAGGGCTCGAAGGGGCTCGCGCTCTTCTACCTCGAGACGCGGAACGCGGACGGGTCGTGGAACGGCATCCTGGTGAACCGGCTCAAGGACAAGCTCGGGACGCGCAAGCTCCCCACGGCCGAGCTGACGCTCGACGGCGCGCGCGCGACGCCCGTGGCCGGCCTCACCGGCGGGGTCCGGAACATCACCACCATGCTCAACGTGACGCGCACCTGGAACTCCGTCGCCGCGGTCGCCGGCATGCAGCGCGCGCTCGACCTCGCGCGCGACTACGCGCGCCGGCGGAGCGCCTTCGGCGCGCTGCTCGGCGCGACGGCGCTCCACCAGGACACGCTCGCCGGGGTCGAGGCGGAGCGGGAGGGTGCGTTCCTCCTCGCGTTCCGCATCGTCGCGCTGGTGGGGCGCCAGGAGTCCGGCGAGGCCACCGCGGAGGAGCGCGCGCTCCTCCGGGCCATCACGCCGCTCGGGAAGCTCACCACCGGGAAGCAGGCCGTGGCCGTCGCCTCCGAGGCGCTCGAGGCCTTCGGCGGCGCCGGCTACGTGGAGGACACCGGCCTGCCGCGCCTCCTCCGCGACGCCCAGGTGCTGCCGCTCTGGGAGGGGACGACGAACGTGCTCGCCCTCGATCTCCAGCGCGCGCTCGGCGCGGAGGGAGCGGCCGGCGCGCTCGCGGGCGAGGTGGAGCGGGCGCTCCGCGCGGCCGGCGACCCCGCGCTCCGGCCGGTGGTGGAGGCGGCGCGCGCGGCCGTCGAGCGCGCGACCAGGTTCCTCGCCGGGGCCGGCGCCCCCGCGCGCGAGGCGGGTGCCCGCCACGCGGCGCTGACGCTCGGCCGCGCCCTGGAGGCGGCGCTCCTCGCCGAGCACGCGCAGTGGTGCCTCGATGGCGGCCGTGGCCGCCGCGCCCTCGCCGCGGCCCGGCGCCTCGCCCGCAACGGGCTCGATCAGCTCGGCGCCGCGGGGGATCCGGCCGAGGCGGCGCTGCTCGCCGGTGCCGAGGGCGGCTAGCGAGCGCCGGGCGCGGAGCCTGCGGCGCCGTCGAGGCGAGCGGACGTGCGGGTGATCGCGATCACGAGCCGCCGCCGCGCCTTTCACCCGCAGCACACCCGGCTGCGTCGTGTACGTCGCGAAGTGCGGCGCGCGCGACGCAGCGGTTCGCCCGCGGGCGTTCCCGGGAGAGGGTCTCAATCGCCCGGATCCCCGGGCTCCACGGCGCGTATGGCGCGTATACTGTGCGGGACTGCGCGCGCGGTTTGCGCGACGAGGCGCGGCGAAGCGCAATGTTTGCAATTGTCGTGCCGCAATGCGTCGCGCGCTTGACATAGATGGTGTTCTGGGGTGATTTGCGTTTCTTCCACTCACGCGAACCCCTTCGCGCGGTCGCGAGGAGACCCATGGCCACCAACTTCGATCCTCCGCAGAATCCGCCCGGCAGCCCCGTCCCCAAGAAGAAGATCCGCCGCGAGGACGCGCTCGCCTACCACTCGTCCGGCCGGAAGGGGAAGATCGAGGTCGTCCCCACGAAGCCGACGGCGACGGCGCGCGACCTGGGGCTCGCCTACTCGCCCGGCGTCGCGGAGCCCTGCCTCGAGATCGCGAAGGACCCGGATCTCTCCTACCTCTACACGGCGCGCGGCAACCTCGTCGCCGTGATCTCGAACGGGACGGCCGTGCTCGGCCTCGGCGACATCGGCCCCACCGCCGGCAAGCCCGTCATGGAGGGCAAGGGCGTCCTCTTCAAGCGGTTCGCGGACATCGACGTCTTCGACATCGAGGTCGACGCGAAGGAGGTCGACAAGTTCTGCACCGTGGTGAAGGCGCTCGAGCCGACGTTCGGCGGCGTCAACCTCGAGGACATCAAGGCGCCGGAGTGCTTCGTCATCGAGGAGCGGCTGAAGAAGGAGATGCAGATCCCGGTCTTCCACGACGACCAGCACGGGACCGCCATCATCTCCGGCGCCGCGCTCATCAACGCGCTCGAGCTCGCCGGCAAGGACATCGCGAAGGTGAAGGTGGTCGTCTGCGGCGCCGGCGCGTCCGCCATCGCCTGCACCAAGTTCTACCTCGCGCTCGGCATGCGGCGCGAGAACGTCATCATGGTGGACACGAAGGGCGTCGTCTACAAGGGCCGCACCGAGGGCATGAACCCCTGGAAGCAGGAGTTCGCCTCGGACACCCGGGCCCGCACGCTCGCGGAGGCGGCGGAGGGCTGCGACGTCCTCCTCGGCTACTCCGCGAAGGGCATGTTCGACCAGAAGATGATCCGCTCGATGGCGAAGAACGCCATCGTCTTCGCCCTCGCCAACCCCGACCCCGAGATCAGCTACCCCGAGGCGAAGGAGGCGCGCGACGACATCATCATGGCGACGGGCCGCTCGGACTACCCGAACCAGGTGAACAACGTCCTCGGGTTCCCGTACATCTTCCGCGGCGCGCTCGACGTCCGCGCGAAGGCCATCACCGAGGACATGAAGATGGCGGCGGCGAAGGCGCTCGCCGAGCTCGCCAAGGAGGACGTGCCCGAGGTCGTCTCCCGCGCGTACGGCGGGGAGCGGTTCCGCTTCGGGCCCGACTACATCATCCCGAAGCCCCTCGATCCCCGCGTGCTCCTGTGGGTCGCCCCCGCCGTCGCGAAGGCCGCCATGGACGGCGGCGTCGCCCGTGTGAAGATCGACATGGGCGAGTACCGCGACCGGCTCCGGAAGATGCAGAGCCGCTCGCACCAGGTGATGGGCTCCGTCTTCACCAAGGCCAAGAAGAAGCTGGTGAAGATCGTCTTCCCCGAGGGCCACCACCCGAAGATCCAGCAGGCGGCCGAGATCCTCCGCGAGGAGGCGATCTGCGAGCCCGTGCTGCTCGGGCCGGTGGACCAGATCCGCAAGTCCATCGCCGACCAGCGGCTCGACGACCTCGAGGGCGTCAGCATCATCAACCCGGAGGAGAGCGAGGACTACACCCGCTACGTCTCGAAGTTCTGGGAGCTCCGCCAGCGGCGCGGCGTGACCTACGAGGACGCGCGGCGCAAGATGCGGATCCGGAACTACTTCGGCTCGGTGATGCTGAAGGACGGCGCGGTGGACGGCCTCGTCACCGGCCTCACCACCACCTACGGCGACGCGCTCCGCCCGGCCCTCGAGGTGGTGAAGACCCGCACCGGCCGCCGCGCCGGCGGCGTGTACATCGTGGTCACCAAGCACGACTTCAAGTTCTTCGCCGACTGCACGGTGATGATCGACCCGGACGCCGAGGAGCTCGCCGAGATCGCCATCACCACGAGCGACCTCGCCCGCTACTTCGAGGTGACGCCGCGCGTGGCGATGCTCTCGTACTCCTCCTTCGGCTCGGCCGGCGGCGACAGCCCGAGGAAGATGCGCGAGGCGACGGAGATCGTCCGCCAGCGGCGTCCCGACCTCGAGATCGACGGCGAGATCCAGGTGAACATCGCCACCTCCGCGGAGGTGCGCGTGCCGGAGTTCCCCTTCGCGACGCTGAAGGACGACGCGAACGTCTTCATCTTCCCGAACCTCGACGCCGCGAACATCTGCTACCAGGCGCTCGAGCGCCTCGCCGGGGCCGAGGTGATCGGGCCGGTGCTGCTCGGCATGCACCGTCCGGTGAACGTGCTGCAGATGGGCTGCTCGGTCCAGGCGATCGTGAACCTGGCGGCCATCACGGCGCTGCGCGCGCAGGGCGATCAGTTCCTGTTCTAGCGAACCCCTCCCCTCTCCCCCGCGGTGCCGG
>Ga0153916_10002456_pt1 | contig 13545 bp, 9 predicted proteins | sample Opewatmetagenome_FD_109642 | JGI IMG/M metagenome (GOLD analysis project Ga0153916, IMG submission 109642) | Freshwater wetland microbial communities from Ohio, USA - Open water 3 Core 3 Depth 4 metaG | ecosystem: Environmental > Aquatic > Freshwater > Wetlands | place: USA: Ohio, Lake Erie, Old...
GTCTGATATCGGCTCGTCCATGTGCCACAGTAGCTTCGGCAGCAAGGATATGACATCGGGGCGAACCATAATCTCGCGATGTTGCGTGCCAAAGAGCTCAGAAACACGCCGGGCATATGGCAACTCGTTATACAGTGCCTCCGCTTCGCCGCCCGTGAAACCGATGGCATACGTGCGTATCGGCTGCGGAGAATGCTTGGCCATATAGCCAACCACGGCGCTCGAATCAACTCCGCCGGAAAGGAAGGCTCCGATCGGAACATCACTCACCATCTGCATGCGAACGGACTCTTCAAGCTGCACCCGCACCCGATCAATCCACTCACGCTCTGAAACGTTTTGATCGATGTGCTCGGGGAGTCTCCAATACCGCCACTCTCGCACTTGCGCGTTTTCAACGGCAAGAAGCGTGGCAGGAGGCAGTTTGCGAATACCTTTGAAGATACAGTCAGGCGCGGCAACATAGCCGAGGTGCACGTAGCTGGCGACGGCACTCCGATTCAACTCGGCGCCAACGCCGGGCAAGGCGAGCAGCGCCTTGGCCTCAGTGGCAAACGCCAGGCGCTGTCCGTCTTGCATCAGGTAGAGTGGCTTCACCCCAAGTCGGTCGCGGCCAATCAGTAATCGCCTTCGACGGGCATCCCACAGGGCAAAATCGAACATACCATTGAGGCGGAGAACGAAGTCGTCCCCCTCGGCCTCATAGAGGTGCAGTAACACTTCACTATCTGAGCCAGTTTTGAAGTGATACCCCTTGGCCTGGAGCTCGGCACGCAACTCTCGATAGTTGTAGATCTCGCCGTTGCATACCAGCCAGAGAGTCCGGTCCTGGTTGGACAGGGGTTGGTGGCCTCCAGCCAGATCGATAATGGACAGCCGCCGCATGGCGATCCCACACGGGCCGTCAATGTGCATACCCTCGTCGTCAGGCCCCCGGTGTCGGGTGACATTCCCCATGGCTGACAATATCTCGGGGGCAACGCCGTGCCCATCAAAACGATAGATTCCGTGGATGCCGCACACGTTGTGACCTCAAGTCTGAATGGGTTGGGTGCGGCCGTAACAGGCCAGCGCCCGCCGATAGACGTCTTGATACCGCGCCACGCTGGCGGTCCACGTGCGCTCCAACTCCACAAAGCGCCTCGCCTGCATGCGAATCTGCGGCCACATCTCGCGCCGCACCAAGACTTCATCAATCGCCTTCACAAGCGCTTCAGCATCACCTGCATGAAACAAGAAACCGGTTTCTCCGTGCCGGACCAGCTCGCGGTGCCCGCCCACATCAGAAGCAACGAACATGCGGCCTTGCGCCATCGCCTCGAGCGGCTTTAATGGTGTTACCAGTTCTGTCAACCGGATGGGCAATCTCGGGTAGGCCAATACATCTATGAGCTCGTAGTAGCGTTGCACCTCGGCGTGCGGCACACGCCCCGTGAAAATGACCCGCTCTTGCAGGCCAGCGGCGACTGCTTGTGCTTTCAGATTGCCCTCTTGCGGCCCCCCACCTACCAGAAGAACCCGCAAATTCGGGTATCGCGGCAGCAGTCGCCTCGCCGCCTCAAGCAGCAGATCAAGGCCCTCATATCCGTAAAACGATCCGGCAAAACCGATCACAGTTGCGCCTTCAAGCCCAAGAGTACGACGCAGATTGGGATCTGCCTCGACGCCGAACGGGAACATCGTGGCATCAACTGCGTTCGGAATAACGGTGATGCGTTCTTTTGGTATGCCGCGTGCGGCTATGTCGCCCCGCAGCCCCTCGCAAATGGTGGTGATTTGGTCCGCTTGGCGAAGGGCAAAACTCTCGAGCGCCCGTGACATTCGATAGCGCAGACTGCCTTCGACCGTGCTGCCATGATCGACGGCTGCATCTTCCCAGGACGCCCGCACTTCATAGACAACCGGCAAACGCTGACGCCCGCCAACCCACAGGCTGGGCAACGCGTTGAGGACCGGCGAATGGGCGTGAATAACATCAGGCTTCGTCAAACGAATGACTTCGCCCAGCCTGTTGGCAGTGAGGCGCATTTGAATCAACAGCCCCACGCCGTCCACGCTCGGCGTACGGTAAAAGGTCATCCCATCGACATCTTCCTGGAGGGATGCGGTTGGCCCCTGTTTCGGCGTTGTCAGGTGGACCGTTTCCCAGCCCAGCTTGCGCTGCTCACGCAGGATGGACAGGGTGCGAAAGCTATAGCCGCTGTGCAGCGGGATCGAGTGATCGAGGACGTGGAGGATGCGAAGAGTCATGGGGACACCGCCTCCTGCTCGACACCATTGCCATCAACCACTTGTCGCAAAAAGGCCTCGAACATCAGTAGCGTCCACAACGGAGCGCTGTAGTCACGGACTCCAGACTGGTGTGCCTCCACCAGATGCCGCAGGTACGCCGGGTTGAACCACCCGGTGGCCGCGAGTCGGTCGCCCAATACGGCGTCTCGCATGCGTTGCTTCAAAGGGCCTCGGAACCAGCGCGCCAGCGGCACAGCAAACCCCATTTTGGGCCGGTACAGCACATCTTGCGGCAGGTGGGACTCCATGGACTTCTTGAGGACGTATTTACCTTCCTGACCGCGGATTTTGAGACTGGATGGCAGCGTCGCGAGCCACTCCACAAGTTGGTGATCCATCAGCGGCTCGCGCACCTCCAGCGAGTGCGCCATGCTGGCCCGATCGACCTTGGTGTTGATATCACCGACCAGATACGTCTTGAGGTCCAGGTACTGGATGAGGGCCAACGGGTCATCGGTGCCGCTATGAGCTGCGTGGCGGCTAAACACCTCTTGTGCGTTGTACCCGGCCAACTCGGTTTTGAACCGGTGACTGAAGAGTTCATGACGCATGGAGTCACTCAGGATGGAGACCGAGTGCAAATATGCCTCTACCGAACTGCGACCCAGTCCTTCGAATGTCGTTTTGGCGCGAAACATGCGGGGCGCCCAGTCCGCCTTGGGATAGAGACTGCCCAGCATGCCAAACACCGGGCGGCGCACACGCAATGGCAGCGCGGCACGCATGCGCTCTTCCGTCAGGTGCAGGCGATAGCGCCGGTAGCCACCAAACGATTCGTCCCCGCCGTCACCGGACAGGGCTACCGTGACATGCTTGCGCGCCAACTGGCAGACACGGTAGGTGGGGATGGCCGAACTGTCGGCATAGGGTTCGTCGTACAGCCGGGCCAGCGTATCGATCAGAGCGAAGTCGTCGCTTTGCACCGTCTCGACATGGTGGTTCGTACGGTATCGATCGGCGACCTTCTGGGCAAACTCGGATTCGTTGAAAGCCGGATCATCGAAAGCGATGGAACAGGTATTGACGGGCCCTTGGGACAAACCAGCCATGACCGCCACCACAGCGCTACTGTCCACGCCGCCCGACAGGAACGCACCCAGCGGGACTTCGGCGATCATGCGCAAACGGACAGACTCCTGCAGGCGTTGGACCAGCTCGACTTGGGCATCAGCCTCTGACATCTTGCTGTCGAGGCTGAAACGGACATCCCAGTATTCCACCGGCTCGTTCACCGGCTGGCCGCGTCGAATCGTGAGCGTATGTGCCGGCGGCAGCTTGCGCGCCCGCCTGAAGATGGTACGGGGTTCAGCCACATAGCCCAGGGCAAAGTACTCTTCCACGGCCTGGGGGTCAATGTGGCGACACAGGCCCCCGTGTGCCAGGATGGACTTGAGTTCCGAACCAAACAGCAGCGTGTCGTCGTCCAGCAGCGCGTAATACATGGGCTTCACGCCCAGCCGGTCACGCGCCATGAAAAACGTTTGCCGATTGCGGTCCCACAGGGCAAAGGCAAACATGCCACGAAAGCGCTTGACGCAGTCCGCTCCCCATGCCTCCCAAGCATGAACGATGACTTCGGTGTCACTCTTGGTGTGAAACACGTGGCCCAGCGCCTGCAGTTCGGGGATGAGTTGCTGGTAGTTGTAGATCTCGCCGTTGAAGACCACCACTACGGAACCGTCTTCATTGAACAGCGGCTGCTGGCCGGTGGCAATGTCGATGATGGATAGGCGCCGGTGACCTAGACCCACGCCGGGCTCGACATGCAGGTTGCCCTCGTCCGGGCCGCGGTGCAACTGGGAGTCATTCATGCGCTGGAGCACCGCACGACTGATGTCCCTGCGGTCCACGGTGTCAAAAATACCAGTGATGCCGCACATGATGTCTAGTGATGTTCCGAGGTTGGTCGAGCGCGACTTAGCTGCTGGTCATACATGGTCTGGTAGGTGGAAACCATGCCCTGCATGCTGAAAGTGTCTTTCGCACGTTGTCGCCCAGCCTGGCCCATATTGCGGGCTTGCCCCGGGTTGGAGGTCAGCGCCACAATCTTCTGCGCCATGGCTTGCGGGTCGGCAGGGGAAACAATATAGCCCGTCTGCCCCTGCACGACCAGGTCAGCGTTACCCCCAACCGCGGTGGCGATGACAGGCAGCCCGCTGGCCATGGCTTCCAGTATGGAATTGGAAATGCCCTCCGACAGTGAGGGCAGAGCAAAGGCGTGCAGGCCGCGCATGATTTCGGGCACGTCGACTCGCTCACCTGGCAACCAAGCCAACCCAGCAACACCCGCAGCCGCCAGCACCTCCTGAACCTGGTTTCGCAATGGCCCATCTCCCACCATGACAAGTCGCATGCGGGTCTTGAGCTCGGGCGCCATGGAAATGGCCTGTACAAAAGCATGCGCCAGCATGACTTGGTCTTTGATGGGTTGCATACGACCCACGGTACCTACCAGCCAGTGCCGCTCTGGATCAAATGGGCAACCTGGAATCGGCCGCGCACTTCCTAATGCTGGCTGGAATCGCTCCGTATCGACCCCGTTGTAGGCCTGGGTGATGTCCTCCGGCCGAACACGCACCTTATCCACCAGATAGTCAGCCAAGTCACGCGAAAGTGCGACGTAGTGATGGACGAAGGGCTTGTACAGACGGCGGACGCGCTGGTAGGTCAGGGTCTTGCCGTCAAGGTCTTCCAAATCCCGGCCGTGTTCACCGTGAATGCGAACCGGGACACCGGCCGCCCATGCGGGGGCCTGCATCTCCAGCGCAGCGAGGTTACGGCTGTGCACGATAGTCGGACGCAGCTGACGGAACAGCTTGAACAGCTTAGGGTACCGCCAGATTCCATGGCCGGGCGGTTTTCTCAGGGAGATGAATTCGACATCGTTGCGCTGAATGCGCTGCCGGAACTCCGTGACTTCCGTCAGGGCCAGAACGGCATGTCGATAAGCACCGGGAGGCATATTGTTGATGAGATTGACAATGCCGTTCTCCAGTCCGCCCGTATCGAAGCGGTACATTACGTGAAGCACAAGAGGACGGTTGTCACCTTGCATACGCAGCCTCCGGAAACCTCGTGTCGCCCTTACAAGCGCCAGAGTCTGTAGCCAGCCGCTTGAATGGCATCGCGGTCGAAAGCAGCCTTGACATCAATGAACGCCCCAGACTTGACCAGTTTTCTGCCAATATCTTCCACGGTGAGTGCTGCATATTCGCGGTGCGCAACCGCAGCCACAATGGCATCGGCCCGGGGCAGGTCATCCCACGTCAACAGGTTCACACCGTATTCGTGCATGGCCTCTTCAGAGGTAGCCTGGGGATCGGTCACAAACACCTCCACACCATAGGACTTGAGTTCGTTGATGATGTCGATCACCTTGGAGTTGCGCAGATCCCCGCAGTTCTCCTTGAAGGTGAGACCAAGTATGTTCACCTTGGCCCCCTTGATGTAGCTACCTGCCGCGATCATGTGCTTGATGGTCTGTTCAGCAATGAACTTGCCCATGCCGTCATTGATGCGTCGCCCAGCCAGAATGACTTGCGGGTTGTAGCCCAGCATTTCGGCCTTGTGGGTCAGGTAGTAGGGGTCAACGCCAATGCAGTGGCCACCGACCAGGCCGGGCTTGAAGTTGAGAAAATTCCACTTGGTGCCAGCGGCTTCGAGCACCTCGGTGGTGTCAATGCCGAGCTTGTCGAAAATGATGGACAGCTCGTTCATCAGGGAAATATTCAGGTCGCGCTGGGTGTTCTCGATGACCTTGGCGGCCTCTGCGGCCTTGATGCTGGAGGCGCGATGGACCCCGGGCAGGATGATGGTTTCATATAGCCTGGCAACCTTGTCCAGCGTCTCGGGGGTATCGCCCGACACAATCTTGAGGATTTTGGTCAGGGTGTGTTCTTTGTCGCCGGGGTTGATCCGTTCGGGCGAATAACCGACAAAAAAGTCCTGTTTCCACTCCAGACCGGACTCGCGCTCCAGTACCGGAATGCACACTTCTTCAGTGGCACCAGGGTAAACCGTGGATTCGTAAACAACGATGGCCCCCTTCTTCATGTGCCGGCCGACACTGATGCTGGAGCCCACCAGCGGGCGAAAATCCGGGATGTGTGCGTTGTCAACGGGCGTGGGAACGGCCACGATGATGATGTCTGCCTCGGCCAGCATGCCAGGGTCAGCCGTGTAGACCGCATGGGTGGAAGCGCGCATGTCGTCGTCCGACAATTCACGGGAGGGGTCTACGCCTTTCAGACATGACTCAACCTTCGCCACCGCTATATCGAAACCGATGGTGCGCCGATGTTTGCCAAACTCAACGACCAGAGGCAGGCCGACATAACCCAACCCAATCACAGCGACGACACTCATCTCAATCACTCCTTGAATATCTTTTCAAGCGGGAAGAACCGTTTCACTTGGTAGCCATTGCCTTGCGCAACACTTCGTCAACTGTCCTGAAGTTGGCTGACACAAATGATTCGAGCAGCGCCTCTGCGCTATTCGCCGTGTCTTTCGGCGTATAGAAAATGATGACAGCGGCATCATCGCCATGGCCCATCAGTCTGTTGAGGGCACTATACACTTTGGCAAGATGATCGCTGGCAGTCAAAGTCCCGTTTATCCAGTAAATCTGCCATACGACCAATCGCTTTTCTCCATCACGTTCTGGGGCGGATGAGCCACGCAACTCCGCGGTTCGCACTGCGACCTGCTGATCACCCAGGTTCGTCATGCGCGTACCTCCAGCGACTTGCGCCCAATCTGGATCCCTGGAAGTAACGAGCGCATTGGTCGAACTGACCAGCTTATTCTGGTAGTCTTGATTCTGGTAGTAACCCAGATACACCCCCACCGTACGCCCTTGACCAGCATACGTGGCATTGACTTCAGCCGATGGATTCTTGAACGCTGGCCTGAAGTTCATCGCCGGTTTTTCTACCGGTTGCCAGCCGTGGGGGAGAGTAGCGGGAAGAAGCAGCTGCGGGGCTCCGGCACTCTTCACCTTTCCAAGACTCCATTGGGCCGCTTGGGGCAGTGCGGCGAGCAGCGCCACGGCCGCTGCGACAACCCACATTGGTGCAGCCGATGGCATAAGCAGCAGCGTCGGCAGAGTTGTAGCGGATCCGAGAGTTGACTGACTTTCCGATGGATCTGGCTCTGCCCAGCGCGCGCCAATAATGAACATCAGCATGATGACCACGCCAAAGAACAACCAACCGTAAATGAGATGGTCTACGCCGGTAGCCAGCTTGTTGCCCGACAAGTGCCCAAGCATGACGATGATGTAGGCACGCATCCAGTTGGCGACTACGGGCACGACCATGGACACTGCTACAAAAATGAGGCGCCTGCGAAAGGACTGGTAGTTCAAATAGGCAAAGAGTGTTCCCACCATGAGTGAGGCGATCAAATACCGCACACCGCTGCAGGCCTCCACCACCGACCAGCTTCCGGATGGGATGACAAATTGCAGCCCTTCACGGTACACAGGTATTCCACTCAAACGCAGCGCCAAGACGGTGAAGTTCGCCGTCCAGTCCATGAGCTGCGGCATGAGAAATTCACCCAGCGGCACTGCGAAGAACAAGAAACTCAGAGGGAAAATGATGGTGCGCGTGACAGCCAGGCCCAACATGGCCATGACGGTGAAAACCAGCAACGCCGTCAGCGCCAGCTGGGTCGCCGCATTCACAGCCGCCAGATCACCCAATAGCCACAGGAGCTCGGCCGCAGCTACCGGCAACAGGACCCAGCCAGTGGCTTGGGGCACTTGCGTCGCCAGTACCTGGCGCTGGCGCCAAACCAACCATAGCGCAATTGGGAGGACCAAGAAACCGTGGGTAAAGGTCTCGGACCGGGACCAGATCAACACCATCGCGGAGACGGTGTCCCGGTGCAAAAAGAGAATCGTGGCCAACAGCACCAGTAGAACAGGCAAAGTACGTCGCCACGGCTGCGGCGACGCTGGTGGAATTGACAGAGGAATTGCTGACGGACTCATCCCAGATTCCGGACAACGAAGGGGCCCAACCAGTTGGCCAGACCGATCGGCATGCGCCGCCACGTATTGATCAACAGCTTGTACCTGGCGTTGGACGGATTGTTCTGCGGAATGGCATCGCGCCTGTAAAGGCAGTATTCGTAATGCAGAGGCTTGGGCTCAAAGCCCCAATTTTTCTTGAACGCAAAAGACCCTGTCCCCTGCTTGCTGCGCCCATAGTCAAAAACCTTCAGGCCACGGGCGCAGGCTCTGCGCATCAGTTCCCAATATTTGAAATCATTGGCTGCGAAATCGCGAGCGGCTTCGTCGTCACCGGCGTAATAGGGCAGGACTTCATCGCGAAAGTAGAAACTCATGACGGTGCTGAGCACGTTTCCACCAGGACCGGTAACAGTCAGCACTTCGCAATCTGTACCGAACTCATCCTTCAAGGCCTGAAAGTAACGCTTGGGCATTGCGGGAGTTCCATGGCGATGCACATTGTCGGCATAGAGGGAAAAGAATCGGTCCAAGCCGCTGTCAATCTCGCTGGCCAAACCATGCGTGATGCCTTTGCGGATCATGGCCCGCTGCTTGCGGGGAATTGCCAGCATATTGGCCTCGTCGTCCGGGAGGATTTCCTTGCGAAACGTCACATAAAGATCTTGTGTTGGCCAATCCGCATGTCGCTGGCTGACGTTGCGCAACTCAAGATGATCTACACCCAAACGTCTGGCGATTTGCTGTGCCTCAGTTTCCAGCGCATCCGATGCCCGTGTGCTGATGGTGGCGACTCCGCCATACACCGCAAAAGGCAGACCAACGAGTGAATTGCCAAACAGCAGGCTGTTGACATGCGCCAATGGGAGAACACCTTCAATATCTCCATCTGCTTCAGCATACAAAAAGTAAGTGTCATGCCCAAACACCTCACGCACAATCTTCTGCCAGCCGGACCGATGAAAAAACGTGGCCTCCGCGCATGCCATGACGAATGCATCCCACTGTCTGACTACAGTGGGGTCCTGGGGCAAGAGACGTTTGACAGTCAACAAGTGCGCTCAGACTCGCGCTGCCTCACTGGTTGCAGGTTGCAGAAAAATCTCATCCATGCGCCCCCACTTGAAGTCGTCCAGCAGTTGATTCAGCCGGCCTTCCATGCGGCCGATATTGACGTAATGCCGAAAACGTGTCCTGCTGCTGATGCCCGGGATTCGAGGTTGCCCGGTGTCAATCTCCCATGGATGGAAGTAGAAGACGGCCGACATTTGATCTCCCTGGTTCACCCGGTTGAGCATCCAGCGAGACAGTGTGTACGGCATCAGCCTGAAGTAACCGCCGCCACTGGACGGCAGATTGCGATTGAACAGGCGCAGTGTCGTCGCCGGAATCTCCAGAAACCCGTCTCGCACCTGATACGCGAAGCGCGGGGAATCCGGCATGCCATAGTGATCATGGCGGATTGGATAGATGCTTGAGCTGTATCGGTAACCGGCTCTGGTCAGGCAATCAAATGCCCACAGGTTATCCGCCCCAATGGAAAAGCTCGGGGCCCGATAGCCCTTGACTTCCGCACCTGACAAATCCTCCAGAATGATCTTGGCGAGATGAATATCAGAATAGAAAGCCCCTTCTGTCTGGTCACTGGCACGTTCATGGGCATAGCCGTGACTGGCCAGCTCGTGCCCTGCCTGAACAATTCGGCGCACCAGTTGCGGGTAGCGCTCGGCAATCCAGCCCAGGGTGAAGAATGTGGCCCTGGTGTTTCGGCTCTCCAGCAACGCGAGAATGCGATCGACGTTCTGCTCAACCCGGCATTCGCGCGTATTCCATTCTGAACGGGCGATGTGCGGTGCAAATGCCGAGACCTGGAAGTAATCTTCCACGTCTATCGTCAATGCGTTGGTAATGGGCTTGTCCGGCATTCGATCCGCCCTTTCAGCCAACTGCCATCACGGCAACCGCATCCTGCCGCAGGCTCAACCACTGCCACAGATCAACGGCAATGCGCTCCGCGGCATGACCATCCCAGAGCTCCGGGACATGGCCTCGCTTGCCCCGGCCTGCCAATATGTCCTCTATGCAGCGAAGAATTGCACCATGGTCTCGTCCAACAAGAATATTGGTACCCTGGTCGACGGTAATGGGACGCTCCGTGTTCTCCCGCAGTGTGAGGCAGGGCACGCCAAGTGCGGTGGTTTCTTCCTGCAGGCCGCCGGAATCGGTCAGCACCACGGTTGCGTCGATCATCAAGCCCAGCATTTCAAGATAGCCTTGAGGCGGCAAGAGCACTATGCGCGCTGGATCAATCAAGCGTGTCAGGCCAAAGCGTTCAATGTTGCCACGGGTCCGCGGATGGAGCGCGAACACCAGAGGCAGCCTGACTGCAACTTCTCCCAAGGTCTCCAGCAGCTTGCGCAGAGTTGCGGGGTGATCCACATTGGAGGGTCGATGCAGCGTCACCACGCCATAACCGGCCGGATCAGTCAATACGGAAACGTCGGCCTTGCAGATCTGCAACGTATCCCTCGCGTTGCGGGCGTTGGTTCGGCCAAAAACGATCGAATCAATCATGACGTTTCCCACAAAGCAAACCCGGCTTGAAGGTATGCCCTCAAGCTTCAAATTGTCTTCTGCGGTTCGTTCGGTGATGTAGAGCCTGTCGGCGATCTGGTCTGTGATGAGCCGGTTGATTTCCTCGGGCATCGCACGGTCATAGCTGCGCAGGCCGGCTTCAATGTGTACGACAGGAACCCCCTTCTTCACAGCAACCAGGGAGCATGCCAGCGTTGAATTGACATCGCCCACGACCACGACACATGAAGGATTGTGCGCATCGACGACCGGCTCGAACCGGCGCATGACTTCTGCTGTCTGGACAGCGTGACTTGCAGAGCCGACTTCAAGGTTGATGTCTGGCCTGGGCAGGCGCAGGTCTTCAAACAGACGGTCGTTCATGTCCTTGTCATAGTGCTGCCCAGTGTGCACGAACACGACCGAGAAAGGTGGATCATGGGCAGACAGCGCCCGCAAGACAGGCGCCATTTTCATGAAGTTGGGACGTGCGCCCACCACGCAGATGACCGGCCCTAATTCATCAAAACCAGACGCGCTGCTCATTGCTTGCTCTCGACTTGAGACTTCTTGCGTGAGACGATCAGCTTCTTGAGCATGGCCAGAACTTCGAGGTTGATGCGCTCCAGCCGCAACAAGCTTCTCTCCAGACGTTGCAAGCGGTCAATATTCAGTTCAGTGCCCAGGCGGCCGATCTTTCGGGAAACATCATCAATCAATCCAGCGTCCATACTCAAGGTGGAGAGATCAACGTCAAGCACCGTTTCCGCCTTGCGCATCTCCCCGGAATCAGCTCCCGATAGCAGGCATGCGTCTGATTTGTAGCGCGATACACCCGACTCCTCGGCGATTTCGTCCAGAACTTCAGTGACGTCCTCCAGCGTAAACGCATTCTTCTTTTCCAGATATCCCAGCAACAAGAGACGGTCGCACAAGGTATTGATCCGCCGGGGAATTCCTCCACTGGCATTGAAAATCCCCTCGAATGCGGCAGCATTGAAACTGGGGCGCCCGGTGGATCCCGCGCATTTGAGTCGGTGCTCGATATAACCCTTTGTTTCCTTGAGATCCATGGGACCAATGTGGCAAGTCGCGGTCACACGTTGGCGGAGTTGCCGCATGTTCGGGCTTTGCAGAATCTCACGAAATTCTGGCTGTCCTACCAGAAACGTCTGCAAAAGCGCCTGCTCATTGAACTGGAAGTTGGACAGCATGCGCAGTTCCTCGACGGCACGTGGCGCCAGATTCTGTGCTTCGTCAACGACGAGCAGGCAACGCTTGCCCTGGCGGGCCTGATTGACCAAGAAAGCTTCAAGCGCCATCAGTAGATCGGCCTTTGAAACATCCTTCACGCGGACGCCAAAGGCCGCTCCCACCATTCGCAAGGTATCCTCGGCATCCAATTGCGTGCTGACCAGGTTCGCAGCGACCACTTTTCCGGCATCAAGACTGTCGAGCAATCCGCGCACAATGGTGGTCTTGCCCGCGCCGACTTCACCCGTTATGACGATGAAACCTTCGTTCCTGTGGACTCCGTATTCGAGATAAGCCTTGGCCCGCCGGTGCTGCTTGCTGCCGAAATAGAAATTCGGGTCTGGGTTCAGCTGGAATGGCTTGCTGCTTAACCCAAAAAATGCTTCGTACATGGTTCAAAAAAGCACTGTTAGGCTGCCGGTGGCGGCCGATTCGATATAGGGCGCCGCGATGCTGCGAAAAACAACACGACGAAGCCCGAGTGTTGCGCTCGTCTTTGCTCCTAATTTCGTGGAGACACTCAAATGGACTGATCGCAATGTCGATTCCTGCAGCGTGGTTGTCTCTGAGGTCCTTTGCTGAGCCAACAGCATGTTCAACGAGGACTGTGGAGTCAGGCGGTGCGCATAGTTGACACTGAAACCAAGCTGGACAAGTACGGAGGACTTGGACAAATCATCAAGGAGGGTGCTCAGGCGGTCCAAACGGCTGCTCTCGCTCCGTGTGGCCATGAAGGTCACGGTATCTCGCACCCCAAGCAATGAAAACGACAGGTTTTGCAGTCTTTGCACTAAAACCGCTGAGCTCAGGAAGCTGCTAACGATGCCTGCATTTGGACTGATGCCGTTGGCCAGCAAGAAATCATTGACCAGCTTGGCACGCTTGACCGGGTCAGGCTCAAGCGACGCAAACTGAGTGTAAAAAAGATCATAGACTGACCCAATACGTCCGAAGCCTGTCTGGATTGGTGTGGCATAAGCATCCCTGACATCACTGTATCGCCAGACGGTGCGAGCCGTGCGATGCTCGATGCTGAGGTTATGCCCTTCCCCAAAAAAACGGTTCTCATGAAACGCCGACAACTTGGTCCGCTCTGAGGGCGTCCAGTCCACGCCAAACCCGCCGGAGCCGTATGTTTCCTTGTTGATACTTGTGTAGTTGTTGGCCTCACTGCCACCTATGGCAGACAAGCGGAACTGGGGGCTGACAGCATAAGTCAGCACCGCTCTGATCCGGTCCGCTTCAGTGGCGCGACCTGCACTGTAGGTGATGGTCTGCTGAGATCCCTCTAGCGACCATCCAAAAAGTCTAAAGGCACTTCCACTGCCGACTTTGACCAGGCCGCCTTCCGATGTGACATCTGACACAAGGGACGACTTGCTCCTGGTTGTCGACAGGGTATAGCGGGCCTCGTACTCTGCAGCATCGGCCAGCCGGCCGCGAACATA
>Ga0153916_10002457_pt1 | contig 13543 bp, 10 predicted proteins | sample Opewatmetagenome_FD_109642 | JGI IMG/M metagenome (GOLD analysis project Ga0153916, IMG submission 109642) | Freshwater wetland microbial communities from Ohio, USA - Open water 3 Core 3 Depth 4 metaG | ecosystem: Environmental > Aquatic > Freshwater > Wetlands | place: USA: Ohio, Lake Erie...
GAGGCCGAGGGGTTCGTCGGGGGCATGAAGAAGCCGTACCCGGAGACGATCAGGCCCGCGCTGCAGATCGTCGGGCTCTCGCCCGGCGTCTCGCGCATCTCGGCGCTGCACCTCCTCGTCCTGCGCGACCGGCTGTTCTTCTGCGCGGACACGATGGTCAACATCGAGCCGACGGCCGAGGAGCTGGCCGAGATTGCCTGCCTCGCGGCCGACACCGCACTCTACTTCAGCGTGCAGCCGCGCGTCGCGATGCTCGCGTTCTCGAGCTTCGGCTCGGTCCGCCACGAGAAGGCCGAGCGCGTGGCGCGCGCCGTCGAGATCGTCAAGCGGCGGCGGCCGGATCTCGTCGTGGATGGCGAAATGCACCTCGACACCGCGGTGGCGCCGGACATCGTGAGCGCCAATTACCCGCACTCGCGGATCAAGGGCGACGCGAACGTGCTCATCTTCCCCGACCTGAACTCGGGGAACATCGGGTACAAACTGGTGCAGCGGCTCGGCCGCGCCGACGTCATCGGCCCGATCCTGATGGGCATGCGCCGGCCGGTCAACGTGCTGCAGCACGGGTCGACGGCATCGGAGGTCGTCAACACCACGGCCATCACGGTTGTCGCGGCGGAGATGCAGGCGCAGGGCGCGTTGAACCCCGCGGCCGCGTCGCTGCTGGGTGGCGGGGTGGTGGGAGTGTAGGGAACTGACGCTGTCGGGAACAGGGGTCAGGGGTCAGGGGTCAGGGAGGGTGGCGCGGGCGAAGCGTCCCGCAACCTTCCCTGGCCCCGGCCCATGGGGCCTTGCACCTCGCTGTCTCGAAAGCGCGGTCGCTCTCCGGAATCCGGCCCCGAAACCCGGCTGCAAGCCGGATCCCACGTACCCACAGGCTCTGCACAAGTCGAAGTTTCCTACGGAACCTTCTCCTGACTCCTGATTCCTGAGCCTGTTCGCGACTGTCTCCGAAGCGGCGGGCGATGAACGTTCCTGTCTGGGATGTGCCCTGCCCGGCGCAGGACTGCTCATCGCCATCGTCGCGAGCCTGCCGTTTGCGGGCGCGTGGTACGTCTCGCGCATCCCGGATGCCGCGCGGCTTCTCACGATCGGCGGATCGCCGGCGGTGAGACGAGGGAGCATGGACCGTCAGGTATCACGCCTCGGCGTGTAGTAGCGCTTGAGCCAGCGGCTCAGACCGTCGAGCCCCGGCTGCAGGACGCGCTCGGTGATGTTGGCCTGATCGAGCTTGTCGCGCACCTCCCACTTGAGCGACGCCGGGATGACGATCTTGCGGTAGACGTGCGGATAGTTGGCGAGCCAGGCATCCAGACTGAGCTTGTAGTTCGACACCAGCGAGAAGAGCGCGAACTGGACGACGATGCGCTCGTCGAGCGACGGCGGCTCGAAGAAGACCACGAACGTCTGCGTGGAGAGGCGATCGAACTCGGCGAACGTCGCGGCCGCGCGTTCGAGCATCTCGGCGGTGAAGACGAAGGAACCCTCTTCCTCGAGGATGCGTTTGAGCGAATCCGGCAGGAGCGCGTTGGTCTGCCCGTATTCCACGCACCAGATCACGCCGTCCACGCCGTAATCACCGACGTTCTCGGTGGCGAAGTGCATCGCGACGTACGGCGAGTACGTCCAGTCGAGCAGGCGCGTGGGGAGGCCGTGATGCTGCGCCACGGCGAGCCAGTTCCAGATCGAGTCGCCGGGCGCCGCCTCGCGCCGCGCGTACTTCCTGAAGTTGCGCAGCAGGTGCGCCTCGAGATCCACGTCGGCGCCGAGGCGCGCGATGCTGGTCTTGAGGTCGCCGCGCACGTCGGACTGGCCGCGGAAGGCGTACGACGAGCGGAAACGGCGCAGCTGGGGCTTCCAGGAACCCTCGAAGAGGCGTTCGTTCAGCTCGTCCCAACCCGACACGCGGATTTCGTTGGTGATTGTGGCCATGTCACGTCCGCAGATTAGAGGGCGGTTTGTCCAGCGACTACGCCGATTCAATCGTCCGCAATCGATTCATCGTAGCGCAGGACCTCAGTCCCGCGAGAACCTTTGTTGTGCGGTCAATTCTAAACAGGAGGGCGCAATTCAGGAAACGCCCCGGCGTGCCCAACGCGGTGCAGGCCACGCTCGAGCCCGGTCTTCGGCAAACCCGCGACTTCGGCTTATCGTCCGAAGAACGGCGCGGGGCGCCACTTCGATTGGCCCCCATCCCCACGCCATGGGCGAGGGTGGCCTCAGCCGCGGGTTTCGGTGCCTCTGGCACCCCAGCGCGGGTGCCGCCCTTCGGCAGGCTCAAGGCGTGGTGAGCACGTCGAACCACGCGCTGGGGGCCCGCCACGGCGGCTGCCGCCGTGGGGACCCCGCGCTGGGGACCCCGCCGCCGCTTGTCGTGCGTCCATGGCTCGCGCTGTGGCCTGCACCGTGTTGCCCACACCGCTGAAGAGATCCCGAATTGCGCCCCGCCATTTACATCCAGCGGGGCGCCGGCCGCATCGAACCGCTCGAGCAACCGTCACTTGTGTTCGAGCGCCCTTGGGCCTATCCTCCACCCCACATTCGGGCAGGCAGGAGAAGTCGGCCAGGTACAGGAGGAGCCTATGACGAGAAGGCTTTCGATCTCGGCGTTGCTCGTTGTCGTGCTTGCTTCGCTGTTCGTCCTGTCGCCGGCGTCTGCGCAGCAGAAAGCGCGGCTGCTCGACAAAGACACCTTCATGAACATGGAGTCGGTCAGCAGCCCGGCGATCTCGCCCGACGGCAGGCAGATCGTGTTCACGCGCGAATGGATCGACGCGGTGAAGGACCAGTCGCGGACGAATCTGTGGATCGTGAACACCGACGCGTCCCGGGTGCACGAGTTGACGTCCGGCGCCTGGCGCGACAACTCGCCCGTGTGGTCGCCGGACGGGAAGCGGATCGCGTTTCTGTCGGATCGCGACGGCACGACACAGCTTCACGTCCTGTACGTAGACACCGGCGCGGTCGCGCAGCTCACGCATCTCGAGCGCGCGCCCGGCAGCGTGAAGTGGTCGCCCGACGGCAAGCAGATCGTCTTCACGGCCTTCCTGCCGGACGAGGATCCGATCCTTCCCATTCAGTTGCCGAAGCGGCCGCGAGGGGCCGAGTGGGCGAAGCCGGCTACGCTCGTCGATCGCCTGTCGTGGGGGCGCGACGGAACGGGCCCGACCGAAAAAGGTTCTAACCACGTCTTCGTCATCGACGCCATCGTCGGCGGAACGCCGCGACAGGTGACCGATGGAAAGTACAACCACTCGGAGCCCGAGTGGGCGCCCGACGGCCAGACGCTTTACGTGTCGGGCATCCGGAAACCGGACGCCGAATACCTGCGCAACGACTCCGAGATCTACGCGATCGACCTGAAGACGCTGCAAATCAAGCCGCTGACCGACCGCAAGGGTCCGGACACGAACCCGACCCCCTCGCCCGATGGCCAGTGGATCGCGTACACCGGGTACGATCACAAGGGCTACACGAGCCACCTGTCGAGCCTGTACTTGATGGACCGCAACGGCGCCACCAAGCGGCTCTGGACCGGCAACCTGAACAACTCGCCCGGCAATGTCATGTGGGCCGCTGACGGTTCGGGCGCCTACTTCACCGTCGAAGAACTCGGCTTGACGAGCATCTACTTCGCGCCGCTCAAGGGGGCCGTGAGGAAACTGACCGACGCGGTGCAGGTGCTCGGCGGACTGTCGATCGCCAACAACGGCCAGGCGGCAACGATTCGTTCGACGGCAGCCGGGCCCGGTTCCGTCGCGACGTTCTCCATGCAGAACCCGGCGGCGATCAGGAAGCTCGTCGACGTGAACGAGGACGTGCTGGCGGGGGTGAAGCTGGGCGAGACGGAGGAACTGTGGTTCACGTCGAAGGACGGCCTGAAAGCGCAGGGCTGGTTGATCAAACCGGCCACCTTCGAGCCCGGGAAGAAGTACCCGATGGTGCTGTGGATTCACGGCGGGCCGTGGTCGCTCTACAACGTCGCGTTCAACTGGAGCTTCCAGAACTTCGCGGCCAACGGCTACGCGGTGCTGTTCACGAACCCGCGCGGCAGCACCGGCTACGGGCAGGAGTTCGTCAACGGCATCCAGTATTCGTACCCGGGCAAGGATTTCGACGACCTGATGGCCGGCGTGGACGCCGCGATCGCGAAGGGGTTCATCGACGAGAACAACCTGTTCGTGTGCGGCGGAAGCGGGGGAGGCGTGCTGACGGCGTGGATCGTCGGGCACACGAACCGCTTTGCCGCGGCCGTGTCGATGCGCCCGGTGATCAACTGGCACTCGTTCGTCGGCACGACGGACGGCCCGTCCTGGTACGATCAGTTCCGGAAGTATCCGTGGGAAGACCCGATGGAGTACGCGGTGCGTTCGCCGCTCAACTACGTTGCGAACGTGACGACGCCGACGATGGTGATGACCGGCGAGGCGGACCTGCGGACGCCGATCAGGCAGAGCGAGGAGTTCTACCGCGCGCTGAAGATGCTGAAGAAGGAAACGGTGCTGGTGCGCATGCCGGACGAGTTCCACGGCTGGCGCCGGCCCTCGCACCGCCTCGCGCAGCAGCTCTACCTGCTGGCCTGGTTCGAGAAGCACAAGCGCGGCGCGGCGAAGACGACCGCGCCGGAGATGGAGTAGATTTCGTCACGTCCGCTCATGCCTCGACACGTCGAGCCCTCGCCGCCTGCCCGTCAGCTTCGCCGCCTTCGCGAGATCGCGACGATTCTCGTCAGGTACGGCTTTGCCGACGTGCTGGGGCGGCTGCGGCTCGAACGCTACCTCGCGCTGGGGCGGCGGATCTTCTTTCCGCGACGGGCCCGCGCGGCCGAGCGGTTGACGCAGGCGCAGCGGCTGCGTCTCGCGCTCGAAGCGCTCGGCCCGACCTTCATCAAGTTCGGACAGGCGCTGAGCACGAGGGCCGACGTCCTTCCGTCGGACTTCGTCGCCGAGTTCTCGCGCCTGCAGGACGAAGTGCCTCCGCTCGCGCCCGGCGAGGCCGAGGCGGCGATCGAACGCGAGCTTGGCACGCCGCTCGGATCGATCTTCAGCGAGTTCGACTCGACGCCGATTGCCGCCGCGTCCATCGCCCAGGTGCACAGGGCGCGCCTCGTCAGCGGGGAAGAGGTGGCGGTCAAGGTCCGCCGGCCGGGCATCAGCAGCGTCATCGAGAGCGACCTGGCGATCATGGGCTACCTCGCGCGGCTGGCCGAGCGCTACCTGCCCGACGCCGACGTGTACCGCCCGTCGATGCTCGTACACCAGTTCGCGCTTTCGATTCGCCGCGAGCAGGATCTGGCAAGGGAGGGCCGCACGATCGGGCGCTTCGCGCAGGACTTCGCGGGCGATCCGAGCGTCCACTTTCCGCGCGTCTACTGGAACGAGACGACCAGCGGCGTGCTGACGATGGAGTTCGTGCGCGGCGTGAAGCTGTCGGACATCCTGGCCGGGCGGGCCGACGGCGATCGCCGGCTGCTGGCGCAGCGCGGCGCCGAGGTGCTGCTGAAGCAGATCCTCCTGCACGGCGTGTTCCACGCGGACCCGCATCCCGCGAACGTCTTCGTGCTGCCGGGCGACGTGATCTGCCTCCTCGATTTCGGGAACATCGGGCGCGTGGACCGGCAGCTTCGGGAAAAGCTCGCGCGGCTGGTCGGAGCGGTCGTGCGGCAGGATCCGGAAGCGCTGGCCGATTCCGTCATCGCGATCGCGCAGCCGCACGAGGTGAACCGTGCCGAGCTTCGAAATGACCTCACCGAGATGCTCGAGTCGTACTCGGTGGTTGCCCTCGGCAACCTGGCGATCGGCGAGCTGCTGCGCGACATCCTCGGCGCGATGGCGCGTCACCGCTTGCGGATGCCTGCTGACCTGATGCTGCTGGCCCGGGCGCTCGTGACGAGCGAGGGCGTTGGCCGGCAACTCGATCCCGCCTTCAACATGGTGGAGACGGCGCGGCCGCTCGTCGAGCGCGTGCTCCGCGAGCGCACGTCGCCGTCGGCGCTCGTCGAGCGTGCCGGAGAACTGGCGCACGATACGGCGGAAGTCGTCCAGGCGTTGCCGCGCGGCGTGCTCGAGATCATCGAGAAGGCGCGGACCGACAGGTTCCAGATCCAGTTCGTTCACCGCAACCTCGAGCACTTCGTGCAGGAACTGGATCGATCGAGCAATCGCCTGAGCCTCGCCGTCCTTGTCGCCGCGTTGATTGTCGGCTCGTCACTGATCTTCCAGGCGAAGTCCGGACCGGCGATGTTCGGCTATCCCGCCCTCGGCATGGCCGGGTTCCTCGCCGCCGGCCTGCTCGGCCTCTGGCTGGTGGTGCTGATCCTCAGGTCCGGCCGCTTCTGATCCGCAGATTCACGCAGAATACCAATCCGCAGATTCACGCAGATTCACGCAGATTCAGACAGATGAACAATCCGCAGATTCACGCAGCGCGGCCTGCCCCGCAACCAGACGGTCAGGCCGCGCTCGCGGCGCGCACACGCGCCGAAGAATGTTGTTGCGAAAACAAGATCTGACCGGTTGGTGGCGCAGATTCGACTGTTTGTGTCAGGCATGGTCTGCCGAGATTCCTCGTCGCTTGTAGTGTTGAGAACTTCTACACCGAGCTCGATACCGGGATGGGGCGACTGTCGAAACTTTGCGAATTGACAGTGCGGTAGCGGCCGGACAAACTGACGACCGGCGGTCACGCGTACCCCCAGGCGCGTCCCCTGCCTGTTTTCAAAACCGCTCCGGCTTTGTGGCGATGGACATCTGCCGGCGGCCGGCACGGAATGTCTCGTCAAACGGCTCGGACGTCTTGCCCCGCAGCCATCACAGAGGTGTTGCGAGTGCTCCGGGAGAGGTTCGCGGAGTTGCGCGACGGCACGGCGTCGGAGAGTGGCGAATCCTGTTCAACGTGGAGGCTGAGAAGCGGCGCGTGTTCGTGCGCGATGTCGTGCGGTGGACATCGATGACGTACTGAGTCACGCGGTTCATCAGTCACGCGGTTCGTCAGGGTTGGCGAAGTACAACCGATCTTCGATCCTGCGCGGCCCCTCGCTGATTACCCCCCGTCACGCAGTCGAGGAGTTCCCGACCGCCAAGGGAATGGCAAGCAAGCACGATGGACAAGCCTGAGTATCCCCAACGGGTAACCCTCAAGAATGGACGGACGGTGCTCCTCCGGCCGCTGGAGAGCGGCGACGAGGCCGAGTTGGCGCGCTTCTTCTCGAAGCTGCCTCCCGACGAGTGCACCGAGTTCTTCAAGGACGACGTGTACGACTCAGACGTCGTGCGGCGCTTCGTCCGCCAATGCGGCGCCGATCGCATCTGGGCGATCCTGGCCCTCGTCGAGAGGGGTCGGGTGGTGGGTGATGCTTCGCTGCACATGACGCGGGACGGCTGGCGGCGGCACGTGGGCGAGGTGCGCGTCGTGGTCGCACCGGCGTTTCAGAGGCAGAAGCTGGACACCATGTTGATCTCGGAACTGGTGAACCACGCCAGCCTGCTTGGACTGAAGAAACTGGAGGCGCTGGTCCTCGACTGCCAGGTGGAGACCCGGACCGCCTTCGAGCACTTGGGCTTTCGCGAGGAAGCGAGGCTCGGGAAACATGCCATCGACTTCCACAACAGGCTGCACGACCTGCTGATCCTCACCAACACGGTCGAAGACCCGTGGCTCCAGATGGAGAACCTGGTGGCCAATCTCGAATTCTCCCGGGAGGGGTACTGACCAGCGCCGTGACGGGCGAACGGGAGCAGTTATGGACCTCGTTGAGTTGAAGGTTGGGGGGTTTGGCGGACAGGGGATCATCCTGGCCGGCCTGATCATCGGGAAGGCGGCGACGCTTTTTGACAACCAGCATTCCGCCATGACCCAGAGCTTCGGACCTGAAGCCAGGGGTAGCGCGTGCAGTTCGCAAGTGATCATCTCCAAGAACCGCATCCTGTACCCCTACGTCCGCCGCCCCAACATCCTGGTCGTGATGTCCCAGGAGGCGTTCACCAAATTCTCGCCCTCTTTGGTGCCCGACGGGACGCTGCTCTACGAGAGCGATCTCGTGGAGCTGGCAAACCTCCCCGCAGGCGTGAAGACAGCGGGCATCCCCTGTACCAGGATCGCAGAGGAGCTGGGCACGAAGATCGTTGCGAACATCGTGATGGTCGGGTTCTTCACCGGCCAGACGGGCGTCGTCAGCAGGGAGGCCATCCGCAAGGCCATTGAGAATTCGGTGCCGAGAGGGACCGAGAAGCTCAATCTCGAGGCGTTCGAGAGGGGATACACCTTCGGATCGAGTGACGCCAAGCAGCGGGTGGCGTCCTGACAAGTGCCGGATCGAATCATGAGAGTCGATCTATCGTCCGACGAGATCAATCGGAACCTGGCCGAGGAGATTGCGGAGCTGTGCGGCCAGGACGTGCTCAAGTGCTACCAGTGCGGCCGGTGCTCTGCCGGATGCCCGATGGTGGAGGAGATGGATCTCCTGCCGAACCAGGTAGCGAGGCTGATCCAGATGGGTCTGGAGCAGGAGGTCCTCGACAGCAAGACGGTCTGGCTCTGCGTGTCCTGTTTCATGTGCCAGTCCCGGTGCCCGAAGGGCGTGGACCTGCCGACCCTGATGGAGAGCCTGCGTTTTCTGGCGACCAAGAGAGGCTCTGACCATTTCGGCCCTGACCGGATCGATCGCGAAGTGATTGCGAAGGCTCCCCAGCAGGGAATCGTAGGCGCCTACCGCAAGCAGAGTTCATAGGGAACGACCATGGAGATCCCCTACTACCCCGGCTGCACGCTGAAGATCAAGGCCATGGCCCTGGATCAATCGACGGTTGCCGCCTTCGGCGCCCTGGGCGTCTCCTTGAAGGAACTGCCCCGTTGGACGTGTTGCGGCGCGGTCTATCCCCTGACCGCCAAGAAGATCGCGGGTCTCGCGGCGCCGATCAGGATCCTTCGGGAAGCAAAGATGATGGGCTCTGACACGGTCGTGACGGCATGCGCCTTCTGTTACAACGTGCTGAAGAGGGCCAACAAGGACTTCACCGCGGATCCTTTGCGCAAGAAGCGCATCAACGCCTATCTGGCCGACGACGTCAGGGTGGATGAAACCACGGGCGAGAAGATCAGGGAATGGCCCGAATACGCCGGCGCCGAAGATGTGAAGGTGCTGCATCTCTTGGAATTCCTTCGGGACCGGATCGGGTTTCACAAGATTCCCGTCAAGAAGCCGCTCCGTGGACTTCGGGTCGCGCCCTACTACGGATGTACCCTGCTCCGCCCTGCCAAGGAGATCGGCCTGGACGACCCTGAGCGTCCGACAATCATGCACGATCTTCTGCGCTCGCTGGGGGCGGAACCGATCGACTTCCCGTTCCTGAACGAGTGCTGCGCGAGCTTCCTTTCGCTGACTGAGCCTGAGAGGGCGCTTCGCCCATCCTACCTGATCATGTCGTCGGCGGAGGCTGAGGGGGCCCAGGCGATCGCCGTCAGCTGTCCCCTTTGCTACTACAACATGGAGGCTCGCCAGTTGGAAATCCGGGAGCGGTATCCCGATTTCAAGGGGATGCCCGTCTTCTACTTCACGGAGCTTCTGGCCCTGGGACTGGGCGTGACGCTGGACCAGGCGATTGGATGGAAAGAGCATTCGGTGGACGTTCGGCGGCTCCTTGAATCGGCGGGCTTGATTGACAAGGGGGACGCTGCTCCTTCGCAGGGGCCTTGCCGTGCGAAGGAGGAGGAGCCGGGCAGGGCGAGGCCTCGTGGCGCCGCACCGGTCGACGCAGCCTAAAGATGGATGCTGGGTAAATGAAAAGGATCGGAGTCTTCGTCTGCCACTGTGGTATCAACATCGCCGGCACGGTGGATGTTAAGAAGGTCGTCGAGACCCTCAAGGGCTATTCCGGGATCGTGCACGCAGAGGACTACATGTTCGTGTGTTCGGAGCCCGGGCAGGCCCTTATCCGCGACACGATCAAGCAGAAGCAGCTCGATGCGATCGTGGTCGCGGCCTGTTCGCCGTCGCTGCACGAGGCCACTTTCCGCCGCGTGGCCCAGGACGCGGGGCTCAATCCCTACCAGTGCGAGATGGCCAACATCCGTGAGCAGTGCAGCTGGGTCCACCAGGCGGACAAAGAGGGGGCGACGCAGAAGGCCGTCCGCATTGTCCGGAGCCTCGTCGAGGCCGTCCGTTACAACGAGGATCTCGAGCCCATTACGGTCCCGGTGACGCGCCGGGCCGTGGTGGTGGGGGCCGGGATCGCCGGCATTAAGGCCGCGCTCGACATCGCGGACGCCGGGCACGAGGTGCTTTTGATCGAGAGGAATCCGTCCATCGGCGGCCGCATGATCCAGCTGTCCGAGACGTTCCCCACGCTGGACTGCTCGCAGTGCATCCTGACGCCGAAGATGGTGGCGGCCTCCCGGCATCCCAAGATAAAGATCCTGACCTACCACGAGGTGGTCGAAATCTCGGGGTTCGTGGGGAACTTCAAGGTCAAGCTGCTCAAGAAACCGCGCTACGTCAAGGAAGGAACCTGCAACCTCTGCAACAAGTGCATCGAGGTCTGCCCCGTTGTCGTGCCGAGCGAGTTCGACATGGGGCTGGCCTGGCGCAAGGCCATCTACCTTCCCTTCCCGCAGGCCGTCCCGAGCGTCTTCACGCTGGACGAGAAGTCCTGCCTGGGCCTCGACCCGATCCGTTGCGGCAAGTGCGCCGAGGTGTGCACACCCAAGGCGATCGACTTCGACATGGGCCCGGAGGTGTTCGAGGTGGAGGCCGGCGCCGTGGTGGTGGCCACGGGCTTCGACCTCTACCCCATGTCGAAGCTCGGCGAGTACGGCGGCGAAAAGTACGAGGACGTGATCAACGGCCTGGAGTTCGAGCGGATTCTCTCCGCGTCGGGTCCGACTGGAGGGCAGGTGCGGCGGCCCTCTGACGGGCGGGTGCCCAAGGACGTCGTCTTCATCCAGTGCGCCGGCTCGCGGGACCCCGAGAACCACATGCCGTACTGCTCGAAGATCTGCTGCATGTATACCGCCAAGCACGCGATGCTCTACAAGCACCGCGTCCACGACGGCAACGCGCACGTCTTCTACATCGACGTCCGCACCGGCGGCAAGGACTTCGAGGAGTTCTATCAGCGAGCGGTGGAAGAGGACCGCGTCAACTACATTCGCGGCAAGGTCTCGAAGGTATTCAAGCAGGGAGACAAGATCGTCGTCTGGGGCGTGGACACGCTGAGCGGCAAGAAGGTAGAGGTGAAGGCCGACCTGGTGGTGCTGGCTCTCCCCCTGGTCCCGAGCGCGGGGACCGAGGAGCTCTTCAGGAAGCTCAGGCTCAGTACCAACAAGCACGGGTTCATCCAGGAGGCCCATCCGAAGCTGCGTCCGGTGGAGCACCCGAACAGCGGGTTCTACCTCGCGGGCGTGGCGCAGGGTCCGAAGGATATCCCCGAGGCCGTGGCCCAGGCCAGCGGCGCGGCGGGCAAGGTGGGCGCGCTTTTCTCGGCAGCGGAACTGCTGCGCGAGCCGACCACCGCCGAGGTAAACGATCTGTGCGACGGCTGCGCCTTCTGCGTCGACCCGTGTCCCGTCCAGGCGGTCACGCTGGTTGAGTACGCGCGGGACGGCGAGATGAAAAAGAAGGTCGAGGTCAATCAGGCCCTGTGCCTGGGATGTGGCGTCTGCATGGCGACCTGCCCGAAGAAGGGGATTGCCGTCAGGAACTTCACTGCCGATCGTTTCTTGAGCATGGTGGACGCCATGCTGACGGACTGACCATGGAAGAGGACTTCACCCCGCGCATTGTCGCCTTCTGCTGCAACTGGTGCACCAGTGCCGCGGCCGACGCAGCCGGGACGGCGCGCATGCAGTACCCGACGAACGTGCACATCATCCGGGTGATGTGCTCTGGCATGGTCCATCCCGGCTTCGTGACCGAGGCCTTCTTGAGAGGAGCCGACGGCGTCCTGGTTTGCGGCTGCCACATCGGCGACTGCCACTACCGGGACGGCAACGTCAAGACCGAGGCAAGAGCGGAGGCCATCACGTTGATGCTCGATGACTTGGGCATAGAGCGGGAACGCTTCCGCCTGGAGTGGATCTCGGCCGCTGAGTCGGCCAAGTTCGGAGAGTTCGCCAAGGAGATGACCGACAAGATCAAGGCCCTGGGGCCGAGCCTCTTCCGGCGGGCGTAACAGGCAACGGGCTGTTGATTCTCAAAAGCCGGTCTGGGGTGGCAGATGACAATGGCAGGCACAGTCGCGGAAAAAGGACCGACCGGGGCGGCAGGGGAGCAGCCGAGCACGGTCGCCGTCTACATCCTGGGCAAGAAGTACAAGGTGCCCGGACAGCTGACCATCCAGAAGGCGATGGAGTACGCTGGCTACCAACTCATCCGGGGCTGTGGGTGCCGCGGGGGGATCTGCGGCGCCTGCGGCACCGTCTACCGCCTGCCGGGGAGCTACCGGATCCAGGTGGGGTTGGCATGCCAGACCATCGTCCAGGACGAGATGTACATCGCGCAGATCCCATTCTTCCCGGCAAACAAGGCCGTCTATGACCTGACCGAGATGACGCCGGCCGGGGAGACCGTCGCGGGCCTCTATCCGGAGATCTTCAAGTGCTTCGGGTGCAACACCTGCACGAAGAGCTGCCCCATGGACATCGACGTCATGGAGTACGTCGCCCAGGCGATCAGGGGCAACGTCTCCAAGGCAGCCGAGCTGTCCTTCGACTGCGTGATGTGCGGCCTGTGTACGGCGCGGTGCCCGGGCGAGCTGGCGCAGTACCAGACGGCCATCCTGTGCCGCCGGCTCTACGGCAAGTACCTGACCCCGAAGTCGGCTCACGTCGACGAGGCGGTGGACACGGTCGCGAGTGGGAAGTTCGCCGGCAAGCTCAAGGAGCTCATGGACGCCGACCTGGGAGAGCTCAAGAAGCGCTACGTCGCGCGCCAGGTCGAGCCGGACATGGCTGAGGAGACCTGGAAGCCGGCCAAACGCGAGGATTTCTGAGCGAGCCCGGCGGCCGTGCGGCTGTCGGCCGCTTTGAGTCGCGCATCTTTGGGAGACCGAAAGACCATGCCGTATCCCGCGACGCTGAAAGAGCTGATCAAGAAGGTGGAGCAAACGCGCCCGGCCCGGATCCAGCGGAAGAAGGCCGGCCAGGAATTCGCCGCCATGTCGCTCGAGGAGCGGGAGAAGATCCTGGAAAAGTACCATCCGGACTTCATCAAGGGCAACCGGCGGGCCATCCGCGTGGGCCCGAGCAAGGGCTACGCCGTCTCGAACGAGCTCGTGAACCTGTTGGAAGCGAAGAGCCGCGTTGACCCGGACCTCATCCGACTTGACGAGGTCGCCTTCGAGACCGACGTGTTGGTCATCGGCGGCGGCGGCGCCGGCAACTCCGCGGCGCTGCTGGCGGCCGAGAACGGAGCCAACGTCGTTGTGGCCACCAAGCTGCGCAACGGCGACGCGAACACCATGATGGCTGAGGGGGGGATCCAGGCGGCCACCAAGCTGGACAAGGACTCCCCCTACTTCCACTACCTGGACGTCATGGGCGGCGGCCA
>Ga0153916_10002458_pt1 | contig 13542 bp, 13 predicted proteins | sample Opewatmetagenome_FD_109642 | JGI IMG/M metagenome (GOLD analysis project Ga0153916, IMG submission 109642) | Freshwater wetland microbial communities from Ohio, USA - Open water 3 Core 3 Depth 4 metaG | ecosystem: Environmental > Aquatic > Freshwater > Wetlands | place: USA: Ohio, Lake Erie...
AATCCGGATAACCACCTCTTTCCGGATCGCCAGGCAGGCTCCGCTTACCCAATCCACCTCATGCTGTCTTTTATACTGGCGTCGCTGCAGCAGGTGAACAACCCCACCAACCGGAAATGGCGATGGGATCACCTTGAATAGAAAAGATTGGAACAGGAACTCCGACCAGGCTGAAGAAAAACTGCCATAGGAAGGTTGCATAGAACCATCCGGGTTCAGCAGCTGTGGGCCAACCACGCCGATAGCCGCATCGCTCTTAAAAGCCTGCTCCAGCGCAGTAAATGCGGCGGGTCGCACCTGAGCGTCAGGGTTAAGCAGCAGCAGGATATCGCCGTTGGCTCGCGTCAACGCCTGATTATTCGCCCGGGCAAATCCACGGTTGGTTTCATTTGCAATCAGGTGTACTTCTGGGAAAGAAGATTGTACCGCCTCCACGCTGCCATCGCTCGAGGCATTGTCCACCACCCAGATTTCAACGGAAAGTCCACTCGGGTTTTCAACAACCGAACGCAGACACTCCATCAGCAGCTGGCGGGTGTTGTAATTGACGATAATGACTGAAATATCAGTCATGGCTTTCTATGTTTTTACCGGCCTTTGATAAGAAATAGCCTGCTGCGTTTGGTTTCTTTAATTGGAAACGCAAATTCCATCGCAAATGCATCAGATTCCGCCCTAATGGTCGGCCCAATAGCATGATACATTTCAACAGTATCGGATAGGGATGGAGCGGGTCACACAGGCGTGCCATGCGATAAAAATGACGCCCTAATGCGGGGTCACCTTCTACCCATTGCCACAAACCGTAACTTGATAACAATCGAGCCCGCTCAGATCTGTGCAATTGGTCGAAGCGATGAGAACCGGCAATATATTTTTGCACTATTCCATCTTCCAATGCAACTAAATCTAAACGAAGGGTCATATTCTGATCATGTAAACGATAAAATCCCAATGGTTCATCAATATAATCAAATTGTGCAAACTCTGCCGCGCGTACCAACGCTTCCCAGTCTGGTGATCCAAACCGGGTTGGAAAACCACCCGACTGGTCTAGTACGGATCGACGCCAGAGGATTGAATGGATCGGGATAAAATTGCGTCGCAGCAGAGTTTTATATAGATCACCAGAAGGAAGGGGTCGTGGTCGGTCAGAATAATAACATCCTTTTACCAGACCATTTGCATCAGTCAGGTAAAGATCGGAATAAATAACGCCTATTGATGGATTTGAGTAAAATCTTTCTAATTTACTTGAAAGTGCATCTTCTACAAGCCAATCATCATCATCCAGAAATAGAATATACTCCCCGTGGCTGGCACCTATCCCAGTATTTCTTGCCGCGCCTAATCCCTGATTGGATTGATAAACATATAGAACTTGTGGATATTGCGAGGCGATCATGCGGGTTTCCGTATTCGTCGATCCATCGTCGACCACAACCACCTCAACGGGGCTGTATGATTGTCCCAAAGCACTCTCGATTGACTGCTTGAGCCATTTAGGGCGATTATAGGTCGGTATGATAATGCTTACCATCGGTTTATTCTTCATGGCGTTTGATATGGAAGGCCCATCTCCTGGCGAATGGGGTGGACAATGGCATGTTTGATAAATCGAAATAACCAGGCTGGATTACTTCGAACTCCTTGTTTACAGTAAAACCATGCCCCGCTGAGCTCCCTTTTTCGCAAGCAGTGTGCACACACCCGGATCGTCTCGCGGGTGCGCAGTTCCATCAGACTATTAATCAGTGATCTGGGAAGTCTTGATTGAGTCTCGAGATATGATTTTGAAAGCAAAAGATGTTCGTCAACCATACTGCGAAACTTGGTTTCGTTGTAATCAAACGTCATGGAATCTGGGTGGTGCAAATAGAAATACACCGGGTAATCGACTACGGTCGTACTGAAGTCTCCCAGCATGAACCGCAGCATGAAATCACGGTCGGCTACGATTTTATAACGTGTGTCAAACCTACCGATTTTTTGAAATACGGCTTTGCTAAAGAAATAGGCGTTGAAAATTGGCGGTTCAAGCACTGTATCCCTGATCTGGTTTTCACCCTGGGCTGGTCGATAGATCGTAATAAGGTGAGCTGCTTCGGTTGGGTGTTTAACCACCCCGGCTAACCCTGCCACAGCATCCACGGTCTTCTCTGAAAATTGGAGGGCGATTTTAGCAAAGACACCAGGTGCATAAAAGTCATCCGTGTTTAAAAAACCGGTGACCTCACCAGTTGCCAGGTTGAGGCCTTTATTGAGTGCGTCATACATGCCCTGATCGGGCTCACTGATAATATGCAAGTGAGGATATTTCGCAAGTACATCCAACGTCCCATCCGTTGAGCCGTTGTCGATAACGATATGTTCAATCTCGGGATAGTTTTGATCCAGAACGCTCTGTATGGCGGTTTCGATCATACCAGCGCGATTATAAGATGGTGTGATGATTGAAAAAAGACGGCTAGATCTCATAAAAGTTCTTGATAAAGTCTAAATATTTCTTTTGCTGATCGATCCCAGGAGAAGTTGTTAGCAATCTGTATGTATTTGGGATCGTGACGTAAGTCCAATGAGTTGTCGAGTGCGTCCTGCATACTATCGATACTAAGCGGATCAAAATAAATAGCCAAGTTTCCAATAATTTCCTGCGTGGATGGAATACGGGAGGCGATAACAGGGCACCCACAAGCAAATGCCTCCAACAAAGGGACGCCAAATCCCTCATACAGAGAAGGATAAACCAATACTATTGCATTATTGTAGAGTCTGCAAAGTTCGCTATCGGTGATATTTATTTTTATTTTTACATTTTTTGCAAGTCCCAACCCTTCAATATTCCTTATCTCTTCCTTACTCCATGGTTTGCCGACGACTACCAAATTAATTTCATGGTTATGTTTCCATTTTGCATAGGTCTTTATTAAATTCAGAAAATTTTTATAATGAACGCGCGTTCCTACATACAGTAGGAAAGGTTTCTCTTTTTGATCAATCGGGTCTGGCATTTGTCGAAACGCCGAGTTATATCCTAAATATATCGTCTGTGTTTTTTCTTCAGGTATTTTATAAAATTCAACAACATCGCGCCGGGTTGTTTCGGAAATACATATAACCTTATCTGCATTAATAATCGCTCTTCTTTTTTGTAAACGCAGCTTGTTTTCTTCAGGTAAGCAAAACAGGTTGGGGAAACGCTCATAGATCAAATCATATACCGATACGATGCGTGGTCCATTCCATTGCTTAGGGATAATAAAGTAAGTTGCATGCCAGATTGATTTTTTCCTCGAGGCTAACTTTACTATCTCACTCTCAATTCGAATGAAATCTCTGAATCCCGAAAGCAGCCTGGATGGCCGGATAAAGCGATATGGCCACGATGGCAATTGAATGTGCATTATCTGTTGATGCAAGGGTAGTTGTTGCAATATTGGTTCTGCGGTGACAATATTAATCGCCACATCATCATTTTGCATGCATATTCGGGGCAAAATTTCCTGATACATACGGGATATGCCGCCTTGCGATTGAAGTTCAAAGATAATACCTTCAATAATAATATTCATACCTTTTTTCGGGGATGAGTTCGTAATAATTTTTCTTCTATAATATTTTTTCTAGCTTTTTATATCGTTGAGAAAGTTACTCTGGTGAATATACTTTTTAATTCTCTGAAAGCACGCCGCCGCGAATTATGATGCTAAAGACGTGATTGTTTTGGATAATTCTTTCAATGGATCCTATACCTACCTCATTTTACAAATAGGATATATTTTAGAAATTTTTTAATGTGCCGGGGTGAAGGATGATTCATTATAGCAAGCGTCAGATATTTAATATTTACTTTAGCATACTTTCCTTTATTGTCTTTTGCATAAAGCATGGCAATTATTGCATAGTGCTGTGCGAGCGCTTTGTGTCCAACCCTGGATACAATTTCATTTTTATGCTTTTTGACAACTTGCTCATATCCTTTCGCACTTCGGGTAGGGTTGGAAGAAATAGTCTCTGATGTACGACGATAATAAACGAGAGTAGGCTCCTCTACAAAACCAAATTCATATTCTTTTGCCAACCGGATGGAGGTATCCCACTCCTGGTAAGAGACGATAGCTTCGTCTAGGTAATCAATTTGCTTCAGCGCGGATAACTGGACTAATAAAGATTGAAACATAGGTCCTGGAGCTAATAAGAGATTTCTATAAATATTCCCTGAAAGAGGAGGGATACCAAACAATGATCGTTGGTCGGAAATCGAATATTCGATATAACATTCTGAGTGGACTACTTTAACATTGCAGCGTTCAGCTTCTGTAAGACGAAGTTCAAGGCTATTAAGGAGCCATTCATCATCCGAATCGAGGAAAGCGATCCATTCACCCAGTGCTGCCTGTATCCCTGTGTTGCGGGCTGCCTGTGCGCCTTTATTTGTAGCATGTGTTACATATCGAACACGAGGATCAACAGATGCCAGCTCCGCTACAATCTCAACAGTATTATCTATCGAACCATCGTCCACCACGATGATTTCAAGATCAGGAAAGGTTTGGTTTTGAACACTACTGACCGCACGTGCGATATATGCAGCGCGGTTATAAGTTGGGATCACAACGGAGACGAGGGGTGTGCGCATAATTTATTGCAATCACCAATCTGGAACTTCGCTTTTTGTAGCAGTGTTTTTCGGAAAGAGAGGATGGAATATTTCGTGGTGTAATACGTCTTTAAATCGCGAATAAAAGGTTTTTCCCGCAACAAACATAAGAGGAATTTTTAATGTATTTGATATTGGTGCAAGCCAAATCCCAAGAATATGCTGCCAGCCCATTTCCCACCAAGCTCTCACATTATGTCTATTCTTATAGGCTGGATCTAATCGTAACAAGGTTGTCTCTATACGTTTTGTATCGTTCTGATACATTACTGGCGCACGCCGTAAAAACCCTTTTCCCGGAACTTCAGCAATTTCCCCAAATAGACTAATTTCCATTAGGAGAACATGGTCAGCACCCAGGCTGTTAATTCCTTGCCTGCATTTTTTTATTATTGAAGTTCTATAAAGCCCATAAAAAAGATTACAGAAAGAAAGGGTTTTAATAACAATTTGAATACGTTCCAAAATTGGCATTCCTCGTGTGTCCAGATGGTAAAGTTCAGTATTGCAGTCATTTCCCCTTTCGTCAATAAAGCACATTTCTGTATAAGCCAGCGCTATTTGCGGATTCGTCTGCAAGACATTTACCAAACGGCTGATATAATCTGAAATCCAAAGGTCATGACTTCCTGCCCACATGAAGAAATCGCCGTTGGCATGTTCAAAAGCGTTTTTAAAATTATATCCAGCTCCGAGGTTCGCGTCATTTCGAAAGTAGGCAATGCGTTTATTTTTTTTCATGTATTGCAAACAAATATCTTCTGAACGATCTGTGGATGAATTATCAGAAATAATCAATTCAAAATTGGGGTAGTCTTGCGTCAACAGGGAATCCAGCGCTTGAGATAGATATTTCTCTGAATTGTAAATGGGCATTCCAATACTGACGAGGGGAGTACGGTTATCGTCCATAGCTGGCCAAAATTGCTTTCAATGCATCGCAGATATATTTGATTTGCGTTTCTGTCAGATTTAATGAAGATGGAAGATTTACACCGTAGGGGCTAATTCTATAGCTGACTTTGTTCTTCTCCCGTGCATGTAACGCCTGCGAAAAGCCTTCAAATGCTGGTAGGGAACTTAGTGGGTAAAAAAATGGGCGTGTATCAATACCCTGTTTATCCAAATTATCCATAAGGTGCGTTTTATTCAAACCCCAGGCTGGGTCGAGAACGACAGTTACCATCCAATAAGAATTGAGTGTGCTTGGTGGTTCAAAATTAAGCTTTATACCTTCTATGCCCTCCAATTCGCGACGATACAATTCAAAGGTTTCGCGTTTGCGTTGGAGCAATTCATCTACACGTTCCAGTTGCGCCAACCCAAGAGCAGCTTGCATACTACTCATTTTGTATTTATATGCAACCTCGGTATTCCAAAACATCACACCGCCAGGTATTCGTCCGTGATCTCGCAGGATAGCAGTCCGTTTGTAGATATCCTCGCGGTTAGTAAGAAGCATACCGCCCTCGCCGGTGGTTAGTGTTTTTGAACCGTGAAAACTAAATACGCTTGCTTCGCCAAAACTTCCCGCGTGTTTTCCTTTATATTCAGAGCCTATAGCTTCAGCGGCATCTTCGATAATTACTATGTTATTTTTACGCGCCACATCCAATATCGCATCCATGTCGGGCATACCGCCATATAAATCCACCGGGATAACTGCCTTGGTTCTTGGAGAAATACATTCTTCAAACGAATCGGCAGAAAGACACCAAGTTTCAGGGTCAATATCGGCAAAAACGGGTGTCGCGCCTACATAATTTAGGGGGGCAGCGGTTGCAATCCATGTACAGTCTGGAATAATTACTTCATCGCCTGCGCCAATGCCCAATGCCAAAAGAGAAAGGTGAATAGCAGATGTGCAAGATGGCAGAGCCATAGCATAGCGTACGCCGATGTATTCGGCAAAGGCTTTTTCAAAACGAGCATGATACATGTTGGCATTGGCATACCATGCGTTCGTCACCGCGTAAGTGACGTAATCAATCTCTTTCTGAGTAATCCAGGGACCAGCAACAGGAATGCGTTTCATTTGTCAATCCTTGATACATTTTAAGTGACCACTTGGCGCAACCGTGATAAGTAATTTATTTTCAAATTCCCGGTCTATCTCAAAACGGTCATTATTTCTCAAGAATTCTAGTATCGCTGATTTGGGGTTATTCCCCTTCCCCCATGAACGATTTTGAAAAAAATCTGCAGGCATATCTTCAACAATCGTGTCGAATACTACTAAATAGCTGCCTTTGCTTACCAAAGATGAGTAAGCGTTTAATTCTGCCAAGACATGCTCGTGGGTATGATTTGAATCTAAAACCAGCATAATCGGGTTTTTTCTATGTGCTATTTTATAGACTTGCTGGATAACATCTTCACCCACCGAGGAACCCTCAATCATTTTGATGCGCTTGAACATTGGATGTCTTTCGATTTCGACACGATTGTGCTGACGAATGTCAATGTCAATGCCTAACACCATGCCCTCCCCACCGAGCAACTCCAACATGGATGCATAAAAAATAATACTTCCCCCATGTGCAATCCCGGTTTCGATGATTAGACGAGGTTTTACTTGCCAGATGAGTTCCTGCATAGCAAACATGTCTTCAGGAAATTGGATTATTGGTCTCCCCAACCACTGAAAGTTATAGGTGTACTTATATCGAGCTGTTTCACATATCCACTTGAGAGTAAGCGAAGAAATATCAGCATCTTGGGCCATTGCGGAAATATTAGCCTCTCGCTCTTGTTTAAATTTCTCGGGTTCGGTGAATGTCATTTTAATTCCTGTTTAAAAAATATATTACCGTCTGTATAGGTAGGTTCAGCTATTTTTATAATTTTTGCGGGATTTCCAACCACTGTCGCATAATCTGGGATATCTTTTATTACAACCGAACCAGCACCCACGGTAGCCCAGTTTCCTATTTTAATTCGTGGAATAATTGTCGCGTTAGTTCCAATAAATGTTCCATCCCCTATCTCAACTTTCCCAGAAATACTTACTGCATGTGCAACAAAAACAGAATTACCAACCTTTGTTTCGTGGGCAACTATTGATCCTACATGAATGCTGGAATTATCTCCAATCTGGACATCCGATTGAATAATTACATTTTCTTGAACGTAATTTCCCACTCCCATTTGCGTAAATGATAAATCTACTGATGGGTGAATTAGATTAGCAAACTTGCATCCTTTTTTTGCCATGAACAAGGATGTCTCATAGCGTATTATTGTGCTTCCTGTTATAAGATTTACAAAATATACATTTTGTTTTAATAACTCATCTAGAATTTCAAAACCACCAAAAACCCTGTGGCCGCAAAATGAAGTACCTTTCTTAAGGGGGTCATTGTCAATAAACCCTAAGACTTCAAGGTCAGGGTTGACGCGCTGGACAGCACGAATGACCCTTTCTGTTTCGGGATTATTCGCTCCTAATAACACAATATTCATATGATATCCTTTTTTGGATTGAGAGGTTCATTTTCAACCGGTTAAGAGTGAATAACTCGCATCTTGCTCAGAAATGATGGGAGGAAGTATATGCCAATTTATTCCGAAGGCTGGATCATCCCATCTTACACCACGGGTATATTCGGGGTGGAAAAACTCCGATATCTGATAAAACACCTCAGTGTTATCGGTCAATGTTTGAAAACCGTGGGCAAAATCTTTGGGTATATATAGAGCGCGATGATTTTGTGAATTCAATTCGACGGAAAGATATTGTCTGAAAGTAAGCGAATCCGCTCGTAGATCAATAATGACATCATAAATCACTCCCATCGTGCAGCGAACCAACTTGGCTTCTGCAAAAGGAGTGACTTGATAGTGCATGCCGCGCAACGTGCCGCGATTTTTGTTGTAAGAAATGCTACTTTGAGACAGGCGTGGGTTTAAACCATGTTTTTCAAATTCATCCGCGCACCACGAACGCGCAAAGAAACCGCGTTCATCTTCGTGTGGCTCAATATCAATGATATAAGCACCTTTAAGCATGGTTTCGATAAATATCATCTGCGCACTCATCAAAAATATCAATTACACAATTGTTAACATAGGGATTGGGATGATAAATTTGCCGCCTTGTTTTCGATACTCTGCCTGTTGTGCAAGAATCTCATCCGCAAGATTCCACGTCAATAACAAGGCATAATCGGGTATGTTTTCCAACAATAACTCCGGTGCTAGAATTGGTAAATGTGTGCCGGGGGTAAAACGTCCCTGCTTCACCGCGCTGCGGTCCACCACATAATCAAGGGTCTCTGCACCAATGCCGAAATAACTCAACAATGTGGCACTCTTGGCCGATGCGCCATACGCCACCACGCGCTTGCCTTGGGCTTTAATTTCAAACAAAAGAGCGAGCAGGTCGTGGCGTAACCGTTCAACTTTCTCACCAAAGTTCTGATAAAAAGAAAAACTATCCACACCCCAGCGCGCTTCCTCTGCCAGTTGGGCCTGTACTTGCACCTTGCCTTCCTTTTCCAGTGAACACGGACCATCGGATTTTTGTAAATACACGCGCAGCGAACCGCCATGCATCGGCAGGCGTTCCACATTTACCAGCTTCAAACCATGCATGGCAAACAAATTACGGAATGACATAACAGAGTAATAACACAAATGCTCATGGTAAATAGAATCAAATTCCACGCCGTCAATCATATCCTTTACATAGTGATTCTCGATTACTGCCACGCCATCAGGCTTGAGTAGGATGGATATTCCCTCGATGACACCATGTAAATCTGCAACATGCGCCACCACATTATTTGCGTGGATAACATCCGCCAGTTTGTTCTGGCTTTTTAATTTTTTCGCCAATTCCAAATCGAAAAACTCGCTTATGGTTTTTACACCGTGATCTTCCGCCACCTTGGCGATATTACGCGCTGGTTCTACACCCAAAACCGGGATGCCTTTTTCCTGATAATTCTTTAATAAATAACCGTCATTGCTTGCTATCTCCACCACCAAGCTGTTCTTATTCAAATTACAGCGCGCTATCATTTCTTCAGCGATTTCATGTGCGTTTTGCAATATAGTAGAAGAGAATGATGAAAAATACAAATACTCTCGGAAAAGTTTTTCGGGCGAAACCGTCTCCGTGATTTGTACCAGCGTACAGTGCGGGCAAAATACAAGGTCAAGCGGAAAAGTCTCTTCAGTGTGCGATAATTGGTTTTCAGTTAATAGTGCGTTTGCAAGTGGTGTTTGCCCTAAAGACAGGATAGGCCACAAGTCATTGTTTCCGCAAGAACGACATGTGGGCATTAATTGACTCCAAAGAAATTCTTATACCAGGAAATAGTTCGTTCTAGTCCATCGTCCAAGGTAAATAATGGCTTCCAACCCAATTTCCTCCGCGCTTTCTCTGCGCTCAGATATTGGTGATGGATTTCGTTATTCACTTCGTTAAGAATCTCAGGCCTAAGGTCACTTCCCATGAGTTTTAGAATTTTATTTACAATCTCGCTGACCGTAATCTGTATTTCATTTGAAAAATTAAATGCTTCACCCTTGAGTTCCCGCTTTGTTGCCAGTTGTTCCGCTAAAAGCATGTAGGCAGCCGCGCCGTCTTCAACATAAAAATAATCTCTCACATATTTGCCATTGGAACGGATGATCGGACTTTGCCCGCGCAGAACAGAACGAATCGTACCGGGGATTATGCGATTCCAATTCAAATCACCACCACCATAAAAATTCCCGCAGCGCGTGATCACTACAGGCAGATCATAACTCACTGCATAGGTATGGGCAATCAAATCGGCGCAGGATTTACTCACATCATAAGGGTGTTGACCATGTAATGGGATATCTTCTCGATATGGCAGTGTATCCTGGTCGCCATATGCCTTATCTGAAGAAGCAATGACAATTTGCTTAACTTTCGGGCTGTGACGACACGCTTCCAATATATTCCATGTCCCTGTAATATTGGATTCAAATGTGGAAATGGGATTGCGATTGGCAATAGTCACAATCGTTTGCGCAGCAAGGTGGATAACAGTTTCAATTTCATATTCGCCCAAAATACGTTCAAGAAGAACACGGTCACAGATATCACCACGGACTGCATTCACTTTTTCGATGTTTCCCGTGCGAACCAATTCGCTTTGCGGTACCCAATCGCGCACTAGGCAGGTCACATTTGCGCCTACCTTTAGAAGCCGATTAACCAACCAACTTCCTACTAACCCTGTTGCTCCGGTCACAAATGTTGTATGATCCACCCAGAAATCGTTCATCACCACACCTTCCAAGGAGCTTTGCCTTCCTGCCATAATCCTTCGAGCTGACGTTTATCACGTAAGGTGTCCATGCATTGCCAGAAATCCGGATGGCGGTAAGCGGCTAGTTGATTCTCGGCGGCAAGTTGCTCCAAGACCTGTGCTTCTAAATTGATAGAATCGGATGGGATGTAATCGAGGATTCTTGGTTCCATAACCATAAAGCCCCCATTGATCCACCCTTCGCGTATTTGCGGTTTTTCGGTAAAACACGAGACCAAATCACCATCCAAAATCAATCCACCAAATCGAGCTGGAGGGCGTACAGCGGTTAGCGTTGTAATTCGATCGCAACGATTGTGCAATTCCAATAGGGCATTCAGGTCCACATTGGATACCCCATCGCCATATGTCATCATAAAGGTATTAGAACCAATATAATCACGTACCCTACGAATCCTTCCGCCGGTGCTGCTCTCCAGACCGGAATCTACCAAGTGAACTAACCAATCTTCATCTATCTGGTCATGCAAGGTCACTTCTCTAGTGTGCATGTTGATGCTTACACTCCCCCAAAAGGAGGAATAATCGAGAAAAAAACGCTTGATGATATCCCCCTTGTAACCTAGCGCAATCACAAATTCTTTGAATCCGAAAGAAGCGTAATACTTCATGATATGCCAGATAATCGGGCGTTCGCCGATTTCGACCATCGGCTTGGGTTTTACTTCTGTTTCTTCAACCAATCGTGTGCCTAAACCGCCAGCGAGGATAACTACTCTCATGTGACTTGTTTAACCTCCCACATCAGTGCAGGACGTACTACACCGGGAATAGCGCCACTATATCCTTGTCGTTCTACGTTAAGCGTTTCATCTATTGAGTCGCGAACAGTAACGGACAATGCGCTCCGCTCCCAGAAGCTTACATGAATTCCGTTATGAGTAAAGGTAAGGGCAAGATCAATAAAATAAGTATCGTTATTCAAAAACGATCCCGGTACTATACATGTGGCTTCATAAACTCCGTTGGGATCTTTGTGTGAATTTCTGTCTCCACTACTGACGAATACACATTGTCCTTGGGAATTATAAAAATGAAAATTAGGGTATGGCGAATTCGGTACGGCGTTATGCAATACATATTTCATCTTAACTTTGAACGTGGATCGAATATTTATATCGCCCGTAATTTTGCCATTATTGTCTTCAATATTTGCCTGTAAAAGGGTAGAGTACTCGTCCCCGATTCGGTGGGTCGTTTTTGTAAAATCCGCCGCATACGGCGAATACATGCCGTTATTATAATATCGAGCTATTGCGGATGATGGATTGTCGTCCAAAATTATTTCTCCAGAATTAATTAAAAACGCACGTTCACATAAAGAATTTATCATCCCCATGTTATGACTTACAAATAAAACAGTCCTACCAGCTCGAGCCACTTCCCCCATCTTCCCCAGGCACTTCTTCTGGAACTGTGCATCCCCCACCGCTAGCACCTCATCCACCAGCAATATCTCCGGTTCCAGGTGCGCTGCTACCGCAAACGCCAGGCGCATGTACATCCCGGAAGAATAATGCTTGACCGGGGTATCCAGGAACTTCTCGATCTCGGCAAAGTCCACGATCTCGTCGAATTTACGCTCGATTTCAGCTTTCTTCATCCCCAGGATGGCACCGTTCAGGTAGATATTCTCCCGTCCGGTCAGCTCGTTATGGAAGCCGGTGCCCACTTCCAGCAGGCTGCCCACCCGCCCATGGATCTCCACCCGTCCTTTGGTCGGGCTGGTAATGTGCGCCAGCACCTTGAGCAGCGTGCTCTTGCCAGCCCCGTTGCGACCAATGATCCCCACCACCTCCCCCTGGTGGACTTCAAAAGATACATCGTTCAGCGCCCAGATCGTGGTCTCGGGTACCCGGGTGGATGCTTTGAAGTTGGATGGGAGCAGTCGTTTAGCGCTTGATACCAGCGTCTCGCGCAGGGTTTTATACTGCCTCTGGGCCTCGCCAATGCGGTATTGCTTGCTAAGATTCTGCACCCGGATCGCTATATCGCTCATCTATACCACATCCGCAAAGCTCTCTTCCATTTTCTGAAAATACAACAACCCCGTCACCAGCAGTACTATCACCACTACCACTGAAACCAGGAACAGCAACCCCGGCGGCTCAGCACCCAGCAGCGCCCAGCGGAAACCCTGGATCACCCCTGCCATGGGGTTGAGACCGTAAAGTATTCTCCAAAAACCGGTGGGGATCAAACCAGCAGAATAAGCCACCGGTGACGCGTACATCCAGGCTTGAATAATAAACGGGATGAGGTGCTGTACGTCTCGATACTGAACGTTAAGGGCGGAGAGCCACAGACCTACAGCCAGGGCGGTGAGAGCGGCCAGGAGGATGAAGAGGGGAAGGGTGAGAATCGCCCAGGTGGGGGTAATGCGATAAAAGACCATCAAGCCAATGAGCACGATGAAGGAGATGGCAAAATCGACCAACCCAGCGCCTATAGCGGATAGTGGGATGACCAGGCGAGGAAAGTAGATCTTGGTGAGCAGGTTGCTGTTGGCCACCAGGCTGCTGCCAGCCCGACTGAGTGAGCTGGCGAAGAACTGCCAGGGTAGAAGCGCCGCGA
>Ga0153916_10002459_pt1 | contig 13540 bp, 13 predicted proteins | sample Opewatmetagenome_FD_109642 | JGI IMG/M metagenome (GOLD analysis project Ga0153916, IMG submission 109642) | Freshwater wetland microbial communities from Ohio, USA - Open water 3 Core 3 Depth 4 metaG | ecosystem: Environmental > Aquatic > Freshwater > Wetlands | place: USA: Ohio, Lake Erie...
AGGCGCTCAAGATAGCGGTGGTGGTGGGCGATGACGAGGGTGGGACCGATATGGTTGAAAAAGCCCTCTCGGAAGTACCCCACGTGGGACAGGTAGAAACGATTGCAGTGAACCGGATGATCTGATACCGCTGGTGCGGTCAGTCCCCGAATTCCAGTTTTTCGAGAACCGTCTGCGTGATGGTCCGTATCTTTTCGACGGACTCCCGGAACGCCCGGACCTCTTCCTCTTCGATCCGGATCGGCACCGGGAACACGCCGTTCCGGTTGATTCTCGCGGGAACGCCGATGCAGACATCCCCGATCCCGTGGACTTCCTGGCGGATGTAGCTGGAGACCGTGAGGATCCGGTTCTCGTCGCCGAGGACCGTGCGTACGAGAGTGGCGATGGCCTCGCCGGGCCCGTACGTGGTGGCCCCGCGTTTCCGGATGATCATCTCGCCCGAGCTCTTCACCGTGTTGAGCATCTCCTCCATGGGGATCTGGGTGAAGGCAGGCAGGTTATTGATGGTGATCCCGCCGACCGTGGTCGCAGACCACAGCGGAACCATGGAATCCCCGTGCTCCCCGATGATCCGGGTGTGGACCTCGGAGACGTGGACCCGGAAGAAGTCGGCAAGGAGCGATTTCAGCCGCATGGAGTCCAGGTGGGTGCCCAGCCCGAAGACATGCTCCGGCCTCATGCCGGAGTACCGGAGGGCCACCGATGTCATAACGTCCACAGGGTTCGTCACCATGAAGATGAGGGCGTCAGGTGCGACCCGGCCGATCGTCTCGGCTGTCGATGCGACGATTCTGCCATTCTGGAGCGCCAGGTCCAGGCGCGTCTGGCCGGGCTGCCGTGCGATCCCCGCGGTGCAGACCACGATATCCGATCCCCGCACGTCGTCCATCTCCACCGACCAGCTGATACGGGTATCCGTTCCCCGGGCGGCAAAGGAGTCTCCCAGGTCCCGGGCCAGTCCGTCCAGCTGGTCCTCGGATCCGGGCCTGCCGATGAGCAGGAGATCCCCCACATGGGGGTCATGGGAGATGGCATGGGCAGCAAACGATCCGATTCTGCCTGAAGCGCCAATGATGGCTACGGTTGCCATGGGTTGATCACGTGGGGACACGTCCTCGGTCGGCACCACGTTCCGCCGGTATCGCGTGCGTCCTTCCTCCACCCCGCTCCCCCGTGGGCGCCGCACGTCCACGGTAGGTCTGCTCCCTTCCGGGCCTGAACCGGTCCCCGCGGCACCAGGTCTCCACCCCCTCCGGGGTCTCGATCCCTGTCCGCCGGCCTCACAGGACGAGGTTTCTCAGTCGGGATACGCGCAAGTTCCGATGGCCGCCTGCGTCTTCCTCAGACTTCGCCCCCCGCATACCGGCGGTTTCGGGTAACAGGTGACGTCGAACCACCCGGGCTAGTCCCCGCAGATCCTTAGGGCGCTCATGGAATAAAAGCTAGGGGATGAATGCCTCCCCGCCCACCCGTTCCTGCCACTCCTGCAGGATCCGGCGGTTCACCTCGGGATCCGACTTCCTGAAGAGGTCGATGACGGCAAGGAGGGACTTCTCCTTCGGGATCACCTGTCCCAGTCTCCGGAAATCCCCCTGGTACACCTCGATCTTCTGGGCCCCTTCCGCTTCCGCCACCTTCAGGGGCTCCTTCACCACCGGGTGTTCCTGCAGCTCCCCGTACTCTTTCAGGAAACGGACAGGTTCCACCAGGAGGTGCTCCCGGTTCACCTCGACGTTGTAGGCGGACCAGTAGGCAGCGGCATACCAGGCGTCATTCAGGATCACGTGGCGGACACCGCTGATGGCGCCCAGGATCCCCAGGGTCCCCACGCCGGAGGATGCGTCCACGAAGACCTTCGGCATGGTGTGGCGCAGATGGACGCCCACCGAGACGATCTTGGGATCGTACCCCCGGGGGAACTCGATGTGGGTGAGGGACTGCTGCTTGTAGAGGATCACCGGGCTGTGCTGGGTATAGAAGATGTCAGCCCGCACATCGCACCCGGCCAGGAGCTCGTACACCCGGGGCGGGGCCGTGAGATCCACATCCGCCGCCCCCGGGGTGAAATCCCCGCACTTCACCACGCCCCGGAGCTCCGGGACCTCCCGCATCAGCCGGTCTGCCGTCTTTTTGTCCACGTGGTGGGAGAGGAGGAGGAGGGAGTTCCGGGGGAGGTAGGGGGGCTGGGTCATGGCGAAACCGGGATGGACAAGGGGGATTCCGGCGTCCCGGAGGGGGCTGCTCGCCGCGAGGAGCCCCTCCTGCACCATGATGGAATAGACCTCCACAAAGACGTCATCGATGAACCGCTTCTCGCAGGTGCAGGCCTCGACGATCACGGCATCAGCGGGCAGGGGCTTCTGCTTGTCAAGGATGCGGGGGGTGCACGCAGGACAGGGGGAAAAAACGGTATCCAGGGTATCCAGGAGCTCGTGCGCGTACTGCACGCAGTCCTCACCGCAGACAGGGCACTTCATCATGGGCCCGATGCGATTTGAACGCATGACCGCCCGGTTATGAGCCGGGCGCTCTCACCGGACTAAGCTACGGGCCCTGAGAAAGCAGAGCGCCGCCAACAGGACTCGAACCTGTGACATGCTGGTTAACAGCCAGCCACTCTACCAACTGAGTTATGGCGGCACAGGCGATATGCTTTATTACATCTCCGCGGTGGTTAATGAAACTTTGGAACGGGGTGTTCTGAAGGGTTTGTGACCGTGAAAGGCACGAGAAAATCTCGTATTCCCAGGGAAAAAAATGCCGGGGATTTTCCTGCCCAGCTCCCCCGGTCTCACCGTCGGGCTTTCTTCAGGGCCTGAATCTGCCGGACCAGCTCGTCCAGTTCCCGGTCGACCTCTCCAAGAAGGATCTGTGCCTTGGGGGTTGCCACCGCACCGGAGGGGGAAGCACGGATGTAGCCAAGATGCTCCAGGATCCGGAGGGAGTACCGGATCCGGTGGTAGGGGAGGTCCAGCAGGAGGGAGAGCTTCATGATGCCGATGGGCTCATGCTCCACCACCGCCGTGAGTACCTGCAGGTGCCTCCCCAGCAGGTCCACCTCCCCCTTCAGCTTTGCGAGCATTCCTGACACTCCATTACCGGTGGCATGCTACTTCAATCTGTCCGTCCCCCGCCGGCCCCTGATCCGTCGCTGCCATCCCCGCGGGATTCTTCGGTACTCTTCCGGTGCTCCTTCTCCAGCCACTGTTTGGTCCGCCGGTACAGCCGGATGAAATACAGGAAGAGGCCGGCGGCGGCAACCAGGAGGAGTGCCATCACGGTCCATCCAGCGGATGTGGGCATCCAGAAGAAGAGGAGCACTGCAATGGCGACGAAGATGAGGATGGCGTTGAGAAGAATGGTGAGCTGGATGAACCGGACCTTCAGCTCCCTCTGCGCCGCCTCGTCCATGCAGGATCATTCAACGCGGGGATAAAAGTACTTGTGGGTTCAGCACCAAAGTCCCTCAGGATGGAACCACTGGATGAGGCGATCCGTGCCTCGGGAGCCGCGGCCTACGTGGCGTATGCCTCCTCGGCCGACGCGGACATGCTGTACCTGACCCGGTTCCGCACGACAGACCCCATCGTGTTTCTGAAGAAGCCCGGCGAACGGGGGACCATGGTCGTCTCCCAGATGGAGTACGAGCGGGGAGTCCGGGAATCCACCGCTGCGGTGATGACCCGGGCGGACGCCGGCCTTTCAGAGATCCTCAAGGAGGAGAAGGATCGCACGAGGGCCTACGCCCGGATGATCGCGGGGCTCTCCGGAGGCGAAATACTCGTACCACCGCAGTTCCCGGTGGGCCTTGCCCGGGAACTGGAGCAGTTCCACCGCGTGGCCGTGGACCGGGGCACGGTGGCCGCCATGAGGGCAGTGAAGCGGACCGGGGAGGTGCGGGAGATCCGGAAGGTAGTCCTGGCCGCGGAAGCAGCGGTCTCGAAGGCGATCCGGATCATCGCACGTGCCACGGTGACGGGCGGCATCCTGCACCGGAACGGGAAGCCCCTCACCTCCGAGGCGGTTCGGCAGGACATGCACACGCTCCTCCTGGCCCGCGGGTGCCGGGCCCAGGACACCATCGTGGCCTGCGGGCAGGACTCGGCGGTGCCCCACCTCAGGGGCGCCGGACCCCTGCGTGAAGGGGAGCCCATCATCATCGACCTCTTCCCTCAGGACGAGATCTCGGGGTACTGCGCCGACCTCTCCCGCACGGTGGTGAAGGGTGAACCCGACGTGAAGGTGGCAGAGATGTACCGGGCGGTGCACGAAGCCCAGCAGTTGGCCGCCTCCATGGCACAACCCGGTGTGGAGGGGGCTGCCCTGCACCAGGCGGTGGTGGAGTTCTTTGCAGAACAGGGGTTCGAGAGCAGCACCCGGGGCTTCATCCACAGCCTGGGCCACGGGATAGGCCTGGAGGTGCACGAGAACCCGTCCCTCAGTCCCGGCGGGGGCCCGCTGGAGGCAGGGAACGTCTTCACCCTGGAACCGGGCCTGTACTATCCGGAGGTGGGGGGAGTGCGCCTCGAGGACATGGCCCTCTTGACGCCGCGGGGCTGCACCCTCCTCTCGAAACTGGGGGAGCGGCTGGGCCTATGAACGACCAGGTCCTGGAGGCGTACCGCGAGGCCGGCAGGGTGGCTTCCCGGATCCTGCGGGAGGGGACGGCCATGGTGCGGGTGGACGGGAGCATCCTCGACGTGGTGGAAGCGGTGGAGGCCCGGGTCCGGGAGGCGGGGGCCGGGCTCGCCTTCCCCCTGAATCTCTCCCTCAACGAGGATGCTGCCCATGACACGGCCACGCCGGGTGATCCCCGGGTCTTCCAAAAAGGGGACATGGTGAAGCTGGACCTGGGCGTGCAGCTGGACGGTTACATCGCCGATACCGCTGCGACAGTGGACCTGGGGAACAGTCCCCTGCTGGTGGAGGCTTCCCGGGAAGCCCTTGAGGCGGCCATAGCAAGGGTACGTCCCGGTGTCACCACCGGTGAACTGGGGGCAGTCATCCAGCAGGAGATTGAAGGGCGGGGTTACCGGCCCGTGGTAAACCTCACCGGACACGGGCTGGAACGGTACCGGATCCATGCGCCCCCCACCATCCCCAACATCGCCATCCAGGGCGGGGCAGTGCTCCAGGAAGGGATGGCATTCGCCATCGAACCCTTTGCCTCCACCGGCACCGGGATGGTGAGCGACACACCGCGCATCCAGATTTTCCAGCAGGTCGCCGAAAAACCTGTCCGCATGCCCGCGGCGAGGGAGATCCTTGTGCAGGTGCGGGACCGGAACGGCCTTCCCTTTGCCCGGCGCTGGCTGGACGGCTCACGGGTGGAGATCGGTCTCGCCACCCTCGTACGGGCGTCAATCCTCCACGCCTACCCGGTCCTGCATGACCGGCCCGGGTCCCTGGTCTCCCAGGCAGAGCATACCCTGATCGTGACCGCGGAAGGGGCTCTTGTCACCACCCGCTAGGAAACCATTATCGGAGCCCAGGTGATAGAATACTGTTCACACCAATGGTCCCCGATGCAGCACCCGAGACCCTGCAGGTGATGGAGGTCCTCCTCACGGCTGAGGTATTCAACACCACCCCGCAGCTGGATGCAAACGACTTGAACCCCCTCTGCCGGCGCATCTTTGGCATTGGCGAGGGCGGGGATGAGGTGAAGCGGCCGGTTGTGGTACCGGAAGCGGTGCTGCGGCAGGTGCTGGGTATCACCGGCTCCATCGAAAAGGTGAAGCAGCACCCCTTCGTGGAGCAGGAGACCCTGGGAAAGCGGCTGCGGATCTCGGCCCTGGAACCGGCCGCCCGGTGGTTCCTCTCCCACGGGGGCAAGCCCCGCATCAGCGGCAACCCGGCCCTCTCCTGGTTCTTCGAGCATTTTGACTCAGTTTCGGCAGATTACCGGGCAGCACGGCAGGTCAACCCCCGGGTGGAGGACACCCGGCCCTACCTGGACGCCCGGGTGTCCCGGGCCATCGCCGACGACGAATCCCTGCGGTCTTCCATGGAGCTCCTGATCCTCAGTGCCCCGGAGGAGGTGGAGCAGGCCCTCCCGCGCCTGGTGATCACCGACGTGCAGCGCCGGGTCATCACCAAGATACGGGCTGCCATGGAGCATCGGGACTACCTGATCTCCCGGCAGATCCTGGAGGTGGGGAAGCTCCTCTTCATCGGTCCGCCGGGCACGGGAAAGACCTCCCTTGCCCTCGCCCTCTCCCGGGAACTCCACCTCCCGCTGCTGGAGGTCCGGCTCTCCATGATCACCTCCCAGTACCTGGGGGAGACCTCCAAGAATATCGACAGGATCTTTCTGTTTGCCCGGAAACTGGCTCCCTGCATCCTCTTCATCGACGAGTTCGACTTCGTGGCCAAGAGCCGCATCACGGATGACCACGGTGCCATGAAGCGGGCGGTGAACATGCTGCTCAAGAACATCGACCGGGTGAACCTGGTGCGGGACCGGGTGCTTCTCATCGGCGCCACCAACCACCCCCAGCTGCTGGACGACGCGGCCTGGCGCCGGTTCGACGAGGTGGTGGAGTTCCCGCTCCCGGACGAGGGAATGCGGCAGGAGATCCTCGCGTCCGTCACGTCATCCCTGGAGTGCACCGGCGACCTGGTCGCCCTCGCCGGCCGCACCGCGGGGTTCTCCGGCGCTGACCTCCGGGTGCTGGTCAGGGAGGCGCTCCTCTCGGCGCTGGTGCGCGGGGACCGCTGCATTGGCGAGGCGGACCTGGAGAACGGCATCCGGCTCGTTCAGGGAAGGAATCACCTCCGCGGCACGGAATAGCATGCTTCTCACCCTCCTGGGGTCCGGTGACGCGGTGGGGACCCCGAAGGTGGGGTGCCGCTGCCCGGTCTGCACCGAAGCGGTCCGTTCTGGCCGCCAGCGGCTCCGGACCTCCCTCCTCGTCCAGCACGCGGGGAAGACCATCCTCGTGGACAGCACCCCTGACATGCGCCGGCAGCTCCTGGCCGCCGGGGGGCCTGTCGTGGACGCGGTGATCTGGACCCACGGCCACTACGACCACTACACCGGCTACGGCGACTTCTACCGGGTGCAGGACCCTCCCCCTGTCTACGCAGACCCCCGGACCCTTGACTACGCGGCGGAGTACTTCAGTTTCCTCGCCTTTGCCCGCCACCCGGTCGAGCCCTATCATCCCTTCGACCTCTTCGGGATCACTCTGACCCTCGTCGAGATGAACCATCCCCCCGTCTCCGCATGCGGCCTGGTGCTGGAGCACGAAGGATTCCGGGTCGGCTACACCTCCGATACCCTCGCGTCCATTCCCGAAAGGAGCAGGGAACTCTTCGCAGGCGTGGACCTGCTCTTCGTGGATGGGATCGCCCTTCCAGAGATCCGGCTCCACAAGCACATGAACTACGAGGAGGCGTGCCGGTTCGCGGAGACGGTGGGAGCAAAGGACTTCCGGTGCGTGCACCTCTCCCACCTGATCCCCTGGGAGATGCCCCACCAGGGAAGGGACATGGAGTCCTTCGAGTTCTGAATCTGAGGGAAGACGCCGGGATCCTTCTGCAGAGATGGGGAGCAGATTGGGTCCCGAGACCGGTGAAGACTTCCTTTCACGGATGCGAGACGTCATGGTGAGACGCTCTTGGGGGACCGCAGGTCCCCCCCTGGAGCGTCTCACTGGTCGTCTCACCTTGATACAGGACAGGACGGATCCCGGACCGGGAACATCCAAATCCTCTGCATCGGCCGGCCCGGTTCCTTTTTTATATTCAGCCTGCCATGTACAATCGGCATGGAGATCAAGATCCTCGAACTGCGGGCGGACCGGGCACGGATTGTGCTCAAGGGGGAGGGGCACACCTTCCTGAACCTGCTCACCGACGAGCTGCTGAATGACCCGTCGGTGGACGTCGCGCGCTACCTGATGGAGTTCCAGTACTCAGACCCCGAGCTCCTGATCACCACGGACGGGAAGAAGGGGCCCATCGAGGTGCTCCGCGAGGCCTGCGGGAGGATTGCGGGCCACTGCGACGAGCTCTTAAAGGACCTGAAGGCCTGAACATCTCGCTCTTTTTTCCCGCCGCCTGTGCGGGCTCTTCTGGAAGAGGAGAGGCATCCCCCATCTATTCCCCCATCTATGATAGGATCCCTGAAAACGCCTGGAAAACCGGGAACACATCTCTCCTCTCCGGAAGTGGGGTCGGGAGGGGGCAGAGCCCCCTTCCCGTCGCCCTCCGCCGGTGAGGATAGGCGGACGGGACATCCAGCCATTCCAGATCCTGGCAGTTCAACCATCAGGAAAAAAGAGAAGAAAGAGTGAGGATCGAATCCTATGCCCGCTCGGTGAACCCCACCGGCCCTACGATGCGCGTGATCCGGATCTTCACCTTGTCCTTGGGCTTGGCCCCGGCCACGTAGAGGGTGTACTTGCCCAGGCGCACGACACCGTCCCCGCGCCTGGAGATGGACTGGATCTCCACGTCCAGCACCGCCCCCTCCTCCAGGCGGTCGGAGGCAGGCTCCGTCCGGGCCTTCCGCTTCTTCACGGGCCGGTGTCCCCCGCAGGCGTCGCACCGCAGCACCGGGATCCTGCCGTCCTTGACGAGCCGGGTGTCGGGCCGCCCGCACTCCGAGCAGATCACGTAATCCTCCACGTAGTTCCGGATCAGGCCGTTCACCATCGCCTGTTCGAACTTGCCGTTGAAGACTGCACGGTTCCCCTCGATCTTTCCCGCGGTGCCCAGCTCCCCCACCAGGTACTTCATCAGGTCGTCCCGGTCCCGGTTCAGGATATTCGCGATCTCGGCAAAGTTCTCGAGGACGGTGGTCTTCCCCTCGATGAAGGCCTTGGCCACCGGGATCTGGAACCGCTCACCGGTCCCCGTGATCTCCGTGATCTGGGAGTAGGCCTTCTTCAGGAGGTCCTCGTACGATTCTGCCATGGGTATCCATGGGACGGCCGGGGTGTTAAAGGAGCTCCATGGGGCGGACCGGCGGGCTTTATGGAGGCGCATGGGCATACAATTCCGTACATGCTGTCGTCCGAGGACCTGGCGCATCTCCGGCGTGAGCTGGGGCGGGATCTCACCTCGCTGGAAACCGCCTGCTTCGAGAACCTCTGGAGCGAACATTGCAGCTACCGCTCCACCCGGAAGCTGCTCGCGACGTTGCCCACGACAGGCCCGAACGTGATTGTCGGCCCCGGCGATGATGCCGCAGTCGTCCGGTTCTCGGAGGATCTTGCCGTTGTCGTGGGAATGGAGAGCCACAACCACCCGAGTTATGTGGATCCCTACCACGGTGCGGCGACCGGCGTCGGCGGCATCGTCCGGGACGTGGTCTCCATGGGTGCCCGGCCCATCGCCCTCATGGACCCCCTCTACTTCGGCCTGCTCACCGACGAGAAGAACCGGTACCTCTTCGAGCACGTGGTGGCGGGCATCGGGGACTACGGGAACTGCATCGGCGTCCCGGTCGTCCGCGGGGAGGTGGTGGTGGACCCCTCGTACGGCGGCAACCCGCTCGTGAATGTGGTCTGCGTGGGGATCGTGCACCCGGATCGTTACCTGCTGGCCCGGGCCAGGGAGCCGGGCAACCCCCTGCTTCTGGTCGGCTCCTCGACGGGGAGGGACGGGATGGGCGGGGCCTCCTTCGCCTCCCGGGATCTCTCTGAGGACTCGGAGGCCGAGGACAGGCCCAGCGTCCAGATCGGGGACCCCTACACCGAGAAGCTGATCATCGACGCGGTGCTGGAGATGGGAGAGACCGGGGCAGTCCTGTCCTGCAAGGACCTGGGTGCTGCGGGGCTCGCCGGCGCCTCCAGCGAGATGTGCAGTACCTTCGGGGCCGAGATCCACGCGGACCGGGTCCGGCAGCGGGAGACGGGAATGACGCCTTCGGAGATCATGCTCTCCGAGTCCCAGGAGCGGATGCTCATCGAAACCAGGGCCCGGGACGTCCCTGCCCTCTCCCGCATCGCCGAGAAGTACGACCTCACCTGGAGCGAAATCGGGAAGGTGATCCCGGAACCCCGCTACCGGGTCCTCTTCCACGGCACGGTGGCCTGCGATCTCCCCATCCGGCTCCTCACCCACGGTGCCCCCCTCTGCAGGTGGGAGACGAAACCCCGCGACATCGCCCGGCCCTATGCCCGGCCCGCCGCAGACCTGAAGGCTCTCGCCGCCCAGGTCCTCTCCCATCCCGAGGTGGCGGGGAGGGAGTGGATCACCGAGCAGTACGACCACGACGTGCAGCTCCGCAGCGTCTCGCTTTCCCGGGACGCGGCGGTGCTTCGGCTGGACGGTGCCGCCTTGGTCCTCTCCTGCGGGTGCAACCCCCGGCAGATCGCGATTCGGCCCTATGAGGGGACCGCCAACTCCCTGTACGAGAATGCCGCCAACCTGGCGGTGGTGGGGGCTGAACCCCTCTGCATCGTCAACTGCCTGAACTTCGCGAGCCCCATCCACCCGGAGATCTGCTGGGAGCTGGAGCAGTGCATCAGGGGACTGGGGGACATGGCCCGCCGGATGGGCGTCCCGGTGGTGGGGGGCAACGTCTCCCTCTACAACGAGAGCGACGAGTTCGGCACCCAGATCCGGCCCACCCCCTCCATCGGCCTCGTCGGCAAGGGGGAGGTCCGCACCTGGCAGGCGGCACCGGAAGGCACAATGCTGGCTCTCGTGGGGGAGACCCGGCCTGAGTTCGGCGGTTCCGTGCTGGATGCGGTCACCGGCTGCGGAGGCGATGCCCCCGCACTCGCCGACATCGCAGTGCTCGGCTCGATACGAACGCTTGTGAACCTGGGGGCATGCCTGGCGGCCACCGACCTCTCCCAGGGCGGCCTCCTCGCGGCCCTCGCCGCCCTCTCGCCCGGTGCCCGGGTCACGCTCGAAGGCGATCCGGTGACAGGGCTCTTCTCGGAGTCCTATGGCCGGTTCCTGCTGGCGGTCCGGGACGAATCGACGCTGAAGGGACTCCCCCACCGGATCATCGGGGAGGCGGGCGGTGACGGCCTCACCATCTCCGCGAAGGGGGAGCGGCTGGCCCTGTCGAGAGAGGAGCTGGTCCGCTACGCAGGCACGGTCACGGCCCTGATGCGGGACTGAAGAACCGGGGGATTCCCTCTGTCATTTCACGCCAGGTTCTCACGGCGTGAAAAAAGGGAGGGGGGAATATCCTCAGAGGGGTGGGATTGGGAGGGGGCTCTACCCCCTCCCGTCGCCTTCGCCGATGAGGATATGCGTATCCATCCTCCCTCTTCTCCACAGAAGCAGTGAAGCTGGCGCCCCCCGCGAAAAGCGGACTCACCCTGCCGAACCGGGGTCCTCCCTCACCCCTGCCCCGCTGCCTGCTTCACGGCGGAGACCAGCTCTGCCAGCTTCAGCTCGTCCCTGAGATCCTTCCGTGCGAACGGGAAGGCGCCCACGACGTCCACACCCCGGGCCGCGAGGGCATCCTTCATCATGACGAGGGTCTCGCCAGGTTTCCCGCCGCAGGTGGCAAAGACGATCCCCTTCTTCCCCTCGCACCCCCGGAGGGCCGCGATGGCAGCGTTGGCGGCCGGGGTCGGAGACCAGGCCCACACCGGGGAACCCACGACAACCAGGGAATGGCGGGATATGTCGATCACCGCAGGCTCAATCCGTGCCAGTTCCCTCCGCCGGGCCCTCGCGGCGCCCCGCAGGTACATGGTGATCCTGTTGTACCCTGCGCAGTCCCTTACCGGGATCAGCTCGCCGCCGCAGGCGGATGCGAGGCGCTTTGCCACTCCCTCGGTGTTTCCTGTCTCGCTGTGGAACACGATCGCTACAGACATGCAGGGAGAATGGGCGCTGCGGGGATATAGGCACTCGTATGAACACCGTTCCGTCAGCCGGCTCCCGGGTAAAGCCGACCTGGTGCACTATCCTCATGGGGGTGGGGCCGGGAGGGGGCTTCGCCCACTCCCGTCGCAGTATTTCCGGTTCCATTGGTGGACCGTATGGCATCACCCGTTCGATTCATACGAGTGGGACGCTTCAGGGGGGGACGTGCGTCCCCCCCCGCCGCGTGGGCGCCCCCCCCATGTCGATGAGGCGATCCACGGTTTACGGAATCACTGCGTGAAAGACAGGAAAAAGAGAGGAAAGGTTACTTCTTGAACTGCGGCATCAGGGCCCGGATCTCCTTGCCCACGTCCTCAATCAGGTGCTCCTCGTCCGCCCGGGTGAGCGCATTGAAGACGGGGCGGTTCACCTGGTTCTCCAGGATCCACTCGCGGGCGAACTCGCCGCTCTGGATCTCTTCGAGGATCTCCTGCATTGCCTGGTACACCTCGGGCCCAATGACACGGGGGCCCCTCGTCAGGTCGCCGTACTGGGCGGTGTTGCTGATGGCGTTCCGCATCTTGGTGAACCCGCCCTCGTAGATCAGGTCCACGATCAGCTTCGTCTCGTGGAGCACCTCCAGGTACGCCATCTCGGGGGCGTAGCCGGCATCCACGAGCGTCTCAAACCCGGCTTTGATGAGCGACGTCATCCCCCCGCAGAGCACCGTCTGCTCCCCGAAAAGATCGGTCTCGGTCTCCTCGCGGAACGTGGTCTCCAGAACGACAGCACGGGTGGCACCGATACCCTTCGCATAGGCGAGGGCTGTCTCCTTTGCCTTCCCGGTAGCGTCCTGGTGGATGGCAATCAGGGCAGGAACCCCTTTTCCCTCCTCGTAGGTCCTCCGGACCATAGCCCCGGGGCCCTTGGGCGCGATCATGATCACATCGATACCGGTAGGCGGCACGATCTGGCCGAAGTGGATGTTGAAGCCATGGGAGCAGGAGAGGGTCATCCCGTCCTCAAGCTGGGGCTGGATCTCCGAGCGGTACACCCCGCCCTGGAGCTCGTCGGGGACGAGTATCTGGACCAGGTCCGCCTTCTTCACCGCCTCCTTCACGGAAAAGACCTTGAAGCCTTCTGCGCTGGCCTTCTGCCAGGACTTCCCGGGCCGCAGCCCGATGATCACGTCGAGACCGCTGTCCCGCAGGTTCAGGGACTGGCCCCGGCCCTGTGACCCGTAGCCGATGACCGCGATCTTCTTTCCCTTGAGAACCGAGAGGTCCGCATCCTCGTCAAAGTAGCGTGGTATTGTCCCTTCCATGGCCGGTTATATCAGCAGACGAGCACATAAATATTATATAAGGAAAGGAAAGAAACATAACCGATCCGGGGCTTCTCCCGGTACCTACTTCACAGATCGCGATATCTGACAGCCGGGAGTTTTCCCATGGATTTACCTGATGTCCAGGCCACCCGTCCCGAGATTTGCATCAACCTGAGCCGGGTCGGGGTAAAAAATGTGCAGAAGCTGGTGGAGGTGGCACGCCCCGGGAAGCGGCCGGTGATCTTCATCTCCACCTTTGATGTCTTTGTGGACCTTCCCGCCAGCCTGAAAGGGGCTAACCTCTCCCGCAACTTCGAGGTGATCGATGAGGTGCTCCAGCAGGCCACTGACGGGGAGGTGAAGGAGGTGGAGGAACTCTGCAGCACGGTGGCACGCCGGCTGCTGGACCGGCACGAGTACGCGGAC
>Ga0153916_10002460_pt1 | contig 13537 bp, 12 predicted proteins | sample Opewatmetagenome_FD_109642 | JGI IMG/M metagenome (GOLD analysis project Ga0153916, IMG submission 109642) | Freshwater wetland microbial communities from Ohio, USA - Open water 3 Core 3 Depth 4 metaG | ecosystem: Environmental > Aquatic > Freshwater > Wetlands | place: USA: Ohio, Lake Erie...
AGGATCAGGGTGTTGTTGCGGTCAATCATGACGGGACCCGGTTTCGTCGCCACGAGAAACCAAAGGAGCCGGAACCGCCCAGGGTCTGTTCACGATCATTCCTTGTGCCACCAGCCCAACGCCCACGCCGGGAAACGTTAATATTTGTGGCAGAATTCAAGCATGAATATTGTTTTGGAATTGTGATCCAGATCAAACTTTTCCGGGGGAGGGGGCTATATATTTTTTCGGTGTTTCCAACGAGCATTTCATTATGTGCCTAGCCATTCCCATGCAGGTTGTCGAGATCGACGGCTTCAACGCCAGCTGCGAGGCCAAGGGCGTGAAGCGCGAGGTGAGCCTGTTTCTGATGCAGGGCGATCCGGTGGCGGTGGGTGATTACGTGATGGTCCACGTCGGCTATGCCATTCAAAAGATGAGTGTGCAGGAGGCGCGTTCGGCGTGGGAGCTGTACGACGAGATGCTGGCTGTCGAGACGGGTCCGCCCGATGCATGAGCTCTCGGTGTGCCAGGCGCTGATCGGGCAGCTCGTGGAAGTGGCGCAAGATCATGGCGCGCAGGGCGTAAAGTCCGTGCGCGTATCCATTGGCCCGCTCTCGGGCGTGGAGCCGCAGCTGCTGCGGGACGCCTACCCGATCGCCAGTGCCGGGAGTGTCGCGGCGGACTCGGCGCTGCTGATCGAAGCGGCGCCGATCCGGGTGCGCTGCGAGACCTGCGGTGCCGAGACGGAAGCGGCGCCGAATCGTCTGCTGTGCGGGAGCTGTGGCGATTACCACACCCGGCTTGTGAGCGGTGATGAACTGACCTTGGTGAGCGTCGAACTCGTGATATGAGGAGGAATCATGTGTGACACCTGCGGTTGCAACATCACCCCCGGCAACCGGGAATACGCTTTTAAGCCGGTCGCTGGCACGAGTGCCGTAGCGGTTCTGAAAAACCTGCTGGCCCACAACGACAATCAGGCGGTGCATAACCGCCGGCATTTCGACAGTCATGGGGTGTTGGCGGTCAACCTGATGTCGTCCCCGGGATCGGGCAAGACCGCACTGCTGGAGGCAACGATCGACGCACTGAAAGATGAATTCCGGATCGGCGTGATCGAGGGTGACCTGGAAACCGAAAACGACGCTGTGCGTATCCGTGCCCGGGGCGTCCCGGCCTATCAAATTACCACCGGTACAGCGTGCCATCTGGACGCGCACATGGTGCATGACGCGCTGCATCATTTTCCGTTGGCGGGACTCGATATCCTGTTTATCGAAAACGTCGGCAACCTGGTTTGCCCCGCCAGTTTCGATCTGGGCCAGCACCGGAATGTCACGCTGCTCTCGGTCACCGAGGGCGATGACAAGCCGGCCAAATACCCCGTCATGTTCCGCGCCGCCGATGTGGTGCTCATTACCAAGAGCGACCTGCTGGCGGTACTGGATGATTTCGACCCGGCGCGCGCCGAGTCGTATCTGCGCAATCTGGCCAGCGTCGCGCCGGTGATGCGGTTGTCGGCGCGTAACGGTGTGGGGCTGGAAGCCTGGCTGCGCTGGCTGCGTAACGAGTTGGCCTTGCAGCGCGCACGAGTCAGCCAAGGGGAGTCCGTGCAGCCAGGGTCCCGGCTGGGCGGCCACCTCCATGAAGTAGCCACATGACCCTCACCGCCCGCGACTGGCTCGAAAAGATCTGCGCGCTGCCGCGCGATCGCCGCGTGCGTATCATGAATGTGTGCGGCGGTCACGAGCGCTCCATCACGATGGCAGGCCTGCGCAGTGCGCTGCCGGACACGGTCGAGCTGATCGCCGGCCCCGGCTGTCCGGTATGCGTGTGTCCGGAAGAAGACGTGTATCAGGCAATCCAGCTCGCGCTCCATGCCGGCGTGATCCTGACGGCCTTCGGCGACATGCTGCGCGTACCGGTGAACGTAGCCAAAGGCGAGGTGCGCTCGCTGGAGCAAGCCAAGGCCGCCGGCGCCGACGTGCGACCGATCGCGAGCCCGCGCGAGGCGGTGGCGATCGCGCAGGCCAACGCAGGCCGACCGGTGGTGTTTTTTGCCGCCGGCTTCGAAACCACCACCGCGCCGGTCGCGGCCATGCTGCTTGAGGGCGTGCCGGGTAATTTGTTCCTGTTGCTCTCGGGCCGGCTTACCTGGCCGGCCGTGGCCATGCTGCTCGAATCCGGCAAACCCGGCTTCGATGCGCTGATCGCGCCGGGCCATGTGGCGACCGTGATGGGACCGGAGGAATGGAATTTCGTTGTTGCCAAGCACGGCATCCCTTCCGCGGTCGCGGGTTTCACGCCGGTCTCGTTGCTCGCGGCCATCTATTCGGTGCTGCGCCAGGTACTGGAAGGCGAGCAATTTCTGGACAACTGCTATCCCGAGGTCGTGCGTCCCGGTGGTAATCCGTCGGCGCAGGCGCAACTTCGACAGGCCATGCATGTGGCCGACGGCAATTGGCGCGGGATCGGCGTCATCCCCGCCTCCGGTTTCGCGCTCAACCCCGCTTTTGCGCGCCACGATGCGCGCGGCCAGTTCGCGAGCTATGACACGGCGGGCCGCCGGCGCGCCGGGCAGATGCCGCCCGGCTGTGATTGCGCGCGCGTGGTGCTGGGCAAGATATACCCCAACCAGTGCAAGCTCTATGGCCGTGCCTGCACGCCGCGCACGCCCATCGGCCCCTGTATGGTCTCGGACGAAGGGGCGTGCCGGATCTGGTGGGCGGGCGGGGTGCGGACGAATGCGGAAACCGATGCGGAGCCGCTCAGTGCCGGCGAGGTGCGATGAGCCGCTGGTGATCGTTTCCGGTTTCTGTCCTCGCGCGGGCAGTACCCCATTGAATGTCATCTTTGGCAACTGGCTGAATGAACACGAATAACCCACAGGCAGTTCAGGAGATGGTGCCGGAAGCACGCCGCTGGCTAGTCGCGGGGCGGGTGCAGGGCGTGGGTTTCCGGCCATTCGTGTTTCGTCTGGCGACGCAGTTCGCGCTCACGGGGCGGGTGCAGAACCTCACCGGGCAGGTTCTGATCGAGGCCGAGGGCGGGCCAGCGGCACTGGATGCGTTTACCCACGCCCTCATCCAGGAAGCGCCGCCCCTTGCCATGCCGCAAATTCTCTCCTGCGATACGATCCCGCAGTTTGGCGGGAAGCACTTTGAGATTGCAGCGAGCACCGCGGACGCGCGCGCCGACATCCACGTCCCGCCGGATTATTTCTTGTGCGACGATTGCAGGCGGGAGATGCAGGACCCGCGCGACCGGCGATATCGCTATCCTTTCATTAATTGCACGCAGTGCGGACCGCGCTACTCCTTGATCAACCGTTTGCCGTACGATCGGCCAAACACGACCATGGCCGGGTTTGAATTGTGTCCGGCATGCCGTGCGGAATACGCGAACCCGCTCGATCGCCGCTTTCATGCCGAGCCGGTGGCGTGTCCGGCGTGCGGGCCGGTGCTGCGCTTTGTCACAGCGAGTGGCCAGGTCGCGGACGGCGCGGCGTTGGAGGCCGCGGTGGACGCGCTCGTCCGGGGCGAGATCGTCGCGGTGAAGGGTGTCGGCGGCTATCACCTGATGTGCGACGCCACGAATGGCACAACCATCGCGCGGCTGCGTGCCAACAAGCCCCGCCCACACAAGCCGCTGGCGCTGATGTTTCCGTGGCGTGGCGCGGACGGCCTCGAATGCGCGCGTCAGGAATTGGAAATCGATGCGGCGACGCAAACCGCCTTGTCTGATCCGGCGCGGCCTATCGTGCTCGCACGGCGGCGCGCGGATTCGACCCTGTCCGGGTTGATTGCACCGGGACTGGACGAACTCGGCGCGATGCTGCCGTACAGCCCGCTGCATCACCTGCTGCTGGACCTGTTCGGCAGGCCGGTGGTGGCGACCTCGGCCAATGTCAGTGGTGAACCGGTGCTGACCGAAAATGCCGAGATCGAGACGCGGCTCGGTCGGGTGGCGCAGGCCTTTCTGCATCACAATCGCCCCATCGCGCGACCCGCCGACGACACGGTCGTGCGTGTCATTGCTGGAAGTCCGCGGCTGATCCGGGCGGGTCGCGGTGTCGCGCCGATTGAACTGGATCTGCCGTGCCCGCTGGTCCAGCCGCTGCTGGCGGTCGGCGGCCACATGAAAAATACCATTGCCTTGGGCTGGGGCGACCGTGCCGTGCTGTCGCCGCATATCGGTGATCTGGGTACGCCGCGCAGCCTCGCGGTATTCGATCAGGTGATCGCTGATTTGCAGCGGTTATATGGTGTCACGCCGCAGGCCATTGTTTGCGATGCCCATCCCAACTACGCGAGCAGCCGCTGGGCCGCGCGCCGGGACTTGCCGATGATCCGTGTGTGGCATCACCATGCCCATGCTTCCGCCCTGGCCAGCCAGCAGGCGGATAAAACCTGGCTGATGTTCACCTGGGATGGTGTCGGTCTGGGTGAAGACGGTACTTTGTGGGGCGGGGAGGCGCTGCACGGGCGGCCCGGCAGGTGGCGGCGTGTTGCACGCATGCGCCCATTCCGATTGCCCGGCGGTGAGCGCGCCGGACGTGAACCCTGGCGCGCGGCGGCGGCATTGTCCTGGGAGATCGGGCATGACTGGCGGTGTCCCTCGCCCGATGCCGCGCTGCTCAAGCAGGCCTGGGGGAAAAATTTGAATGCACCGAGCACGACGGCGGTGGGACGCCTGTTTGACGGCGCCGCGAGTTTGCTGGGGTTGATCGACAGAGCCAGTTACGAGGGCCAGGGACCGATGCTGCTGGAAGCCGCGGCGCAGGGCGATGCCGAAGTGATCGCATTGCCCTTGCACGAGGAGGTGTTCGGCCTGCTTACCGCGGACTGGGCGCCGCTGGTGCACGCGCTGTTGCTGGAGGATGTGCCGGCGGCGCGGCGGGCGATGCAATTTCATCTGAGTCTGGCACGGTCCATCGTCGATCAGGCGGAGCGAATCCGGACGCGCGCGCCTTTCGACGTCGTGGGTCTCACGGGCGGCGTGTTCCAGAACAAATTGCTCACCGAGATGGCAGTGCGGCAGCTTGAGGCCGCCGGATTCAAAGTGCATTTATCGCAGAATGTGCCTTGCAACGATGGCGGCCTCGCCTTCGGGCAACTCGTGGAAGCAGGATTCGCGCATGGATGACACGCACATCAGCCTTGCACACGGCAACGGCGGGCGCTACATGCGCGAACTGATTGAAGCCGTATTCGCGCGTCATCTCGCCAACCCGCTGCTGAATACCCAGGCCGATGCCGTCACGCTTCCCGGACTCGAGGGCGAGATCATGATGACTACCGATGGTTTCACCGTGCAGCCGTTGGAGTTTCCCGGCGGCACTATCGGTTCGCTGGCGGTGCATGGCACGGTGAACGATCTCGCGGTGTCGGGCGCCACACCCTGCTATCTCACGCTGAATGCGTTTATCGAAGAGGGATTCGAAATCGCACAGCTCGACCGCATCATCGCCAGCCTCGCGCAGGCGGCACATTCCGCGAATGTGGTCGTGGTGGCGGGCGACACGAAGGTGGTACGGCGCGGCGAAGGCGGCGGCCTTTATCTGGCGACCACGGGCGTCGGAATCCGGCCCCGGCATCTGCAACTCGGGCTCGATCGGATCCGGCCGGGCGACCGGATTCTGGTGAGCGGACCGGTCGGTGACCACGGTATCGCGGTGATGCTGGCGCGCGAGCAGTTCGGTTTGCGTGGCGACCTGCTGTCGGACGCTGCCAGCGTGTTCCCCCTGACGCACACCCTGTCGACGCTTCCCGGTTTGCGCTTCATGCGCGATCCGACGCGCGGCGGACTTGCCACGGTGATGCACGAGATCTGCCATGCCACCGGTCTGGAGGTGAGGCTGCAGCAGACCGCGATCCCGGTGCGCGCGTCGGTGGCGGCCGTGTGCGAGATGCTGGGTTACGATCCGATGTTCCTGGCGTGTGAGGGCCGCGTGGTGGCGGTCGTGGACGCCACGCAGGCGGCTAAGGCGCTGGCGCGATTACAGGCGCTGCCGCAGGGGGAAGGTGCCGCCATCATCGGCGGGGTCAACGCAGGACGCGTGCACGTGGTACTGGAAACCGAGCTTGGCGGTGAGCGGATTGTAGAACAGCTGGAGGACGATCCGCTGCCGCGGATATGCTAGAACTTTGCAGCTGAGGACGCTTCCATGGACTTGGCGAAATGCTGTTCCCTGTTCCTGGCAACGCACTTAATATGGGCATGTGTAAGAAGTGCACAGGACAGGCGTGGGGCACAAGCATTCCCGCAACGCCTATGGATTGTTTTTTAACGCGGCATGGGCATTGAATTCAATAACATGAATTGCCTCACCAGGCCCGGAATCCTGATCGCACCCGCCTTGATCGCGGCGGCCATCGCCGGATGCGCGGTTGGTCCCGATTTCAAGCAACCCGAAGCGCCGAAGACGAATTCCTATACGTCAACGGCGCTGCCTCAGGAAACCGCGACGACGCCGGGTCCTGCCGGAGCGGCGCAGCGTTTCACGGCGGGAGAGGAGATTCCGGCACAGTGGTGGACGCTGTTCCATTCAGAGGCGCTCGATCGCCTGATCCGCCAGGCGTTGGCGGACAGCCCGTCGCTCGTGGCGGCGCAAGCTAGGTTGCGCCAGGCGCAGGAGAACCTGAATGCCGAAGTCGGAGTGGTTTCGCCGAGCGTGGATGCGAAGCTCTCCGCGCAACGCCAACGGTTTTCACCGGCCGCGATCGGCCAGCCGAATGCCCCGTCCACGGTTTTCAATCTCTACAACGCTTCGGTCGGGGTGACCTACACATTCGACGCCGCCGGCGGCTGGCGCCGCGAGCTCGAGGCGATGCGCGCGCAGGTCGACTACCAGGGCTTCCAGCTTGAAGGCGCCTATCTCGCGCTGACCGCCAATATCGTCACCGCGGCCGTCAGGGAGGCTTCGCTGCGCGCACAGATGCAGGCGCTCCAGGAGATCGAGGCGTTGCAGCAGAAGGAGCTCGATCTCATGGAGAGTCAGTTCAAGCTGGGCGGTGCGAGGCGTACCGACGTGCTCGCCCAGCGCGCGCAGCTCGCCGAGGTCCGCGTCACGCGATTGCCGCTGGAAAAGGAGCTGGCGCAGACGCGCCACCTGTTGGCGGTGCTGGCGGGCAAACTGCCGAGCGAGGCCGATCTGCCCGAATTCACGCTGGAGACGCTGGAGCTTCCACAGCAACTCCCGGTGAGCCTGCCATCCGCGCTGGTCCGGCAGCGGCCGGATATCCGCGCCGTCGAGGCGCTGTGGCACCAGGCGAGCGCGCAGGTCGGGGTCGCCACCGCCAACCTCTACCCGCGCATCACGCTGTCCGGCAGTTACGGTTCGCAGGCGAACAGCTCGGCCGACTTGTTTGGTCCCACCACCAGCATCTGGAACGTGGGTGCGTCGCTGCTGCAGCCGTTGTTTCACGGGGGCGAGCTCACGGCCCGGCGTCGTGCCGCCATCGCGGTCTACGATCAGGCCGCCGCGCAGTATCGCGACACCGTGTTGCGTGCGTTTCAGAACGTGGCCGACGCATTGCGCGCACTCGAGGTGGATGCGCGCACGCTCAAGGCGCAGACCGAAGCCACGTCGATCGCGCGCGATACATTCGATCTGACGCATAAAGAGTTCACGCTCGGCGCGGCGAATTATCTCTCCCTGCTCAACGCCGAGCGTCAATATCAGCAGGCGCGCATCAGTCTGGTTCAGTCCCAGGCGCTACGCTATGCGGATACCGCGGCGTTGTTTCAGGCGCTCGGTGGCGGTTGGTGGAACCGCCCGGCGCCCAACCTAAATGTACCTGCGGCCGAAGGCCGCAACGGCTCGCCCCCTTCTCCCCCTGAGGGAGAAGGGATGGGGATGAGGGGTGATCCCCCTCACCCTTTTGTTCCCGCCGGGGCGCAGAAGAATCATCTGCGCCCGTTCGATGGCGCGAATGTCCACCGGACATTCGCGACAACTCCGTCTCACCTCCCGGAGGGAGAGGGGAAGTAGGTGAGTATCTTCATTAAGAAAGGAAAACCGACCCATGAAAAAACCTCCCAAGAAAGTTCTTATCCCCGCCATCGCCGCCATCGCGCTCAGCGCCGCGGCCACGACGTTCTTCATCCTGGAAAAACCGTTTCGCTACGCCGGCACGCTGGAAGCCACCAAGGTGGATCTGTCCGCGCGCCTCGCCGCCGCCATCGATCAGGTGCGGGTGCAGGAGGGCGACCGGGTCAAGGAAGGGGAGACGCTCGTTACCCTTGCGTGCGAGGACTACAAGATTGCCGCGCGCCTGGCACACGAGAACTACGATCGCAGCCGCAAGCTCTCGAAGATCGGTTCCGTCAGTGCCGAGACCATGGATCAGGTGCGCAAACAGAGGGACGACGCCGATGTCCGGCTCGCGTGGTGTTCCATCGCATCGCCGATCGAAGGCAAGGTATTGAGCCGCTATCACGAACCCGGGGAGTGGGTGGGGCCGGGCACCAAGATCGTTACGCTCGCCAACATCCGCGACATCTGGGCGTATATCTACGTCCCCCAGTCCACGGTGGCGCAGCTCGCACCGGGGATGAAACTCAAGGGTTATCTGCCGGAGCTCGGTAACCGCGAGTTCGTCGGCACCATCCTGAAGATCAACGACGAGGCCGAGTTCACGCCGAAGAACGTCCAGACCCAGGCCGAGCGGGAACGTCTCGTCTTCGGCGTCAAGCTGAGCTTCCGTGACGCCAACAGTGAAGAAACCCTCAAGCCCGGCATGACCATCGAAGTGGAATTGCCGAACGAAAAACGATGACCGGCCGGTTCTCCATTCGCGTCAATGAGGTGAGGAAGCAGCTCGGGCCGAATCAGGCCCTCGCGGGCGTATCGCTCGAGTTTGCGGCGGGCAAGATGCACGGCATCATCGGCCCCGAAGGCGCGGGCAAGACCACGCTCATGCGGACCCTGCTCGGGTTGCTCCGGCCCGACGCCGGCAGTATCGAATACCGGGATGAAGGCGCGCTGCTCGAATTCGAAACGATGCGTTCGCACCTGGCATACATGCCGCAGCAGCAGAGCCTGTATCCGGATCTTTCCATCGACGAGCACATGGAATTCTTCCGCGCGCTTTACCAGATTCCCCAGGACGAATTCCGGGCGCGGCGGCAGGAGTTGCTCGACATCACCCGCCTGGGTCCGTTCGTGGACCGCGCTGCCGCGCAACTGTCAGGTGGAATGTACAAGAAACTGGGTCTTATGTGCGCGCTGTTGCGCGCCCCCGAGGTCATGCTGCTGGACGAGCCCACCAACGGCGTCGACCCGATCAGCCGGCGCGAGTTCTGGGAGCTGTTGTATCGCCTCGCCGACCGGAAAATCCTGATCCTGGTGGCGACCGCCTACATGGACGAGGCCGAGCGTTGCTCCGTGGTGCACCTGCTCGAATCGGGTCGGGCGGTTGCCGAAGGTGAACCGCGCGCGCTGCTGGCACGCGAGGGGGTGCGCACGTTCGACGAGCTGTTTCTCAGACACGCGGAAGCTGCGTCATGAACGGCGCGCCGGCCGTCGCCGTTTCGAGCCTGACGGTGAAGTTCGGTGACTTCACGGCAGTGGATGACATCAGCTTCACGGTGAAGCGCGGAGAGGTCTTCGGGTTCCTCGGCGCCAACGGCGCCGGCAAGACCACGACGATCCGGGTGCTGTGCGGGCTGTTGCCGCCAACCTCGGGAGAGGTGACGGTCGGCGGCGTCGGGTTTGACACCGGCGAGATGGCCATCAAGCGCAAGGTGGGGTACATGTCGCAGAAGTTCACCCTGTACAACGATCTCACCGTCGAGGAAAACCTGTCGTTCATGGCAAGCCTGCGCAAGCTCGACCGCGCGACTTTCCTGAAGCGCCGCGATTACATCCTGGATTTTATTTCATTCCAGCGGCCGCTCAACTCGTTCGTCAAGGATCTGCCCGGCGGCATCAAGCAGCAGGTCTCGCTGGCGGCGTCGATGCTGCACGATCCCGACATCGTGTTTCTCGATGAGCCTACCGCCGGCGTGACGCCGGCGGCGCGGGCGCGTTTCTGGGCGCTGATCCGCGATCTCGCGGTGCAGCACAAGACGATCTTCGTGACCACGCACTACATGGACGAGGCCGAGCAGTGCGACCGCATCGCGCTGATGCGCACCGGGCGGATCGTCGCGCTCGACACGCCGGCGCAGCTCAAGAAGACGGTTTTTCCGGGGCAGCTGTACGAGCTCGATCCGCGCGGCAAGGCCGATTACGCGCACCTTCAGGCGCTGCAGCATGATCCCGGGATCGAATACTTCGAACCGTACGGGCTCCGGTTCCATGCCGCGTTCCGCGACACGCCGGCGGCGGCGCAGCTGAAATCCCGGCTCGACCGGGACTTTCACATCCGCGAGATCGTTCCGACGCTCGAAGACGTGTTCATCCGGATTGTCGAGGGGGCGAATCCATGAGCTTCCGCTGGAGCCGGGCCGCCGCGGTCGCGCGCAAGGAGGTGTATCACGTGCTGCGCGATCCGTTCACGCTCATGATGTCGCTCGGACTGCCGGTGTTCATGGTGTTCGTGTTCGGGTTTGCGATCGAGTTCAACGTGAAGAACATCCACGTCGCGATGTTCGACGCCGACCAGACCCGCTCGTCGCGCCAGCTTGCCGACAGCTTCGGCAGTTCCGGTTATTTCATCGTCGATCGTGTGGCGTCGCCGGATGCCGCGCAGCGCGCGCTGACGGGCGATCACGACCGCGCGGCGCTCATCGTTCCGGCGGGGTTCGAGAAAGACCTCTACGCAGGCCGCGCGGCGCACACACAGGTGCTGCTCGACGGTTCCGACAACTCGACCGTGGGCCCGATCCTCGGCTACGTCGGATCGATTCAGACGATCGCCTCGCGCCGCATCGGCGAATTCGATCCGCCCGAACCGGTCAAGATCAAAACGCGTTTCCTCTTCAATCCCGAGCTCAACAGCCGCTGGTTCGCGGTTCCGGGCCTGGCGGTGGTCGTGATGGCGATTCTCTCCTCGTTGCTCACGGCACTCACGGTGGCGCGGGAATGGGAGGACGGCTCGATGGAATTGCTGCTGTCCACCCCCGTCGAGCCGCTCGAGATCATCGTGGGCAAGCTCGCGCCTTACGCGGTGCTCGGCATGGCGGCGGTCGTGTTCATATACATCATGTCGCGCACCGTCTTCGGCGTTCCGTTCGAGGGGAGCCTGGTCACGTTCGGCGCCGGTTGCGTGTTGTTCCTCGCCGCGTGTCTCGCGCAGGGGCTGCTGATCTCCGTGGTCATACGCAATCAGCTGATTGCCATGCAAGTGGCGATCATAACGGGATTGATCCCGGCGTCGCTGCTTTCCGGTTTTATCTTCCCGATCGAGAGCATGCCGGCGTTTTTCCGGTATTTCACCATGATACTGCCGGCGCGCTGGTTTATCGTCATCACCCGCGAGTCCTATCTCAAGGGCGCGACGCTGCTCGAAATGGGCACGGCGTTTGTGGCCCTCGGAATCCTTTGCGCCATCATGGTCGTGGCGGCGACCCGCCGGTTCAAGAAGGACCTCGAGCCATGAGCCCGACCCTCGGCGGTTTTCTGCGCAAGGAATTCAGGCAGGCGTTGCGCGACCCGCGCATGCGGATACTGCTGTTTGTCGCGCCGATCATCCAGCTCACGTTGTTCGGGATCGCGCTTTCGAACGACGTCAAGAACATCCGGCTCTGGGCGCAGCCGGATTCGCGCGACACGGTCCTGCAGCACGTCTATGAGCGCGCTGTGGCGAGCAAGTGGTTCCTGCCGTCGGCCGAGGGGAGCAACGCCGACCCCTTCGAGCTGTTGCGTGCCGGCAAGATCGACGCCGCGCTGATACCGCCCCCGGGTGGGCTCACGCGCGCGCTCGGGCGCGGCGACGCCGATCTGCAACTGCTGGTCAACGCCACGAATGTGATCCAGGCGCAGTCCGTCGAAGGATATCTGCAGAACATCGTGAACCGCGCGGTCCAGGACGACCTCAAGGTCGAGCCGCCAGAGCTTCCGGTCCGGTTCGACGTGCGCGTGCTGTACAACCCGACGCTCGACACCTCGTATTTCATGGTGCCCGGCGTCATGTGCATCCTGCTGTGTATGACGCCGCTGGTGCTGACCAGCATGTCGATCACACGTGAAAAGGAACTGGGCACGTTCGAGATGCTGATTTCGGCGCCGGTCACGGCGTCGGAGGTGCTCTACGGCAAGACCATACCTTACGTGATACTCGGCATGGCCACCGTGCCCCTGATTCTGGCGGTGGCGGTCTTCGGGTTCGGCGTGCCGATGCGTGGTTCGCTGCTCGTGCTGCTGCTCGCGTCGTTCGCCTTCGTCTGCACCGCGGTCGCCATCGGGACGCTGATCTCCACCTTCGCGCGCAACCAGCAGCAGTCCATGCTCGGGGGGTTCCTGGTCCGGTTCCCGGCGATCCTGCTCTCGGGGCTCATGTTTCCACTCGAAAACATGCCGCTGATCATGAAATGGGTTTCCTACGCCGATCCGTTGTCGCATTTTCTCGCACTGCTGCGCAACATTCTGCTCAAGGGCGGCGAGCCCGATTTTGTGGCGTTGCACGTGGGGGTGTTGGTCGTCATGGCGGTGGTTTCCGTGCTCGTCAGTTTCCGGCGCTTCCACACAACGCTGGGATAACGAAACACTCGCCAGTCAGTCAGCAGTAGCGGGCCCTTTCTCCGCCGTGCTGCGTGACTCGCCTTCGGGCGTGCCGCTCTTTCGTGCTTCAGGTGCTGAGAGTGATGGCACCGGGTATTCTCGGGATTCGCACCCTCTCAAAGGACTTTCCTCCTCAGGTTGGGGATGCCCCAGCTGGTATTGGGACGCCTGAACTTGGTACGGCTGGCGGCGCGCATCACGGAAAACCGGAACAATCGCCACAGCGGGCCTGAAATTCCCAGCGCGCGCAATACGCGCTGACTGGTGGGCAGCAGCGGCGGCGTGAGGCCGGGCAACACCCAGTTGCCCGAGGCGCGCGCCTGTCGTTGCAGGTAGTCCGGCAGAAAATCCCGCACCGCGTGTTCGACATAAAACGTGGGCAGAAGTCCCACTTCATCAGGCTGTATCTTTCCTTCCGCGACTAGCTGACGGGTCAGCGGCGTGCCGGGATAGAGCCGCACGCCGGTCATGGCGACCACGGCCGTGGGCCGCATGGCGTGCAGCGCCGCGCAGGTGGCGCGCACACTGGCCTCGGTCTCGCCCGGGGCGCCGAAAATCACCGTGTGGCAGACACTCAACCCGGCCTTCAGGCAATGCGCGTTGGCGCGCACCACGGTCGCGGCATCGAAGGACTTGCCGAGACGCCCGAGCTGGCCGTCTTCCGCCGCGTCGCTGCCGAGTTCAAGGCCGTCGCAGCCGGCGTGCGCCATGAGCTCGGCCTGTTCGCGCCCGAGCTTGACGGGCGTGGCATAGCAGCTCCAGCGAAACCGCAACCGGCGTCGCAGGATTTCCTCACACAGATTTTCCACGTGGCCATGAGGAAAATTCAGAATTGAGTCCACGAAGAAGACGGCGTGCAGGCCGTAATCCGTCAGCAGCGCCTCGATC
>Ga0153916_10002461_pt1 | contig 13533 bp, 13 predicted proteins | sample Opewatmetagenome_FD_109642 | JGI IMG/M metagenome (GOLD analysis project Ga0153916, IMG submission 109642) | Freshwater wetland microbial communities from Ohio, USA - Open water 3 Core 3 Depth 4 metaG | ecosystem: Environmental > Aquatic > Freshwater > Wetlands | place: USA: Ohio, Lake Erie...
AGAACCAGCCGGAAAATTCGTGCCGGCCGGCGGTGGACGTGCTGTTCCGGTCAGTGGCGCGGACGTACGGGGCCAGCGCGCTGGGAGTGGTGCTGACGGGGATGGGCTCGGACGGCGTGATCGGCTCGCGGTACATCCGGGAAGCCGGAGGCCAGGTGCTGGTGCAGGACGAAGCGAGTTCGGTGGTGTGGGGCATGCCAGGCCAGGTGGTGGAGGCTGGACAGGCGGACGGAGTGTATCCGCTGGGAGCGATAGGTGTGGAGATAACGCGGCGCGTGCAGCAGTCGGCAGGCACGCGGGGTGGCGGGTGGCGGGTAGAGAGTGGACCCGCGGTGGCCGGGTCCATCGAATAGGTGTTGATGCGAAGTCGTGGTGCACGAATCGACCGGGAGTAACGGAAAGAGACCTGGACAATGCCGATGGCAGCCGACCTACAGACTAGCGCAGCCAGCGCGAGAGGCGAGGATCTGTTTACGGATCCCGCGTATCTGCGCATCCGAGACGTCGTGTATCAGATTTCTGGGATCTATCACGCCGAAGACAAGATGTATCTGCTGGGCGGGGCGTGCACGCGGAGGATGGCCGAGACGAAGGCGAAAAGTCCGCGGGAGTATCTGGACCAGCTGACGGTGCGCGCAGACCGGGATAGCGAACTGCGCAAGCTGCTGAACGAGATCACGATCGGGGAGACCTGCCTGTTCCGGAGCCAGCCGCAGATTGACGCCCTCAAGAGCGTGATTCTGCCGCAGTTGATCGCAGAGAAGGCGCAGATGGGCTACCGAAGGCTGCGGGTGTGGAGCGCGGGGTGCTCGACAGGGGAAGAGCCGTATACGCTGGCCATGGTGCTGCTCGAGGAGAGGGAGAAGCTGCTGAAGGGCTGGACGTTTGAGATCGCGGCGACGGACCTGAACGACCGCTCGATCGAGATCGCGAAGGCGGGAGTCTACGGGGATTATGCGCTGCGAAATACGAGCGCCTACTACCGGCGAAAATATTTTACGCCTATGGCTGGCGCGAGCGCCGGCGCAGGCGAGAAGCTGCAGATTCGCGATGAGGTGAAAGCGGCAATAGCTTTCTCCCGGCTGAATCTGAACGATCCGAGCAAGATGCTGTTCATGTCGGGCATGGATATTATCTTCTGCTGCAATGTGCTGATCTATTTCGACGGCGCGTCCAAGCGCAGAGTGGTCCAGCAGTTCTACTCCAACCTTCTGCCGGGGGGATATTTTTTCCTGGGGCATTCCGAATCGCTATTCCAGGTGAACGACGAATTCCGGTTGGTGCATTTTCCGGGCACAACCGCGTACTGGAAGGGTCCGGCAGGCAAGGGGGCGACCACATGAACGCGAATGTAGCGGAGCAATTGAATAAAAAAGTACGGTCGATCCACTCTTTGCCCACCCCGCCGGTGATTTTTCAGCCGCTGCTGGGGCTGCTGCAGCAGCCGGCGGACCGGGTGAACCTCAAAGAGGTCACCCGGCTGGTTTCCTACGACGAGAGCCTGGCGGCCATGTGCCTGCGGATCGCGAATTCGCCGTTGTTCGGGAGGGCCAAGACGACGGAGTCGGTGCAGGCTGCGGTGCTGAGTCTGGGGATCCGGCGGGTGGGGGATATCCTGCTGACCTGCTGCATGCAGCAGATGATGCCGCGGGGGAAGTGGGCGACGGACCCGGCGGCGTTCTGGAGGCACTCGCTGGGATGCGCATTGGTCACGCGAAAATTCGCAGAGATGATCGAGTATCCGGACGTGGAGAAAGCGTATGTGGCGGGGCTGCTGCACGATCTGGGGATCGTGGTGAATTCGGTGACGTATCCGGAGGAGTTCAGCGGAGTGCTGGAGGAGGCGGCGAAGATGTGCGTACCGCTGCTGGTGGTGGAGGAGAAGCGACTGGGATTCACGCACTGTGAGAGCGGTCTAATCCTGGCGGAAACGTGGCGGATTCCTCCGGACATCCGGGATGTGATCCAGTTCCATCATGGAGACGGGGGTGCATTCGATAAGAACCCGCTGGTGAGCCTGGTGCATCTGTGCGATCTGCTCTGCCGCATGCGCAGCCTGGGCCATGGTTACTACGAGGCGCAGGGCGTGGACTTTGCGGCGGACGAGGCGTGGCTGGTGCTGGCGCAGCAGTTTCCGAGGCTGGCGGCGATGGATCTTGCGCGCTTTACGTTTGATCTGGACGCGGTGGTCGGAGAGGTAACGGACCTGGTGAACTCCATATTTGCGCCGACAGAGGCTAGTTGACGCAGATTTGCGGACCGGGCAGCGGAAGGGTTGAGTGGGGCGCTGTAGCGCGCCGTGAGGCGGCGGGTTTGTTGCGGAGAAAATGTCCGAGGAGCAGGGTATCCGCACGGCAGAAACAACTTCCGGCTTCCAGAAGAGTGAGTAAGAGAATCTGAAGATAGAAATTGTGCCGCAAGAGGAATGCTGTTCCCTGATGGGACACTGCCTTCTGGCGCGCGCTTTTTAAGTAGCGTCCTTTCAGGTTGATCCCTGCGGCAAGTTTGGCGATGAAAACGCACTTATCCGCCTTGCTGCAGGCGGAAATGTTTGCCTCCTGCGGCGAACGGTTCGGCAAAGCCGAGGCCGTTATCCGGTGCAAGGTGTAATCTGGGGGACCTCGAAATGGCAGCCATCGCCACGCCGAGCTTCACGCGAAGCCGCGGCCGCATTCTCATCGCCAGCGCAGATCCGCTATTTCGCAAGCGTATGTTGAAAAGTCCGCTGTATGCGGAAGCGATAAGCGAAGAAGCCGTAGGCGGGGCGCACGCACTCTTTAAGCTCGGGGAGATTCTCTGCGATAGCGTGTTGCTGGACCGGCATCTGCCGGATCTGGACGCCGGGGAAGTGGCGTCCCTGATTCGTGAGCGCTATCCGCGGATCGAAGTGGAGATGGTGGATTCGCGGCAAGGGCCGGCGTCGTTTCCGGTGGAGTGGCTGGACCGGGAAGAAGTGGCCACGAAGTGCGAGGTGGAGAGCGGGCATGCGCCGGAGGTGGTGACATTGCCGCTGGCGGAAACCGGGCCTGAGGTGGAGGCCTTGCCGGGGATGATCGGAGTGAGCCGGCCGATCCAGCAAGTGTACCGGCTGACGCGGATGGTCGCGCCGCGGGATACGGCGGTGCTGGTGACCGGGGAGACGGGAACGGGGAAGGAGCTGGTGGCGCACGCGGTGCATGAGATAAGCGCACGGGCGCGGCAGCCATTCGTGGTGGTGAACTGCGCGGCGATCCCCGAGGCGCTGCTGGAGTCGGAACTGTTCGGGCATGCGCGCGGGGCGTTCACAGGAGCGGTGCAATCGCGCCTGGGGCGGATTCATGTGGCGCACGGTGGCACGCTGTTCCTGGACGAAGTGGGAGAGCTGCCGCTGAACATGCAGGCGAAGCTGTTGCGCTTTCTGCAGAACGGGGAGGTGCAGCGGCTGGGGAGCGCGGACGTGTACCGTGTGGATGTGCGTGTGGTGGCCGCAACGAACGTGCGGCTGCTGGACCTGGTGAACGAGAAACGTTTCCGCATCGACCTATACTACCGGCTGGCGGTGTTTCCCATCAGCATTCCGCCGCTGCGCGAGCGCGCGGCGGATCTGGCACTGCTGGCCGAGCACTTTCTGAAGCAGCTGTGCGGCTCGGCGGGCGTGGCGCCGAAGCGCCTGGCACCTTCGGCGCTGGAGCTGCTGCGGGAGCATGCCTGGCCGGGGAACGTGCGCGAACTGCAGCACGCGGTGGAGCGAGCGTTCATCCTAGCAGGGGCGGAGCCGCAGTTGAGGGACGAACACTTTCAACACCTTCACGAAAACCAGAGCTAAGAAAAATATAAGCGGCGAGGACTGAGCTGGGCAAGGATTGCCCAGTTGCGGCGCGCGGGTTGGTGTGTGCGGAAGAGGAAGCGCCGACCGACAGCGATAGCGCAGATTGTTGCCATCCGGGCAGAGTTTCGAGTGAGAGAAATCTAAGGCGGGCGCGGCGAAGCTGGCAGCCCGCGTGCAGCGAAGAGAGGCGATGCCAAATTTGCCTAGAACCCGGCAAAGAACGCGCAGCACGGCAAACGCGGTGAAGAAACGCGAGCAGACGCAGCAATCGCTGGCGCAAGCGTTCGTGACGTTTACGCGGGCGGCGGGATCGCTCGAGAAATCGTATGCGCAGCTGCAGGGGGAAGTGGCGCGGCTGCGGGAAGAGCTGCAGCATGCCAACTCCGAGCTGGAGCACAGCCTGGAGGAGAACAGCCGGGTGCGCGCATCTCTCGCAGGCATCCTGGAGAATCTGCCGTGCGGGGTGGTGGTCGAGGGGCCGCAGCGGCAGCTGCAACTGCTCAACCCGCAGGCGCGGAACTTGCTGAATCTTCCGGCGGAATGGAGTGCGGCAGAGAAGGCGCCCTTGCCGAATGTGCTGGGGAAGCTGCTCAGCGTGGCGAGGTCCGGGAGCTTTTTTTTAGAGCAGGAGTGGTCGGACGAATCTATTCCCGCTAATCGTAGTATCGGCATTTTGCGGGCCAAGATCAGTCCGGCAGGGGGCGGAGAAGGCGACACCGTCTGGATCTTGCGGGACATCACGGAGCAGAAGCGGCTTGCGGCGGAGCGCGAGGCGGCGCGGCGAACGCAGGCGCTGGCGGAGATCGCGGCCGTACTGGCGCATGAAATCCGCAACCCGCTGGGGAGTATGGAGCTGTTTACCGGGCTGCTGGGGGATGCGACGGCGCACATGCCGGAGACGCGGCAGTGGATCACGCATCTGCAGGCGGGGCTGCGGTCGCTGTCGGCGACGGTAAACAACGTGTTGCAGTTCCACAGCCCGTCATCGGCGGAACTGTTGCCGACGGAGATCGGGCGGCTGCTGTTGGAGACCGCGGAGTTCCTGGGGCCGCTGGCGCGGCAGCGCGGGCTGGAGGTGGTGCTCGACAACCCGGTAGGGAAAGTGGCGACGCAAGCCGACCCGCACCGGCTGAAGCAGGTTTTCTTTAATTTGGCATTGAACGCATTTCGCGCGATGGCGCCGGGGGGAACGCTGGCGGTGCGCTTGCGCTGGGCGCCACAGTTTCCTGGCGGCATTGTGCAGATCGATTTTCAGGATCAGGGGCAGGGCATTTCGGAGGAGAACCTGGCGCGGATTTTCGAGCCGGGGTTCACGACCGCGGCGGGGAATCCCGGGCTGGGGCTTTCGGTGTGCAAGCGGGTGGTGGAGCAGCACGGGGGACAGATTCGCGTGGCCAGCAACAAGGGGCAGGGAAGCACGTTCTCGATTTTCCTTCCCCTTATGGGAGCGAAGGCATGAGCCAGGTGCTGATCGTCGACGACGAAGCGGGAATGCGCGCGGCGCTGGAAGCGAATTTTCGACGGCGGGGCTGGGGAGTGTGCACGGCGAGCGGCGTAGGGGATGCGCTGGCGAAGTTCCGCACGGCGCCGTGCGCGCTGGTGGTGACGGACATGCGCATGGCGGACGGCGACGGGCTGCAGGTGATGCAGGGGGTGCGCACCGTGGCGCCGGAAACGCCGGTGATCCTGCTGACAGCGTACGGGAGCGTACCGGACGCGGTGCAGGCGATCAAGGAAGGGGCGTGCGACTACCTGCAGAAGCCGGTGTGCTTCGAGCAACTGGAAGAAGCGGCGCAGCGCATCCTGGGCAGGAGCGCCGAGGAGCGCGAGGCCGGGAATTGGGAGCTGATCGGAAGTTCGGCGGCGTTCCGCGGGGTGATCGCGCGGGCGCAGCGCGTGGCACAGACCGACGCGGACATTCTGATGGAGGCGGAAAGCGGCACGGGCAAGGAGCTGCTGGCGCGGCTGGTTCACCGCACGAGCGCACGAGCGGCAGGGCCGTTTGTGGCGGTGAACTGCACGGCGTTTCCGGACAATCTGCTGGAAAGCGAGCTGTTTGGACACGTGAAGGGCGCGTTCACGGGGGCCAACCTGGCGAAGCCTGGAAAATTCGAGCTGGCCAGCGGCGGCACGCTATTGCTGGATGAGATCGGGGAGATGCCGCTGGCGCTGCAGCCGAAGCTGCTGCGCGTGCTGCAGGAGCGGGAAGTGGACAGGCTGGGGGACACGCGTCCCGTGCCGGTAAACGTGCGGGTAATCGCCACAACAAACCAGAGCCTCGCGGCGCATGTGGAGCAGGGAGAGTTTCGCGCGGACCTCTATTACCGGCTGAACGTGGTGCCGTTGAGCCTGCCGGCACTGCGCGAGCGAAGGGAGGACATCCGCGAGCTGGCGGAATATTTCCTGCGCAAGCACGAACCGAAATCGCAGCCGGGACTCTACCAGCTCTCGGATGAGCTGGCGATGCAACTGGAACTGCACGATTGGCCGGGGAACGTGCGCGAACTGGAGAACTGCATGCGGCGGGCGCTGGCGCTGGCGCACAGCGCGACGCTGGGGCCGGAGCTGTTCGCTCCGGTGGTGACGGGGCCGCGCGAGGTGCGCGGGACGGCGCTGCTGCCGGGGGTGACGCTGCAGGAGGCGGAACGCCAATTGCTGGAAGCCACGCTGAAGGCTACCGGCGGGAACCGCACGCGGGCCGCGGAGCTGATGGGGGTAAGCCTGCGCACGGTGCGCAACAAGATCCGGGAGTATGGATTGCCGGCGCGCTGGGCGTCGTGAGGCGCCCAGCGAGGAGGTGCGTGTGAACTGGATGGAAACGCCACAGCTCCGGCTGCTCGAGAGGTATCTCGACGTCAGCGCGATGCGGCAGAGCCTGGTGAGCAGCAACCTGGCGAATGTGGACACGCCGGGCTACCAGACGCGCGACCTGGTCTTCCGCGGGGAATTGCAGCGCGCGCTGGAGGGAGCCGGGTGGAACGAAACCAGCCCGCTGGTGGTGCCGGTGCGCGGACTAATCGAGCGGCCGGACGGGAACAACGTCAGCGTGGACCGGGAGACGCTGCTGCTCTCCGAAGTGCAGTTGAAGTTCCGGATCGCCACGAAGATTCTGAAGGCGGAGTTTGCGCAGTTGCGCACGGCGATTCATGAAGGAGGCTAGGGATGAACCTGTTTCGGGTACTGGAAATCAGCGCTTCGGCGCTGTTCGCAGAACGGCTGCGCGCGGAGGTGGTATCCGCGAACCTGGCGAATGCGGAAACGACGCGCACGGCGGCGGGCGGCCCATACCAGCGGATGCACGTGGTCTTCGGGGCGCGGCCCGCGGCGGCGACTTCATTTGGGATGACGCTGGCGTCGTTCGCGGACCTGCACTCGGAAGACGTGCGGGTGACCAACGTGGTGGCCGACAGAACGCCGCCGGTGCGGCGATTTGAGCCCGGGCATCCGGATGCGGATGAGCAGGGCTATGTGGCCTATCCAGCGATCAACCCGGTGGAAGAGATGGTCAACCTGATGGGGGCCGCGCGGGCGTATCAGATGAACGCGGCGGCGGTGACCAGCACCAAAAACATGATCCAGGCTTCCATCGACATTCTACGCTGAGGAAAAGCGAAGGAGAGACGCCGATGAGCAACACAATTTCCGGATTGCCGCGCACGAATATAGAGGCATTTCCGGCCGCGGGATCCGCGCCACAAAAATCGCAGTCGGACTTCCTGCACACGCTGCGCAGCGCGATGGAGCAGGTCGGGCAGCTGCAGTCGGAGGCCGACGGCAAAGTCACCGGGTTGCTGAATGGGAACGGGCAGGACGTGCACTCGGCGATGATCGCCGTGGAAAAGGCAAACCTGGCGTTTGAGATGATGGTCCAGGTGCGCAACAAGATCGTTTCCGCCTATCAGGAAGTGTCGCGTATCCCGTTCTGAGGGCGTGAAAACCCCCGCCGCCGGGGCGGGCCAGGGTCATGGACAAAGCGTTTACACAGATTGCGGCCTTTCTGAAAAGCCTCTCGCTGCGCCAGCGGATCATTCTGGGAGGAAGCATCGTCCTGGTGGCCGGGACGCTGTGGATATTCGTACGGCTGCTGGGCGACGGGGATTACAAGACGCTCTATTCGGGGCTGAACCCCGCGGATGCGCAGAGCCTGACGCAGCGTCTGGGGACGCAGAATATTGCGTTTCAGATTTCGCCGGACGGAACGGCAGTGCTGGTGCCCGCAGATCAACTGGACAAGGCGCGGCTGGAGGTGGCCGCGCAGGGGCCGCTGGCCAGCGGGCGGCTTGGATTCGAGTTGTTCGACAAGCCCAACTGGTCGGGCAGCGATTTTTCGGAGAAGGTGAATTACCAGAGGGCGCTGGAGGCGGAACTGGAGCGCACGATCCAGACGATGAACGGGGTGACGGCGGTGCGGGTGCATCTGGTGCTGCCCCACGAATCGCTGTTTACGGAACGCATGCGACCGGCGAAGGCGGCGGTGGTGCTGAAGATGAGGGGAACGCGGCTGAGCGAGGCGCTGGCCACGTCGGTGGCGAATCTGGTGTCCAGCGCGTGGGACGATCTTACGCCACAGAACGTTACGGTGGTGACGACGGACGGGCAGGGCGTGCAATCGTCGCACGGGCGCGCGCCGGAAGTGAACGGATTGGACCTGGAGACGGCGCTGGCGGAGAAGGTGGCGCAGACGCTGGCACCGGTGGTCGGGCCAGAGCATGTCAAGAGCAGCGTGACGATTGAGTACGATCCTACCTCCGGCGAGAGCACGCAGGAACTCTACGACCCGAACATCACGGCGGTACTCACGTCGCAGATTTCGCAGGAATCGGTGAACGACATCGAGCCTGGGGGGATTCCCGGAACGCCGAGCAATACGCCGAACCCGGCGGCGCCGGGAACAGTGGCGGGGCAGGCGCGCACGACGGCCACGACGCAGGGAATCCGCAGCGAGAGCAAGACGTTCGCAGTGAGCCGGACGACGCGGCACCTGCTGGAGCCCGCCGGGCGGATCAAGCACGTGGCCGCGGCCGTCCTGGTGGACGACGTGATCGAACAGAAGACGGAAGGCGGGAGGAAGCAGGAGACGCGGCGGAAGCGCACGCCGGAAGAGATGAAGCAGATTGAGGCAGTGGCGCGCGCGGCGCTGGGCTTCGATGCCACGCGCGGGGACCAGTTGTCCGTGCAGAACGTTTCCTTCCAGATACCGCCGGTGGAGGTGCCAGCGGGGCCGACGCCGGTACAGCGCATCCAGGTGTACGCGGAGCGCTGGATCTCCCTGCTGCGCTATGCGGCGCTGTTCGCGCTGTTTGCGCTGGTCTATCTGCTGATGCTGCGGCCGGTGAAGAAGCAGGTGCTGGCGATGCTGCGCCTGCCCGCGGTGGCGGGCGGGGCGCCGGCGCTTGCGGCGGGGGCGGCAAATGCCGCGGCGGCAATGGCCGGGGCGAAGGCCGTGGCGAACCTGGAGGCGGAGATCCTGAACGCGGATGTGACACCGGAAGTATCACGGGCCATCGCGCTGAAGAAACAGCTGGTGACGAAGGTGAAGGAAGACCCCGAATCCGCGAGCCGGCTGATCCAGAACTGGCTGCGCGAAACGGAAGTGAGGAAGTGATGGCTGCCGATTATGCGCTGACGGGGCGCCGGAAGGCGGCGATATTTCTGGTGCTGCTGGGGGAAGACGTGGCGACGGGGGTGTACAAGAACATGCCGGAGGAAGAGCTGCGGATGCTGACGCAGGAGATCGCGGACCTGGAATACGTTTCGCCGGAAATGGCGTCGCGCGTTCTGGAGGAGTACCACAAACTGGCTCTGACGCAGGAGTACCTGGCGCAGGGCGGGCTGGATTACGCGACCAAAGTGCTGGTGAAGGCGTTCGGAGACCAGGGGGCGCAATCGCTGCTGGAAGAGGTGACGCGGGCGCAGGAAGCGAGCGCGCAGAACCTGGACACGCTGCAGCGGGCCGATCCGCAGCAGCTGGCGAAATTCATCCAGGGGGAGCACCCGCAGACGGTGGCGCTGGTGCTGGCGCACCTGGCGCCGCGCGCGGCGACCTCGGTGCTGGACATCCTGCCAGAAAAGCTGCGGGCGCAAGCGGTGAAGCGGCTGGCGCAGATGCAGCAATTTTCGCCGGAGATGGTGAAGAAGATCTCGCTGGTATTGCACCGCAAGCTGACGTCGCTGGGCTCGCAGAGCCGGCGGGCGTACGGAGGCGTCAAAGCGGTGGCGGACCTGCTGAACCGCATGGAACTGCGCGGCAGCACGGAAATCCTGGGGAACATCGAGCAGGAGAACGCGGAGCTTGCGGCGTCGATCCGCAACCTGATGTTCACGTTCGAGGATTTTCTGGAGGTGCCAGAAGCGGGGCTGCGCGAGCTGCTGGGCAACGTGGACAAGAAACAGCTGGCCACGGCGCTGAAGGGCGCAACCGAGGATCTGCGAAACCGCTTCTTCAAGTGCATGTCGTCGCGAGCAGTGGAGATGCTGAAGGAGGACATGGACGCGCTGGGGCCGCTGCGCTCGCGGGATATCTCACACGCGCAGCAGGAAATCGTGACGGTGGCGCGGCGGCTGGAGTCGGAAGGCAAGATCTATCTGAAGGCGGACACGGAGGAAACCTATGTCGTCTGAAGGGCGGGGGGAAGGAAGCGAGGTGGAGCGGGGCGCGCAACCGTTCCTGTACGCGTCTGCGGACGGCACGCTCTCTGCGGGAACCGGAGACATCTTTCCTTTCAGCAGCGGGGGCAGCGCGGCGCGGGACGAACAGGGGGAAGCGCAGGCGTTCGAAAAAGGAGTGCGGCAGGGCGAGGCGCTGGCGCGCGAGGAGTACGAGCAGCGGCTGGCGCAGATCCGCATTTCGGTTTCCGGGGCCGTCAAGAGGTTCGCGGAGGAGCGGAACCGCTATTTCGAGCGGGTGGAGACCGAGGTGGTGCAGCTGGCGCTGGCGGTGGCGCGCAAGATTCTGCACCGCGAAGCGCAGATGGATCCGCTGCTGCTGACGGGGATCGTGCACGTGGCGCTGCAAGAGTTGGACTCCAGCGCACGCGTGCGACTGCGGGCGCATCCGTCGGAAGCGGGCTTCTGGCAGCAATATTTCGCACAGCAAACCGAAAGCGGGGCCGTACCCGAGGTGATCGGCGATGCGGCGCTTCCAGTAGGGGAATGCGCGCTGGAGACCGAGATGGGCACGACGCAGATCAGCCTGGATACCCAGCTCAAGGAGATCGAACAGGGCTTCTTTGACCTGCTGGAACAGCGCCCGCGCGCGAGGTGACGGTTTTGCCCGAAATTCTGCGTTCGTACTTCCGGCGGCTAGAGGAATTTTCTGCCCTGCGCTGGGTGGGCCGGGTGACCAAGGCAGTCGGCCATCTGGTCGAATCCGACGGACCGTTCTGCTCGGTGGGGGAGGGCTGTGCGATCGTGACCGAGGACGGACAGTCCTATGCGGGGGAGATCGTGGGGTTTCGCGGGCGTACGGTGCTGTCCATGCCGCTGGAAGCGGTGGGCGGAATCCGCTACGGGGATCGCATCGTCACGCGGGGGACGCGGCCAGCATTGCGCGTAGGGCCGGACATACTGGGGCGCGTGCTGGACGGGTCGGGCAAGCCGCTGGACGGAAAGCCGGTGTACCGCGCGCTGGAGCACTGGCCGGTGAACGGGGAAGCGCCGCTGCCTCTGCAACGCGTGCCGATTCGCGATCCGTTGGGCTGCGGGATCCGCGCGATTGACGGGCTGCTGACCTGCGGGAGAGGGCAGCGTGTGGGTATTTTCGGGGGCAGCGGAGTGGGCAAGAGCACGCTAATCGGGATGATGACGCGGTCGACGGCGGCGGACCTGACGGTGCTGGCGCTGGTTGGAGAGCGGGGGCGCGAGGTGCGCGAATTCCTGGAAGACGCGATCGGAGAAGCGGGACTGAAGCGCGCCGTGGTGCTGGTGTCGACCTCCGACCAGTCGCCGCTGCTGCGCATCCGCGCGGCGCTGGCGGCGACGACAGTGGCGGAATATTTCTGCGCGCAGGGGAAAAACGTGCTGCTGGTGGTGGATTCGCTGACGCGCTTTGCCATGGCGCAGCGGGAAATCGGGCTGGCGGCAGGGGAGCCGCCGACGGCCAAGGGCTACACGCCGTCGGTGTTCACGCTGCTAGCGCGGCTGATCGAGCGCGCGGGGCATTTCGGGCACGGAAGCATCACGGCGTTCTACACGGTGCTCATGGAAGGCGACGACCTGCAGGATCCTCTGGTGGACGCAGTGCGCGCGTTGCTCGACGGCCACATCGTGCTCGACCGCCGGCTGCACGCGCGGGGGCACTATCCGCCGATCGCGGTGCTGGATAGCCTGAGCCGGTTGATGCCTGCGGTGTGCGCGCCGGAGCATCTCGAAAAGGTGCGGCGGCTGCGCCACCTGCTGGCTTCCTACGCGGCGAGCGAGGACCTGATTCGTGTGGGAGCCTACCAAAAAGGCACGGACGCGGTACTGGACCGCGCCATCGAAGTGCTTCCTGCGCTGCGCACGTTTCTGCAGCAGCGCAAGGATGATCCCGCGCCGTTCGAGCAGAGCATCGCGGCGCTGCTGGCGCTGCCGGAGTAGGGCCGATGGCCTTTCTGTTCCCTCTGGAATCGGTGCGGCGGCTGCGGCGCAGCCTCGAGAAGCAGGAAGAGCAGCGGCTGCTGGCCATTGCGGCGAATCTGGTGAAAGCGCGGGCGGCGCTCGAGCGGCTGGACGCGGAGCGCGGGGAGGCGCGGCGCATGGCGCTGCGCGCGATGGAGAGCGGCGCGTCCGGAGCGCTCCTGAATTTCGAACTGGTGTGCGAAGCCGCATACTCGGCGGCGCGGCAGAAAATAGTGCAGCAGATCGTGGATCTCGAGCGCCTGCGTCACGCGCAGATCGGAATTTACCGGCGGGCCCGGCAGCAGCGCGAGATCCTGGACAATCTGCGTGAGCAGCGGCTCGCCGAGTACACGCTGGAAGCCGCACGGCGCGAACAGCAGCGCATGGACGAACTCTTTCTCGCGTGCCGCGCGACGGCCGCTCTCCAGCAGGACTTGCCCACACGCTAGGCAAAGCGTACCCACGGGGCGGGCGCTCCTGGGACGTCGGATGCTTCTCTTTCATAAAGAGTCCGCATTAACCCACGTCGCAGCAGTGTCTTGACCACGGACCTGCTTTTCCGCGGTTTTGGTTGTGCGCTTGCATCTCCTGGTCCCGGCCTCGTGCCGCATTTATGAACGTGGATCTCATTTCGGTTATCCCTGCGACCGCCGCGAACAACGGCGCGGCGAATGGCGCGGCAAATGTCACGGCCAGTTCCGGGAAGGGCGCGGCGTCCGCTTCGGGGGTACAGGGCGCTGCTTCCGATGGCAAGTTGCCGGTGTTCGCGCAGATCGTGAAGGAATTTCTGCAACGGCAAGGAGTTTCGGCCGGGACCAGCGCGGGCGCGGAAGTCGAACCGGCCGTGACGTTGCCGGGAACCCCGGCGGGCAAAGCCGTTAAGAAAGCGGGCGGTGAAACGCAGGATACGGGCGCGAACCATGCGCTGGAGATCCCTTTGCGTACGGACGCCGCAGCGCTGCTTGCGGGCACGATTGCGATTCCGGTGGCGGTGGGCGCCGCGCCGTGCATGGCGCAAGGCAAGGCCGGGGCGGCGGTAAAAACCGCGGCGGGGGAAGATGCGGTAGCAGCAAGCGCGTCGGGCGGGATGGGAGAGATGACGGAAAAGCTGCTGCAACAATCCGGTG
>Ga0153916_10002462_pt1 | contig 13532 bp, 13 predicted proteins | sample Opewatmetagenome_FD_109642 | JGI IMG/M metagenome (GOLD analysis project Ga0153916, IMG submission 109642) | Freshwater wetland microbial communities from Ohio, USA - Open water 3 Core 3 Depth 4 metaG | ecosystem: Environmental > Aquatic > Freshwater > Wetlands | place: USA: Ohio, Lake Erie...
ATTAATTACTTTGATGTCATTCCGGCGAAAGCCGGAATCCAGCAACCTACTGAGTTAAAGGCACTGGATTCCGGGTCTCCGCTGCGCTACGCCCGGAATGACGAATTAATCAGAGCTTCCTTAGTAAATGCCGATTAATTTCGTGCCGTGCGGCACAGTGACGGCACATATTATAAGATAGGCATTTGAAACATCCAAGTATCAAAGTGATGGCCGGTCTGATCAGCTAACGAAGATCGCCGAGTTGAGAGTTAGCTCGTTCGAGTATCTCACCGGCATTAGTAAGCTGATGAGCTTCCGCATACTCACGCCCTTCGGGAAGCAGCTGGACAAGTGGATCTGGATTATATGTGTTGCAGGCGATAAATCCGCGTTCTTGTAGACGTTCGCAGGCCAGGCGGACGTGATTGTCATGTATGCGTAGAATCCCTTTTAACATCGAGAAACCTAAGCACCCACCTTCTGCTGTCCACATGATTCGCAGGATGTTTCGTTGGACTTCATCGACCGAAGCGAATGACTTGCGTTTGGGGTGGCGATGCAGTGTAACGCGCTGCGTGATCCATACAGTGATAGCTATTAATACCAGAAAGAGCGCCACACATGCCACAATCTCGCCACGAGATAGTTGCAGTGTGTAAGTGGTCGGCGCCGTAAACCAAGCGACAATAGGGCTGGCGATTATGATGACCGTCCATATTATAAAACTGGCGAGATGTTCTCCTAAGCGTTTGAACAAACCTTCAGTAAATGCCTTCATTATTCATCACCTTTTGTCCGACAATTGGACGCGCCTAGTTATATAAGCCATGTTTTGTTTGGGCGGCGACCACAAATATTTACAATTCGATTCATATGGAAGATCGGAAGAATATAGTTTATGCAGCGCCTCTTGGAGTAATTGCGTTGGCGAGCTGCTTTACACAGCTTTCCAGCAAGGTTTGGTTTGTTGTTAGATGCGATGGGGCACGGCTTCATTTGATAATGACGTTTTGCAGTTAGATAGTGCAGGGCGTCGGAGAAACTTACTCGCTTTATTTTTATATTTTGAGGGGAAATGCTGATATAGCCTGGCCGTACACTAGCAAGCGAAAAACAAACGCCCCGTATCCGATCAGGCGTCTTGTATTGCTGATTTTGTTTAAGCTGTGACCATAGTAGTTTTATACGCTGGCTGCATGAGGCACACATTTTCACCTCCTTAAGTGAGCTACGGGCGCAATAGGGGACTGTCGAGTTATCGGTCATGATTTATTTTCGATGAAGCTCGGCAAGCGCGCCGCGCAAGCCGCAAACCTTAGCCTCGTCGTGCAACATGACATCCGGAGAGCACTCGAACTGCGAGCGCCCGGTTCCGAGTGGCAACATGTTGTTTTTAATAATTTAATGTTCAATAACTTAGAAGGCCCGCCCTCACCCTTCTTTTCGTCAAGCTTTGCTGAGCGTCGCCCTGAGTCGTGGAGATTCTACGATTCAGTAGCGTAAATTACTTCTCCGCCGCGTTTGTAGTTTCAACAATCATGCAGAACAATGGCTTAAAATTGGTAAGCCGAGATTATGCAGTGTAGGTTTCCCGGCTATACGGCAAAAGTGCCGGATAAATCATAGAAATAATAGTTAGTCACCACAATGAAATGGGAGCCTCAATATGGCTGAGTTTGACGAAATTCAAAAGCAACTCAAGGCGATCTCCGAGGTCGTCAATGCGTTCAAAAGCGAGTCAGTGCAACTTCGCGTAGTCGAGGTTCTCTTGGCTCAATTGTGTGCATCGCCTGCGCAAACGAGTACGCCAGCTTCCACGCCGCCGAAACGGGTGAAGCGCCGAAAGGCTTCCGCAAAGTCCGCACCTTCGACCACCGACGGTTCGGGGGCACAGCCCAAGACGCCTGCTCGAAAACCCTCGCGTACCTCGGGATCACCAGGGGCCTACGCAATGATTACTCAGCTTCTCGGCGACGGATTCTTCAAGACTCCGCGAACGATCGGCGACATCGTTGCTCACTGCGGAACTTCGAAGGGACATCACTACAAGGCAAATGAATGCTCGCCATCCCTTCTTCGCCTTCTTCGGGACCAGCAGTTGACGCGAAAAAAGAACAAGGACGGACAGTATGAGTACACCCAAGCCTAAGTCGCCCCTCCAAGACGCTTTGGCAAACGTACCGACGGATTACCGAAATCGAATCATCAAGGCCTATTTGGAGCTGAAGGCCCGCCAGGCCGAAGGTAAGCATGATGCCGCGGGGGTGAGCGCCGGTAAGCTATGCGAAACCGTGCTCCGCCTCTTACAGCATAAACTTAATAAAACAGTCACGCCATTTGGCCAACAGATATCGAACTTTTCGGGGGAATGCGAAAGCTTTGCGCAAGTGCCAAAGGCTGCCGCGAACGAGTCACTACGAATCGTAATTCCTCGGGGCCTTAGTTATCTGTACACACTCCGAAATAAGCGCGGCATCGGTCACGCCGGGGGCGATGTCGATGCAAATGCAATCGATGGTGCCACCATTGCAAGAGTGGCCGATTGGATTGTCTGCGAACTCATCCGAATCTTTCATACTATGTCACTGGAAGAGGCAGATGCCTTGGTCTCATCCTTATCGTCACGTGACATCCCCGATATCTGGGAGGTCGGAGGGAAGAAGAGGGTTCTTCGTAGCGATCTCGATTTCAAACAGAAGACGCTTCTTCTGCTCTATTCCTCTGTCGATAGCGCAGTGCTCGCAGAAGACCTCTGCACTTGGGTGAAATACAGTAACTTTGCCATGTACCGAAAGAGGGTTCTCGTTCAACTTGATGCTGGAAACTTTGTAGAGTACGACCGAGAAAGTGATACCGTGATCATCTCTCCGATTGGTATTACGTGTGTCGAAGAAGAGATCCTGCACACGCCTGTCACGTGACCGGCTTCTTTAATTACTTCGCCCTAATGATTCACGGCCGCACGCTCTGTCGCCTGGTAGCAGACGCCAAGACCGGGGACGACGATGCCTTTTGCAAGGCTGTGCAAATTGATCGAACCGTCCTGGTCAACGTCTGAGATGGTGCGGCGCTATGCACACCTCTCGGCGGAGCACTTGGCGCTTCATGCGGAACGGATCGTGCCGACCACAATTTTGGCACAGGTGGAGAGTTGTGAAAGAGGGAATTGAAGTAAGTAATTGACGTTAATGGTGGCTACGGGTGGACTCGAACCACCGACCTCAGCATTATGAGTGCCGCGCTCTAACCAGCTGAGCTACGTAGCCAAGACTTAGAGAAAAGATACAATGGCAAAGTGGAGAGGGATTATAACTTTCTTCTTTGCTCTTTTCACTTTCCTCTTTCCTCTGCCCTCAAACATTAAACCGGAAATGGACCACGTCGCCGTCGCGGACGATGTAGTCCTTGCCTTCCAGGCGCCACTTTCCGGCTTCCTTGGCGCCCGCCTCGCCGCCGCAGGCGACGAAGTCGTCGTAGCCGATCACCTCGGCGCGGATGAAGCCGCGCTCGAAGTCGGTGTGGATTACACCGGCGGCCTGCGGGGCGGTGGCGCCGATGGGGATAGTCCAGGCCCGCACCTCTTTTACCCCGGCGGTGAAATAGGTCTGCAGGCCCAGCAGGCTATAGCCGGCGCGGATGACGCGGTTGAGGCCGGGCTCGGCCAGGCCCATCTCCTTCAGGAATTCGGTCTTTTCTTCGTCGGCGAGATCGACCAGTTCGGACTCGATGGCGGCGCACACCGCCACTACCACGGCACCTTCGCGTTCGGCCAGCGCCTGCACCTTATCCAGATAGGGGTTATTGCTAAATCCGTCCTCGGCGACATTGGCGACATACAAAGTAGGCTTGAGCGTAAGCAGGTTAAGCTCGCGCAGGGTGCGCCGCTCATCGTCGCTAAGACCCAGCGCACGCACCGGCGTGCCGCTATCCAATTGCACCCGCACCTTTTCAAACAAGACTTGCTGCGCCACGGCCTCCTTGTTGCCGCCCTTGGCCGCCTTGGCAACGCGGTGCACGGCCTTTTCCACGGCATCCAGATCAGCCAGCGCCAGCTCGGTGTGAATGACCTCGATGTCGCTTAAGGGGTCTACTTTGCCGGCCACGTGGATGATGTCGGTGCTGTCGAAACAGCGCACGACATGGGCGATGGCCTGGGTCTCGCGAATATGTGCGAGGAATTTATTGCCCAGCCCTTCCCCTTTCGACGCCCCCGCCACCAGACCGGCGATGTCGACGAATTCCATGGTGGTGGGCAGTACCCGTTGCGGCTTGACGATCTTGGCCAGCACATCGAGACGCGGATCGGGCATGGGCACGATGCCTACGTTGGGCTCGATGGTGCAGAACGGATAATTGGCCGCCTCGATGCCCGCGCGGGTCAGCGCATTAAAGAGCGTGGACTTCCCCACGTTGGGGAGACCGACGATGCCGCATTTGAACCCCATATTCAGTTTCGAGTCACGAGTAGCGAGTAGCGAGAAAATTCATCTCATTACCCACCCTCACAATTCGCCTTTCATTTCTAATTACTTGCCACTCGTTACTCGTTACTACTATGAAGTCTATGTATCGCCCGCTGCATATCACCGGCCAGCAGCTCGGGCACCACCGCCAGGGCCGCGGCAATAGCCTCTTCGATTACCTGAAGCTCTTCCTGCGGCGGCTTGCTCAGCACATAGTCGGTCACCAAGTCGCGGTGGCCGGGATGGCCGATGCCGATACGCACCCGCGCAAAGTCGCTGCTACCCAGGCTGTCAATGATGCTGCGCAATCCGTTGTGGCCGCCGTGGCCGCCGCCCTGTTTGAGCCGCGCGCTGCCCGGCGGCAAATCCAACTCGTCATGCACAACCAGGATTTGCTCCACCGGTATCTTGTAAAAACCCGCCAGCGCCGCCAGCGCCTGGCCACTGCGATTCATAAAAACATCGGGCTTAATTATCCAGAACGTCTCACCGGACAAGGCCGCCTCGCAGAGTTCGCCAAAAAAGCGGCTGCTCACCTTGAACTGCCCGCCCAGACTCTGCGCCAAGGCATCGGCGAACCAGAAGCCCGCGTTGTGCCGGGTCGCTTGATAGCGGGCGCCGGGATTGCCCAGCCCCGCGATCAAACGTATTCCGGATGCCAAGATGGCCTACTCCGCCTGTGCGCCAGGACGGCCAGGCCCGCCTTAAGCAGCGGGCTTCTTTCCGCCCTCGGCAGCGGCGGGCGCCTCTTCGCCGGCCGCAGGCGCCGCCGCCGCGGCGGGCGTCTCTTCGACCTCTGCTACCACACGCGGAATGACGATGGCCACCACCGGCAGATCGTGCTCGGAGCCCGCCACCAAACCGGGGAGGCTAGACCCGCTGGGCAATTTGAGATCGGAGAGGTGGATGGACTCACCCACATTGAGGGCCGAGACATCCACTTCGATGTATTCCGGCAGGTCCTTCGCCAGACAGGTCACATCGACATGCTTCAACAAGTGATTGACGATACCGCCGCGCTGCTTCACGCCCGGCGCTATGTCTTCGCCCTTGAAATGCAGCGGCACGTGCACGCGAATCTTGTCGGTGTCGGTAACCCTCTGCAGATCGAGATGCATGATGATGGGCTTGAAGGGATGGCGCTGCAAATCCTTGAGCACCGCCTTTTGCGCCTTGCCGTCCACGTTGATGGTCAAGATGTGGGAATAAAACGCCTCGCTCTCCAGGCTCTTCGCCACATCTTTGTGCGGAAATACCAGCGACGTGGGCTCACTCTTACCGCCGTACATAATGCCGGGCACTTTACCTGCGTGACGGAGGCGGCGGCTCGCACCCTTCCCCATATCCGTCCGCAGTTCAGCATTCAATTGAAATTCAACAGCCATGATTACTCTCCAAAAAATAATGCCGCCCGGGGATCTTTCGGATTCCCGAAGGCAGCCTTGCCAACACCGCTCCCGGCGGGAGCGGACTCTTGAGGCGGCGGCGCGCGACCACGCCGCCGCTTCAATCCTGGGATTCCCCGCGGCTTGCCGCGGGGGCAAAGCGCTGGGGGATTATCAAGGGGGAGCGGCGCGCCGCCCCCCCTTGATCGAGCACGGGGATTCACTCCCCGTGCGAAGTCGGAACAATTCTCTAATCCATAAACAAGGTACTGACCGATTCCTCGGCGCTGACGCGGCGCATGGTCTCGGCCAGCATTCCCGCAATGGTCAATTGCCGGATGCGGGAACATGCCTTGGCATCCGCCCGCAAGGGGATGGTGTCGGTCACCACCAACTCGTCCAATACCGACTTTTCAATGTTCTTCACCGCGGCCCCCGACAACACCGGGTGCGTGCAGTAGGCCACCACCTTGGCCGCGCCGCGCTCCTTCAGCGCCCGCGCTGCCTCGCACAATGTACCGGCCGTATCCACCAAGTCATCGATCAGCACGCAGGTGCGGCCTTCCACCTCGCCGATGATGTGCATCACCTTGGCCTCATTGGGCCGCGGGCGCCGCTTGTCGATGATGGCCAGGTCCGCATCGCCTAGGCGTTTGGCCAGGGCCCGCGCCCGCACTACCCCGCCCACGTCCGGCGACACCACGATCTGATCGGGGTACTTCTGCCGCCAGATGTCGCCCAGCAAGATCGGCGAAGCATAGACGTTGTCCACCGGGATATCGAAAAATCCCTGAATCTGGTCGGCGTGCAGGTCCACCGTCAATACCCGATCAGTGCCGACACCGCTGATCATATTGGCCACCACCTTGGCCGAGAGCGCGACCCGCGCCGAACGGGGCCGCCGGTCCTGGCGCGAATATCCGAAATATGGGATCACCGTGGTCACCCGTCCCGCCGAGGAGCGGCGCACCGCATCCACCATCACCATCAACTCCATTAAATTATCGTTGGTGGGCAGGCAGGTGGGCTGGAGGATGAATACGTCCTTGCCGCGGACGTTCTCCATGATCTCCACCATGATCTCGCCGTCGCTGAAGCGGCCCACGATGGCCTTCCCCAGCGGCAGGTTCAAATAATTAACGATATCCTCCGCCAGTTGCCGATTCGCATTACCGGAAAAAACTAGCATCGAGTTATACGGCACGCGGCCCCCTTTGTTCTCTCATGCGCGACTAGCGCTTACTCGACTACGGCAACCAACGGCAAATGGCTGGGGTGCCAGGATTCGAACCTGGGAATGCTGGAATCAAAATCCAGTGCCTTACCGCTTGGCGACACCCCAATCAAACACGATGCGAGCGCCGACCTCCGGTCTCCCGGAGCCGCGGCTCAAGCTTCTTTCATCAATCTTTCGTGGAGCGGAGACCGGTTCCGCCCCTGGGCCACAAAGGCCTGCCACGCGGCCGGAACCGCCGCGGCGACCCGCCGCGCCTCCGCCTCCTCGGGAAATGGCGCGAAAACCGCGGCGCCCGTGCCGCTCATCCTGGCCGGAGCATACTCCCCTAACCAGGCCAGCGCCCGTCCTACTTCCGGGTAGCGCCCGCATACCGCCGCCTCGCACTGGTTGCTGCCCGCACCGGAAAGAAAGGCCGCTATTGTGATGGGAGGGGCGTTTCGTGTCAATTCGGGGGCGGCAAAAATCTCGGCGGTGGAGACATGGCAGGGCGGCGCCACCACCACATACCAGGGCTCGGGGAGCTCCAGCGGGGTAAGGCGCTCACCCACCCCCTCCGCCCATGCCGCCCGGCCACGCACGAAGACCGGGACATCCGCCCCCAGCTGCAGGCCCAATTCCGCCAACTTCTCCTCGGGGAGATTCAGCCGCCACAGACGGTTCATGGCCACCAAGGTGGTAGCGGCGTCGGAACTGCCGCCCCCTAATCCGGCGCCCATGGGCAGGCGCTTGGTCACGGCAATATCGACCCCCGGTGCGATGCCGCCGACCTGCTTGAGGAGGGCGGCCGCCCGCACCGTCAAATCCTGATGCTCGGCGACTCCGGAAAGGCCGGCGGTGCGCCGGATCTTGCCGTCGTCGCGCACGGCAAAGCGCAGCTCATCGCCGTAATCGAGGAACTGAAACACCGTCTGAAGGAGGTGGTAGCCATCGGCGCGGCGCCCCACCACATGTAAAAACAGATTGAGCTTGGCCGGCGCCGGCCAGACGGCGGTATTCATTCTACAGCCCTCAGGCAAAGGTCCATTCATCAATCACCAGGCGCACCTTCAGCTCGCTGTTGTCGAGAAAAATTTTGACGGGCAAGAGATTCCCGGAAAAGTCGCCATAGCGCCGATAAGAAATGCGCCAGCCCGCCTGCTCCAGCCACAGCAAGCGCCCCCGCTCATCCAAGCCGTGCACCTCCGCCGCATCCGGCGACGGCAAACCCTTGACCCAGTAGCGCAGCCCCTTGATGGGCACCCGCCAGCCAAGCTGCCGCGCCAATAAGTCCTCGGGGTCGGCGGCCACCACGCGCCGGCCATCCGCAAGCACCAGGGTCACGCCCTGAGAATCGCCCTGTAAGGCGGCTGATTGCTGTCCCAAAGGCGCGCTCAAGTCAATGCGGTAAGACTCGGCCTCTTGCCGCCAGCGAAATGAAATATGCCAGCCTTCGCTCTCGGTTTGAATACCGAGGCGGCCGGCAATGGTCCAGTTTTGCAAGCGATCAAGGGTGTGCCGCTGCGCCAGCCATGCGTTTTCTAACTCCGGCACGGTCTTGACGGTAGGGAAGGTGCTGCAAGCGGCTAACGACACCACGCTGCCGAGAATGATTAAGGCCCATGCCACGCCTCGCGCCATACGTGCGCATCCTTGCGGCGGACACCGCATTTCGCATTTCATGCTGCTAGTGTAGTGCTTCGCAATTGATGGAACATATTTTCATCTTTTTTGGTTTCGATCCGTGAAGCTTTACGTCAGGTTGCCGCACGGACCGCTACCTGACAATATTCACATCAAGATGCCAGGGAGTGCTCGCGCGCACCCTGACCCACCATAGGCTTCATTAATTGCGAAGCACTACACTATTAACCCGGCAATGAAACACCTCGTATTAACAACTCCTTCCCCTTTATGCCCCGCGGGTATTTATGCCCTGCGGGTACTGAAAAGGGGAAGGCTGGGATGGGGGTGAAATGGTAAAATGGTTGGAATTACGCCGCATTCTACCCCCACCCTAACCCTCCCCTTTATGCCCTGCGGGTACTGCAGGGGGGAGGGAACTTAACATCAGATCTATTTGATGCCGGGTGAATAGATGCTCTCAACCACAACGGACATGTTCATCCAAAAGAGCGCCCAAGCGGGGAGCAGCGGATTCATGCCCGGGTGAGGCGTTATTTATGGTCGAGGCGATTCACCGTGTCGAGCAATAGCTTGTTGCCCGGCGCCCCCTGCAGGGCCTTGTCCCACACGGCGCGGGCCGCTTGCTTATCCCCCATCACCCATAACACCTCGGCGAGATGGGCGGCGATCTCCGATTCGGGACTCAAATCCAAGGCGCGGCGCAAATAGGTAACCGCTTCCTGATTATGACCGAGACGGTATTGAACCCACCCCATGCTGTCCAGCACGTAATAACTGTCGGGGCGCAAATCCAAGGCGCGCTTGATATATGTTAACGCCTCGTCGTAACGTCCCGTGCGATCGGCCAAGACATAACCCAGCGCATTGAGGGCATCGAAGTGATCCGGTTCCCGCACCAGTATCTGCCTAAGGTCCTTTTCCGTCGCATCAATTTGACCCATTCTTTCCGCTGTCATGGCGCGCGCGTACAAGATGTCCGTGTTGTCCGGCAATTCGTCGAGCGCGGCGGTAAACACATCGATGGCCTCTTGAGGACGGCCGGCATCGCGCAGAATCTGCCCATCCGCCAAATAAATGCGCAAGACCTGGCCGGGATCCTGCGGAGAGATGGCGCTCAATTGGCCGCGCGCCCGATCCACGTCGCCTTTCTTGGCCAATAAGAAAGCGATGCGTATCTGGGCCTCCAGATACCTCTGGCTCTGTTCTACCTTGGAATACCACTTAATGGCCGCATCCGGGTCTTTGCGGAATTCTTCGGCAATGCGCCCCAGGTAATAACTGCTCTCCGATTGAAAATTCCGATTGAGCTCGATTAAGCGCAGGAAATATTTCTCACCATCGTCGACATGACTCAACTCAACGGCAACGATCCCCAAGGCAAGCAGGATATCCGGTTCGTCAGGGTCCTGCTTGTTGACGAGCTTAAATTGCGCAAAGGCCTTATCCATCTGCTTGGCATCCACCAACAGGCGCGCATAGGCGGCGCGCAGGGCGGTATCCTTGGGATGGTTCTTAACCGCCTTCTCCAGCAAGCCGGTCGCCTCGGCGCCCTTCCCCCGCATCATGAGGATGCGCGCTTGCTGTATAAGTACGTCCATGCGATCGGGTTTGAGCTCCGTCACACGCTTAATGGCTTGCTCCGCTTGATCAAGGACGCCGGCGCGCAATGCCAGATTGCTCAGCGCCAGCAAGGCATTGGCATCATTGGGCCGGGTATTCACCAAGCGCTGCATCACCTCCAAGGCCGCTTGCTTGTCCTGTTGCCGGCCCAACAGGCCGGCAACCACCATGAATGCGTTTTCATTGCCGTCGCCGTTAATTGCCAACAGCGCCTCGAGCTGCTGCTGCGCTTCATCATATTGGCCATTGCGGATATAAAATGCGGTAACGACCTCGCGCGCATCAACATTCTTTGGCTCTAACTCAACCCACAGCTTGGCGGCCGCCAAGGCATGCTCGTCATCATGGGCATAGACGGCGATCCGCGCCGCCCGCTCCAATAAGCGGGCATCCCGATAGGTCTCACCCAGCTCCAGGTAATTTTTGATGGCAACATCGTACTGCCCCCGCTGGAGGCCAATCTCCGCCACCAGAATTTTGTTCATCGCCTCGGGATAAATAGGAGGGGCATTCACGGGTAACGCCGGGGCGGCGGGCTCCACTGCGGGAGTCTGCGCCTCCTGCGCCGGCACCGCTACAGAGGGGGCTTTTGTCCCCTGTTCCACCGGCCGGACCGCACAACCCGCCAACACCACCGCCGCCAGGAGGTAAACCGCCCGGAAATGGGATCCATTCATAAATAGAGGAACTCCGTTCAAAATAAGTCGCTAAAGGTACAAACCCTATATAGTTAGTGGCAAGTTTTTTTTATAAGTTTCATCCTAAAACCCATAATATCGATTAAACTTGCCACCCTGCCGATAATTACCCACAATTAGGCATTTTCTCACGTCGGCCTGATGCAATGCCCCTTTTAGCGTTCGGGATCAACCACAAAACAGCCCCTGTCGATGTCAGGGAACGGGTGGCCTTTAACCCTCAGGACCTGGTCGGCGCCCTGCAACAGCTTACCGCCCTCCCCCTGATTCATGAGGCGGCGATCCTCTCTACCTGTAATCGCACCGAGATCGTTTGCACCTTGGAGGAAGCCGATAGCGCCGCCGTGGTGGACTGGTTTCAACACTACCACAAACTCTCTCGGGAAGAAGTAGAGCCTTACGTCTATGTCCACCCCGATCAGTTCGCGGTCCGCCATATGCTGCGGGTGGCAGCGGGGCTGGATTCCATGATCCTGGGCGAGCCGCAGATCCTCGGCCAGATGAAGGAGGCTTATTTAACCGCGCTCCAAGCCGGCACGGTCGGCACCCTTCTGGGCAGGCTGTTCCAGCACACCTTCGCCGTAGCCAAGCAAGTGCGCACCGACACCGCCATCGGCTCCAGCCCGGTGTCGGTGGCCTTCTCCACGGTCAGTCTGGCCAAGCAATTCTTTACCGACCTTTCGAAACACACCGTGCTGTTGATCGGCGCCGGCGAGACCATCGAACTGGCCGCCCGCCATCTCCATGAACACCGTATCGGCCGCATGATCATTGCCAACCGCACCATCGAAAAGGCCCATGCCCTCGCCAGTGAATTCAACGGCTACGGCATCGCGCTCGGCGATATCCCCGCCCACCTGGCGGAGGCCGACCTGGTGATCTCTTCCACCGCCAGCCAGCTGCCCATCCTGGGTAAGGGCGCCATCGAACGCGCCATCAAGGCGCGCAAGCATCGCCCCATGCTGATGATCGACATCGCCGTGCCCCGCGACATCGAACCCGAGGCGGGGGAACTGGACGATGTGTATTTGTATACCGTCGACGACCTGCAGGACATCATCCAGGAGGGTCTGCGCTCGCGACAGGAAGCCGCTAAACAAGCCGAGGAGATCATCGAGAATCAAGTCCATCAATTCATGGGTTGGCTGCGCTCGCTGGATGCGGTGGCCACCATCCGCGCCTACCGCGAACAGGCCGAACAGGTGCGCGACCAGGAAGTGGACAAGGCGCGGCGGATGCTGGCGCGCGGCGTGCCGCCCGAAGAGGTGCTGTCGCAATTGGCCCGCATCCTCACCAATAAATTGATACACTCGCCCACCACCCACTTGCGCCAAGCCGGCTTTGAAGGACGCTCCGAGGTCCTGGCCATCGCCCGCGATCTCTTCGATCTCAAAGACCCGCACTCGTAACTCCCGTGAAGACATCGCTACGCAGCAAATTGGAGACCCTCTCCGAACGGCTGCAGGAGCTCAATGCGCTCCTGTCCGATTCGGGGGTGATCAATGATCAGGAACGGTTCCGGGCGCTTTCTATTGAATACTCCCAACTCAGCCCCGTGGTTGCCTGCTTCGAACGCTATCAAAGCACGCTCGACGATATCGCCGCGGCGCGCGACATGTTGCAGGACACGGACCCCACCGTTCGGCAAATGGCCCAGGAAGAGCTCCACATCGCCAACGCGCGCAAGGATGCGCTGGAGTTGGATCTCAACAAATTGCTGTTGCCCACAGATCCCCTGGACGACCGCAACATCTTCCTCGAAATCCGCGCCGGTACCGGCGGCGACGAAGCGGCGATATTTGCCGGCGATCTGTTCCGCATGTATTCCCGCTATGCAGAGCGCCGAGGCTGGCAGGCGGAAACCATCAGCGAAAGCCAGGGCGAACACGGCGGCTACAGGGAAATCATCGTGCGCTTCATCGGTCAGGGCGTCTATTCGCGGCTCAAGTTCGAATCGGGGACGCACCGCGTGCAGCGCGTCCCCGAAACCGAGGCGCAAGGACGCATCCATACCTCCGCCGCCACCATCGCCGTGTTGCCGGAAATGGAAGAAGTGGACCACATCGATATCAACCCCGCCGATCTCAAGGTCGACACTTACCGCGCCTCCGGCGCCGGCGGCCAGCACGTCAACAAGACCGACTCGGCGATCCGCATCACCCATCTGCCCAGCGGCCTCGTGGTGGAGTGCCAGGATGAACGGTCCCAGCACAAAAACCGCGCGCGCGCCATGTCGCTGCTGCAGGCCAGGCTGCTCGCCGCCGAACGCAATAAACAACTGGCCGAACAGAGCGAGAGCCGCCGCCTGCAGGTGGGGAGCGGCGACCGTTCGGAACGCATCCGCACCTACAATTATCCGCAAGGACGGGTGACGGATCACCGCATCAACCTCACCCTCTACAAACTGGAGAACATTATGGAGGGCAACCTGGACGACCTCATCGACCCCCTCATCAACGAGCACCAGACCGAGATGCTGGCGGCGCTGGGGGAATAAAAGATAGCTTGAAGCTGAAAGCTGAAA
>Ga0153916_10002463_pt1 | contig 13531 bp, 8 predicted proteins | sample Opewatmetagenome_FD_109642 | JGI IMG/M metagenome (GOLD analysis project Ga0153916, IMG submission 109642) | Freshwater wetland microbial communities from Ohio, USA - Open water 3 Core 3 Depth 4 metaG | ecosystem: Environmental > Aquatic > Freshwater > Wetlands | place: USA: Ohio, Lake Erie, Old...
CACCTCGGCCCGGGGCACCACGTCGCCGTCGGGGAAGACGATGGGGTGGGCGGTGAAGTAGGCCATGAGCGCCAGGGTGGCGAGGATCCCGAGGAGGATGCCTGCCGCCGAGATGGCAAGCACCTGGAAAACATAGCTCCCCACGATGATGTCCCACCGGATCCCGATGGCCTTCAGGATGCCGATCTGCCGGCGCTGGTTGATGGCCTTGATGGTGACGACGATGCTGATGACGACCACGGCGATCACGAGACTCACGAGAGCGGCGATGGTGTTGATGATGTCGAAGGACTCAATGGACTGCTCGACTGCGAGCGTCATGGCCTCCCGCCAGGTCTTCACCTTCTCCTGCACGCCGTAGAGGAGGAGGTTCTGCTTCACCTGCTCCAGGGGGGCGGTCCCGTCGGTCCGGACCAGGACCTCCGTGGCCTGGTCCTGGGCCGCCCCCAGGACCGACTCCATCTCGTCCCAGGAGACAAAGACCGTGTAGTCGGCCAGGTAGGACTTGGTGGTGAAGATCCCCTTGATCCGGTATTCCCGGACCACCCCGTTGCTGTACGCCACCTCGATGGAGTCGCCGACGCGCGCGCCCCCCAGGGATTCAAAGAAGTCCAGCCGCTCGTCCTCGTTCCCGGCCACGAACTGGCCGATCATGATCTGGCCCAGGTCCCCGGCCCCCAGGAAGTCCCCCTCGCTCATCTTCTCGTGGATTTTCGTCACCTCCACCTCGTCCCGGGGGCGGAAGGCGACCACCGGCATGGAGAGGGACTTGGACTTGCGGGAGAGGGTGGCGCCCAGGGAGTAGCGGGCCGAGGCCCGGGCCACCCCCGGCACCCGGTTCACCCGGGCCACCAGGGTATCCGCGTCCTCGATGAACCGCTCGTCCCCCGAAGGCTCGATGACGATCTCCGAGGTCTGGTAGTCCCGCAGCTGGGACATGAAGAGGTCCATGGAGCCACTGATGATGGAGGGGAGGAGGATCATGTTGGTGAAGACGAGAGCAATGATGGCGCAGTTTAAGATCACCCCTCCCGTGCCCCCCCGCCGGAGAGACCGCGAGGCCAGGAACGCCGAGACCCGGATCCGCTCACGCATCCCGGCGGGTCCCCCTGCGGGTCAGGAGATAGTAGGCGCCCAGGCCGGCCGCCGCCAGGGCAAGGACTGCGACGAGAACGAGGGCGGTGGCATCGGACTCCTCCACCCGCAGCGTGACCGGCTCCTCCAGGAACCGGGTCCCGAAGTCGTCGCGGTACGTGACGTTCAGGATGCCCGGTATCTCCCCTGCACGGTCCGCTTCCAGGGAGAAGACGGCCGGCGCATCGTTGCCGGGCTTGATGGTGCCCACAAAGACCTTGGTGGTACCATGGAGGGGGATCTCCAGGGTGGCGGAGGTGGACTTGGCGTCGCCGGTGCCCGCATTCTCCACCCGCACCACCAGCTCCACCCGGTCGCCCCGAGCAATGGAAGCCGGCGTGGTCTTCAGGGAGGAGACGGCGAGATCCGCCTTCCCCCGCACGTCTGCCGTCACCTCGGCCTGATCGGTCCGCCGGGACCCGTCCAGCATCGTGTACGTGATCGCCACCGCCACGTCATGGATACCGGGCTCCGCCTGCATCCCCGCCAGGAGGAGGAGCGGGAAGGTGACGTGCTCGCCGATCCCCAGCCGCTCGAAGTGGAAGGTCCCGCCGCCCGTGGGGGCGATCCCTCCCCCGTCCCGCTCCACCCGGAGGGTGATGTCCGTGGCAGTGCTGGCCCCCTCATTGGAGAGGGTGAGGATCATGTCGCCGGTCTCGCCAGGGGGCAGGTATCCCGGCCGTTCCTGGGAGAGGACGAGAGCAGGCCGTTTCTGGGTGCCCACGTCCAGGTTCACCACCACCGGGATGGGGTAGAAGAGGGGATCCGCATCCTGGACCGAGACATGGAGCACCGGGAAGAAGACGCCGCTCTTCGCCGGCGCCTGGATCAGGAAGGTGAGGTTCACCGACTGCCCCGGCCCCAGGGGCCCCGCGAACTGGGAGTTCCCGGCCAGCACCTGGATGTCATTCCTGCCGTTCAGGTACACGCTCCCCACCACCGCGCTGACGTCGGTCACGGACGAGACGGTGGTGCCCAGGGATGCATACGTGGAGGTCTCGGTGCTGGTGGCACCGGTGGCGGTATTCGCGAGCGTGACGGTGACGAGCCCCTTCTCCCCGGGGATCAGCACCGCAGGGCTCACATGGCTGGCCGAGACGATCACCATGGGAGCTGCGGCACAGGTTGGGGTGATCCATGCCAGGGCCAGGAGCAGGAGGAGCGCGGCAGCGGGGTGCCACCTTCCTCTGCATGGACGGGGGCTTTGGGGGACGGTGCGGGCCATGATCATCACTATAGTGACTGGGTGGTCGGTATTTATACAAATGCGGGTCCCGGACCGGGCCGCAACAGGAGGGCGCGGGTGGAGGAGGGAAGGATGGGGCCCCTACCCCTGCACCACCACCCCCATCTCGTCGATATACTTCTGGTACAGCCCCAGGTCGCCCGCGGCCAGGGCCTGCTGGGATTTGTCGTAGAGTGCAGCGATCCGGGCCAGTTTCTCTGCATCCGTCTCGCTCAGGGGGGGCTTCTCGCCGTCTGCCGGCCCGGCCCCCGTCCCGAAGATCACGTCCAGGGCTTCGGCGAGCGTCTTCTGCATGGTCAGCCGGTCGTGGTACGCCACGATCACCCGCTGGAGCTGGGGCAGCGTGCCCCGCTCGGTGGCCTCCAGGTACAGGGGCTCGACGTAGATGATGGAGTCCTGGATGGGGATCACCAGGGTGTTGCCCCGGAGCACCGATGATCCCGCCTGGGACCAGAGGGTGATGCTCTGGGAGATCTCAGGGGTCTGGTCGATGCGGGCCTCGACCTGCATGGGGCCGTAGGTGAGCTCCTGCTTGGAGAACTGGTACACGATCAGCTTCCCGTAGAGGGGGGGATCGGACCGGGCGGCCATCCACCCGATCATGTTCTCCTTGTTCCGGGGCGTGAAGGGCAGCATCATGATGAACTCCTCGGTGGCCTCCCCGGGCAGCCTCATGATGACGTAGTATGCCTGCATCCGCTGCCGGGATCCGCGGTACACCTCGTCAGGGATCACCCAGGCGTCCTCCCTGTTGTAGAAGACCCGGGGGTCCTTCATGTGGTAGGTGGCATAGAGGTTAGCCTGGATCTCGAAGATGCCCTCGGGATAGCGCACGTGCTCCCGCAGCTCCGGAGGCATCTCGTCAAACTCCCTGAAGAGATCCGGGAAGATCTTCCGGTACGCCCCCACCAGCGGGTCCGAGGGGTCCACCACGTAATAGGTGACGGTGCCGTCGTAGGCATCCACCACCACTTTCACGCTGTTGCGGATGTAGTTCAGGTACCGGCCGCCAAGGGAACCCACCCATACCGGGGCAGAGTAGGGGTACCGGTCGGTGGTGGTGTAGGCATCGATGATCCAGTAGAGCTTTCCCTCGGCTATCACGATGTACGGGTCAGGGTCATAGGAGAGGAAGGGGGCGATGGTGGAGACCCGGTCCCCCACGTTCCGGTGCATCAGGAGCCGGCTCTCCGGGGTGAGGGAACCCGAGACCAGGAGTTCCACGGAACCGAACCGGAGGCCGTACACGAGGCGCCTGAACCCGTCCGAGAGCGGGACGCCGCCGGTACCCGTGTAACTGGTATAGATGTTCTGCTCGCCTGCCGGGTAGTCGAACTCGTCGGTGGAGGTCCCGGTCACCGCGTAGTCCCCCGTCATCTCGCCGTAGTAGATCCGCGGCTGATCCAGCGCGATGAACGGCGATGCCGGGGGGATATCCTTCAGGTAGAAGACGGGGAGCCCTTCGTCAGTGATCTGGTCCACGGGGTTCATCACCGCGCCATACCCGTGGGTGTACACCAGGTGCGTGTTGACCCAGGTCTGGGCCTGCAGGGGGAGGTCTGCAATGTTCATCTCCCTGGCCGAGATGAGGACCTCCTTGTACCTGCCGTTGAAAAGGTACCGGTCCACGTCAATGTCATTGAACTCGTAGTAGGTCCTGAAGAGCTGCAGCTGCTCGTAGGTGGCCTTCAGCGGCCGCCAGTCCCAGAGCCTGATGTTCTCCACCGTGGCGTTGTTGGCAGCGATATCCCGGGCGGTCAGGGTGTAGTTGACGGAAAATATCTGCTCCTGTGCCCCGTCGAGACCGTAGGCGGCAAGGGTATGCTGGATGTTGTACCCCAGGTACTCCCGTTCCAGGTTGAACTCGTCGGGTTCCACCACCAGCCCCTGCATGACGGCGGCAACCAGGGACCCGCCCATGGCAAGGACAAGGAAGATGAGGATGCCGTAGGCAATGACCTTCACCTTCCCGGACTTCCTGGTGGCAAGAAAGGCGATGCCAATGGCGAATGCCAGAACGGCGAGGAGGGAGAGGACCGGCAGGTTCACGTGGATATCGGTGTAGCCAGCGCCGAAGACCGCGCCCGAGGCCGAGAAGACCAGGTCGTACCTGGCCAGCCAGAGCTTTGCCGCCACCACCGAGAAGATGAGAAAGAGGAGGACCGAGAACTGCGGGAGGATCTGCTCCAGGTAGAACTTCCAGTTGATGCCCCCCTCCTCCCCCTCCACGACAAACGTGGGAAGCCGTCCCCGGGAAACCCTGACACCCAGCACCCTTCCCAGCATGGTGACCCCTGCCAGCACGGCGCCGAGGATGAAGAGCGCCAGCAGGGTGTTGAGGACCAGATGGTACAGGGGGAGTTCAAAGACGTAGAAGCCCACATCAAGGCTGAAGATGGGATCAGCCACGCCAAAGGGGACACGGTTGGCAAAGCGCAGCACCGTCTCCCAGGAACCGGCCACGGCCAGGGATGCAAAGAGACCGGCGATTCCGGCGAGGACGGCAGCCCACACCTGCCGTCCTCCCTGCCCGCCGGTGGCTCCCGCCATCGTCCGGTCGGCAAAGAAGGCGCTGGCATACAGAAACCCGGTGAAGCCGAGGAATGTCAGGAGAAAGAGGGCGATCCGGGTGGTGAGGATGGTGACAAAGACCGACCCGTACCCCACGGCGAGAAACCAGTACCAGTCGGCAAGAAGCTGCAGTACCACCAGGGACAGGACGATCGCCGCCACAAGGGCAGCTGCCAGGATTTCGGGAGCTCTCATGGGACCACCGTACCACTATGAGAGGGGAATGGGTTAAAAAAGTGCCTGCCCGGGAAAAGCCCGGAGAGATCCCGGGACCGGCGGGTGGCAGGGATACCCCTTCACGGGAGCCTGGACCCCGGGGTTCCCTCCTCCCCCTCACTGCCCATGGTGCGGCTGGCCCAGCTGAGGGGGAACCGGAGCATGTACCGGAGCCCACCGACAGTGGAGAGGTTGCGCATCTCCCGGCTCACCTGGGCGATCAGCTCGTTCACCACCACACGCCCCTCCACCTCGCCCTCCTCGTGCACCAGGGCCAGCCGGTGGAGGGAGTAGATGCCGATGAGGAAGGCGAAGGCAAAGAAGAAGTCCCAGTACTGCAGGTCCAGGGTCTGGAGGCTGAACTGGAGGCCGGGGCTCGTCCAGTGCAGGGTCCAGGTGAGTTCGCTCGCAGCAAAGTAGTCCACAAACATACCGCCAAGGATGGGGGCGATCCCTGCGGCAACGGAACTCGCGATGTTGATGGTGGCCAGGTACGCCGTTGCCCCGCCCCGGGGTGCCAGCCGGAGGCCGATATTGGCCGATGCCAGGGTGACGCCGGCGGTCGAGAGGCCCATCAGGACGTGGAGGACAACGAGGAGCGGGAACGTGAAGAAATGCTTCTCGGGAAGGGTGGTGAAGGTCCAGCCCAGGATGCAGATCATGAAGAGGGGGCCCGAGACCCTGAGCACCGATTTGTTGCTGAACCGGTCGGAGAGGGCTCCCCACATGCGGTAGGAGAGGACGCTCACGCCCTGGCTCAGCACGGCAAGGGCGATCACGAGTGTCAGGTCATAGCCCAGGCGCTGCAGGAGGTACACGGTGAAGAACGGGGCGGCAAGGTTCACGGCAAAGTTCCATGACGCAATGAACGTGACCAGCCGGGAGAAGTTCAGGTCCGCAAAGGTGGCCCGGATCTGGCGGGCCAGGGAGACCGGGGCCTGGGGCTGCAGGCGGGGCTCGGGGATCCGGCTCAGGTAGTAGATGCCAAAGACCCCGGCCACAAACCCCCCCAGGAAGATCACCGTGTAGGCGGAGGCCGGGGGCAGGCTGCTCTCAGCCTGCCAGAGATCAATGAAGCCGCCGGCGGCAAGGGAGAGGGCGGCGCCGAGGGCGAGGGAGAGGGCCATCCGGCGCGAGAAGAAGGAGCCGAGGAGATCCTCGGGCACCAGGTCACGCATCCAGGAGCTCCAGCTGACGTGGGAGACGGCAGAGATGCAGCCGTAGCAGGTGAGGGAGAGGATCAGCGCCGCAAGCCCTGTGGCCGGGCCGAAGAGGAACGGGATGAAGGCGATGGGGATCCAGAAGAGGCGCGCCGCGATGGAGGCCCCCACGCAGATCATCCGCCGGTTCCGGAGCCGGTCCACGATGGCGATGGCAGGGATCTGGATCAGCTCGGCCAGGGGCGGGATGGCCGCGAGAAGCCCGATGATGGTGGCAGAAGCCCCCAGCTGCAGGGCAAAGGCCACGAGAAAGATCCCCCCCGTCAGGGTGACCATGGCCTGGGTGGCGAGCCCGTCGCCGATGATGGCCGAGAGCCCTGCCCGGACCTCTGCATCGGTGAGGGATTCCCTGGGCGCGAGGATGGTCATGGGGGTGCTCCTGGTTCAGCTCCCGTGCCGCCGAAAATCAGCGGGCAGGGAGCAGCACACCTTCCGGGTGGATGGGAAAGTGCATAAGAGCTTCTTCGCCAGGGAAGGATGAGACGGGGGACGTGGCCCGAACAGTAGAGGGCTGCTACAGGTGCTTTTTTTGGGAATGGGAGCGAACCGGCTACCATGGAAGGCACCCTCCGTCTGAAATGGACCCTCCTGTCCCGGTTCGGCATGGGGCTCATTGTTGCGGGCCTGATGCTGTTCCTCCCTGCCGGGTCGCTTCACTACTGGCAGGCATGGGTGTACCTGGGGGTCCTCTTTGTCCCTCTGGTCTTTGTGGTGAGGTATTTCCTGAAGAGTGATCCCGGGTTCCTGGAGAGGCGGATGAGGATCCAGGAGAAGGAGGATCCCCAGAAGCGGATCGTGGCTGCTTCCGCCATCATCTTCCTGGCCGGGTTCCTGATCCCGGGCCTCGATTACCGGTTCGGGTGGTCAGAGGTGCCGGTACCCCTTGTCCTTGCGGCGAATGCTGTGGTGTTCCTGGGGGACTACTTCGTCTTCCTGGTCTTTCAGGAGAACCGATATGCCTCCCGCGTTGTGGAAGTGGAGGCAGGGCAGCGTGTGATCTCCACGGGTCCCTATGCCCTGGTCCGGCACCCGATGTACCTGGGCGAGACCGTGATGTTCCTGGCGACACCCATCGCGCTCGGTTCCTGGTGGGCGCTGCCCGTCTTCCTCCTGCTGCCGGTCTTCCTGGTCTTCCGGATCCGGAACGAGGAGAAGGTGCTGGTACGGGAGCTCCCCGGGTATGCAGAATATTGCCGGAAGACGAGGTACCGGCTCATTCCCCACATCTGGTAGCATCAGCAGGCCGTGCGGGGGACTCCTGATGGGGGAGGGGAAAACGGGGGTGGACGGGATCCCTCTCGATCCCGCTTCGTATCCAATGGGAGATGACCGGAATGGTTTCTTCACCTCTTTTATAGGAGGAGATCGCATCGCCTGTGGGGGAGCGGAGGAGGGATACCCCGGTTTGCTCATCTGCGGCGATGTTGACGGCAGGATGACGCTCTTGCGGGCATATCGTCCCCTCATCCACCATGACCTCTGCATCCGGTGCGGGACCTGCGCCGACCTCTGCCGCCCGGGCTGCATCCACCGGCGCCGTGACGGTTTCTTTCATCCCGATGTCCCGTGCTGCAGGGGGTGCGGCGTCTGCTCCCGGGCCTGCCCGGAAGGGGCCATCGAGATGGCGGAGATCGGGGGCATATTCGTGCTGGCTTGAGGGGATCTGCGCCATTCCCCGGGATCGGGACGAATCTCTCACGGGGCACTGTTCCGGGAGCGGGATGCGGCCCCGTGCATCCCTGCGGGAGCGCAGGACCGGAGGTTTTTCATGCCTGAAACGAATCTCTTTTCCACGGCCATGAAACACCACCGCTTCGTTGACCTGAAGGCCATCGCGTACAGTGCCATGGAGAAGTACGGCTTCTGGCCACGGTTCCCGGAGCCCGTCATCCGGGAGGTCAATGCCAGCACCGAAGGAAAGGTTCTGGCCGGCCAGAGCGATGTCCGGGACCTCCGGGCGCTCCTCTGGTCGTCCATCGACAACTCCGACTCCCTGGACCTGGACCAGCTGGAGTACTGCGAACGCGGACCCGGCGATGAGATCCATGTCCGGGTCGCTGTCGCCGACGTGGATCTCTATGTCCCAAAGGCATCGCAGACGGACCGGCACGCTGCCCACAACGGCACGTCGGTCTATACCGGCGTCACCACCTTCCCGCTCTTTCCGGACCGGTTCTCCCATGGCCTGACCTCGCTCCTTCCGGGCGGGGACCGCAGGGCGATCGTCGTGGAGTACGCGGTCCTCCCTGACGGGAGCTTCCGGCCCGGCGACGTGTACCGGGCCCAGGTCCTGAACAAGGCCAAGCTCGTGTACGAGGAGGTCGGGGACTGGCTGGAAGGGCTGGGCCCCATCCCCCCCGGGGTGCGGGACGTTCCCGGCCTGGAGGCCCAGATCCGCCTGCAGGTGGAGGCCTCCCGGCGCCTGAAACACTACCGGATGGAGCAGGGTGCGCTGGAGCTGGACACCCTCGAACCCCGAACGGTCATGGAGGGGGATACTGTCCGGGAAGTGGTGGTCCCGCGGAAGAACCTGGCCGGCCACCTGATCGAGGACTTCATGATTGCTGCGAACGGGACCATGGTGGCCTGCCTGGAGAAGGCCGGCATCACCATGATCCAGCGGGTGGTGCAGGTCCCGAAGCACTGGGACGGGATCGTGGAGACGGCGGCCATGTACCACGAGGTCCTGCCCGCCGAACCGGATGCGAAGGCCCTCTCGGAGTTCCTGGTCCGGCGCAAGAAAGCCGATCCCGAGCGGTTCCCGGACCTGTCCCTGACGATCGTGAAGCTCCTGGGGCGCGGGGAATACCTGGCACTGGAACCGGGCCAGGAACCCTACGGCCACTTCGGTCTCGCTGTCACGCACTACACCCATTCCACCGCCCCGAACCGGCGCTACGTGGACCTGATCATCCAGCGGCTGGTGAAGTCGGTCCTGGACCGGAAACCCAGCCCCTATACCACGGAAGAACTGGTCCAGCGATCCGCCTGGCTCACGGACCGGGAGCACGAGTCCAACAAGGTCGAACGCTTCATGCAGAAGGCGGCGGCCGCCCTCTTCCTCCAGAACCGGATCGGCGACACCTTCGATGCCATCGTCACCGGGGCCACCGAACACGGGACATTCGCCCGGACCCTCCATCCCCCGGCTGAGGGCAAGGTGGTCCAGGGCAGCCATGGCCTCGCGGTGGGGCAGAAGATCACGGTGCGGCTGCTGAAGGCGGACCCGTACAACGCCCTCATCGACTTTGCGTGCACCGGCAGGGGGAAGAGGTAGCCCTATCCGCGATCACCGCAGGTGGATGTAGGTGATCCCTGACACCGTTCCTGCGATAAAGAGGCTGCAGGGTATACCGTGGTGACACGTACGGGGGAATGCGAGGGGTGGGATTCGAACCCACGGATCCCTGCGGAACCGGATCTTAAGTCCGGCGGTGTTGGCCAGGCTTGCCTACCCTCGCGACAGGAGAGTACTCTGCACCGCTGCCGATAAACTTCTTCCCGGAGGGGCAGCCCGTGGATGCCCTCAGTACCGCACCGCAAATCCTTTCAGATCCCCCCGGAACTCCTCCTCCCGGATATCGACGTGATCCACCCGGGCATACGGGGGCCCCCTGCGGCAGAAAGCGACCACCTGTTCAACGGCAACCCGTTCCCCCTCAAGGACCGCCTCCACCCCGCCGTCCGGCAGGTTGCGGATCCACCCGGAGACTCCTGCAGCGAGGGCCTGCTCCTGCACCGCCGACCGGAAGAAGACACCCTGGACGCGGCCGGAGACCCGGAGATGGCGGCGGACGGGTGCCATAAAAATCAATCCTGTCATTCGCTGAGAGGTGACCCCGGAAACCCGGGGGTCATCCTCTCTTGTATCCGAATCTCCTGAGGAGCTCTGTCCGCTGGGCCACCTCCGACGGTCCTTCGACTCCCCGGGGCGATACCCCGTCGATCACTCCCAGGATCCCGCGCCCCTGCCCGGATTCGGCCAGGATCACCTGGGCCGGGTTTGCGGTGGCACAGAAGACGGTGCAAACCTCCTGGAGGTTTTTCACCGCGTTCAGCACGTTGATGGGATAGCAGTTCCTCAGGAAGAGGAGGAAGGAGTGTCCGGCCCCGATGGCCCGCGCATTCCGCGTGGCCAGTTCCCGGAGTTCGTCATCATTTCCCTCCACGCGGATCAGGCAGTCCCCCGACGACTCGCAGAACGCGAGCCCGAACCGCGCACCGGGAACGGACCCTGCCACCGCCTCGTAGAGGTCCTCGACGGTCTTGATGAAGTGGGACTGGCCCAGGATCACGTTCACATCCTCCGGCTTCTCGATCTCCACTGAGGTGAGGTGAAAGTTCCCCTGCATGGTGCATCGTACCACCGATGGATTCATGAAGGGATAAGGCATTGCGGGCTGCCCTGCCACTACCTGGAGATACCGGTTCCTACCCGGGGATGAACCGCACTCCCGTACTGCCCTCGTCTCCGGCCGGAGGATTTCCCTGCACCATCTTTACCCCCGGGCAGCGGGTTCAGGAGTATCCCACCGGTCCTCTCTCCTCGAGATAATCCTTGTTCTCCGGTTTTTTCCCTTCTCTGCGATTCTTTCAGGATTGGCGTCCAACCGGTGACGAACCCGTTCATACCCCATAAACATGGCGCTCCGGAAAAGGTAATGAAAGATGGTTGATTTCATGGAAAAAAACCGCCGGCGATAAGTTCAAGTCATATACTGCCTGATACCTTCCCGTGGAACCGGGTCAGCGATTCCCCATGCGGTAAAAGGACCCGGTCCTCTCTTCTCACCGCAATCCGCACGCAGAACCGGGGATCATTGCCGTCGTTACCGTTGAGGGGATCAGGCACAGGTCCTCACGCCGCCAGCAGGAAGGTGAGCAGCGCCAGCAGGTATGCGATGAAGATGATCGCTATCCCCAGCGGTGCCAGGAAGGTGAGGGTGGTGGTCACTGCCGCAGCGATCTGGGCGATCCGGTGGGACCCGAAGACCACGATCCCCCGGCAGCAGGCGGTGGCCCCGCCTGCGGTCGCGGGGGCAAGATCCGCGATGGCGTCCTGCACGGCCTTCTGCACGTAGGGCACGATCTCGCCGGGCCGGATGGCGAGACCGATGGGGTTCTTCCCGGTGATGGTGTTCACGACGTGGGTGTCGGTGGTCATGATCTCGGCATCCTCCACCTGGCCGAGCACCGCGTTCCGGAAGATCTCCCGGGCGCCCTGCACGATGTTGTTCCCGTCCAGGATCACGTACGCGGTCCTCTGCCCGCCCGCCTCGATCACCAGCGCCTGGATACCCAGCTCCCCGAACCCCTGCTGCCGGGTGAAGGGGACCTGCACCTGTGCCACGCCGGCGCGGAAGGGGGCCAGCGGCAATCCTGCCTGGAGCCCTATGACCGCCCGGACCCCCTCCACGTACTCGGTGGCAATGGCGGTGCCGTAGTGGACGCCACCCGATACCTCTGTCATGCTGTTGTGGGCATCGATGAAGAGGAAGTGCCCGAACTGCGGCCGTGCCTCTGCCATCAGGATCAGGGCCAGGGCTGGGTCCAGATCCTCGGTCCGTGCCGGTGCCCGTGTCCCCACCACCACCAGGGTATCCCCGAACCGCTGGGAGAGGAGCGAGACGGACCCATGGGTGATCCGGGCGGACCGCCCGGCAGAGTCACGGAACGGAATTTCCTGCAGGGATGCCCGGACCGCTGCCACCACCTTGCCGATCTCCTCGGCCCCGACCGGGTTGAAGTCGTGGGTGGCGCAGCCGTGGCCCACCAGCACATCCCCTTCCAGGGAGTCATGGAGCATGTGGGGGAGCATTCCTCCCCCGGCGTTGCCCACCGGCCCCGGGTGGATGTTCGGGACGGTCACCACCGCGTCCTCCTTCCCGTCGCGGCGGAGGACCAGGCTTGCCTGGGGCACCGTCACCTCCTCCCCCATCCGGCGGAACCAGGCGTCCATGCCAGGAGACCTGTCCGTCAGGTGGGCCAGGAATGCGTTCAGGAAGCCGAAGACCCGGACATGGAGCATCCGGTCCAGGGGGAACTCGATGAGCCGGATCAGGAGGAGCGCCCCGGCACCGAGGGTAACCAGGGAGATGAGAGCCACCGGTAGCAAGCCGGGTACGGCCATGGCGGCCCCGAGGGCAAGCCCCGCGCCGCTCGGGACGGCGGCAGGAACGGCCATCCGCAGCGGCCGGTAGTCGGCGGTGGCGACGAGCACCATGAGCCGGATCCCGAAGACCAGGCCCAGCGAGAAGGCGTAGAGGAAGGCAAAGAGGCCAGGTACAGGAAAGAGCAGGGCCAGCAGCACCGCAGCCAGCTGGAAGACGGTGCCTGCCAGGGCCAGGAGCGCCGAGCGGTTCAGGGTGGCGATGCCTCCGCCCAGCCGGACCAGGGGTCCCGTGAGCAGCACGGCTGCGAGAGCGGGCACGGAGAAGAGCAGGGTGCCGGCCCAGGGGAAGGGGAGGGTGAAGGGAACGAGGAGGTCCAGCGCGGGGCCGGTCAGTGCGGCGACGAGAAGCGAGAGGTACCAGGGAGGCGCGCTGAAGAGGAACCGGGTCAGGTACTCCATCCGGGAGTCCGGGCTGTGGATGGTCCGGGAAGGAGCGTTCTCCATGATCGCCTCACCGCCCCGGCGCCCCGGTCCGCTCCGGCACGGGCAGCGGGCCGAAGTGCTGCCGGTGCCGCCGCTCCATCTGGTCCCAGGTGGGGAGGTTGGTCTGGCACCCCACCGATTCGACAGCGAACGAGGCGGTGACGGTCCCGATACGGCCGCAGGCCTCCGGGCCATGGCCCTTCGCGTATGCGGAGAGGAACCCGGCCCGGTAGGCGTCGCCGGCCCCCGTCGGGTCCCTGAGGGGGACGGGGACGATGGGGATCCGGTGCACCCTGCCCCCCGAATGGACCTCGGAGCCCTCTGCATCCATGGTCACGATCACCAGGGGGACCCCGTCGATGATCTCACCCTGGCTCCGGCCCAGGACATGACACAGGGTGGCCATCTCGTGCCGGTTCGCAAAGAGGATCGCGACGCGGGCGATGAGGGATTCCAGCTGGTCCTTCGTGTACCAGCCGATGTCCTGGCCGGGGTCAAAGGAGGAGAAAGCGGCCCGCTCCGCCACCCGGACATTGAAGCCGGGATCGG
>Ga0153916_10002465_pt1 | contig 13527 bp, 12 predicted proteins | sample Opewatmetagenome_FD_109642 | JGI IMG/M metagenome (GOLD analysis project Ga0153916, IMG submission 109642) | Freshwater wetland microbial communities from Ohio, USA - Open water 3 Core 3 Depth 4 metaG | ecosystem: Environmental > Aquatic > Freshwater > Wetlands | place: USA: Ohio, Lake Erie...
CTTTTGCTTGTCCAGATCTCTGTAAGAGGCAAACCTCTGCCAAACCTGCTCCCTCAAATCTCCATATGGCATCGGGTGCCTTATCACAACTGGCTTTAAGCCCTTCTCCTTCAAAACTTTGCAGACCTTTCTTGATGTTTGGCTTTTTCCGCTCCCAGTCCTAACAGCACAAACTGAGATTACTGGCTTGGTAGATTTGAGCATTGTCCTCTCGCTTCCAATAATTTTGAAATCCGCTCCAGCGGCATTAGCTATGCTGGCCTTATGCATCACATCAACATAATTCAAATCACTGTATGCCAGATCTACCTGCTCTATCTCATGCTTTTTGATCAGCTCTGGGAGCTCGCTTTCCGAGTAAATTGGGATTCCCTTTGGGTAGTTCTTGCCAGCAAGTTCTGGCGGATAGACTCTCCCTTCAATATCTGGTATCTGCGCAGCAGTGAAAGCCACTACCTCATAATTCGCGTCATTTCTATACAAAACATTGAAGTTGTGAAAATCTCTTCCGGCTGCCCCGAGTATAATAACTCTAGTTCTCATAAGCTCATCCTCATTTCTATAAAAGGAAGGAAAGTTTTCCAGATGGAGCAATTACTAGGCTGCTTCCTTGGATTTCTTCTCTTCTGGCTTTTTCTCCAATTTCACTCTTGGCAATTGCATAGGAGGAGTGAGCCTCACTGGCTGCACGACAAACGTTCCATTAACCCCGCAGGTGTAATTAATCGTATTCAGGACAGATTCAGCAAATTCATCCGGCAATTTCTTACTCTCCTTCCATTGCTTTGAGATTTCCTTTACAGTTTTTGCATCCTCGCTTGCCTGCAAAACACCAATGATTTTCAAATATCCAATGTTATTCTCATACTTGACATTGAATGTATACTGAACCGTTACCTCATCATTCTTCACGACAACGTCATCCAAGCCAATATTTATGTTCAGTCCATCAATTGGCCCTTCCTTATCCCTCTTTGCTTCCACTGAAACTATCCTTCCACCAGTTATCATTTTTTCACCTCTAGATTTGTATTGATTCGCCGACCTTAAGAACTATCGGCTTAGCCTTTGTATCAGCCAAGCTCTTTGCGAACTCATTAGCATTCTGCCTTATCCTGTCCCATGTATTGTAATGCATTGGGATTACGAATTTGCACCTGATCTCTTTCGCAGCCTTGTGGGCATCTATCGGATCCATTGTGTATGTCCCACCTATCGGGAGCAGAGCATACTCCGCCCTCAAATCAACCATCTCGCTGAACTCATAAGTATCGCCAGCATGGTAGATGCTCTTGCCCCCTTTTCTAACTATAAAACCAACCGAATATTTTGATTGCGGGTGCACTGCTTTAATAACCTCGATATCAACCCCCTTCAAAGAGAATGAATCGTCAATCCTCACGTCAACCTTATTCCTTGTTGGAATATCGAGCTCTCTCAAAACAAGGTTTTGCGCAACCACGCTTGCCTGCGTCCTCTCAACAACATCAAGAACAGTGCTTTTCTCAAAATGATCAAAGTGCTCATGCGTTATCAGCAATAGGTCTGCTTTCTCAATCTCCCCACTAGAGATAGCCGCCTTTATAAGCCGGTCAGGAGAATCTCCCAGATAAGGGTCTATGTAAATTGTCAGCTCATCAAGAGTTATCTCAAACCCAGCATGCCCCAGATAGAGTATGGAACTCATAAATTCACTCTATTATTTTTCTTTATAACAAATTTAAATATACCTTTCGCTCAAAACCCATCATGAGAAAGATTGCAGCTTTTATTGCTATTCTCTTGCTTCTGAATTTTACTAAAGCGGATTTCAGGGACATATCCCTGGTAGTTGATATAAGCGTTAATGCAAATGGATCAGCCCATGTGGTAGAACTAATAACACTTTCAGTGGATGCAAGCTCCGAGGATCTTTATGAGAGAAGCATACTCTCAAGGGAACTCACCATCCAAGATTGGAGCCAAATCACAAAGAGCAGTTACATAAGGCAGCACATACTCTCCACAATAAGCCCCCCAAGAGTAAGGATTATACCGGAGAAGCTAGTCCGCTATGGCTTCAATCTCTCAACAGCAGTAGTGAAAATAGATTATGATATAGATGGGATTTTCGTAATGAATAAAACCGGGCCCAGAAAAACCACATACACATTCAGGAGAGGTGTCCTTTCATTTGAGAACTCACCAAGTGGGCCAGTTCTGCCAAAATATAACGATTTGGTGATAAGGTTACCACAAGATGCGATAATTATGCGCATATACCCTGAGCCAGATGAACCAGTGGGTATATTCAACGTAACTAACAACCACATACAAGGGGTGAGCCAAATAACTTGGAAAGGAACGGTTCCATTGAATGAGTTCGAACTAGTTTTTGTAAGGGAGGAACCTCTTGATGTCGAGGTCAATGAATTCTTTAGTGAAGCTCAGCAGGCAGTAGTCGCAATCATATTCTCACAACAAGGGGCGATATTAATAACTCTAGTAGTGGTAATTGCGATCTTTTACCTAATTTTCAAAAAGAAGTGATTGGATGCTGCACCAATATGAAAAGCTCGTGCTCCTTGCTCTTAAAGACTCGAAGAACGGCGTTAAGGAGATAGCGTCTCACACAAAGCTGGGCGAGGATTCAGTGATGAGGGCGCTCTACTGGCTTCAGGAAAAAGGCGCTGTTAAAATTACAAAAAAAGAGGACTACGAGTTTAGACTTGGAAGCGAGGGGGAGAGATTCCTAAAGCATGGTTTTCCCGAGTCTAGAATTCTAATAAAAGCAAAAGAAAAAGAGATTGAGGTGAATGAGCTAAGCAACGAGGAGAAGAGCGTAGGCCTTCCCTGGGCTAAAAGGAACAATTGGGTGGAGTTGTTATCAGGGGATGGTAAAACCTACATAAAAATTACAGAAAACGGGAAGAGGGCGATTAAGGAAGGCCATGATGCAGCGATTGTTTTGGAGAAGATAAAAAACGGGGAAAAAATTGTTGAAAGCGAGCTTATCAAACAGTTATTAAAGAGGGGGGAAGTTATTAAAAAAATTGAGAAAAGTGAAATAAAAGTGCAGCTAACTGAAAAAGGAGTGGAACTTGCGGAGGAAATAAGACCTGAAAAAGAGGTAAATGTCTTAACAAAGGAAATGATAGTTAGCGGCAAGTGGAAAGAGCTCAACCTCAGGCCCTATGATGTAAAGGCGCCAGTTGAAAAGTTGGTTCCTGGCAAAAAACATCCACTGCGTGCGGTTATTGATGCGATAAGGAAAATATTCATTGAGATGGGTTTTGAGGAGATGGAGGACAACCTAATTGAATCCTCATTCTGGAATTTTGACGCGCTATTCCAACCGCAGGATCACCCAGCAAGGGATCTGATGGATACATTCTACCTTGCAAACCCAGAAAAAATCTCCTTACCAAAAGGCGAAGTTGTAGAAAGGGTAAAGAAAGTGCATGAGAAAAATTGGAAATACAAGTGGAGGAGAGATGTTGCAGAGCAAGCAATTTTGAGAACACACGATACTGCGATCTCCCCAAAGTACATGGTTGATATAAGGGAGGGCAGAAGAAAAGCGCCCGGCAGATATTTCACTGTAGGGAGAGTTTATAGAAATGAGGCCACGGACTACAAGCATTTGAGCGAGTTCCACCAAGTTGGCGGCATAATTGTTGACGAGAACGCAACCTTCAGGGACCTGCTTGGTCTGCTTAAGGAATTCTTCAGAAAGCTTGGGTTTGAAAAGATAAGGTTCAGGCCAAGCTATTTCCCATACACTGAGCCAAGCTTGGAGGTGGAAGTTTTCTATAAAGAAAAGAAAACTTGGCTTGAGTTAGGTGGCGCGGGAGTTTTTAGGCCAGAGGTTTGTTTGCCGACATGGGGCAAATATCCGGTTTTAGCATGGGGCATAAGTTTAGAAAGGCCAACAATGCTTATGATGAACCTGGGGGATATAAGGACGTTCTATAAGAATGACTTGAACTGGCTGAGAGAAACAAAAGCATCGAAGCTTTGGGTGTGAGCGTGGCAATAATTTCATTCAAAAAAGAGGAGATAGCCAAATTTCTTGGGAAAAAGGTTTCTGAGCATGAACTCATTGACAACCTGCCCCTACTAGGTATGCCCGTAGAAGAGATGAAAGACGGAGAAATTTTCGTTGATGTAACCCCAAACAGGCCGGACTTATTGAGCGTAGAAGGAATTGGAAGGGCTTTAGCATCGTTTTTGGAAGTTAAGACCGGGTTGAGAGAATATAATGCGAAATTCTCTGGAATTAGTCTATTCGTTGATAAATCGGTTAAAAAAGTTAGGCCATGCATCGCAGGAGCTTTGGTCAAAAACGTTGAGATAAATGACGAATTTGTAAGATCAATAATCCAACTGCAAGAGAAATTGCATGAAACATTCGGAAGAAAGAGGAGGAAGCTCGCAATAGGGATTCATGACTTCGCCCAGTTATCCCCGCCGTTCTACTACAAGGCGGTTGGACCCAAAAGCATAAAATTTACCCCTCTGGACATGACCGAAGAGTTAACCCCTGCAGAAATATTGCAAAAGCATCCAAAAGGCCGCGAATATGGGAGCATATTGAAAGGGGCCGAAAAATACCCGATAATTTTTGATAGCAAGAATAATGTCCTTTCAATGCCACCAATAATAAATGGAGAACTGACAAGGGTGACTGAAAAAACAAATGAACTATTCTTAGACTTGACAGGCACAGATGAATATACCGTCATGGATGCGCTCAAAATAATCGCAACTGCTCTTGTTGATAGGGAAGGAGAAATTTTTTCGATTAAGGTTATTGATGAGAAAGTATTCATCTCCCCAGATCTTAAGGCCAGAGAGATGGTTGTTGATGCTGAAGATGTGAATAAACTTTTGGGTGCCAATTTCTCACAAAAAGAAATGAGACGCCTGCTTGGGAGGATGGGCCACGAAGTAAAGATTAACAAGAAACTTGATGTAAGAGTGCCTTGTTACAGGACCGATATCATCCACTGGGTCGACATAGCCGAGGATGTCGCGATTGCTTATGATTATAACAAGTTTCAACCAACGCTGCCAAACTTCTTTACTATTGGGATGGAAAAACCAATTGAAATACTAGGTGAGAAAATAAGAGAAATAATGGTTGGGCTTGGATTTGAGGAAGTTCTTGCGTGGTACCTAACTAATGAGAAAACAAACTTTCAAAAGATGCTCATACCGCAGACCCCGCACGTTGTTATTAAAAACCCACTTACTGAAAACTCCACAATGATGAGAACATGGCTTACTCCATCGTTGCTTTCTATTCTTTCTGAGAACAGGCATGTTCAAATGCCAATCAAAATTTTTGAACTAGGAGATGCTGCAGTTTTGGATGGTAACAAAGCCAAGGAAGTAAGGAAACTTTGTTGCGTAGTCCAAGATTCTCAAGCGGCATTCAGCGATATGAGGTCAGTAGTTGAATCAATTCTATTTGAGCTTGACTGGGGCTATAAAATAAGAGAGATCGAACACAGTTCATTCATAAAAGGAAGAGCAGTAGAGGTAATAAGAGATGGGAAAAGAAAGGGCATTTTTGGTGAGATACATCCGGGAGTCCTCAACAATTTCAATCTTGAGCACCCAGTAACAGCATGCGAGTTAGAGATCCTTTGAACTACATGGCATATAGGTAAATCTTATCTTTTGCATCCTTCTTTTTTAACTTCCAGTAAGGGAAAGTAAACCTATATGAGACCACCCTTGCTCCGTGCTTAAGTTCCTTGGAAAGCTTATGCTTCAATTTAATGTTCGTAGGTTGTAGAAGGAAGAGGGTCACTATATCCGCGTCGCTCAAATCCGCATTAAAAAAATTATTTAAAACAAATTTTGTCTTTTTTCTAACTCCATTAAAAATTGCGGAGAACTTGCTCCAAAGAATTAAGAAGGGGTTTATCTCAATTCCAACGCCATCCGCACCGAATTCCTTCGCAGCCATTATAATGATTCTTCCATCCCCGCTTCCCAAGTCATAAACCTTTGTTCTATTGTTTGCTCCAGCCATTTTCAACATTTTTCTGACAACCCGCTCTTCGGTAGGGGTCCACGGAGCGCCTATAAAATAAGTTATCGATAAAAATATCAACCCCATCATTAACGCAACCACAAGCAAAAGCACAAAAAGGAAAAATGTTAGGAAGAGTTCTGACGTAATCATTTTCCCCTCTTTTTCTTTGGTTCCTTCAAAACTTTCTCAACTTTCTTTTCGCTCATCTCCAAAATAAATGCAAGCTCCTCCTCATTAAACCCAAAGTAATTCCTAATTGTCGGTATGTTCTTGCTATCTCTGCAGAGCAGCTTAATTAGCGGAAGAAATATGTCTATTGAGTCCTTGGATGAAACATGGCACTTTTTTGAAATTTTTAGCCCGATCTCTTTCCTCTTTGCCCTATCTCCCTTACTCACGCTTAACTTTCTTATTATTTTTGGGAACTCATACCTAACGAATTTGTGGTAGGGTTCTTTTTTAGAGAGCGCAACACCAGCAGTAATTAAATCATTGAAATACCTCATAAAACCCCAGTATTGCCGGTTGCGTATCCTTCCCTCAAAAACATTCGCCCTTGAAAGCATCTCAAATGCATTGTAAATATCCTCGCTCGTCTCATACTCGTTTGGTATATTCTCCTCAACCCACTTCTCAAGCATGCCTGCATCCAAATCAAGACCCCATAGAGCACTGGTTGCATCCTTATAGGTGCTTGCCTTGAAAATTTTTCGCAGAGAATCAAATATGTTCCTCTCCCTATCCCTGTAATTTATGACATCGATGTCTTTTCCTTCAATCTTTTCTCTACCTTCTCCGAGAGCTTGCAAATCGTTTATTGCTGACCTAAGGTCGCCATTATTCTCTTTTGCGATTCTCTCAAGATTCTCCTTCTCTATGCTTAACTTCTCCCTGCTGGCTATTTTGCTGAGAATCGTCGCAATTGTTCTTGAGTTCACCCGCTTCATCTCTAAAGTTTTGCATGCTGAGCGAATTGAACCCAGATTCTGGCTCCAAACATCATTTGCAATTAGAATAACTGGTTGCATCGACTCGTTTATAACATTAAGAACTGCCCTGCCGCCTCCCCTGTCTCCAGGCAGCAGACCATCAATCTCATCTATCAAAATCAATTTTCCCCTATCATCCAAGCTTGCAGAGGAAGAAGCAGCCCCAGCAACCCTATTTATGCTCTCCTCATCCCTCAAATTGCTGGCGTTCATCTCAATTATATTCCAACCCATGATCTCCGCTAATGCGTAGACAAGCGCGCTCTTTCCAATGCCGGGCGGTCCATATAGTAGGAGAGGTTTGCCTTTGATGTCCCTATTCCAATCAGTAGCCCAACGTTTAATTTCCTCTATTACCTCACCATTGCCAGCCACTTCATCCAAGGTCCTTGGCCTATGTTTTTGGCACCACAACATGCTATAATTAAGTTTAGCATAATTTAAAATTCCTACTAGAGAGAATGCTCATCGGAGTCGTAGGCAAAACAAACACTGGCAAGACAACCTTCTTCTCGGCAGCAACGCTTGTAGATGCAAAAATAGCCCCCTTCCCATTCACAACAATAGAACCAAACATCGGCAAGGCATATGTCAGGGCAAAATGCCCCGAAGTGGAGCTCAAGGTTAAATGCAACCCGCACAATTCGCTTTGTGAAAATGGAATAAGGCTAATCCCAATGGATGTTATCGATGTTGCGGGCTTAGTCCCAGATGCGCATCTTGGCAGGGGATTGGGACTCAAATTCCTTGATGATTTGCGAGTTGCAGACGTTCTAATTCAGGTTGTTGATGCATCAGGAACAACGGATGCGGAGGGGAAGCCGTGCGATTTCTATGACCCTGCAAACGAAATAAAATTTTTGGAGGAGGAGATAGCTTACTGGGTTTTTGGAATAATGAAGAGAAGCTGGAGCAAGATTAAAGGAGGCGATGCGGATGCTCTGGCGGGCCTGCTCTCTGGCTTGAAAGTAACCAAGGAGCAGATAGAAAAAACTTTAGAAAAAACCTACCTCTCCATTGAGAAGATAAACTGGAGCGATGGGGATATTTTGAACTTTTCAAGAGAGCTTAGGAAAAATTCAAAACCAATCCTAATTGCCGCGAACAAAATAGACCTCCCAAACGCGCATGATAATTACATAAAACTAAAAGAAAAATTTCCAGAAAAAATAATAGTCCCATGCTCAGCAGAGTCAGAGCTCGCGTTAAGGAAAGCTGGTGAGCGAGGAATAATAAAATATGTTCCTGGGGATAATGATTTCCAAATTCTAAAAAACGATATTCCCAAGAAGCAGATGGATGGGCTTCAATTCATTAGGGAGAAAATCTTATCAACTTACAAAGGGACAGGAGTGCAAGAGCTGGTAAACAAGGCAGTTTTTGAGCAGCTTAACCTCATAGTTGTTTACCCAGTTGAGGATGAAAATAAGTTCTCAAATCATTTCGGCGTAGTGCTTCCAGATGCCCTACTTATGGAGCATGGTTCCACAACTTTGGATTTGGCAGCCAAGATACATACTGACCTTGCAAAAAACTTTGTTTGTGCGATAGATGCAAGAACAAAGATGCGGCTTGGCAGGCAGCACCAACTCAAGACTGGGGATGTGTTAAAAGTTGTTGCGAATATGAGGGGCTGAGCAGAAGTAATATATTTAAATCCTCTAGACGTATAATGTAGCGAGGTGATTTCTGTGGCCAAGAAACCTAGAGGAAGAGAGGCAAAAACCCACGAGGTTAAGGTTGAGGCAAAGAAAAGCAATTTCATATACATACTAATTTACTTCTTCACTTGGTTAAGTGGGCTTATAGCCTACCTAATTGAGAAAAAGGATAAAAACATAAGATTTCATGCGATGCAGTCCATACTGCTTGGAATAGTAATATTTGTTCTAACATGGTTCCTATTCTTCCTTATAATCACGCCGCTAATAGGCTTTGTGCTTTGGTTATATGGGCTGTACGTGGGTTATAAGGCGTCCACGGGAGAGACGATCAGGATACCATACCTCGCTGAATATGCAGACAAATATGTCTGATCTATTTTTTAATTTTTATTATTCTTGTTAAACCCCTTCCGCTAGCTTCCCTGATTTCAATTAAATTCAGTGCCTGCAATCTTTTCAGGTAATTCCTAACAGTCCTGTCAGTCTCATTTTTCAAAAGTTTGTATAACTCCCCGCTTGTGAGTTCACCTCTTTCCTGCAGGACCTTAATTATGTCTCTTTCCGTTTGGCTTAACTTCTCAAAATCCAGATTTTTTGTGCCCAACTCGCCGAACGCTTCCCTTACATGCCTCTCATCAATTCTCTTCGCATTTTCTTTCTCAGCGATTTTCCCAGATTTCCAGAGAAGGCTTATGGCAAGCCTTGCATCCCCATTGTTCTTTGCAGCCTTGGCGGCACATAGCGGGATGATCTCATCTGACAATGCATCTTCATAGAAAGCGAGCTTGGCTCTCTCCCCTAGTATGTCCTTGAGCTCCAAGGGCGAGTACTGCTTGAAAACTAACTGCTTTTGGGCCAGCGAGCTCCTTATTCTCTGGTCCATTTTTGCCAGCAATTCACCGTTGTTCATTATACCAATAACTCCAATGCGCACTGAAAAGATTTCACTGGCCCTTGTCAGATCATAGAGAATATGCTCTTCATCATGAAAACCCGCAAATAACCTATCCATCTCATCGAGTGCCACTATTGGAACCTTCTTTTCTTTTGATAGAAGCTCAACTATCTTGTCAGTTATCTCGTCGCTTGCAATCCCTCTCCTAGGTATAAACTCACCAAGAGCGGAGGCAATTTTATTTAGTATGGAGTGCCTGGTGTTAAACTCCCAGCAATTTACATAAATTGGCAAAACTTTTTGCGAATACTCCTCCAACTGCCTGAAAACGAATCTCACAGAGCATGTTTTCCCGGTGCCGCTTGTCCCGATTATCAGTAGATTATCAACCCTCCCTCCCTTTGTGGCTCCCTTCAAAGCATGTGCGATCTCTTCTATGAGATTCTCTCTATGTGGCAGGACTTCTGGCAAGTACTCGGGCATCAGTACTCTCTCATCCTTGAAAATCTCATTCTCCCCCGAGATCTCCTGGAATATATTCCCCATAGACAAGCACGCATTTATTTATCTTTTTTGATTAAAAACCTTTAGGTGAAGATGAGAGTTATCGCTGATTTTCACATTCATTCCAAGTATTCAAGAGCTACAAGCATAGGAATGGACATTGAGAACTTGGCCAGATATGCAAAAATTAAGGGAATAGATGTACTGGGAACAGGCGACTTCACCCACCCACAATGGCTCAAGGAGTTAAAAGCCAAGCTCAAACCTCTTGAAAATGGTCTTTTTGAATTCGATGAGACTTTATATGTGCTTAGCAATGAAGTGAGCAACATCTTCACATCAAAGAATAAGGTAAGAAAAATACATAATGTTATTTTAGCACCTAGCTTTGAAATCGTTGGACAAATAAACGACGAGCTTAAGAGGTTCGGCGACCTAGGTTCGGATGGCAGGCCCACTTTGAGTATGAGTGCTGCAGAACTTGTTGAAACTGTTATGGGTATTTCAGGAGAATGTTTCATCTTTCCTGCGCATGCATGGACCCCGCATTTTTCCGTCTTTGGTGCAAACTCTGGATTTGACTCGATGGAGGAATGCTTTGGGGAGCAAAGCAAGCATATTCACGCATTGGAAACGGGTCTCTCCAGCGACCCGCCAATGAATTGGAGGCTCAGCGCGCTTGACAAGTATGCGCTTGTTTCAAATTCAGATTCGCATTCCCTAGGTAGAATTGGGAGGGAGGCAAACATCTTTGAGCTTGACAAAACAAGCTACAAAGCAATAATCGACGCAGTAAAGAACAAGGACAAGGAGAAGTTTAGAATGACAGTGGAATTCTTTCCAGAAGAGGGTAAGTACCACTATGATGGGCATAGGGCATGCAATGTTAGGATGTCACCTGAGGAGAGCGAAAGAAACAAAAACATCTGTCCGGTGTGCAAAAGGAAACTGACAATAGGAGTTATGCACAGGGTTGAGCAATTGGCAGACAGATCAGTTGGCTTTGTTCCTAAAAATGCAATTCCATATGTCCACCTAATACCCTTGGATGAGATAATTGCAAATTCATTGGGTAGGAGCACGAGCAGCGAAGCGGTTAGGAGGGAATACCAAAAACTCATAGCTCATTTTAAGAGCGAATTCAGTGTTTTGCTGGATGCCAGTTACGAAGAGATAAGCAAAATTACTTATGAGAGGATTGCTGATGGAGCGATGAGGATGAGATCCGGCAAGGTCACTGTTAAGGCAGGTTATGATGGGGTTTATGGGGAAATAGACCTTTTTGGTGGAAGAAAAGAGGGCAAATACGGGCAAAAAGGGCTAGAAGAATTCTTGGAATAGGGTAAGCAAAGATATTTAAGAATTAAAATCCAAAAATTCACTTCTAATCATCTAATATGCTTTCTCGTGAGGATTAAAATGAAGAGAATAGAAGAGCTCTATCAGCTCTTTAAAACAAAAGGCAAGGTTGAGCTTGGAGAAGTCGCAAAAGTATTGAAAATATCGCAGAATTCAGCTCTTTTTTGGGCAAAAGCATTGCAGGAAGATAAAGTTCTGAGCATTCGAGAGGAGAACGGGAGAACCTACCTAATGCTTATCAGCGACACAAAAATCCCAATTCCTTCCCCAAAAAAAGTAAGGCTAAGCAGAGTCGTTCAACCCTTTGTTGAAGCAATCGTAGGAAAAGAGAAAAAAGCCGTTTCAGAAGAGGAGCTCGCAACTCTTACTGAGAAGTATGCTGTAAAAGTTGCAGAGCTGAAGAAGAGAAGCGATGAGATACAGCAGATGGAAAAAACCAGAGCGACAATAATTTACAAAGATTACATCCCTCTTGAGAGGCGTTTTGAGGTTGAGTTACATCTTATAAATCAGCAACTTGCTGACAAGGAGGAGAGGATAAAAGAGCTAGATAAAAGAATAAAGGAAGTTCCAAGCAGATTCGGAGTTATAGAATCGCATGCTTCAAAGCTTGAGAAAATGGAGGCTTATGTTAGGGACAGCATAGAAAAATCAAAAGCAAGAATTGAAAGGGAAATGGGAAGAATAAGAATGGTGCAGGGGTTAGCTGAGAGACACATAATTGAGGTTGGGAAAAGGATTGCTGAACAAACTACAAAACTAAAAGATATAGAGAAGGAACTTTTTAGGCTCAGGAAAATGGAAGACTGGATGTACATCCAGCAGAATGATTTAGATAGAAGAATGAAAGAATATGCAAAAATCAGAAGGGAAAGTATGAGGGAGCTTGATGATCTGCGGGAAATATTCAGAACCGGATTCCTAAAGAAGCATTCAAAAGAACTGGGCAGGATTAAAGAGAAACATGAATTGGAGATCGACCAGATTAGAAAAAGGGAAGAGGAGCTGAGCGAAAAAATAAAAGCCGCAAGGAAGGACTTAGAAAGGGTAACAAACGAAAGTAGAGCAATAATTGAGAGATTCGAGAAAATAACTAAGAGAAAGGTTGAGATAGAAAAAGCACGCGAAGAGTTCGGAGAAAAAAAGGAATTTGTAAAAGACGTAAAAACAATGCCCTCTACTGGAATTGAATGAACGCTAATTCATTTATAACTTCACAATGCAATATCTATTAGGTGATGGAATGGGCATGCTGGAGAAGGTTGATCCAGAAATTTATAAAGCAATCATGAACGAGCTTAATAGGCAGAGAAACGGTTTGGAGATGATTCCGTCAGAAAATTTTGCAAGCCTAGCTGTTCTGGAAGCGCAAGGTTCTATTCTAACAAACAAATATTCCGAAGGTTACCCTGGTAAAAGGTATTACGGAGGGAACCAATTCGTAGATATATCAGAAAGCTTAGCTATTGAGAGGGCAAAGAAGCTTTTTGGCGTAGACCATGCAAATGTGCAGCCGCATGCGGGAGCCCAAGCCAACATGGCCGCCTATTTTGCTTTCATGGAGATTGGAGACAAGATGATGGGATTGAATCTAACCATGGGGGGGCATTTGACACATGGGAGCCCAGTTAATTTCTCTGGCAAATGGTATAAGGTGGTTGCATATAATGTGGATAAAGAAACCCATCTTTTGGATTATGATGAGATTAAAAAGCAGGCACTTGCAGAAAAACCCAAGTTAATTCAGTGCGGCTATACTGCTTACCCCAGAGCAATCGATTTTAAAGCATTCAGGGAGATCTGCGATGAAGCTGGCGCATACATGATGGCAGATATTGCGCATATCGCAGGGCTTATTGTTGGCGGAGCCCATCCAAACCCTGTCCCATATGCGGATGTTATTACAACTACAACCCATAAAACTCTTAGAGGGCCCAGAGGGGCGATAATCTTATGCAAAAAAGAATATGCAGAGCAAGTGGATAAGGCGGTTTTCCCAGGCCTTCAAGGTGGGCCCTTGGATCATGCGATAGCTGCAAGGGCCGTATGTTTTAAGGAGGCAATGCAGCCAAGCTTTAAGGAATATGCAAA
>Ga0153916_10002466_pt1 | contig 13526 bp, 13 predicted proteins | sample Opewatmetagenome_FD_109642 | JGI IMG/M metagenome (GOLD analysis project Ga0153916, IMG submission 109642) | Freshwater wetland microbial communities from Ohio, USA - Open water 3 Core 3 Depth 4 metaG | ecosystem: Environmental > Aquatic > Freshwater > Wetlands | place: USA: Ohio, Lake Erie...
GCCAAGATATGCATGATCGATGACCAGGTCGCCAGCGTGGGGAGCGCCAACTTCGATGTGAGGAGCTTCGAGCTGAACTTCGAGACCAACGCCGTCATCTACGACGCCGATGTCGCGGCCGCCATCCGTGACAAGTTCCTTGACGATGTCGCCAACCACAGCGACGAGCTGACCAAGGAATCGTACGCCCACCGCGGGAATTGGGTCAAGTTCAAGGAGGCCATCGCGCGCCTCTACACGCCCATCGCCTGATTACTTGGGCCTTTCCTGGTTCCGTTCGTTCCGCACCCGGTGGAGGTAGTGCTTGAACCGCGGGGCGTTTTGCTGGTAGTTTATGGCCATGGCGGGCAGGAAGTAGCGGCTGTGCTTGGCGATCATCACCATACCGGTGGCCAGCTTCTGCAGCGGCCCCTTCTCGCAGCCTATAACCAGGTTCCGGCGGGCCGCGATCGCGTCCAGGAAGCCCTCTAACGTCGTCTCGTGAGCGCAGGTGACGACGCTCCCCACGTCCGACAGCAGGTGTCCGTCCGTGCCGCCGGTGAAGGCCAGCGTCTTTTCATGTGCCAGACGCATCGCCTTGAGGTTCAGCGAGTGCGTCATGCCGCCGGAGATCACCTCCAGGCCATCGAAGCGCGCGATGAGTTCTGGCGGCAGGTACTTCGCGCCAATGCTCTTCAGCAGACCCTTGTTGAAGATTAGATATCCATAGGGGTGCGCCGCGATGGTGACGCAATTGTACTCCTCGGCGCGGTCGATAATCTCCTGCGTGCCCAGCTTGATGGCCAGCCACGGGCTGCCCTGGCGATTCGGCTCGATGTGGCGCTTGAAATAGTCCTCGAGGTCGCGGGGCGAATAGAAGTAGGTGAGGATATGGGGGCCGTCGAAGGCGCTGACCTCCATGCCCGGGACGACGAGCAGGTCCCCCCGGTCCCTGAGGGCTTGCAGAGATCCGGAGATGACGTTGTGATCGGTGATAGCTACCCCGAAGCCGCGCATGCGGGCTTTCGCCAGCACATCGCGCACCGGGGCACGGCCGTCCGAGTGGTCTGTGTGGAAATGCATGTCGACGGCCGAGAGGCCCTCTGTCTCCAGCTGGGCCATGTCCGGGATCTCGAAACGGACCGGCCCGCTGCTGCGGTCCGAGCGCGGCATCTAGTCCTCGGGCAAGATAGCGACGGGTGGGGTCTAGAAGGTATGCGCCAACCTGGCACCACAGAGCCGCTCACAATCGCATTTCACCGGTGAGAAACGGCTGTGTCTTCACCCTCCGCGGGTTCCCCTTCAGGGATGATTCGAGGTTGCTCGGCCCGGTCGCTGGGTCCTTCACTACCTTCAGTTTCGTCCCTCCAATACTCAAGACATGGGGGCAGGGCACAGCCGTCGGAGGGAAAAGCGTCACACCGGACGGCGAAGGACGCGATTAGGAGGCAAGACCGACGAACGATTCAACGCGTTCCGCCACGGCGGGATCATCGAAGGCGGCGGCGAATTCGTCTAGGGTCGTAAACGGTCGTCGCCTTACGATGCGCGCGGCGCGCTTGGCCCCGACGCCTGGCAGGGCCTCAAGGGCCTTCAACGAGGCGCGATTCACGTCCAGGGGGAACTCTACGGCCGTCACGGACCGCGCGCCGTGGCTCGTGATCTTCACGTCCACGAACCGGTTGACCTTGAGATCGTAGGGCAGCCCGACGAGGATTGGATAGGTCCCGATTTGGCGTCCATACGTCACGTGGCCGTCTTGAATCTCGAGATACACCCTTCGCAGAACGGTTCCTTCGGGTAGGATTCGGCGGAGAATCTCATGGTCGATGTCCTCCCGCACGGACTCTTTGAAACGCCGGAACTCGGAATGAAGCCCCGTGGGCTCGAACTCCTGCCGTACGGGACGAACCTGTCGTATGTTGATCCGCCGAACCCAGAGGTCCTCTTCGAGGAGACGTTTCAGGAAGGCGAGATTCAGATCGAAGGTCTTCTTCGTCTCGCCCGTCAAACCCGTGACGAAGTTGAGACCGGGCAGGAGTCTCGGCAGACCGTTTTCCCCACGCTCCCGGCCCACGGCGTTGACCATGCGGATGGCCTCGAGGCATCCTTCCGCGTCGATGTTCAGGTTGTTCGCCTCTGTGACTGCGGGGTCTGCGGACTCGAGGCCGAAGGACAGGAGGTTGCCCGGGGACGTGTACCGCACCAGGAGGCGGAGGGCCGCCATGGCCTCATCCCGATGGGCGACCATCATCGCGGGGTCGCCGTTGTCCGTGTGGAGGACCCGCAGTCTCGGTGCGGCGTCATGGATGCCGTGGAGAAGCGCCTCCAAGACCGGGACGTTAATCTGCGGGGTCGGTGAGGTTCCGAGGCCGAGCGCATGGTAGCTGAAGAAGTCCGCTTGTCCGCCAAGGCGGAAGTTGACCGCGCCCAGCTCCGCGAGTCTGCGCACTTCTGCGAGGACGCCGTTCAACGGGCGGAACTTCGTAATCCCATATTGCGGTTCGATGCAGAAGCTACATCCGCCGTTCACGTAGCGGACGCAACCTTTCGACGTGTCGAGCTCGACGACGAGCGGCTCGGGGAAGTCCGGATGGTGCGTGATGACGTCGGCGCCGAGGTGGGCCCAGCGATTCCACTCCGCCATCGTGCGGTCGCGGTCCTCCCACTCACCCTTCACCAGGTGGTCATAGACACACGCGTCGGGGTCGCGAACGGCGACGTGGTCGAACGGCTCGGTGAGAGCCTCGTCGAAGAATCGGAAGCGGGCCAGGGGGCCGCCGAAAACGCGGGGGCCTTCAAAGGCCTTCGCGTGACGGAAGATCTCCTTCTCGCTGATGGGCAGGCCGCGGAGGTACTTGCCCGGGACGATGGGGCCCGAGACGATCGCGAGGAGATCACCCTTCAGCGGGTGGCCCGCCCGGACGTCGTCGATCGTGACGTACTGCCAGTCGTGACCTGCATCCGCCACCGCGCCCGCGAGGTACCGTGGGTACGGGGAAATGTAGGGCGGCACGCCGAAGTTGGACGGCTCGTCCACGTAGCCGTCCAGGATCACGACCTTCATGGGCCGGAATCCATGCCGCCCTCGCGATAAAAGGGCTTCGCCGCTGGCCTACGCCTTCGTCTCTTGCTTCTTGGGCTCCTTGCTGCCCCAGCGACTGATGACGATAATCAGGACGATCATCAGGAGGGTCAGGACGAGCGCCGTCACGACGAAGTAGGCCCAACCGCCCCAATCCTTCGGCGCCGTGGTGCTGACGCCCGCGGCCGAGAGACCGCCTTGGACCACCTGGTTCCACAACAGTGCAATCACGAAGCCGAAGGCAGCGGCCAGTGACGTCGAGATTGTACTCCGCACTTCTGCCACCGAGAGCTTTCTCTCCTCCGCCATACAAACCCTCAGAGGGGGAATCGGCGGATCGAAAGTAATACTTTCGGAATGCGGCCAGGCCGGGTTCGGCGCTAGCGTTTCCGCGCTTTTGCCTTGTCCTTCGAGACGACCCGAACTCCCTCAATCCGCGCGGACGGGTACTGCCCGCGAGCGTCCTTCTCGAGGGACTTGACCATGTCCCATACCGTGAGCAGGGCGACGGAAACCCCGTAGAGGGCTTCCATCTCCACCCCCGTCTTGTACGTCGCCTCGACAGTCGTCGTGCACACGATGAAGTCCCTCCCCCTCTCGAACTCCACCGAGGCGGACGTCAGGGGGATGGGGTGGCAGTGCGGGAGCGTTTGCCACGTCGACTTGATCGCCTGCAGCCCGGCGACCTCGGCGGCGGCAATCGGATCGCCCTTCTCAATGCGACGCGCGCGGATGGCGGCAATCGTCCTCGGCCGCAGACGGATCGTGCCCGTGGCCACGGCCCGCCGGGGCACGTCGCGCTTCGTCCGGATGTCGACCATCCGCGCCATCGCCCCCCACAACCGGGACGTCGCTATTTCACGATTCGCACCCATCCGACATTGTCAAGACACGCGCCTGCGTCGGACGCGCCCCGCGCGTCCTACCCATCGCGCGCGCGAGGCATTGTCAAGTCGACGCGTCGGACGCCGGAGCGCTTAACTACGGTGCCGACCGCTGAGGCGAGCTCGTGCGGATGGGACAAGGCGCGCACGAAGGGATGGGACGGGACGCCCCGCGACGGGCTCCTGACAAGGCGATTCCTTCACCGCGTCCCCGCCGCGTTGCCCGACCGGCTGGGCGGTCCGCGTACGGCTCCGGGGTCGGACGACACGATGTGAGGCGAAGGAAATGGGAAACCTGAGAAAGATCGTGGGCGTGAGCCTGGCCGTCGCTGTGGCCCTGGGCCTCGTCGCCTACGTGCTGGTACCCCACGCGGGCCCCTCGAACGAGTCCGTCGTGGTGAACCAGCCGCAGACGCCGACGACTCCGGGCGGCAGCACGAGCACCGGGACCGGCACGGGCACGGGATCCACGACGTCGACACCGCCGACGTCGGACCACGTACGGCTGCCGAAGCTCCACGGCAAGAACAGTGAGGGGCCCAAGCACGTGGTCTGCCTGCCGGCGAACTCGCATGTGCAGGGAACGGCCCAGTACCAGGGAGCCAACTGGTACCGCGGCCAGTGCGCGCAGACCGCGGGAGCGAGCTCGCAGGGACATGCGAACGGCCACGCGGGCAACAACCTGGCGGCCGTGCCGTACGTCCTGACGCACTCCCACACGGGCCAGGAACACTGAACCACCTTATCCCTCCGGGGACGCGGCCTGGGGCCCCGAGCCCCGGGCGCCGATTTCTTTACGTCAGCGGGAGTGCCGCCGCGCGCGCGGGGGCTGCGACTTCCAGATGGGAACGATCCGCTTGACCTCATCCATGATCCACGCGCACGCGTCGAAGGCCTCGCGGCGGTGGGCGGCCGAGCAGGCGATGGCCACGGAGTCCCCGCCCACGGCGACGCGCCCCAGGCGATGGACGATGGACACGTCGAGGACCTGGAACTTCGCCTTGGCGCGATCCGCGAGCCCCGTGAGGACCTTCTTCGCCATGGGCACGTAGACCTCGTAGTCCAGGGCCGCAATGCCCTCGTCCGCCCGGACGGACCCGAGGAACAGCACGACCGCGCCCGCGTCGTCGCGGCGGACGCTGTCGACCACCGCGGATGCGTCGATCCGACGGCGCGTGAGGTCGATCACCGTGCACCCCCGCTCACCGGAGGGAGGAGGGCCACCTCATCTCCATCCTGCAGCTCGGTGGTCGGCTCCGCGAAAGCCTGGTTCACGGCGACCATCATCGTGTCGCGGTGGGGCACGAGCTGAGGATACCTGCGGAGGAAGGACGTGAGGAACGCGGCGACCGTGGTACCCGGATCCGCGGACCAGGTAATCTCCGGCTCGCCCACGGTCTCGCGGAGCGTGGCGAAGAGCAGGACGCGGATGCGCATCGGCGCGTCGATGCCGGCGGGCCCATTTGGGTTTTGTGCCTCAGAGGGGCGGGAGCCTGGCCAGCAAGGCGAGGCGCCGGTCCCGGAGCTCTGTCGCGACGCGCTCGTAGTAGGCGGCCACGGCGGCCTCGAGCCGCGCACGGGCGGCGGGGGAGCGCGGGGATCCGATGTACTGGAACACCTGCACGCGGCGACCACCCCGCTCCTCGTAGTGCCAGAAGTAGAGGTAGGGCCGTCCGCGGATCTCCTTGGTCGTCAGGCCACAACCCACCTGCACGGGCCATCCATCCGGTTAACCTTACTTAAGGTTAACGAGTCTTCCGAGGGCTTCATCCCGGGGTGGACCCCCACCCCTCCATTTCCGGTGGAAACCCTTATCGGCCGGCCCCCCTTGGACGGCTTGTTGGACGTCCTCCTGGTCTCCCTCACGCCGGACACGGACGAGATCACCGCCCTCCTCGATTCCGCCGGTCATCACGTCGTCGACCGCATCGTCCAGCGGCGGGATCACCCCGATCCCCAGACCTTCGTGGGACGGGGGAAGCTGGAGGAGATTCGGGAGCGACTGGACCGCGGGGACGTGACCTTCGTCGTCTTCAACGGCGAGCTCCGGCCCACGATGCACTACCATCTCGAACAGGAGCTTGAGGTCGAGTGCTACGACCGCCTGCGCGTCCTGCTCGAACTCTTCGCGCAGCGTGCCGCGACGCGCGAAGCCAAGCTCCAGGTCGAGCTCGCCCTGCTACAATACGAGATCCCGCTCCTCCGCGAATGGATTCACGTCGCGGACATCGGCGAGCGCCCGGGCTTCATGGCCGGCGGCGAACTGCGCGTCGACGCGTACTACGAGACGGTGAAGCGACGACTCAAGAAGATCAAGGACGATCTCGAGACGATTCGGCGCGAACGCGACGTCCGGCGCCAGCTGCGCAAGGAGCGTGGCTACCACCTCGTGGCCCTCGCGGGCTACGCGAACGCGGGGAAGTCCTCCCTCCTCAACGTGCTCGCGAAGGAGCACGTCGTCGTCGATTCGCGGATGTTCTCCACCCTGTCCACCACGACCCGCACGCTGCCAGGGACCCGTCGACGCATCCTCCTGACGGACACCGTCGGGTTCGTGGACGGCGTCCCCTTCTGGATGATCGAGGCGTTCAACGCGACCCTGGAGGAGATCTTCGAGGCTGACCTCGTCCTGCTCCTCGTCGACGCGTCCGATTCCGTGGAGGAGATTCGACGGAAGGTCCGCCTCGCGGCGCGTACCCTCCTGCCCCGGGTGGCCGTGGAGGCGATCCTTCCCGTGCTGACCAAGGTGGACCTCCTCCCGCCGGACACCCTGGCGGCCAAGGTCCAGGTCCTCACCGAGTCCGAGTTCCACCGTTCCCCGCTCCTCCTGAGCGCCCACACCGGGGAGGGGCTTGATGACCTCCGGACGACGGTCGAGGACACGTTCGCATTCCCCGTCGAGATCCATCTCGTCCTGCCCCTGGACCCGGAGAGCGAGGGGAAGCTCCACTGGCTGCACGAACATGCGGACGTGCTTTCGGTGGTTCACCGGCCGGACCGGGTCGAGGCCGTCGTGCGGTGCCGCCTGCAGGACGCGTCGACCGTGGAGAACCTGGGTCGCGTCGCGCTCCGGACGGATCTTAGCTCTTGATCCGGAACTCCTTCCGTTTCGCCTGGTACCGCTTCTCGTAGGATGAGGGGAGGTGGTAGTAGACGAGCTCCTCGATCCGTCCCTGGTTCTTGACGAAGATCTCCTTGGAGGTCGTGGTCACGAGGCGGTCGAACTCCCGCTCCTTCCGAATCGTGTCGACGAAGTAGTAACCGCCTGCAAGGAGGGCCAGGAAGCCGAGGAAGGCGACCCAGATCATCCAGTTCCCGATTCCGTTGTTGATGTTTCGCAGCCAATCCGGCGTCTGGTTCGGGATGACCCAGTACGTGAACGAGAGGATCATGCTCAGGATGCCCAGGCCGAAGACCAGAGTACTCAGCTCGTACCGCAGGTCTCGCAGCAGGCTCATTCGCCGCGGCTATAGGAGCGACGGTCATAAGCTTTGCTCGCGGGAACCCAAGGTTCAACCTTCGTCTCCCCATGTACGGCCCGGTTCCATGGCCCTCCGAACCCCATTGTATGCGTGGCACGAGGCCGCGGGCGCGCGGCTCATTGAGTTCGGCGGCTGGGAGATGCCCCTCCAGTACACGGGAATCGTGGAGGAGCACCTCACCGTTCGCCGGACCGTCGGCCTGTTCGACGTGAGCCACATGGGCAAGCTCCTCGTCCGCGGTCCGTCCGCCCATGCGTTCCTCGACGGCCTCAGCGCGAACGATGTGCCGACGACATCGGGGCGGGCGCACTACACGCAACTGCTGCGCGAGGACGGGACGATCATCGACGACATCATCGTCACGTGTCTGTCCCCCACGGAATTCTTCGTCGTATGCAATGCGGGCCCGCGGCCGACGGTCCTGGCGTGGTTCGCCGATCATCGGCCGCACGACGTGCAGGTCGACGATCTCACCCTCAGCCATCTCTGCATCGCGGTCCAGGGTCCCCGGGCCCCGGAGCTGCTGCAGCGACTCACCTCGACCGATCTGTCGAACATCCACCCGTTCTGGGGCGCCGTGCTCGACGCCAGCCCGACCGGAGACCGGGCCCCCGGGACGGCCACTCCACCGGAAACCAAGGGGTGGGGGTGGCCTGCTGAGGATCCCCTAATGGCGGCCTGTTCCCAGCTCGCACCCACCACCGTTTCCGGTGGACCGCGGTTCCTGGCCACCCGCACGGGATACACAGGCGAGCTCGGGTTCGAGCTCTTTCCACCCGAAGCGCCGGGGCGTCGGCTGTGGGAGGCGCTGGTGAATCGAGGCCAGGATCTCGACGTCAAACCCATCGGCCTGGGGGCACGGGACACCCTGCGGCTCGAGAAGGGGTACCTCCTGTCCGGCCAAGACTTCACCGGAACCCAGAGCCCCCTTGAGGCCAACAGCGCATGGATCGTCAAATGGGACCGTTCCTTCCTGGGCCGCGAGGTCCTGCAGGCACAGAAGGCCCGTGGGGACTACCCGCGGTTGGTCGGACTCAAGATGGCGGACCGCGGGATCCCCCGCCACGCGTGCGCCGTTCTCTCCGGAAGCACCCGGGTGGGCACCGTGACCAGCGGGACCCTCTCCCCGTCCCTGCGCGTGGGGGTCGCCCTCGCGGCGGTCGACCACGCTCATGCCGCCGCGGGAACGCGCCTCGATGTCGACATCCGCGGTGTGCCACACCCAGCACAGGTGGTCCGCCCCCCCTTCCTTTGAATCCCCTTCCTATGGAGAGATTTAGGGCTACCGAAATAGGCGGGAAGCAGGCTTATAGCCGCCCGGGGCGTTACCCGAGTTGTCTGGTAACAAACATGGTAAACAATCCTGGAACTGCTGGTAACAAACATGCTTCAAAAAGAACTATACCCCCATGCCCCGTTCGCCGCGCCCACCCCCAGGGATGGGCCGGAACGTTTGGCGTGTCCATGCCGGAACCCCATCTGGAGAGGGTCTTTCCATGGAGCAGATGAAGGTGGAATCCAAGGGCGTCGACGTCCTCGCCCGTGAGCCCGATCCCAAGCTGTCCGAGAACGCCCTCCGCGTGCTCGAGAAGCGGTACCTCAAGCGCGACGACAAGAATCGGGTCATCGAGACCCCGAAGGAGCTGTTCATGCGCGTCGCCTGGAACCTCGCCCAGGCCGAGCGCTACTACGGCGCGGACGAGAAGCGGGTCGAGGAGACCGCCAAGCGCTTCTATCGCCTCATGTCCGATCTGGAGTTCCTGCCGAACAGCCCGACCCTGATGAACGCGGGGCTCGAGCTGCAGCAGTTGAGCGCGTGCTTCGTGCTGCCCGTGGACGACAGCCTGGCGGGGATCTTCGAGTCCCTGAAGCAGCAGGCCCTGATCCACCAGTCCGGCGGCGGGACGGGCTTCTCCTTCTCTCGGTTGCGCCCCAAGGGCGACTTCGTGAAGTCCACGATGGGCGTCGCCTCGGGCCCCGTGTCCTTCATGAAGATCTTCGACGAGGCGACCCAGCAGGTGAAGCAGGGCGGGAAGCGCCGCGGCGCCAACATGGGCATCCTCCGCGTGGACCACCCGGACATCCTCGAGTTCATCACGTGCAAGGACCGGACGTCGGAGATTACGAACTTCAACATCTCCGTGGCGGTGACGGACGAGTTCATGGAGGCCGTGAAGTCCGGGACCCCGTACGACCTGGTGAATCCGCGGAACAAGCAGGTCGTCAAGAAGCTGGACGCCCGCGAGGTGTTCGACAAGATTGCCTTCCAGGCGTGGAAGAACGGCGAGCCGGGCCTGTTCCTCATCGACGAGACGAACCGCCGCCAGCCGACGCCCAACGTGGGGCTCATGGAGGCCACGAACCCCTGCGGCGAGCAACCCCTCCTGCCCTTCGAGTCCTGCAACCTAGGCTCGATCAACTTGGAGAAGCACATGGTCCGCCGCAAGGACGGCCGGTGGGATGTCGACTGGAAGAAGCTGGAGGCCTCCATCCGCGCGACGGTCCACATGCTGGACAACGTGATCGACATGAACGCCTACCCGGTCAAGGAGATCGAGGAGATGACCAAGGCCACGCGAAAGGTCGGCCTGGGCGTCATGGGCTTCGCGCGGATGCTGTTCATGCTCGAGGTGCCCTACGACGGCCCCGAAGGCGTCGAGTGGGGCCGCAAGATCATGAAGTTCATTCACGAGACCGGGTACGCCGAGAGCCAGAGGCTCGCCGCCGAGCGGGGCACGTATCCAGCGTGGGAGGGCAGCCGCCACTGGGAGAAAGGCCTCAAGATGCGCAACTCCTACGTGACCACGGTCGCGCCAACGGGCACCCTGTCCATGATCGCGGACACGTCGGGCGGATGCGAGCCCGAATTCAGCTTGCTCTGGTTCAAGCGCGTGATGGAGGGCGAGGAGCTCCCCTACTTCCTCGAGTACTTCGAGGAGGTCGCACGCCGCGAGGGCTTCTGGCGCGAGGACCTCGTCCAAAAGATCTTGGAGAACCACGGCTCCACGCGCGGCCTCGCGGACGTGCCTGAAAAGTGGCAGCGCGTGTTCGCGGTCGCGCACGACGTCGCGCCGGAGTGGCACGTGCGGATGCAGGCCGCCTTCCAGGATCACTGCGACGCTGCGGTCTCCAAGACGATCAACCTGCCCAGGGAGGCCACCGCGGAGGACGTGAAGAAGGCGTACCTCCTGGCGTACGAGCTCCATTGCAAGGGCATCACGGTGTACCGCGACGGGTCGCGCGAGGACCAAGTCATGAATGTGGGCATGGCCGAGACGGAGAAGGCCAAGGAGGTCCACGTCGCCGTGCCCCCGGAGGCCGCCGTGCCCGTGCGGCCCCGCGCCCGCCCGGACGTGATCACGGGCCGCACCCAGAAGATCCTCACGGGCTACGGCGCGCTGTACGTGACGGTCAACGAGGACGACAAGGGGCTCTTCGAGGTCTTCGCGCAGATCGGCCGCGGAGGCGGCTACACGGCCTCCTTCACGGAAGGGCTCGCGCGCCTCGTGTCCCTCTGCCTCCGTTCCGGCCTACCGGTCGACGAGATCATCGACCAGCTCGAGGGCATCCGCAGCCCGCGGATCGCCGTGGACCACGGCGAGCGCATCTACTCCATCCCCGACGCGATCGCGAAGGCCATGAAGCGCCACATCGGGATGCAGAAGACCGGCGTGGTGCCGACCGTGGAGACCTTCGACGAGCTCGGCGGGGCCGTGGAGACGGACGTCGAGCTGGAGAAGGAGTCCCGCGACGTCGAGGAGATGCTCAAGAAGGGGCTGAACCCGGAGTGCCCGGAGTGCGGGAAGCAGCTCGTCTACGAGGAGGGCTGCGTGAAGTGCCACTCCTGCGGGTATTCGGAGTGCTGACCCCCGCGTCCTGACGTCGAAAGGGACAAGTGCCTGTGCGGCTACCCGGGAACCGATGGCCCGCGTGCTGTTCAGCTGCCCCATGAACGCGGAGCGCCGTGGGGTGCTCGCGGAGAAGAACCGCAACGCCTTCGAAGCGGTAATCCTTGAGGACCTGCCCGAGGCCGACCGGGAGGCCGCTTGGTCGCAGGCCGACATCCTCGTCTGCTCAGGGTTCGGGCATGACATCCCGAGCGACCTCGCGACCCGCGCACCCCACCTCCGCATGCTCCAGGCGCTGGTCGCCGGCGTCGACCATCTCCCCTACCGGTCGTTCCCGCCGTCCTTGCTCGTCTGTGGCAACGCGGGCGCCTACAACATCTCGGTCGGCGAGCACACGATGGCCCTGCTCCTCTCCGCGGCGAAGGACATCCCCGAGCGTACCCGGGAAATCGCATCGGGCATCTTCGACCAGGACGCGATGAGCAAAGCCCTCGCGGGTGCGACGGTCCTTGTGCTCGGCATGGGCGGGATCGGCACGTACGTGGCGAAGGCCTGCAAGGCCTTTGGCATGCAGGTCGTGGGCGTGACGAGGTCCGGGCAAGCCGCGGCGTCGGCCGACGAGTCGGCCGCGCTCGCGGATGTGCCGCGCCTCCTCCCGCGGGCGGACTACGTGGTCCTGGCGCTCCCGCTGACGCGGACGACGAAGGGTCTCGTGGACCGCGCCTTCCTCGCGCGGATGAAGGACGATGCCGTCCTCGTGAACATCGCCCGCGGCCGGATCGTGGTCGAGGACGACCTGTACGAGCACCTGCGGACCCACCCCAACTTCCGGGCAGCGCTGGACGTCTGGTGGGTATACCCGGACGGCAAGGCCGGCCGCCCCTTCCACCGCCCCTTCCACGAGCTGCCCAACGTGGTCATGACGCCGCACAACGCGAATGCCATCCTGCACCAGCGGCGGTGGTCCACGGAGGCCGCGATCGAGAACGTCCTCCGCTTCCTCCGCGGCGAGACGCCCCGGAACGTGGTCAACGTGACAGATTATGACAGTGTGGCCGAGCCACGTTAATCGATGGGCCCCGCTACCCCCTCGAAAATACTCATTGACATAAAGGCTTAAAAGGGGACGCTCCTACTCGCGGCTACTCCCGATGTCGAAGTCCTTCGATGTCTGGAGGTGTGTCCTATGCCGAAAGCGAAGGAATCTCTGAACCCCTTCGAGGTCGCCCAGGAGCAGATCGACCGGGCCGGCGCCAAGCTGAACTTGGACCCCGGACTCCTCAGCCTGCTCAAGCACCCGAAGCGCGAACTCACGGTGAATTTCCCCGTGAGGATGGATGACGGATCGATCAAAGTGTTCACCGGGTACCGGGTCCAGTACAACGATGCCCGCGGGCCGTTCAAGGGCGGTATCCGCTACCACTGGAACGTGTCCATCGACGAGGTTCGAGCCCTCGCCTGCTGGATGACGTGGAAGTGCGCCGTGATGGACATCCCGTACGGCGGCGCCAAGGGCGGCATCATCTGCAACCCCAAGGAGATGTCCAAGGCGGAGAATGAGCGCATGACCCGCCGGTACGCGTCCGAGATCTCCATCATCATCGGGCCTGAGAAGGACATCCCCGCGCCGGACGTGTACACGGACGGCCAGACCATGGCCTGGATCATGGACACGATCTCCATGGCCAAGGGCTACACCGTCTCCGGCGTCGTCACGGGCAAGCCGATCCCCATCGGCGGTTCCCTTGGCCGGGACGAGGCCACGGCCCGCGGTGCGGTCTACGCGACCCGCGAGGCCGCGAAGCGCACCAAGCTGAACCTGAAGGGCGCGACCGTCGCGGTCCAGGGATTCGGCAACGCCGGATACCACTACGCCCGCCTCATGCAGGACGAGTACGGCGCGAAGATTGTCGCCGTCTCGGACAGCAAGGGCGGCATCTACAGCGAGAAGGGCTTCGACCCCAAGCAGGTCCTCGTGCACAAGGAGAAGACCGGCTCCGTCGTCGGATTCCCCGGCACGAAGAAGATCACGAACGAGGAGCTCCTCGAGCTCACCGTGGACATCCTGTCCCCTGCGGCCCTGGAGAACCAGATCACCTCGGAGAACGCGCCCCGCATCAAGGCCAAGATCAGCGCGGAGTGCGCCAACGGCCCGACGACCCCCGAGGCGGACGACATCCTCTACAAGAAGGGCGTCCTCGTGATCCCGGACATCCTCGCGAACGGCGGCGGCGTGACCGTCTCCTAC
>Ga0153916_10002468_pt1 | contig 13523 bp, 11 predicted proteins | sample Opewatmetagenome_FD_109642 | JGI IMG/M metagenome (GOLD analysis project Ga0153916, IMG submission 109642) | Freshwater wetland microbial communities from Ohio, USA - Open water 3 Core 3 Depth 4 metaG | ecosystem: Environmental > Aquatic > Freshwater > Wetlands | place: USA: Ohio, Lake Erie...
CAAACCAGCGTAATATTGTCACAAGAGGGTGGCAGGACTGCTAGTTGCTTCGTATCCTAGCCAACTGCTCGCATCTGTTTTTCACAATCTCGTAGAGTTTTTGCCGAAGTTCTTCTCCGAAGATTTTCTCCTCTCTGATCAGTAGAGTCTTGCGTGCCAACTCCGTGTCTCCGAGCCCATTGAACCAAGCTTCAAAGTCTCCTCGATTGACATGGAACTCTATCGAGGGAACATCAACCTTCAAGATTTTGTCGCGAAAATCTCCCAGACTGGTTACGTAGATGTTCAGGGGTTTCCCAACATCTGCATAGAACTGAAATGCTTTCTCCATCGGCAAATACCCGAGAATCTCGCTTGCCTTCTCTTTCGTGAGGCTACCGAGCCCCAGTGTTTTCTTGCCTTCTTCAGTTATCACATAAACTCCCTTTTCTGGTGTGTGAACGTATCCCATCCGATTGAGTCCTATGATATGCATCATAACCGACGGAAAAGCAAGTCCAGCTTCCTTAGCGATGTCGGCAGCTTTTGCTGGTTTATCCATCATCCACATAGTTTCGAGAATCAGCCGCTTAACAGGCGATATACTCATTTCGCTGCACTCGGACTATTGTGTCGCATCTTCCTAATAGATTTTTCACATACAACAAAGACCTAGAGAAGGCGTGAAGCCATCGAACGTGCCGCAAGCACCCATTGCTTGAATGCCAACCGGGTTGCTCTTCATGCAAACGGATGGTGGCTGTCACCGAGGAATAAACATTCTGGGTTCGGAAGGTAAATAAACGATATCTTATTTAGCTTAACGGAATGCTTGTCCAAAGCGGTGAAGAAGAATGAAGATGGCTGTACTTGTCTACGAGTATCCACCAAAAATAGTGGGTGGGCTGGGAACCTACGCAGCGGAGATCACCCGAAAATTCGTGTTAATGGACAATGACGTTACCGTATTCACCATGAATGATGATGCTGGCGACCTTCCCACGAGAGAAATCTGGCGCGGCATAGAAATCCATCGCCCACTGCATATCGACGTGTCAGACTCGTTGCCGGATGTTATCGCTGAAGACATCAAGAAATGGGGAAGAGGCATCCATCTCTTCTCGAAAATCCTTATCTACAATTACTTGAGCGCATCGAAACTGGTTAACGAGCTGATCAAGAAAGAGAACTTCAACTATGATGTTGTCATCGCGCATGATTGGCTTTCGGCTATTGGCGGAATAACCGTCAAAAAAGAAGCGGGTTTACCATTCGCTTTTCACGTGCACTCAACAGAGAAAGGAAGAACTCTCGGAAACGGTTCGGAAGTCGTGAGCAATATCGAGTTGCACGCTGCAAAAGCTGCGGACATGATAGTCACGGTATCATATGCTATGAAAGATGAGCTGACCCAGCTGGGCTTTCCCAAAGAAAAGATACAAGTCTCTTACAACGGGGTCGACCCACAAAAATACAGCCCTGAGTCAGTTTCCGCCGATGAGATCAAGAAGCTTCGGGAAAACTACGGCATCAAAGACAATGAATTCATGATTCTGTTCATTGGCAGGCTGGTTGGAGTGAAGGGAGTCGACAAGCTCATCATGTCAATGCCTCACATTCTGGAGAAACATCCAAACGCCAAACTCGTGATTGTAGGCTTAGGCGACCTGCAAGAATACCTTTCCAATCTAGTCAAAGCCATGAGACTGGGCAACTGCGTCAAGTTCAGATTTGAGTTTGTTCCAGAAGAAGAACGCATACTCCATTACGCTGCATGCGACATTGCGGTTTTCCCAAGCTTTTACGAGCCGTTCGGCATAGTTGTCCTCGAAGCCATGAGCATGGAGAAACCAGTCATCGTGGGTGCAGCGGGGATAAGTGGAATGCGAGAAATAGTGGTTTGCTGCGGCGAAGAACAATGCGGCTACCACATTGACCCGAACAACCCGACCGACATAGCTTGGGGAATCAATAGCACGCTGGAAAACACTGACAAACGGAAGTGGCTCGGAAAGAACGGAAGGCGCCGAGTAGTGAGTGAGTTCACATGGGACCGCGTGGCTGAGAAGACTCTTGAATTGTATGAGCAAATGTCCAAACATTAACCATATTGAACGATGTTTCATCACTGTGATGACACAGTAATGATGATGAACCGTTTTGCGGTTGATGATACTTAAATAACGCTTTCTCCATAAATTCGTCTCTGGCAGAACATGATATCGGAAAGTTTCGCGCATGGAGTTCAGGAAGAAAAAGTTCGAGAAAATGTTCCCCAATCTGGCGCAGGAGATGTCCTCAGGAGAGAGCAAGGTCGGAGTGAACTCTGTACGGACAGACACGCCAGCTGCCGAGAAAGCCCATGCACACAGGTTTGCACACTATTCACCCGACATCATAGACTTCATTCGCCGTTGCGATAGCGTCGATCAAGCCGAAGAAGTGATCAGATATTTGGAAAAGAGAGGCGAGATCGACGCAGAGTATGCATCGAGACTGATCAAGCAGCTCAAGGAGAAGGGCGTGCGAAGCTTCGGCGAAAAGAAAGAGAATGACTACTATCTGAAACATGGACACCTATGAGAGTTTCCCCTCTGCCGCGAACCTGACAGGAAAGTCATCGTTGAAAGGCGCTTCGTCGACTGACTACGCGTTGCGTCATGTTCGGCAGAAGGTAAGTATATACGCAACTCTGATGGTCTAATTCTAAAAGTAAATAAATGGGCTTACAATAGATGCTAGCCTACAAGTTGAGAATCTAGTGGAGGAAAAACTGTGAAGAAAGGAGCCGTTGCACCAATCATTCTTGCGTTTGCCCTGCTCGCCCTTCCATTCACGTTAAGCGTATGGCAGGTCAGAGCAGACCCTGATTACAGCATAACATACGCCACCCACAATGTGGAAATACTGTACAATGGCTATGTCCTCGTTAATGATACGTTGGAAATTGAAATGTCGGGTCCATCACCGAACAATTTCACCATGGGGTTTCCGAGCACTTACGGGCAGTCTCTTACGAAGGTCATCGCCTATGATGTCGTCAATGGCGCAGACCTCGACGTGACACTTGGCACTCCTCTGGGAATCGGTTTTTACGGAGTTAGTGTGAATTTCCCCGGAACGGCTCCGCGCATATTCTGGGTTGCGTTCGTGCTGAACAACAGTCTGGTCACGTTTGATGAACCCACCAACACAAGCCAATACACTCTGAGTTTTCCGGCTTATCCGACTCTGACAAAGCCTGCTGCAATATGTAATTCAACACTGATATTGCCTTCCGGAGCAGAATACCTCAAGGGGGCAACTAACAGCTCGCGTGCGCCACTGGACGCGTTGGCTTACGAGCCCTCTCAAACGGTCTTCGGCCTGATCGACAGAAGCATTCAGATATTTGACATAACCAGCTTCAAACGACAAATCACAATTGACCAATTCGGCGGCATCTCCGGAGCAGACACATACTCAATCACAAACAAAGGTCTGACTGTGATGAATGAAACAAGGGCAGTCTTGCCCCCTAACGCGACAGTCGTCAATACACAAGACTCACTCGGCAGAACGATGAATCAACCTTCTAAACTGGAAAACCAATCGAACCTGTACCTGATGGGTTTTCTAACCACTGTCGAACCGGCCAAATCCACGACATTTACGGTAAACTACAATCTTCCAAGTGAACTTTACATCAGATCTCAAGGCGGCGATAGTTTCCGATTCGACATTGCCATGTTCCAATACTTCAACTACTATGTTGAAGCAGGCACCGTAGCATTTGTTTTGCCCGAAGGTGCTAAGGCAAGCCTCAACGACATCCAAGCCGGTAGCGGCTTCGCGGTGGGCAAGAGCCTTTTCCAAGAGACCGTGAGCTTGAGCAAGACAGGCATAATGTCTGCAAGTAGCGTCGAAGTCGGAATAGTATACGAATACAATCCTTTGTGGTTGTCGTTCCGCCCTGCACTGTGGGTTTTCGCGTTGGCAGTCGTGGGCGTCGTGGTTGTTGCGGTTTGGAAGAGACCCCGAGAAGAGGAAGCCATGAAGGTGACAGTTCCCAGTGTGGCAGTCAGACTCACGGAGGAAGAGGTTGAACACTTCATCGAGTCATATGAAGAGAAGAAAAGGATAGCGTTTGAAATAGCCACTCTCGAGGACCGCGCGCAGAAAGGTAGAATACCTCGCCGCCGATACAAAGTTCAAAGAAAAACTTTGGAAACACGGGTTGACACAATCGCCAGAAGCGTGGACGAAACGAAGGAGAAGATGCGTGACGCAGGCGGCAAATATGCAGAAATGATGCGGCAGCTAGAGATCGCCGAAACACGGATCAATGAAATCGAAGCCAACATCAGAAGCATTGAGACGCGTCATGCCGGAGGAGATTTGTCGCTGGAGAGTTACCGAAGCCTTCTGTCTGACTATCAACGTGACAAAGAGAAGGCCGATACGATCATCAATGGAATACTGCTAAGACTACGTGAGGAACTCGGGTAGTCGACCTAAAAACTTTTATTCTACATTCTGACCCTCAAGCAGATTCCAGTTGAACGGAGACTCAAACATGGTTAAAATAATGGTTGATAACCAGAAATGCACTGGATGCAGCACCTGCGTTGACACTTGCCCTGTGGCAGTCTATGAAGTTAGGGACGGAAAGTCAGTTCCCGTGAAAGCCGAAGAATGCTTGGTATGCCGTGCATGCGAGGTTCAGTGCCCAGAAACCGCGATTCAAGTCATAGAATAAGCCGATGCGCCGTCATCCGTTAGACTTGCGCAAATGTGGCACTATTTTATTTTCCAATAGGGTCCCTGAATCTTCCTCACTTCTCTTATCGCCTTTTCGCCTTGTCTTGAGACTCCAACGTTAGGCATCGGCTGCTTGTCAGACACGCCGCAAGACTCTCCACTTAACTTGCAAACGATTTCTCCCCCTATTCTGCCCACCCAACGCGGACTGTACCCACCCTCAAGAACCGAAACAACTTTTCCATGGCACACTTCCCGAGCGAGCCGCAGAATCCGATCGTAAACTTGTCCGTAGCATGACGCAGACAAAGCAAGTTGCCCCACAGGATCACTGTAGTGCCCGTCCAAACCTGCAGACACCAGCAAGAATTGCGGTGCATAGTCTCGCACGATCGGATCAACGATTTCATCGAAAGCCTTCAGATAAACCTGGTCCGATGTTCCGTAAGGTAGCGGAACATTAACGGTGTAACCCAAGCCAGCAGCTTCCCCGATCTCGCCAGCGAAGCCAGTCCCTGGAAAGCCGGTGGGGTCTTCATGCAGACTGACATACAAGACTCTATCGCTTTGATAGAAGCTTTCCTGTGTTCCGTTTCCGTGGTGTGCATCAATATCCAGAATGACAACCCTTTCCAATCCCAGTTTTCTGACAAGGTATTCGGCTGAAATCGCTACATTGTTGAATATGCAGAAGCCGCAGGCACGAAACTTGGAAGCGTGATGCCCCGGAGGGCGCACAAATGCAAAGGCGTTTTCGAACTCGTTCTTGGCTACGAGTTTCACCGCCCTAAGAGTTCCGCCGACTGCGTAGAGAGCCACTTCATAGCTTTCCGGTGACACAACCGTATCTCCCAAGTCGAGAAGACCACCGCCGTTTCTGCAGACTGCCTCAACCAACTTGATGTATTCCAAACCATGGACCAGCTCAACCTCAGCTATTGACGCCTTGACAGGTTCGATGAACCGCCATCGTTCTTTTTCTGAAGACCTGTGCTTCTCTACATCGGTTATGATCGAATATAGCCGCTTTGCAGACTCCGGATGCGTTCTGCCCGGGTTGTGCCGGTAGTATTTCTGCGAAAAGACCACGGCAGTCCTACATACCATTTTCCATGTCTCCGAAGACTTGAATGAACTGTTGCAACAAATACTCTCTCAGGGTCTGCCTTTTCCTTTTGGCAAGCCTTATAAGCGCGCCTATTATACCCGTGGTGTACTGCATCGCTTTTTTGGGTCTCTCAACCACGAATTGTGGAAGTCCCACATCTTCGGCAACTCTCCGCAAAACGAGTTTCCTCAAAGTCTCACTTGACCTCTCAAGAAGAAGCTCAACGGGCAACGTTAAGGCAAACTTCGCGAGTTCATAAGTTGCAAAAGGCAGTCTGAGTTCCACATCGAATGCGCCACACACTTTGGAGTCTCTTTCGAAATTGAGCTTGTACATCTTAAGGGTGTCTTCAGCAATGACTTTTCGAACCTCTTCGCCTCCATGCTTCAAGTACATATCGGCATAGCGTTTGTACCCTCCAAACAGTTCATCTGCCCCTTGCCCCGCAAGTATCACAGTACAGCCTACTTCATGCGCTTTTTCAGCGACCCAGTAGACCGGAACGGCAATGCTGACCTGCAAAGGGTCAGGTGTTTCGACCGCGTACATAACCTTCGGAAGGACCTCTTCCAGATCCCGTAGCCTATGAAGTGAAAAAAGAATGGGAAGCTTCAGAGTTTCCGCAACCTTCCGCGCGTGCTCAACCTCGGGTTGTCCTTCCAGACTGGCATGCACCAACTGCACTTTCTTTCCACTTTCATTGGTTAACAACGCGAGTAGGCTGCTGTCGACTCCTCCCGAGAAGGCCACTGCCACGTTTTCAACATCTGAAGCCCTTCGAGTGACTGACTTTCGCAGAAGCGATTGAAGTTTCATCGCTGCTTGATAAAGCGTCATCTTTCTTGTTCCGGACGCAGCGAGAACCCGCAGAGGTCTGAATCGCGCTCGTTCACGGTCGAAGATTGCCACGTTCCCCGGAGGGAAAGACTCCGCTTCACAAATGCCGACCGACCACAATGCTTTCCTCTCCGAAGCCACCGCTACGGAGCACGAGTCTGCGCCATGATACAGCGGACGGACTCCCAAGCTGTCTCTGCCAGCGACAACTCCATCGCCTTCGGCAATTGCAAAGGCAAAATCGCCATCAGATTCTTCAACCAGTTTGGCTGCAAGTTCAAAAGCATCACGGTGCATGCCTGCATCATACAGGTCTAGACCTAAGGTTTTCTGCTTGCTTCTGTAGAGTTTTCCGTCAAAGACCAAGTTCGCCTTGCCTAGACATGTGAGTTGACACCCTTCAACGCTAGAACGCGTGCTGCAGAGACATCCAACAACGACAGGCGATTTCATCTTCTCATTTTCGAGAGATTCAAGTGTCTTCGACGTCTTAACTTGTGTCGGCGACGCCAATTTGTAGATTCCAGAGTCAGCGTCTCCGGCGAGGGCCCTGAGCATCTTCACTGCTGTAGGAGCTGCATCTTGTCTCCTCTTGTTGATGACAGCGACTATGAATCCCATCATGGTTACCCGCTTGGCAAAGCATTAATCCTTATTCCGCTAATCCCTTGCTGAGGCAGATAAAGACGTTGCCCATCCTTCCAATCGACACGGGCCGCCACATGACTCCCGAAATGCACCCCATATTCGAAGAAAAAAACCGCATCCAGAAAATGTTGGATGTGGAAGCTGCGCTCGCGTGGGCTCAAAGCGAAGTTGGGGACGTACCCAAGAGAGACGCCCAGAAAATCGCGTCTATGGCTTCAACAAAGCATGTTAAGCTAAGCCGCATCAAAGAGATCGAACGCGAGATTAAACATGACGTTGCATCACTTGTCAGAGCGCTTGCTGAAATCTGCGGACCGAGCGGAGCATACGTCCACCTTGGAGCGACCAGCTACGACATTGTAGACACGGCAAACGCTCTACAAATGAAAGAAGCTTTGACCGTCATTGAGAAACGCTTAGACGAGTTCGAGAACGTTCTGGTGGAGAAGACCTCGAAGCACAGGGATACCGTGATGGTTGGCAGAACGCATGGACAGCACGCACTACCCATAACCTTAGGTTTCAAGTTTGCCGTGTGGATGCGTGAAGTCTCACGACACATTCGGCGATTGCAGCAATGTAGAGATCGGCTGCTCGTGGGCAAGATGAGCGGAGCAGTAGGAACGCAGGCTGGCTTGGGGGAGCATGCGCAAAGAGTTCAGGAGCTTGTCATGCAGCGGTTAGGGATCGAGGCAGCTGAAATTTCAACTCAAATTGTGCAGAGAGACCGACACGCAGAACTCGTGTCTACTCTCGCCGGTTTGGCTTCTTCGCTTGACAATTTCGCTACTGAAATTCGTGAATTGCAGCGACCTGAGATTGGCGAGCTCTTCGAAGCGTTCGAAATTCAGAGGCAGGTTGGCAGTTCAACCATGCCACAGAAACATAACCCTGAACTCTGTGAGAGAGTGTGTGGTTTGTCTCGGATAGTGAGAAGTCTGGTTGCCCCCGCGCTCCAGAACGTTGTGACTTGGCATGAAAGAGACTTGACCCAGTCTTCCGCAGAACGTTTCATCCTCCCTGAAGTGTGCATCCTGACCGATTATATCCTGTTTCTCATGACTGGTATAGTGAAAACCCTGCGTGTTGACGAAAAAAGAATGCTGCAGAACTTGGACGTGACTCAGGGGCGAATAATGTCCGAAGCGGTGATGATGGCTTTGGCAAGGAAAGGTATGAGTCGACAAGAAGCGCATGAGCTTCTCAGGAAGCTGTCTATAAAGAGTGAGATGAGAAACAAGCCGTTCAAAGAAATTCTCTCGGCAGACAGAACCGTGATCAAGCACCTGAGTGGCAAGGAAATCGACGCGGCTCTGAAACCTGAAAATTATCTTGGGACCGCGAGGGAACAGGTCGACAGGATGGTGAAGCTGACGAAGGGCGAGCGTAGCGCAAGACACTAGCATGGTCAGAATTCGGTTAGGGCTTTCTGTTTGAACTCTTCTGCTTTTTCCAATTTCTCAAGCGTCTCCCGTTTTACGAAGCCGCCAACTTGCTCCTTGATTTTTCTCGCCAGTTTCGAACCTACAAGGGGCAGGTTGACAAGGTCCTCTAGGTTTGCATGTTTGAGATCTTCTATTGTTCGGTAACCTGCGTTGAAGATTATTCGTCCGCGCACTCTGCCGACGCCTTCAAGCTTTACGACGGGTAAGAGTTCCCTTTTCACTCCTTTCTCCGTTCTTGTAATCAACTCCAAGGCATGTGTTTGCGCTTGTCTGTGGTTGAACAGAACTGCCAGTTCACGCGTTGCATGTAGCAACCATTTTGCCGTCTCGATTGCCCTGTACAGGTCGCCCGGTTGGACTCTGAATTTCTCGATCATTTGGTCTTCAGTCATCTCCTCTATCCATGCTTGAAGGGTCATAGCTGTCTTGATTTCGCCGAGAAACTGTTCGTAGTCTATACGGTCTTCCCATTCGTCCGGAGTCTCGACCAAGAGCTCTGCTTTGTGTTCTTCCATGTAAAGTCCAACTTGGTCGTATTCGCTTGAATAAGGTCGTATGATGGGTTCCATGTCGGGCGTATGGGCAATCAAATGCAGGAAGCTAAAATCGGTCAGGTATTCTGGTTTGCGTTTGAAGGCGTTTCGAACTATTACAGCTGAGACGGGGTCGATGTACAGCTCGCTCACGCGCCTTCCGAACGTTGTGGCATTGATGTTTTCACCCACAACTTCAACCATTTCCTCATCATAGAGGTACTTGAGTATCTTCGTGACAATGCTTTTGATTGCCGTCACATCGTATTGTTGGGCGTAGAAGGTCTTTCCAAAGAACTCGTAGAGTCCACGCTCTGTATGAGCGTAGTCTGCTGCGATGGTCGCCAAGACGTGGCTACGGAGTATTCTTTCTACAGCCAGTTTAGACCATATGCGTTCGGGTCTGGCGAGAATGTAGCTTTCCATGAGATAGTCTGCTTCATCACTTGTCTTCGCGATGAGTACAGCCTCGCCCGCCTTATCGTATTTGGGTCTTCCCGCCCTTCCTGCCATCTGCTTATATTCCAGAACGCTTATTGGATACCAACCGTACCCCGGCTCGTATCGTCTGTAGTCCTGCACGATGACGGTTCTTGCAGGCAGGTTCACGCCGAAAGCCAGCGTAGGAGTGGCTGTCAAAACCTTGATTTTTCCCTCTCGGAAAGCATCTTCTATTATTCTTCTGTGTCCGCCTGCTAAGCCTGCGTGGTGAAAGGCTGCTCCGCACCTGACGAGTTCTGCGAGAGATTCGCTGATCCTCGTGCGTTCGCCTGTTGCCAATATCCTGTCTGCTTCGTGCTCTGCAGCTCGTTTCGAGGGTTTGGTCAGAATCGTGTCTATTTCGCCCGCCGCTTTCTTGGCGAATGAAACTGACATCTTGCGTGTGGACGTGAAGACTAAGGCTTGTCCGCCCGTCTTGATGGTGTACAATGCGAGGTTCATTGCTGGGTCTTTCACTTTCTTGTCTATTCTGCGCGCGGCTCCGTCCCTGTATTGAATCTCTTCCTGGAACAGTACTCCTTCTTTGAGCGGGACTGGGCGCCATTCGACTGTAATGTATTTGGCTTTGAGCCATTCTGCGATTTCCGCGACATTATTTATCGTGGCACTTAGAGCCAGAATTTGTGCGTCCGGGTTGACCTGCATCAGTCTGGCCAGTACGACTTCAAGTGTAGGCCCGCGTTCGGCTTCGTTGAGCAGATGCACTTCATCTGCGACAACAAGGGATATTTCATCGATCCATTTTGCTCTGTGTCTCAGTAGTGAGTCTGCTTTCTCGTTGGTTGTGATAATGACGTCGTACCGCTCAAGCCAAGCGTCGCTACTGTCAAAATCGCCTGTGCTGATTCCCATCCTGACTCGTCTTCCATTCTTCTTCACCATCTGACTGTACTTCTTGAACTCATCGAATTTCTCGTTTGCCAGAGCACGCAATGGAGTTAAGTAGATTGTTTTGCCACCTTTTTCGACTATGTGTTTGAGGGCGCAAAGCTCAGCGACCAAGGTCTTACCCGAAGCCGTTGGACTGGCTAGGACAAGGTTTTTGCCGTCTAACGCTCCTGCCCTGATCGCATCTTCCTGCGGAGGATAGAGATCGATAATCCCTGATCGGATAACGATTTCTTTTGCGGTGTCCGGTAAGGACAGGTCGGTTATCTTCAATTTGGCGCTTCTCTCTCCTGGTTCATTGCGAGCCAAGCGAACAACTTAAAGAAGGCTATCGAAGTTATGTTTTTCTACCTCATGAAGGTATCACTTTACAGAGTAGTCTGCACATCTGAAGAGTGGTCTTAATGGTTGAAAACGTGAAGCAACTGCTTAAAGCTCATGAAGGGCTGAGGCGTGAGGTCTACTTGGACAACGAGAACTCCACGATGGTGCCTGACCCTATTCTTCGGTCGATGCTACCCTACTACAACAAACGTGGATACGGGAATCCCACTCTGACACACAAACCTGGGTGGGAAGCGTTCGAAACTATTATGGAATCAGCGCAGAAAATATCGTCGTTTCTCGGATGCAAAATGGCGGAGGAGATCAACTTCACACCCGGCGAAACTGAAGCCAACAACCTTGCGCTCATCGGAGCAGCCTACGCGATGAAGGAACACGGAAAGAAGATCGTCATCTCAGAAGTTGAACCCATAAACATCCTTCACGTTACTGACCTTCTCAAGAAACATGGTTTCACTATTGTTAAGATTCCAGTGGACAGTGAAGGCTTTGTCGATATCGAGAAGCTGAAAGAAGTTGTTGATCATGATACGATTATTGTCAGTTTGAGTCTAGTTAACCATGAAATCGGCACCGTTCAACGCGTCAGAGAGGCAGTTGGCATCATGAAAGAGAAGAATTCTGAGGCGATTTTTCATACTGATGCCTCAGATGCATATGGCAGAATGTTCGTTGACGTCAAAAAGTTGAATGTTGACTTGGCGACCATCAGCAGTTACAAGATTCTTGGACCCAGAGGGATTGGTGCTTTGTATGTGAGGGAAGGAGTCAACATAGAGAGGATTTTGGAGGGGCAGATCGGGACACAGCGACTGTGGCCAGGTGTCGAAAATACTCCTTTGATCGTAGGCTTCACGAAGGCGTCTGAATTGATTTTTGATGGTTTTGAGGCCAATGTGGCGAAGATGAGAATGTTGCGAGACAGACTAGTCGAGGGAATCATGAGTAAGATTGCCGATGTTAGGCTAAATGGACCAGTTGGTGAGAGAAGGGTTGCTGACAACGCAAATGTCAGTTTTCTGAGGTGTGAGGGTGAAGCGTTGACAATTGAGTTGAGTTTGAGAGGGGTCTACGTGTCAAGCGGGAGCGCTTGCTCTAGACGGCTGCTTCAGCCGAGTCACGTTCTTATGGCGATTGGAAGGAAGTTTGATGAAGCTCATGGCAGCTTATTAATGAAGATCACTCGCACTCATACAGTGGAAGACATTGATTATGCACTTGAGGTCATTCCAGAGGCTGTTGAGAGGCTTCGAGGAATAACTGGCACGACAGGAGCTGAACGATAATGTCGCGTATACCTTTGCCGTACAACCCCAAAGTGCTTGAACTGTTCAGGAACCCTAAGAACTTGGGTAAGATGGACGATGCTACGGTAGTTGCAGTGGCGGGCAACCCGATGTGTGGCGACATGATAACGTTTTACTTGAAAATCAACGACCAAGAAGTCATCCAAAAAGCCTCGTTTGAAAGCTATGGCTGCGCCGCAAACATAGCCACCTCAAGCATTGTCACAGAAATGATAAAGAACTCGAAGCTTGAAGATGCTTGGAAACTCTCCTGGAAAAGCGTGGCTGAAGCCGTGGGTGGTTTGCCGAGTGTTAAGTTTCACTGCGGAATTTTGGCTGTAGGAGCGCTGAAGAGGGCGATAAGAAAATACTACAAGAAGAAGAATGTGTCACCTAGATGGATGAAGGAAGAAATGAGTTTTGAAGAGAAACAGGCGTTGGAGGAAGAAGAGCTTGCGAAGGTGCTCTCGAAAAGAATGAAACCAGAAGAATAAAGACAATGCTAGATCCATACAAAATCAGGGAAGATTTTCCCATTCTCAGGCGGACCGTGAACGGTCACCCACTTATCTACTTTGACAATGCGGCGACATCTCAGAAGCCTGAGCAAGTGATTGATGCGGTATGCAACTTCTATAGGAAACACAACGCCAACGTCCATCGTGCCGTTCACACGCTTTCACAGGAAGCTTCTGAACTCTATGAAGTTGCACACGATGAAGTTGCACGGTTTATCCATGCAGACGGCATGGAAGAAGTGGTTTTCGTCAGAGGCACGACTGAAGCCATAAACTTAGTGGCATACGCTTGGGGTCTCCACAACCTTGGAAAAGGCGACGAAGTTATGGTCTCCCTTATGGAACACCACAGTAACATTGTTCCTTGGGAAATCCTTTCAGGCATAAGAGGGTTCACCATCAAATACATCGACGTAGAACCTGACGGGCGCATAGACCTTGAATCATTCGAGGAAAAAATCTCAGTGAGAACAAAAATGGTATGCATATCACACGTTTCAAACGTGACCGGAGTGATAAACGACATCAAGAAAACGGCAAGAATCGCTCACGATCACGATGCCCTTATTCTCGTGGATGCAGCACAAAGCGTTCCTCACATGCCAGTCAACATGAAAGATTTGGATGTTGATTTTCTCGCGTTCTCAGGACATAAAATGCTGGCCCCAACGGGGACTGGCGTTCTGTACGGTAAG
>Ga0153916_10002469_pt1 | contig 13518 bp, 12 predicted proteins | sample Opewatmetagenome_FD_109642 | JGI IMG/M metagenome (GOLD analysis project Ga0153916, IMG submission 109642) | Freshwater wetland microbial communities from Ohio, USA - Open water 3 Core 3 Depth 4 metaG | ecosystem: Environmental > Aquatic > Freshwater > Wetlands | place: USA: Ohio, Lake Erie...
CGCCTTCCACCGTGATATTGCAGACATCCTGGAACAGGCGCGCGACCTCCGGACGCTGCATCGCTTCAGCCAGCACAGCACAAGTCGGAAAGCGCGACTGCAGGCGCGGCGTGAAGAAGCAGCGCTTGTCGTTGTGCTTGTCGCGTACACCATGGCAATCGTCGATGACGGGCGGCGCGATGGGCAGCGTCAGGATGCCGACGCACATGCTCTCCGGCAGGACGTCGGTGAGTGCCCAGCGGCGGTAGGGATTATCGTTGCAGCGGGCCTCCTTGAGCGACCTGCCGAAATGCCGGGCAACCTCGTCGGCGCCGGGCAGTGTGGGAAAGCTCATCGGATTCCGTGTCCCTTTCAGCCTTCCGTTCTGCTAGCGCGGAGCCCAGTCCATGACCTTGCGCAGCAGTGGCACGGATTTGGCGAAGGCGCTGACGCCGTGGCGCCGGTATTCGTGACGCACATACTCTTCCGAATCGACGTAGCAGAGCTGAAGGCTCATGCGCCGACCCTTTTGCGGCAGAAAGCCGTGCCAGGACTTATCGCTGACGCGGAACATCAGCATGTGGCCGTATTCTGGCGTGAACTCGAAAGCGCTGTCGTTGCGGTCGGAGCTGCGCAGCACGCGAAGCTTGCCGCGCTCGTAGGGCCACTCGCGACTGAAACCGACGATCACCGTGATGATCTTGTGCTTGGAATCCGTGTGGGCGTAGCCCTCGTTGTAATGTCCGCTGGTATTGCCCATCATCAGCACCACGGCCGGATTGTTGCTGAGATCGGTGTCGAATTTCTTCTCGACCAGGCTCTTGAAGCGTTGGCTGAGAAGCTCCTTGACCACCGTTCCGAACGCCGGGCCGTAGTTCAGGTTGGGCAGGCCATAGCTGCCGCGATCGGGAATCTCCGGCGCATCGGCGAGCACGTCTTCCCGGTACTGCGGCAGGATCGCCTGTTCGACAAAGGCGTACTCATACGGGTCGCTTTGCAGCTTGGCGACCGCAATCTCCGCCTCGTTGAGCATGGCGAATTTTGGTTCAGTATCCGTCATCGTATTGGTCCTTTCACGGGCAGCTTCGGCTCCAGCGCTCAGAATGCGGGCAAGGCCCCCGCGTCGTGCGGCGCGATGGCGATACCCTCGATTTCGACCAGCCATTGAGGGCGGCAGACGGCGCCCTGGACGATCATCACCGGCAGATCCGGGAAGCGTTCGGTCAAACGGTGCCGGACGCGCGCATAGTCCGTCGGATCGCGCAGATAGACGATCAGATGGGAAAGATCGGCGAGGCTGGCCGCGCCTGAGTGCAGCAGCGCCTCCACATTGTCCATCGCGTAGTCGAGCTGACGCAACACATCGCCCAGATGAACGACCTGCCCATCCGTGTCGATGCTGGCTGTGCCCGATATGAAATGATGCGCGCGATCGGCATAGGCGATACGCGTGCCACGCTCGAAATGGACGTTGTAGTATTTTGTCGGGCACAGCCGCGTGAAATCGTTGAGATAGGAGACCTGGCGCGGATCGAGATCGAGGTTGGAATAGGCGTCCATGGCCACGAGATCGTAGCGGTGCGCGCAGGCGCCCTCGATCCCGGTGCTGGCGATGAAGTGCGTGTCGGGGTTAAGGCCCTGCTCGGCAAAGACCGCGCCGCGGGTGTCGACCATCCCCTGGTAGAAGACATCGACGTCCTTGAGGTAAATCCATGTGCGCACGCAATTATCGCGCAGCGTTGCACCCTCGTCCTTGAGCGTGCCGATGAGGTCGGCGAACAGTGTACGCGTCTGCAGCGAAGGTGAGGCGTCGGCGCCGTTCTCGCCGGCACACAGCCCGGTGGTCCACAAATGGCGCCGGCCATTCTTCTCGACCAGGACATTGTTCTTCGAAAGGCGCCGCTTGGTCACCGACGCATCGCCGCTGACGTGATAGGCCAGGAGCGCGATCTTGGCGCCCGTGAGCGGCGGTTGCTGGATGAGCGAGACGGCGACCGGATTGTCCGGCGTGCTGCGAACGAGCGCGCTGGCACGCACCGGCGCGGCCTGGTTCATCGCGTCGCTGATGAAGACGCGGCGGAAGATCGCCGTATCCTCGTCGAGATCGAGTGTGCGCCGCGCGTCCGCGTAACGCGCTTCGAGCTGTGCAATCTGTGCCGCGAAATCGAGATCGCTTTGTGCGTCGACCGAGATGAAGTGCTCGGTTCCGCCGTTGCCGCCGCGGAAACTTCGGCTCCTGACAGGATCAGAATTAACTGTATTCACAATGGGCTAGCCCCATCGGCCGGTGCGAGCGACAGGTCTTGGCCTTTTGACCGATTCTGTCGTTGACCAAAATCAAATCACCTCAGCAGCGGAGCGCAGCGATGCGCCGGCGGGGCCGCGTCATGATCGCCCCCCGTCTTTCAAGGTGATCACGCGCGGAATAGAATTGCCGCAAATGAACCTCAACGAAATTTTTGCGTCGCAGAACGCCGCTGACGATCGATTTCTGGAAACGGTGCGCGGCTTCCTCGCGACCGAGCTGACCGAAGACCTGCGAGAGGCAGGGCGGCAGACGATAGGCGTGCACTCCGATATACATGCGGCGCGTCTCTGGCACGGGCGCCTCTACCGCAAGGGTTGGATCGCGCCCGCCTGGCCCGCCGAACATGGCGGCTGCGGCTGGAGCGTGCGCGAGCGCTTCCTCTTCGAACAGGAATGCGCGCGCAACGACGCACCGGTTCTGTTCGCGACGGCCCTGCGCAGCCTGGGACCGCTCCTCATCGCAGAGGGAAGCGAGGAGCAGAAGCGCCGCTTTCTGCCCGCCATCCTGAGCGGCGACGATCTGTGGTGCCAGGGCTTTTCAGAACCCGGCGCCGGATCGGATCTCGCCGCGCTCGCGACCCAGGCGCGCGGCGATGGCGATGACTACATCGTTACCGGCCGCAAGATCTGGACGACGGGGGCACATCTCGCGAATCGCATGTTCGCGCTGGTGCGCACGCGGCGGGAGGAAAAGCCGCAGGAAGGAATCACGTTCCTGCTCATCGACATGGAGAGCCCCGGATTGACGGTGGTACCGATCATCACCATGGAAGGCGAGCACGAATTCAATGAAGTGATCTTCGACGGCGTGCGCGTGCCCAAAGCCAATCGCATCGGCCCGGAAGACGAAGGCTGGGCCGTCGCCAAGCATCTGATGCGCTTCGCACGCACCAACAACACCAATTCCGCACTTCTGCGCCGCACATGGCGGGGGCTGGAGCGCTGCGCCGATCTGGCCGGATTGAAGGGGGAGGCGGATTTCAGCCGGCACCTGGCGGCGCTGGAGATCGAGCTTCGCGGTGTCGAGGCGCTGGAACTGCGCCTGCTCGCCAGCGGCAGGCTTTCCGGCGACGACGAAGTTGGTGCCTCGCTGATGAAAACGGTAGCTACAGAACTCAATCAGCGCATCACGGAGCTTGCGGTCGACGCACTCGGTCCGCTGGCCGCGTTCGATGGCGCAAATGACTCGCGCGCCGCCTCCCATGCGGTGCGCAAATATCTCGCGACACGGGCCGCCAGCATCTATTCCGGGACCAAAGAAACCCACCGCAATCTGATGGCGCGGCAACTCACGCGCTGAGCTTGCCGGAACGCGGACGGCTTAGTGATGGCCCGCGGGTGGCGAATGCGCGCCAAGCACGACGCCGTTTACCTCGCGGCCATACATCCAGGTGTCGCCATCGTGATATTTCTGGCGCGTCCCGGCGACCGAGCCAGTGAAGCGCGGATCCTGCGGGCGCTCATGGCTGTCGACGAAGGCGGCGACATCCCAGGCCTCCTGATCGGACAGTGTAGCGCCCTGGCTGAACGGCATGTTGGCCTTGATGAACCCGGCCGCGTTCTTGATATTGCCCATGCCCGCGCCCCAGTTGAAGGATTTGGCGCCCCAAAGCGCCGGGAACACGGGCCGGCCGTCGGCGGACTTTTGGCCCTCGCCGTTGGCGCCGTGGCACAGTGCGCAACTGCGCTTGTAGATCTGTTCGCCGCGTGCGTAATCGAAGGCCATGGCCGGCTTCTTCAGTGCCGGATAACCGCGGCCCGGCATCTCTACGCCGACCGGCGCGCCTTTTGCCAGGAAGAAGGAATAGGCTTCGAGCGCCACCAGCGTCTTGCTGCCCAGCGCCGGCGCCTTGCCGTTCATGCTGTAGAGGAAGCAGCCCTGCAGGCGTTCCTCATAGGTGTTCACTTCCTTGGTCTTGGAACGATAGGCCGGGTAGCTGACATAGGCCGCCCAGAGCGGCGCCGAATTGGCCATGCGTCCGCCGTCGAGGTGGCAGTTCTGGCAGGCGAGCGTGTTGCCGACATACTGCGCGGCGTAATGCTGCGTGTCGCGGAAGATGTTTGCGCCCAGGCGCACCAGCTTGCCAAATTCATCGTCGGGGATCGCGTTCTCCGGCGGCGGCACGAAGGTTCCAGCCTTTGGTTCGTTGGCCTTGGTTTCCGGTTTGCCGGTAGGTGTCGATGGTATGCTCGGCGCGGCCGCGAAATAGGCTGCAACGGATCCGATCTCGGTGTCGTCAAGCTTCTTGGCGACGGAGGCCATCAGCCCCATGGGATCGTCTTCGCGCGTGCCAGCCCGCCAGGCCTTCAGCTGCGCTTCGATGTATTGCGCGGACTGACCGGCGAGCCGCGGCACGAGCGCGCCGACACCGCTGCCGTCCGGCCCGTGGCATTGGCTGCAGCCCGGTATGCCTCTCGACCAGTCGCCGCTCTGCGCCAGCGCCGCGCCGGCCGCGATTGCCGTGTCCGCGGATGCGGCAGGCGCAGGCGCCACCGCCGGCTTCTGGCTTGCGTAATAGACGGCGACGGCCTTGCGCTCGACGTCACTCAGCGCGGACGCGACTGGACGCATGGTGTCGTTCTTGCGGGTGCCGTCGGCGAAGCTGGTGAGCTGGCGAAAGATATAGCCGGCATCGAGCCCGGCCAGGCGGGGGATCGCAGCAGCGGCCTGGCCTTCGCCTTTTGCACCGTGGCAGGCCGAACAGGCCGGCGCATCTTGCGTGCCCGTAATGGCGATGTCCCGCCCGCTGGCGGCAGGCGCCTGCGTCGCAGCGAAGACGCTGAGCGCAAGCGCGGCAAGTGCGAATGGCTTCATTTTGCGTTCCCCACGTGTCGGCCGGGGCTTCAGGGCATCGCGTCGGCCGGTCTGTCTTTATAGGGCTTGAACCCGTAGCGCGCGAAGATGGCGAGCGATTGCGGCGAACGGATGAAGGCAAGCCAGGTCCTGGCGGCCTTGGGATGCGCGGCACCCTTGACCATGGCGCCGGCATAGATCGCGGTCGTGTTCTGCTCGGGCGGGATGTCCACGTGTTCGATGGGGTGGCCTGCCTGTTCCTGGAACATCGCCTCGGACTGCCAGGTGACGCCGGCATCAGCGATGCCCTGCATCAGAAACAGCGGGGTCTGGCGGTGGTGGACATAGGTGAGGATCGTGCCGCCGTTCTGGACTTTATCGGTATAGACCGTCTTGAGGAGCGCGTCCCCTCCGGCCTTCACCAGAGACTTCTCGATCTGGCGCGCGATCCCTTCGAACGCAGGGTTTGGCATCACGGCTCTGACCTCCGGCTTGGCGAGATCCGCAAGTCCGGTGATGTGCGCGGGGTTGCCCTTCGGCACCATGATCGTGAGCGTGTTGGTGACATAGGGCACGGGCGGGCCGATCAACTTGCCCTTGGCCACCATGTCCGTCACACGCGCCAGGCCGGCGAAATAGGCGTCCGGCTTGACGGTCCAGGTCATGTTGCCCGACGTGATGGTGCCGCCGGCATCCATCTGCTTTTCGAGCAGGCCCGGCGGGATCGTCTCCCAGTAGATGCGACCGCGATAGACCGGATACGTCTCCTCGAAGGCCTTCACCAGCGGCGCCATGGCGAAGAAATAATTGCCGCCGACATAGAGCACGAGCTTGGGATTGCTGAGGTCGCCGTGGAAATCGGCGAGCACATCGACTTCGGGCACCGTGAATTCGAGGCCGCGGTTGACGGCATCGTTGTTCTCGCCGTGCTGCCAGGGCGGGAACACATCATCCTTGTATGTCGGCGGCTGCGCCTTGCCGTGCCAGCCTTCGAACTTTGTCTGTGCGAGGGTGGGCGTGGCGGCGAGCATGCAGCCCGCTATCACCATGACCATACTGCGAAGCAGGCGCGGCTTCATGGGGCCTCTCACGTCGCGTAATAGAAGCCGGACATCTGCAGCTCCGGCATCGTGGCAACGGCGCCGGGCGTGAGCACGACGCCGGGAAGAAGATGATTGGTCAGTTCGGCCGCAATCTCGTCGACCGAGAGCTTGTCCGGATTGAGTTCTTTCTCGTGCAGCTTGGAGGCCTGCTCCCAGATCGCATTGTGGCAGGACATGAAGACGACGCCGCGCCGCATCAGCGCGGGAATCGAGTTGTCCTTCGGCGAGAAGGCGCCCGCGGGATCCTCGAAATTCTTGGGATCCGAAGCGGCCGCGGAAGATTCGACGATCAGCGTGTTCGTGGGGAAGCCCTCGCCGGCCAGTTTGGCGATCTGGTACTTGTCCCACATCGCCTGATCGTAGAGCGCCAGGTTGGCCGAGCCGTGCGTCAGCGACACGGCCAGGAAATCGGGATGCTTGAACGACCAGATCTGCGCATTGAGCGAATTGCGCATCAGGTTCAGCCAGGGTCCCTCGATCTTGGTGTTGTCCCACGCCTGCTTGGGCTTCGGCTTGTAGGCCATGAGTTCCTTGATCGCGGCATCGTCCCATTGCTCGGGATTGTCGAGGATCATCGGCACGGTCTTGAAGTCGCGCCGGCGCGGGGTCTTGTCGAGCCGCTTCAGAAGCTCGCGCAGATGGGTCGCGCCGGATGGCGTCAGATCAGGCGCAGTTGCCGCTGCGGCCGGTGCGGAACCCATCGCGCTTGCGCCAGCCGCGGATGCCAGCCCCACACCTAGCGCCTGCAGGGCTGCGCGCCTGTTCGCGATCATCGTCATGCGTTCCTCCATCGTGTAGAAGAAAAGGTGATCGGATACCGGCGATCAAACAAACCAATTATTTTTCTTGAAACAATCTGAACTCGCGAACAGATCTCGCGTGGGCCCCTGGCGTGCCCGTCGTGCGGCTGTGAACCGATGCTGCTCCCGATCAAAGAGGCATGGAGAGAGGCACCAGGCCTCTCTCCATATGGCGACTTTCAGAAGTCGTAGCGATAACCGAGCGTGATATCGAACTGGTGCATGTTCAGCTTGATCGTGCGGCCGGGATTGGGCCCGAACGGCGTTACCTCGATGCCGCTGACCGTGTTCTCCGGCACATACATGCCGCTGAAATCGAGGCTCGAATGGTCATCGAACTTGTGGCTGAAGCCGGCGGTAATGTGATCGGTGACGATGCCGGGCGCCAGAATGTTCAGCGTCACATCGTTGGACCCCACCGGATTGGTGTTGTGTGCGTAGCCCGCGCGCAGCGTCCAGTCCGAGGCGACCCGCCATGCAGCGCCGAAGGAAATCACGTCGACGTCGCTCCATCCGAAGCCCGGCCCGTTTGGCGCACCGAGCGGAATACCGGTGAACAATGTCGAACGGCCGACGGAATCCACTCCCGAGTAGAAGATGTGCTTGTAGTCGACCATCAGCGTCCAGGCGGGGGTCGTATCCCAGGACAGGCCCACGCTGACATTTGCCGGAATGTCGAAGGCGCCGCCATCGGCGAACAGGCCCTTATACTTGCTGAATTTCGACATCCACATCGGTGTGGCGCCGGCGACCGCCAGCCGCACCGTCGGGGACGCATTCCAGATCACACCGGCGCGCACGCCGCCACCATAGGAATAGGAAATTCCGCGATTGGTGAGATTTCCTGGCGAGATGGAGATCGGCGAGAACGCGCCCAGCCCCTTCGCGTCGAACATCTGGAGCGCGAAGATCGGCGCAATCCCGAACTGCCAGTCACCCGACCGCCGGGAATAGCCGACGGAGATGAACATCTGATTCAGATTTACGCCGGCTTTGCCGCCGCAGTAGACGCCGCTGAACGGTCCGCAGGCGGGATTGACAGTGCTGCCGGCATAGTTGGTGTTCATGCCGCCATTGCCGTACATCGAAATTCCCCATGAGGAATTCGCATCGATCGGCTGGCTGTAGGCGATGCCGGGAATGACGAAGTTCTCCCAGCCGCTCTTGACCGTACCGGGTGCGACGAAGCCCGGCCCGCCGGTGACCGTGTAGCCGCGCATCGGCGAAAACCACGACAGGCCAAACTCGAATTGCTGTCCCACAGATGTGAGGCCGGCCGGATTGACGGCCATCGCCATGGCGTCTTCCGGATTGGCGACGCCCGCCCCGGCCAGAGATTTCTGAATCGCGCTGTAGCCGGGTTGGAAATAACCTTCGGTTGCCCGTGCTGTGGTGCTGATCAATGCTCCAGCGATGAAAGTGCTGGCGGCTGCAGCCAGCGCAGCCTTTCGGATAGTGTTCCCCTGCATGTTGGTCTCCTCCCGGTACAATGTTGTTTTTTGGTATGTCGGTGAAATACGCCCCTTGTGATGAAAAAGCTGGCTGGAACCTTGTTACGAGGTCCTCTTTGTCAGGCGGTATGTTTGATGACGAAGCGGTAGATGTTGCCGTCATGCGACTGTTCGACAATTTCATTGCCGGTCGTCCGGCAGAACGCCGCGAAATCCGCCACCGATCCGGGATCGGTTGCCAGCACCTCGAGTGTGCCGCCGGCGGGGACTTCCTTCAACGCCTTCTTCGCCTTCAGAATTGGAAGTGGGCAGTTCAGCCCCTTCGCATCGAGAACCTTGTCGGCCATGTCGTCTCCTTAAATGAAAAGGTTGATGTCGGCCTTCAGCGCGTTTTCCATATAGGTCGCAGCTCCGCCGACGGTGATACCCGGGATCATATCCTCCAACTTGTATTCGAAGAGGTCCATTGTCATCTGGCAAGCGATCAATTTGATGTCGGATTCAACGGCCGCCTCGCGTAGTTCCTCGATCGAGGCCACGCCCTTCTTCTTGATGAGGTTCTTCATCATCACTGTAGCGGCAGCATCGACGCCGGGGATCATGCCCATGATGTTCGGCATCCCGATATGCATGCCCATCATCGGCATCTTCATCGCCGCGTTTCCGAGTGCTGTGACTTGCGGGTTAATCTCCTTCAGCAGCAGCGGCAATCCGTAGAAGGTGAAGAACATGGTGACGTCGACGCCCATCGCCGCGGCGGTCGTGCCGAGGATGAAGGGCGGATAGGCCCAGTCGAGCGAGCCCTTGGTGACGATGATCGACATGCTCTTGGCGTTGGCCGCGGTGGCATCGGTGGCTTGCGTGTCCATGTCTTGCTTCCTCCAGGGCGGTGCGCGTTCCGCTCTACTTTAGAAATCTTTCATATTAGAATAACTGAATGGAACTTCCTTCGACAAGTCAAGACGCGATGCACAAGGATCTGTCGCCCCTGTTTGTCGGCAGCGAGATTTACCGCCGGCCGGCTTACGGGAGGAACCATCCTCTGGCGATTCCCCGGGTCGAGACGGCGATTGATCTGTGCCGCAGTCTGGGATGGCTCGAACAGGGGATGGTCGAGAGCCCGATAGCCGATTTCGCGACGCTCACCCGCTTTCACGATCCGGATTATGTCACCGCGCTGTATGAGGCGGACCGGGACGGACTCGTGCCTGCCGAGGCCCGGCGCCGCTACAACATCGGCACGTTCGAAAACCCCGTGTTTTCCGGTGTTTTTGAGCGGGCGGCGACCGCCGTTGGCGGCTCCGTTCTTGCGGCGCAACGCGCGCTTGACGGGCGGACCGCGTACCACCCGGCCGGCGGCACCCATCATGCCGGCCCAAGTGGCGCCAGCGGCTTCTGCTTTTTCAACGATCCCGTCTTTGCCGTGCTGAGCCTGCTCGATGCCGGGCTCGGGCGCGTGCTCTATGCCGATCTCGATGCCCATCACGGCGACGGCGTGGAGGATGCCTTCGCGGCTGACGCGCGCGTCTTTACCATCTCGATGCATGAGGCGAACCGCTGGCCGGGAACCGGTCTGGCAAGCGACCGGCGCCAGGGGCGCGCGCGGAACCTGCCCGTGCCGCCCGGACTCAACGACAGCGAATTCAGCTTTCTCATCGACGACGCCGTGCTGCCGTTGGCCGCGCGCTTCCACCCGGAGGCGGTTGTGATCACGGCGGGCGCCGATCCGCTGGCCGGCGATCCGCTGTCGAAGCTGGAACTATCGAACGGTGCGGTTTGGGATGCGGTGATGAAAATTGCTGCCACCGCGGGTGCAGCCGTGGTGCTGGGCGGCGGCGGCTACAATCCCTGGACGGTGGGTCGCTTCTGGGCCGGCCTTTGGGGACGGATCGCGGGATACACTTTTCCCGATCGACTGCCGGAGCGTACTCGCACGCTGCTGTCGCGCCTCTCCTGTGACCTTATCGAAGATGAGGACATTGATGGCAACTGGCTGGTATCGCTGAACGATCCGCCGAATCCGGGGGCAATCCGGCATCGTATCCGCACATTGCGGGACGAGATGTTGGCGCCTTGAACTCGCGCGGGCTTTCCCGCATGGTTCATATTAGAGAAGACGCATAAATGAGGAAGCGCATGGGCTGGAGCGAAAGGCTCGCCGCCATCGAAGCTCTGGAAGACGCCCCGTTCGACGCGGGTCTGTTGCGCGAGATGGAAGCCAACGCTTCCGTCACCGTCGCGCGGCCGATCCGTTTCTCCACGCCGACCTTCAAGGAATATGCGTCGAGCGAACTCAAGGGCTGCGGCAAGAACAGCTTTCCCGCCTTCTCGATCACGGCCGGCGCCTGCGCGCTCGACTGCGATCACTGCAAGGCCAAGATTCTCGAACCTATGATCCCCGCCACCTCACCGGAGATGCTGGAGCGCAAGGTGCGCGATCTGGTGATGCTGCAGGACCTGCAGGGCTTTCTGCTGTCAGGGGGCTCCAACAAGCGCAACGAGATCAGGTATGAGCGCTTTTACCCCACGATCGAAAAGCTGAAGCGCGACTTCCCGCATCTGAAGATCGCGATCCATTCCGCGCTGATCGATGGTCCCCGCGCCAAGGCGATGGAATCGGCCGGTGTCGACACCGCGATGATGGACGTGATTGGCGCCGAGGAGACGATCCGCGAGGTCTATCATCTGGACCGCCCCGTCGAGGATTTCGAAGAAGCGCTGGCCGCGCTCACCGCCACGCGGATGGAAGTCGTGCCCCATATCGTGATCGGCCTGCACTACGGACGCATCCTGGGCGAGGCGCGCGCGCTCGATATCGTCAGCCGCTATCCGGTCCACTCGCTGGTGCTGGTGGTGATCATGCCGTTCTACGCGGCGCCGGGTACCTTTGTGACGCCCGAGACTGCGGATGCCGGGCGCATTTTTCTCGAAGCCCGCAAACGCATTCCCAACCGCGAAGTCCTGCTCGGCTGTGCGCGGCCGCCCGGGATGCACAAGCGCATCACCGATGCTTACGCCGTGATGGCAGGCCTCGACGGCATCGCCTTTCCGGCAGACGGCGCGGTGGCCGTGGCCCAGATGATCGGCCGGCCCACGCTGCAACAGCACGCCTGCTGCTCGATGAAAGTCGGCGGCCTGAAACCGGCCGTCTCCTGCGCCGCCTGAGGAATAGAGCATGACCTGCCTCAAACCCGAGAATGCCCAGCCCGTGCGCACCGCCAAGGGCGCGCCCGATTTCAACGCCTATGAGGCGATGCAGCCGCGCGCGCCTGGCGTGACGCCCAGCGATTTGAAGAATGGCGGGCGGGTGAAGGCGCAGAATCAGGCGCCGCAGGGTGTGTATCTGCCCAACAACAACATCCAGACGCCGGCCATGCGCTCGCCTGAATATGTCCAGATGTCGACGGCAGCGGCGCTGACGCTGGGCATCATGCCGGGCAAGATGCATCGCTGCTCGTGCACGCGCTGCCTCAATCTTCTGCTTACCTACCCCGAAGGCTGCCGCGCCAATTGCGCCTATTGCGGGCTCGCCCGCCATCGCGAGGCAGACCGCGATTATGCCGATCGCAATTTCATCCGCGTCGACTGGCCGGCAGTGCCAATGGCGCAGATCGTCGACATCGTGGCGAAAGACGGTACGAACAGCCCGTTTCATCGGATGTGCATCTCCATGATCACACACCCGCGCTCGGACGAGGACACCGTCAGCGTGCTCAAGGCCTGGACTGCGAAGATCGATCCGTCCGCGATTCCGATCTCGATCCTCTCCAATCCCACAACGATGGAGCGCGCCGACGTCGCGAAGCTGAAGGGTCTCGGGGCAGATATCTTCACGGTCGCGCTTGATGCCGCAACGCCGGAGCTCTTCGACCGGACGCGCGGCAAGGGCGTGGCCTCGCCGCATTCGTGGAAGAAATACTGGGAAATTTTGGAAGACGCGCGCGACATCTTCGGTCCGCAGAAATTCGGTGCCCACATCATCGTCGGCATGGGCGAGAGCGAGCATGACGTGCTCAGCCTGGTGCAGAAGCTGGTCGACATGGGCGGGCACAGCCACATGTTCTGCTTCTTCCCGGAGCGGGGTTCGCTGATGGATCACCTGCCGGCGACGCCCCGCGACCAGTGGCGGCGCGTGCAACTGGGTCGCTATCTGCTGGATTATTGTGGCGCGCGAGTCGAGCAGATGCGCTTTGACGAGGATGGCCGTGTGGTCGATTTCGGCCTGCCGAAAGGCGAGCTCGACGCCATCGTCGATGCGGGGATCGCGTTTCGCACTTCCGGCTGCCCGGGCAAGTTCGCAGACGACATTTCGGCCTGCGACCGGCCTTACGGCGATTCCCCGCCCAGCAATATCGCGAGCTATCCCTTCCAGCCGAACAAGAAGGACATCGCCAAGATCCGCACCCAGCTTGGCTTCCGCAAGGTGAACTGAGGTGGCGCGGCCTTTCCGCATCGTCGATACCGGCGTTCGCGCGGGCGCGCGCAACATCGCCTTCGACGCGGCCTTGATCGAACTGCATCAGGAAGGCCGCGTGCCAGATACGCTGCGCTTCCTCCAGTTTCCGCCGACGGTCTTGATCGGCCGCCATCAGGCCTTGTCACGCGAGGTGCGGGTCGATCATTGCCGGGCAGAGGGCATCGGGCTCGCACGCCGCATCACCGGCGGCGGCGCGATCTATATGGACGAGGGCCAATTCGGTTTCGAGCTGGTGTTCGGCAAATCGGGGTTGGGACTCGCTTCGCTTGGGGCGCTGACTGAAACACTGTGCGAGGGTGTCGCCGCGGGTCTCGCGAAGCTCGGCGTGGACGCGAAATTCCGCCCGCGCAACGACATCGAAGTGGACGGCCGCAAGATCAGCGGCACGGGCGGCTTTATCGACGGCAACACGGTGATTTTTCAAGGTACCATTCTGGTGGAGATGGATCCGGCGAAGATGCTCTCAGCTCTCAATGTGCCGCAGGAAAAGCTCGCCAAGCGCGCGCTCGATTCCGCGGCCCAACGCGTTGTGACACTGAAGGAGCTTCTGGGAGCAGCGCCGCCGCTTGCCCGGGTCAAACAGGCGCTGGTCGAAGGCTTCGCGGAA